>Ga0335072_10000312_pt1 | contig 103216 bp, 89 predicted proteins | sample Lox_Sample_21_FD_206725 | JGI IMG/M metagenome (GOLD analysis project Ga0335072, IMG submission 206725) | Soil microbial communities from Loxahatchee National Wildlife Refuge, Florida, United States - Lox_Sample_2.1 | ecosystem: Environmental > Terrestrial > Soil > Wetlands | place: USA...
CAAAGCGGCATTCCGCACTTGCCCCAGCGAGACCGGATGATCGGTGCCGATGAGCGCGAGCAGCGGTGGCCTTATCACACGCTCGACCGGGGGCGGGGTGCCCGCCAGCGCCGCCGCGAGCCCGGCCGCGCCGCACCACAGGACACGGCCCGGCAAGACTCGTCCGGCGCTGACGATGCGGGAAAGATCTTCCTCGCTCTCGGCGTCCCAGAGGCTCATCCCATACGGCGCGGCCGCGCCCGGCCGCATCACAGTGGCCGCAAGCAAAGACGCCAAATCCAGCCCGACAATCTGGTAAGCGCCCTGGCCCGGCGGCCGCCACCATTGCCGCCCGCCGCTTGTGATGCGGGATTGCGCCGGGAAAGCCGGGGCAATGATCGCGTGATCGAACCCCCCTGCTTCGTGGCAGGCCCGAACGGCCTCCGCCGGGTATCCTCGCAGCAGGCTGTCGAGCTTGAGGTAGCCGAGATCCGCATCGCGCAGGCGATGGGCGAGGAGGCGCATTCGCGCTTCCGCCTTGGCCGGCGGCAGCTCGCGCGTGCCCGCATCCATGGCGATGCTGCCGGCCTGCTGCGGCGCGAGGGGCTCGTCCCAGATCACGGGCAGCCGACCGGAGAGCGGCAGGAACTGGACGGCGGAATCGAGCGCACCCGTGAGATCGTCAGCAAGCAGACTGAGTTTCATAATGCTTCCTCTCCCGGCGAGGCGGCGCCGTCGACCTCGTCCGACCATCCCGTCTCCGGCCACATTGATCTAAAACATATGCCCATAGAACAAATCCGCTCACGCTTCGTTCGAAGGGGCGGAGCGGTGGCGGCCGCACGCCCAAGCCAAGGAGGGGGAGAATGACCGATCGCGACACGCTCCACACGCCAGAGGGCCCACTCTCAGCCGAGATGCTGAGGCTGATCGATGCCTATTGGCGGGCGGCGAATTATCTCTCGGTCGGGCAGATCTATCTCTTGGACAATCCGTTGCTGCGCGAACCGCTCCGAAAGGAGCACATCAAGCCGCGGTTGCTCGGCCATTGGGGAACGACGCCGGGCCTCAATTTTCTCTATGCCCACATCAATCGCCTCATCAAGGCGCATGACCTCGATGCGATCTTCGTCACCGGGCCCGGTCATGGCGGGCCGGGGCTGGTCGCCAACACCTATCTCGAAGGCACCTACAGCGAGATCTATCCGCAGATTTCCGCGAACGAGGAGGGGATGAAGCTGCTCTTCACGCAGTTCTCCTTCCCCGGCGGCGTGCCGAGCCATGTCGCGCCGGAGACACCGGGATCGATCCACGAAGGCGGAGAACTCGGTTACTCGCTCCTGCACGCCTATGGCGCGGTGTTCGACAGCCCCGATCTTCTCGCCTGCTGCGTCATCGGCGATGGCGAGGCCGAGACCGGCGCACTCGCCACAAGCTGGCATTCCAACAAGTTCCTCAATCCGGCACGGGACGGCGCGGTCCTGCCGATCCTCCACCTCAACGGCTACAAGATCGCCAATCCCACCGTCCTCGCGCGGATCAGCGAGAAGGAGCTCACTCATCTCCTGCTCGGCTATGGCTACCAGCCCCATTTCGTCTCCGGCCATGAGCCCGCGATCATGCACCAGCTGATGGCTGCGACGCTCGATCAGGTGATCGCGGATATCCACGCAATCCAGCAGAGTGCCCGCGCCACGGGCTTCAAAGAGCGGCCGGCCTGGCCGATGATCGTGCTCCGCTCGCCCAAGGGCTGGACCGGCCCGCACGAGGTCGATGGCAAGCAAGTGGAGGGCACGTTTCGTGCCCACCAGGTTCCGCTCGGCGAGGTGCGCACCAATCCCGAGCATCTCGGCATGCTCGAGGAATGGATGCGGAGTTACCGCCCCGAGGAGCTCTTCGATGAAGCGGGCACGATCCGTGCCGAGATCGCTGCACTCGCCCCCGCGGGTGAGCGGAGGATGGGTGCCAATCCGCATGCCAATGGCGGCCTGCTCCTCAAGGATCTCTCGCTCCCGAATTTTCGCGACTATGCCGTCAATGTCCCTGAGCCGGGAGCCGTCGAAGCCGAAGCCACGAGGGTCGCTGGCGGATTCCTGCGTGATGTCATGCGGCAAAACGCGGCGGCGAAGAATTTCCGCGTCATGGGACCCGACGAGACGGCCTCCAACCGGCTAAGCGCCCTCTTCGAGGTCACGAACCGGGTCTCCACGGCCGAGATCAGGCCCGATGACGATCATATCGCGCCCGACGGCCGGGTCATGGAGGTCTTGAGCGAGCATCTCTGCCAGGGTTGGCTTGAAGGCTACCTGTTGACCGGGCGGCATGGCTTCTTCTCATGCTACGAAGCTTTCATCCACATTATCGATTCGATGTTCAACCAGCACGCCAAATGGCTGAAGGTGACACGCGCGATTCCCTGGCGGAGGCCGATCGCCTCGCTCAACTATCTGCTGACAAGCCATGTCTGGCGCCAGGACCATAACGGCTTCAGCCATCAGGACCCTGGCTTTCTCGATCATATCGCCAACAAGAAATCGGACCTGGTGCGCATCTATCTGCCGCCCGATGCGAACACGCTGCTCTCGGTCGTCGATCATTGCCTGCGCAGCCGCGACTATGTGAACGTGATCGTCGCCGGCAAGCAGCCGGAGCTGCAATGGCTGGATATGGAGGAAGCCGCACGGCATTGCGCCGCGGGCCTCGGCATCTGGACCTGGGCGAGCAACGACGCAGGGACGGAGCCGGATGTCGTCATGGCCTGCGCGGGCGATGTGCCCACGCTCGAAACGCTCGCCGCCGTCGATCTTCTACGCGCGCACGTGCCGGATCTTCGCATTCGTGTCGTCAACGTGGTCGATCTCATGACGCTCGAGCCGCCGAGCGTGCATCCCCACGGCATTCCCGACCCGCTGTTCGATTCGATCTTCACGCCCGACAGGCCAGTGATCTTCGCCTTCCACGGCTACCCTACGCTTATCCATCGGCTGATCTATCGCCGCAGTATGCCCGAGCGTTTCCACGTCCATGGCTATCGCGAGGAAGGCACGACAACGACCCCGTTCGACATGACGGTGCGCAACCAGCTCGACCGGTTTCACCTCGCCGCCGACGTGATCGAGCGCATCCCGCGCCTCGTCGGCATTACCGCGCATGCACGGCAATCCATCCGCGACCGGCTGCTCGATCACCAGCGCTATGTCCGCCGCTACGGCGAGGACATGCCCGAGATCCGGAACTGGCGCTGGGGGAAGCGGCAATCTAAATCTGTATCGTAATGATATGCGGTCGTGCCGGCGGATCTTTCAGGTCGGTTCGATGAAGGAGAGCGGCACCCGAGCAAGGGCGGGACGGGCGAGGAGCAACGCCGTGCCCAGCGCGAGATAGACGATCACGACATAGGGCCAGAGATTGCCGGGGTAGGGAGGCACCGGATAGACTGAGTTGTAGAGCGGCCAGAGCAGGATGATCGTGCCTGCGGCGCCGAGCGCAACCCCGAGCGATCTCTGTGTGCGCGCCGCTTCCGCTGCTTCCGCGCCGGTCACCGCCATATAGACGAGAATGAGCGATAGCGTGCCGATGGTGCCCATGTCGCCGTAATAGTTGCCCGCGCCGACGAACGGTGCCCAGGCGACAACCCCCGCGATCATCAGCACGCCGAGGCTCAGCACCGCGGCCCCGGGTGTGCCGTGCTGCGGATGCGCCACCCCAAGCGCCGGCACGAGCCCAGCGCGGCCCAGCGCGAACAGCATCCGCGCCGCGGCACTGAGGCACCCGAGCACACAGGAGAAGGCGGATATTGCCGCGGCGAGATCGAGCACCGTTGCAAACCCGCGCGAGCCGAATTTCAGGGCGAGCGTATTGAGCGGCGCGCTGTCCCCGGCCAGCGCCTTCATGTTCCCGAGGCCGAAGCCCACCACCTGCACGTAGGAGGCGAAGACATAGAAGATGCCGGCCAGGATCACGGTCCCAAGGACCGCGATCGGCACCGCCCGGTACGGGTCCCCGGTCTCCTCGCCCAAGGTGGCGGCACCCTCGAATCCGGCGAAGGAGAGCACCGCGAATACCATTGCATACCCGATGCCGGACCACCCGAATTGGGCATCCGGCATCAAGGGCGCGGCCGAGAGCCCGCCTTTCGCGTTTACCGCCGTAAGCACGGCTACGCCGAGCACGATGATCGCGAGCACGGACACAGCCTCCAGCGCCAGCATCAGCCGCGCGGCAACGCGCATGTTGCGGTAGGCAAACAGAATTGAGACCAGGACGGCCGCGACACTGACCGCGACCCACAAGCCTGGCAGCGCGATCTTGCCGTTTTCCAGCGCCGCGTCGATGAAATTCCCGACCAGGACGGCGGTGCCGCTGCCATAGACGAGATAAGTGAGCAGCAGCGCCCAGCCCGTGATGAAACCCGCCCGCGCGCCGAACTGCCGCGTGATATAGGCATAGGCGGAGCCCGCATGCGCCACGCGCCGCGCGAAAGCGACGAAGGAAAGCCCGACGATCGCCAGCGCCACCGTGCCGATGGCGAAAGCGAGCGGTGCCGCGGTGCCGGCCGCACCCACAGCGAGCGTCACGTTGAAGGCCATCGCCATGGTCGGCGCGATGATTGAGAGAGAAAGGCCGACTGCCTCGATCAGACCCAGATTGCGCCGCAGCGCCATAACGATTTCCCCCCGCGTTTCAATTGTCTCAGGGACAAGTTTATACCCTCCTCGTAATGAGGGGGATGGAAACTGCTTCCGCCCGGTCTCAGGCGCGCGCGCGCAGCGCCTGTCCGTCGTTGAGGGCGGGAAGGAGCGGCAGCAGGACCGAGAGGTCGCGTTCGGCGACACAGGCGAGGTAACGCTCGGCACGGTCTCCCGGCGCGGGCAGCCCGTCCGGCCCGAGCGGCACGGCGGCGAGGCCGAGATCGGCGTAGATGTCAAGAAGGTCGGGCCCGGCACCCCAGATCGCCGGGTCCCGCCCTTCCTGGTCGGCAAGGTCGCGGAACCGCCAAACCGCCGAGATCCGGTCCGACGCCCGCCCGACCGGATCGCCGAGCCCGAGCAGGATATGCCCCACGCGGCGGAAGGCGATCGCCGCCCGCCCCGCTTCGCCCAGCATCATCCCGTCCGCGACAGATGGGGGCGGGGCGCCGAGAGCGGCATAGCGCTCCCAGGCCATAGCATCCCAGGGCAGGTAGCGCACCCGCCCGGGGCGCACGAGCCGCCAGAGGGCCACCACCGCCACTGCCATCGCCAGGGCCACGCTGAGCCGGAGCGGACCCGGCAGGTCCGGCGAGAGGATAAGACCCCACCAGGGTCCCTGGGGGAGATCCGGCACGTGGCGGGCGAGCGATGCGAACGTGATCGTCACGCTTGCCAGGGCGAAGAGAGGCAATGTCGTCGAAGGGGCGAGCGGTTCGGCAAGGAGCCGTGCATGCCGGTAGAAAACACGATGATAGGGCGCGAGCAGGAGCGCAGTGAGGACGAGGACCAAAGGCACCCACCAGGGCTGGCCCTGGATTGCGGTGACCAGCACCGCTGCTCCGAGCAGTGCGATCGTGACGCTCCACGCGAGCTTGACCCGTCGCGCCAGCGCCACCGCGAGTACCATCAGCGCCGCCCCGATCAAGGAGGGCACGAACGGCCCGGCGAGCGCGGCCATGCCGCGGATATCCGCGAGCGCCTTTGGCAAACTCGGCCGGGGCTCGAACATGCCGAGGGAGAGGAGAAGCACGCCCGAAAGCACGACCGCCCCGCCGCCGGCGGCCACGGCGAGCGCCTCCTCCCCAAGCGGCCCGGCCGCCCGCTGGCGATGCAGCACAAGCTCATGCCCGGCGAAGGAAAGGCCAGCCAGGAAAAGGGGCACGATGTAGTAGCAGAGCCGGAATACCGCGAGCGCGCCCAGAATGTGCGAGGTGTCCAGGAAGGGCGAAAGCCCGAGCACCATCCCGGAATCGAAGACGCCGATCCCGCCCGGAAGATTGGTCGCGAGGCCAACCGCGTAGGCCGAGAGATAGACCGCCAGAAACCGGGGAAAGGAGAGCGTATGAGACGCGGCGAGCAGGACGTAGAAGATGCTCGCCGTCAGCGCGAGATCGACGCTCGCCAGCACCACCTGGGCAAGCGCCATCGTCACGCCGGGAAGCTGAATCTCGCGGCCGAAGAGCGTCACGCGCGGCACGTAGCGGGCAAGCGTCACATAGCCGACGACGGCAGCCCACAAGGCGGCGCCCACGGCCCGCAGAAGAACCATTGGCACGGCATGGCCGATGAAGGGCACCCAATGCGGTGCGAAGAGCAGGATCGCTCCGCCGAGAGTGAGACCACCGAAGCCGAAGGTCAGGCTGCAGAAGGCGATCAGGCGGGCGATTTCGGCCGGGCTCAGCCCCCAATGCGCATAAAGCCGGTAGCGCACCGCCGCCCCCGAAACCACCGGCAGCCCGAGACTGTGGGCGAGCGCGTAAGCGCAGAACGAGCCGAAGCAGACGCGATGATAGGCGACCGGATGGCCCGCATAGCGCGTTCCCAGCCAGTCGTAGAGTGTGAGCAGGCCATAGGAGAGGATGGTGGCTGAGACCGCGAGCCAGACGTTGCGGCCGGGTATGGCGTCGATCGATGCGGTGACATCACCGAGCGCCAGACCTGCGAAGGCGCTCTTGAGCGTATAGGCTGCGGCGACCAGCAGGACGAGCCCGAGCAGCGCCGGCAGATGGCGTGCGAGTCGCGCGAGCCGACCGAACAGGGAACGGCGCTTCACCGTACTCCGCTTCCCCCGAAATCCCGGCCACTACGGCGCGCGTGGGCGTCAGGCCACATCCGCGGGCCGCGCGAGCACCGATTCGATCAGCGCGATCGTCTCGGCGATGCCGTAGAGCGCGATGAAGCCGCCGAAACGCGGCCCCCGCTCCTGGCCGAGCAGCACCTGATAGAGGGCCGCGAACCAGGGGAGGCTCACCCCTTCGCTGCCATCCTTGCGCCGCTCGAGGAATGGCGGGCGCCGTCCCGCGTCATAGACAAGCGCCTGCAGATGCGCCGCACGCTCCTCCACCGCCGTCACCTCGAGTGCCGGGCGCTCCTGGGCCAGCATCTCCGCCAGTGCCTTCAGCCCCGCGCGCTCCGCGTCCGTGGGCGGGCGGAAACGCTTCGCCGGGCGGACGAAATCCCGATAGTAGGCGATGGCATGCCGGACCAGACGATCGAGAAAGGGCATCGTCTCCGGCGTCGCCTCCGGCTTATAGCGGCGGAGAAAGCCCCAGAGCATTTCCGGCGTCTCGGCATTCACCACGTTCGCGAGCTGGAGCAGCATGGTGAAGGGGATCGGGCTGCCGCCATGCTCCGGCAGCTTCCCGCCATGGATGAACCAAGCCGGATTGCGGCGCTGCTCCTCTGCCGGTTCGCGCGCCTGCCGTTCGGCATTGGCGAGATATTCGTCCGTGGCGCGGGGAATGACGTCGAAGTAGAGCCGCTTCGCGCGCTCGGGCGCGTGGAACATGAATTGCGCGAGGCTCTCGGCCGGGCCATAGCGCAGCCATGCCTCGATGGGCAGCCCATTTCCCTTGGATTTGCTGATCCGCTGTCCGTTCTCGTCAAGAAAAAGCTCGTAGGTGAAGCTCTGGGGCGGGGCGGCGCCTAGGATGCGGCAGATGCGGCCCGAAAGCCGCACACTCTCGATCAGGTCCTTGCCCGACATCTCGTAATCGACGCCGAGCGCATACCAGCGCATTGCCCAGTCCGCCTTCCATTGCAGCTTGCAATGTCCGCCCGCGACCGGCGTTTCGAACCAGGCGCCGTCTTCCGGATCCTGCCAGGTGATCGTCCCGGCATCCGGATCGATTCGCGTGATGGGCACCTGCATCACGCGCCCCGTCCGGGGATGGAGCGGCAGAACGGGCGCATAGGTTGACCGCCGCTCGGGTCCGAGCGTGGGAAGGATCACGGCGAGAATTTCATCCCATTGCGCGAGCACGCAGCGGAGCGCCGGATCGAATCGCCCGGAAGCGTAATATTCCGTTGAAGATGCGAATTCGTACGCGAAGCCGAACTGGTCGAGAAATGCCCTGAGCCGCGCATTGTTGTGCGCGCCGAAACTCTCGTGCGTTCCGAACGGATCGGGCACGCGGGTCAGCGGCTGACCGAGATACTGGGCCAGCACCTCGCGATTGGGCACATTCTCCGGAACGCGCCGAAGCCCGTCCATGTCATCGCTGAAGGCGATCAGGCGCGAGGGCCTGCCGGTGAGCTCGGTGAAGGCGAGCCGCACCCAACTCGTCCGCGCGACTTCTCCAAAGGTGCCGATATGCGGCAGCCCCGAAGGGCCGTAGCCGGTCTCGAACAATGCCTCATCCTTGCCGAGGACTGCGAGCCGTTCGGCGAGCTTTTCCGCCTCGGCGAAGGGCCAGGCGCCGGAGATGGCGGTTTGCCGGGAATTGGCAGTCGATGCAGACATTCGGGCAAGCTAGGTACCGCCCGGTTGGCGGTCAATCGGTCCTGAGAAGGTCACGCGGCGCGGAGAGAGTGATTGATCCGCCGCGCCCGCGACGCGAGGATGCGCCGATCCGCCCCATGAACCTTTCCGCGCGAATCGCGACCCCGGCTTGCCCGGGCCTGCTACTGCCCGAGGGCCCGGCGCTGGTTGCCGCACCCGGCCGTGCCGCGCTGCTCGACGCGGACGGTGTTCTGCATTCGCTTTCGGCCGAGGAAGCGGCCCATCGGCTGCGCCGCCTGCCGCCGCCGCTCCTCGTTCATGCGCCGGCCACCTTCCGCCGGCTCGGCATGCCACGGCTGCCCTGCTACGACCTGCTCGATCTGTTCGCCTTCGTCCTGCCCGCCCATCCTGCCGCGCCCTCGCCGCGCGGCCTCGCGCAGGCATTGGGTGAGGCTACGCCAAAACGGGGACTGGAGGCCGAGGCGGCGTTCCTGCCGCGTCTTGCCGAAATTCTCCTCAAGCGGCTTGCCGCTGCGCGTGCGATGCCGCGCAATGAAAGCGCCGCCGGCCTCGCCGCACTGATGGGACGGGCCGGGTGGAGCTGGGCCCCGTTCGTCGTGGCGGCGCTCGATCGTCCCGCCGAGCCCCCCTCGCCCGACGGCCTGCGAGTCTGGCGACGCCTTCCCGAATGGGAGGAGCGCGTGCCGCCCCCGCCACCCGCGAGCCATCCCGTGCCGGCGGCGGAAGCCCGCGCGCGGCTTGCCGGAATGCTGGGCGCTGGCGCCGAGCCGCGGCCCGGCCAATCCGATTATGCAGCCGCCGCAACCGGGGCTTTCGCCCCACGCGAAGCGGCCGGCAGCCCGCAGATCGTGCTCGCCGAGGCCGGGACCGGCACAGGCAAGACGCTCGGCTACATCGCCGCCGCGAGCCTTTGGGCGGAGCGCAATCGCGGCCCTGTCTGGATCAGTACCTTTACCCGCCATCTCCAGCGACAGGTGGAGGCCGAGCTGGCACGCCTCTACCCTGAGCCTGCGCTCCGCCGGCGTCGCGTGGTCGTGCGCAAGGGGCGCGAGAATTTTCTCTGCCTGCTTAATCTCGAGGATACAGTGACAGCAGCCCTGGGCCGGGAGACCACATCGCTGATCCCTCTCGGCCTCGTCGCTCGCTGGGCCGGGGCGACCGCGGATGGTGATCTTCTCGGCGGAGACCTGCCGGGCTGGCTTGCCGAGCTGTTCGGCCCCGCCACCGTTCTCGGTCTTGCCGACCGGCGCGGCGAGTGCATCCACGCCGCCTGCGCCCATTGGCGCCGCTGCTTCGTCGAGCACACCATCCGTCGCGCCCGCGAGGCGGACCTCGTTGTGGCCAACCACGCGCTTGTCATGGTCCAGGCGGCCTGGGGCGGCCTCGACGATGCGAGCGTGCCGCTGCGCTATGTGTTCGATGAGGGGCACCACCTCTTCGATGCCGCAGATTCGGCCTTTGCCTTCGAACTTTCCGGCGCAACCATGGCGGAGCTCCGCCGCTGGCTGCTCGGCGCCGAAGGCAGCCGTTCGCGGGCACGCGGGCTTGCCTTGCGCATCGAGGACCTGCTTGGCGAGAAGTCGGCCCTGAGAGAAGCGCTCGATCAGACACTCGCGTTCGCCCGCGCGCTTCCCGCGCCAGGCTGGCAGGGGCGCCTGGCCGAGCCGGATGCGCCGCGGCTCTTTGCCGCCAATCCGGCCGAGAATTTGCTCCGCGAGGTGCGTACCCAGGTCCGCGCACGCGCCGCAGACGATGCGGATGCGCCAGAAGCGGATCTCCATCCCGTCGCTCCGCCGCTCGTCGCGGCGGGGAAAAGCCTTGCCCGCGCGCTTGCCCGTCTGGAACATCCGCTCAAGGTGCTTGCGCAGGGCCTCGCCACCCGGCTCCGGGAAGAGGCCGAGACCCTCGAACAGACAATCAGGCTGCGCATCGAGGCCGCCGTGCGCAACCTCGGCCGCCGCGCTCTCGGCCCGCTCACGGCCTGGCAGGATATGCTCCGCCAGCTCGAAGCCCCGCCGCCACTGCCCGAAGAGAAACCGGAGCAGGTGCATTTTCTTCGTCTCGACCGTCGCGACGGCCGCGAATCGGATGCGGCCCTGCTGCGCTACTGGCTCGACCCGACACAACCCTTTGCCGCGACACTCGGCAGCGCCGCGCATGGGCTTCTGGTCACTTCGGCGACCCTGCGCGATGCGGGTCGGGCCGATGCGGAGGCGGCCTGGCGCGCGGCCGAGGCACGCACCGGGGCGGCACATCTGCCCGGACCACCCACCCGTGTCTCGGTCCTCAGCCCGTTCGACTATGCAAACCAGACGCGCGCCTTCATCGTTACCGATGTCTCGATCGGCGACATTTCCGGACTCGCCGCCGCCTATCGCGCGCTCTTCCTCGCCGCCGGGGGCGGCGCGCTCGGCCTCTTCACCGCGATCCGCCGTCTGCGCGCGGTCCATCCGCATCTCGCCACAGCACTCGAAGAGATGGGCATTCCGCTCTATGCGCAGCATGTCGATGCGATGGACAATGCGACCCTCGTCGATATCTTCCGCACCGAGGAGGAGAGCTGCCTGCTCGGCACCGATGCGATGCGCGACGGGGTCGATGTTCCGGGGCGAGCGCTTCGGCTCGTTGTCTTCGACAAGGTCCCCTGGGCGCGGCCCGACATTCTGCACCGCGAGCGCCGCCGCCACCTCTCGGATGGCGAGCCCGGCGCCTATGACGACCGTATCGCCCGGCTCCGGCTCCGCCAGGCCTTCGGCCGCCTGATCCGCGCCGCCACGGATCGCGGCGCCTTCGTGCTTCTCGACCGGCGCATGCCTTCGCGCCTTCTCTCCGCCTTTCCCGAAGGGGTCGTGGTGCGGCGTGTAGGCCTTGCCGAGGCGGTGAGCGAGGTGCGCGCCTTTATCGCCAAGGACCCCTGAGGCGCCTTATCATCGGCTCATGCCCTCCGCTATGTCCTCCGGTACGCCTGCTGGCCGCGATTCTCTCACCGCTCTCCTCGCCGAATCGCGCCGTGTCGTCGTTTTCACCGGCGCCGGCATCTCGACCGAATCCGGCATCCCCGATTTCCGCAGCCCCGGTGGCGTCTGGAGCCGAATGAAGCCGATCTATTTCGACGAGTTCGTCGCCAGCGAGGAGCGCAGGCGCGAGGCTTGGCGCCGTGTCTTCTCCAATTCCTCCGGCTGGGTAGGGGCGAAGCCGAACGAAGGGCACCACGCCGTCGCCCGCCTTGTCGCCATGGGCAAGGCCACGTCCGTCATCACCCAGAACGTCGACAACTTGCACCAGGAGTCGGGTATCCCGCGCGAACGGGTGATCGAGCTGCATGGCAATGCGAGCTACGCGACCTGCCTTGCCTGCGGGGCGCGCCACGAGCTTGAGGTGCTGAAGCAGAGCTTTCTCGGCCGTGATGCGATTCCCGTCTGCCGCGAATGCGGCGGCCTCGTCAAAACCGCCACCATCTCTTTCGGCCAGGCGATGCCGCAGGAAGCAATGCGACGTGCCGAGGCCGAAACGCTCGCCTGCGATCTTTTCCTCGTGCTCGGCTCCTCGCTCGTCGTCTTTCCAGCGGCCGAATTTCCGCGCCACGCCAAGGAGAACGGAGCCAGGCTCGCGATCGTCAACCGCGAGCCGACACCGCTCGACCGCCATGCCGATCTCGCGTTGCACGAGGAGATCGGCCCGCTGCTCTCCGTGGTGGTGCCAATCTCCCCTGCGTGATCTCCTCCGCTTGATCTCGCGGGCGGCTTCCCGCACCGTGGCCTTCTCCAAGGAGACCGCCATGACCACCCCGAAGGCGCTCGATCCCCAGGAAGCGCTGGTCTGCACGATGGTGCTCGTCGCCGGCGCCGACGGCGGGCTGACGGACCGCGAGATCGGCGTCATGGTCGGGCTGGTGCAGAGCCTTCCCGTCTTCCGCAGTTTTTCGTCCGAGCGACTCAAGATCGCGACCGACACCGCCGTGAGCCTGCTCAGCGAGACGGACGGTCTCGCCCATGCCGCAAGACTGATCTGCGCGGCGCTCGAGCCACGGCTCCGCGAGACAGCCTATGTGCTCGCTTGCGATGTCATCGCGGTGGACGGTCAGGCGCGGCAGACCGAGCTCGAAATGCTAGAGCTGGTGCGAAAGGAATTCGGCATCGACCCGCTGATCGCGCGCGCGCTCGAGCGCGGCGCGCGTGCGCGCCAGCAGCCCCAGTGACCTGCGTTCGGCACATTTCCGCCGCCCCAATTCTGCGCCCATCATGACGGCGCCACGATCCTATGTGATGTGGCGTTGCCTCGAACCCCGTTACCGGACCCTTCCATGACCCCCATCATCGGCCTGCCCGCCTGCGCGAAGGAGGCTGGCGGGCATCTCTTCGCCACGACCCCTTCCCGTTACGGCAAGGCATTGATCGCCGCCGCCGACGCCTTGCCAGTCGTGATCCCGCCCGAGGGCGAGGCAATGCTCGCCCTGCTCGACCGGCTGGATGGGCTGCTCCTGCCCGGCAGCCCTTCGAACGTGGAGCCGGCTCGCTATGGCGAGACGGCGGATCTGACGCCCGGCCGCCATGACCCCGCGCGCGACGCGACCGTGCTCCCCCTCGTCCGCGGGGCCCTCGCTCGCGGATTGCCGCTGCTCGCCATCTGCCGCGGCGTGCAGGAGCTGAACGTCGCCCTCGGCGGCACACTCCATCAGCAGGTGCAGGAACTTCCCGGCCGGCTCGACCATCGCGGCGGGCCCGGCACGACCGCTGAGAAATATCGCCCAAAGCACACGGTGGCGCTCGAAGGTGGTGTCGCCGAACTCATCGGGCGCCGTGAGATCACCGTCAACTCGCTGCATGAGCAGGCGATCGACCGGCCGGGCCAGGGGCTCGTCGTCGAGGCCCGGGCGCCTGACGGCACGATCGAAGCGGTACGTGTTGCGGGCAGCTCCTTCGCCCTCGGCGTGCAATGGCACCCTGAATGGGACGTGCTCGCCTTTCCCGACCGCGCCGCGCTCTTCGCCGCCTTTGGCCGCGCTGCCCGCGCCTTCGGGGCCGGTTTTCGCCGGGCCGCCTGATCAAACCGTCCTGGTTATCCTGGAGCAGAATGCATGGACCTCGGACTCGGCGGAAAGACCGCCCTCGTCACCGGCGGATCAAAGGGGATCGGCCGCGCCTCGGCTTCCATACTGGCCGCTGAGGGCGTGGCCATCACGCTCGTCGCGCGCAATCCGGACAGCCTTGCCGCCGCCGCGGCGATGATCCGTGACCGTTCCCAGGTGCCGGTCGAGACGATCGCCGCCGATCTCTCCCGCCAGGAGGAGGTCGAGCGCGTTGCCGCCATGGTTCCCACGCCGGACATCCTGGTCAACAATGCCGGCGCGATCCCGCCGGGCGGACTCGCCGCGGTGGACAATGCGACCTGGCGCGCGGCCTGGGACTTGAAAGTGTTCGGCTATATTTCCCTTACCCGCACGATCCATGCGCGGATGGCCGAACGCGGCGCGGGCGTGATCGTGAATGTCATCGGTGCCGCAGGGGAAAAATTCGACCCCGATTATATCGCCGGCTCTGCCGGCAATGCGGCGTTGATGGCCTTCACCCGCGCGCTCGGCCGCGCGAGCCCGCCCCACGGCCTGCGCGTGGTCGGCATCAATCCAGGACCGGTCGAGACCGAACGGCTGGTCATGCTCCAGCGTGCCCGCGCCGAACGCAGCTTCGGCGAGCCTGAGCGCTGGCCCGAGTTCTTCGCCCATATGCCCTTCGGGCGGCCGGCCATGCCCGAGGAGATCGGCTCCGCGGTCGCATTTCTTGCCAGCCCCCGCTCTGCTTACACGAACGCGACCATCCTCACGATCGATGGTGGAGGCTGAGATCGGCTGTCAACCACGCCTGTCCTGCGGTGCGCGCAGACGGGCGAGGTGCTGGCGAAGCTGCCTCAGCTCCTCGGCGAGCTGAGCAAGATGGGCTGGTCCGTGTTCGGCAAGCTCGGCCGCGCGCATGCCACTCCACGGGCGGCAGAGTTCGTTGATCCGACGGGCGCCGATATTCGCGGCCCCGCTGCAAACTGCATGCGCCTTGGTGCGGAAAACGCTGAGATTGCGTTGCGCTGATGCGGTCTCGAGCTCACGCAGCGTCTCTCTGGCGTCTTCGAGAAAGCCTTCGACCAGATCGGTCACGAACGCCTCACCGCCGAGCCGCTCGAGCTCCTGGAGCGTGGCGCTGTCGAGAATCGGGAGCACCACCACCTTGAATTGCGGATGCGAGGCGATATCGGTGACCTGCCCCGATATCCCAGGATCGGCTCCGTGCGCGGCTTCCGCCTCCTCCGCCTCTCGCTTCGCTTCGGGTGCGAGCGCGGCGAGAGAATCGAGCAGCAACCGGGGCTCGACCGGCTTGGTGACGCAAGCATCCATCCCGGCCTCGGTGCAGCTTCTGGCCATCTCGGGCGTGGCGTCCGCGGTCAACGCAATGATCGGCAGATGCGCTCCTCCAAGCTCGGTCAGCCGATAGAGCTTGGTTGCCTCCAACCCGTCGAGCCGCGGCATATTGACGTCCATCAGCACAGCATCGAACGGTCCGCTCTCCAGCGCATCGAGCGCGGCCTCGCCATCCTCGACAATGGTGACGGCATGTCCGGCGCGCTCGAGGATCTTGGCGATAACTTTCTGGTTCGTCCGGTTGTCGTCGGCGACAAGGATGCCGAGTCGTGGCCTGGCGCCGGAGATGGCGATCCTTGCTTCCTGGCGGGGCAGGTTGGCCAGCGCGAGCCGCACTGCCGCCTCGAACTCCTCGCGACGCGCCGCCGGCGGCAGAACCATGTTGAAGAGCCGCGCCGCAGCGCTCTCGGGTCCGCCCCTCTCCTGCCCGGAGGAGATCAGAACGAGGGTCATCCGGCCAGAGGGATCGCCCCTGCGCAGGGCCTCGGCAACCACCTCCGGCGCCGACGAGAGCCGCCGTTCATCGAGCATCACCAGCGCGTTGCGCCGACCTGCCCTTTCGAGCGCGGCGAGCAACCCAGCCATCTCGGCATGGTGTTCTGGAGCAAGAGACGCTGCCGCCATGGCCTCCGCCAGCTTTTCGTCCGTTTCCTCGCGGCCAAGAAAGAAGACGGGCAGTTCCGCCAGGCGTTCCGGCGCCTTGGCCGCCCGCCGGCCGAGCGGAAGGGTGAACCAGAAGGTGCTGCCTTTCCCGAGCTCGCTCTCGACTCCGATCTCGCCGCCAAGATGCTCCACCAGCCGCCTGCAGATGGCGAGGCCGAGGCCCGTGCCGCCATAGCGGTTGACGATCGAGGCATCCGCCTGGGTAAAGCCCTCGAAGATTTTCTCGCGGGCCTCGGCGGCGATACCGATGCCTGTGTCGGAGACCTCACAGCGGAGCAGCACACGGTCCTCGCCGGCAGGCACGGCATCCACGGCCATGACGATGCTGCCCGATTCCGTGAACTTCATCGCATTGGCGCCGAGATTGAGCAGCACCTCGCGCAGATGCTGCTCATCGCCGATGAGCGCTGTGGGCGTGCGGGGTGTGATGGTAAGGCCGAGCCGAAGCGCCCTGTTGCGCGTCTGGGCGGCGAGCATGGCTCGCGTCTCGACGAGGACCGAGAGGAGATCGAAATCGACCTCCACGTATGGCATCCTCCCGGCCTCGATGCGCGCGAAGTCGAGGATGCTGGAGATCTGGGCCAGCAAGGCCCGACCGGCATCCTGCATGGTCCGGGCCATGTCCTGCTGCTCTTGGTCGAGCTTGGTCTCGAGCAGCATTTCGCCGATGCCGATCACGGCGTTGAGCGGTGTGCGCAGCTCGTGGCTGACACTCGCCAGAAACAGGCTTTTTGCACGATTGGCGGCCTCGGCCTGCTGCTTGGCGCGTGAGAGCTTGCGGATCAGCGCACCGGCATAGAGCGGCAGAATCAAAAGGCCGATCATCAGTCCGGCGGAGAGAGCCGGCTTGTCGCGCCAGAATGGCGTCGTCAGCACGACCGCGGCGAAACCGCCGAGGCTCGCAAGCATTCCGATGCGGAGATATTCGATGCCGAAGCGAAAGCCGTTGCCGAAGATGATCCAGAGATAGACCGGATAGAGAATCGCCGTGAGCCCGTTGCCGGCGTGCATTTCATAGGCAACGAAGCCGATATCCCAGCAGAGGGCGAAAAGCCGGCGCGGCACGTTGACGGCAGGCCAGACAAGGATGTGCGCGATGATCGCGATCGTGCCGAGAGCGAAGACGGACATGCCCAGCAGCGCTGTCCCGCCGAGAGGCTGCCCCACGGCGACGAGATAAAGCGTGATGGCCGTCGTGAAGATGAGCCGGTTGAAGCTCATCTCGTGCTCGGTATCCTGCCGCCCGCGAAGGCGGGCAAGGAGTCTTTCGCTCCAGCTCCGGGCGCTCCAGCTCCGGGAACGATCGTCCGCCTCGGGCTGGTTCATCGGCCGCTCACCCTCCCGACGCGTCTTGTTCGGATCACGAGTCCGCAGAAACCTGCAGCACGCTGAGAGGCGCGCCGGGGTTCGAGGCTCTTTGCATTCGCTGCGCACTCATGGGCAAAGTCTCAGTCGCGGCCGCGCGATCTCGGCCAACGGGCACGAAAGCAGGCCTTCCACGGCGGACCCCGGCCCGCTTCACCCGTCGCAAGGAAATGCGGAGGGGGGCGGCAAGATCGTCGAGGTGGAACGTCAGTGCCATGATTCTCTGCCTCCCTGCCCGCCGACAGCCCCGGCCAGGATTTGATGCCCCATCCCGGGCATCCCCGATCCTGCGACAAGCAGGAGCTAAGCCACTCATAGGTTTAATAGCTTTACAAGCAATAAAAAGCCATCGTGACGACCCGATCACCGCCTCGTTACCTGTTCGTGCCCATCGGCAGGAACATCTCCGGAATAACAGGATGCAGCAGGGCGATGCCGAAGTCTCACAACATGAGGAGCAATCTCAAAATTATTTCATTCTAGAATTCCCAAATTGTGCCTCGGTTTTCTCGGCGATATTGCGCTGACGCGGCTTTGCGTGGGCCCGACCTGCCTTCTTCTTGACTTGAGGAATACTCTCTCCCAAATCGCGCCCGTGAGCCGCCTCGTCTCCGCCCTTTCGCATACGCGCCAGCCCCGCGGGCGGCCCCGGGGTGGACCGCGTGGACGCCCTCGCGCGTTCGACATGGACGAAGCGCTTGACAAGGCCATTCGGGTCTTCCGCGAACGCGGGTACAAAGCGACGTCCATCGGCGATCTGACCGATGCCATGGCCCTTGCTTCCGGGAGTATTTACAAGGCGTTTCGGGACAAGCGCACCGTCTTCATCGCCGCTTTCGACCGTTATGCGGAACGCGGCGCGGAACAGCTCCAGCGCATCGCCGATACGCCGAAATCCGGACGGGAGCGGCTGCGCGAGGTGCTTGCATTCTATGTCGAGAATTCGCACGGTCTCGAGGGAAGGCGCGGCTGCCTGGTCGTTGGCAGCGCGATCGAGCTTGCCATCCACGATCCGGAAGTTGCGGCGCGGGTCAAAGCGAGCCTCGCCAGGAACGAGGCCTTCTTCGCCAGCCTGATCCGCGAGGGGCAGTCCGACGGCTCGATTTCAAAACGAATCGACCCGGAGGCGACCGCGCGCGCCCTTATCTGCCTGACCCAAGGCATGCGAGTCGTCGGCAAGGCAGGTCGCCCGCCGCTGGATGCGGCGAGCTTCATCGAGACCGCGATGAAGCTCGCCGATTGATTGTCTTGCACAATTAGGAAACGACTATTCCCTTTTTGGAGAAGAAGATGACTGCGATCGCCGCCGCCACGCCCCGCGCCGAAGCCACGATCTCGGGCCGGATGATCTTTCTGTTCGCCGCCGCCTGCGGGGTGATCGTCGCCAATCTCTACTACGCGCAGCCGCTCATCGGCCCGATCAGCGCAGCGCTCGGCCTAGCGCCTCAAGCGGCCGGACTCATCGTGACAATGACGCAGATCGGCTATGGCGTGGGTCTTCTGCTGATCGTTCCGCTCGGCGATCTGGTCGAGAATCGCCGACTCATTCTCGTCGTCATCGGCCTCGGCGCGCTCGCGCTGCTGGCAGCCGCGTTTTCGACCCGCCCGTTACCCTTCCTCTGCGCGATGCTCTGCGTCGGCTTCGGCTCGGTCGCGGTGCAGATCCTCATTCCCTTTGCGGCACATCTGGCGCCGGAGGAGGCACGTGGCCGGGTGGTGGGCAATGTGACGATGGGCCTAATGCTCGGCGTGATGCTCTCGCGCCCCGTCTCGAGCTTCGTGACCGCATTCTCCTCATGGCACGCAGTTTATGTCGGATCGGCCTTCGCCATGGTCGCGCTGGGGCTGGTGCTCGCCTGGTTATTGCCGGCACGCCGGCCCAATGCGCGGCTGCACTATGGCGAGCTTCTCCTCTCCATGGCGGAACTGATCCGAACGACGCCCATCCTGCGCCGCCGCGCGCTTTATCATTCCTGCCTGTTTGGCGCCTTCAGCCTTTTCTGGACGACGACGCCACTTCTTCTCGCCGGGCCGCGTTTCGGCTTTACGCAGCGCGGGATTGCCCTTTTTGCGCTCGCCGGTGTTGCCGGCGCGATCGCCGCCCCGCTTGCCGGCCGCGTCGCGGATAGGGGATGGAGCCGTCCGGTGACCGCGCTTGCCATGCTGCTCGTGGCCTGCGCCTTTCTTCTCACCCACATCGTCCGCACCGGCTCACCGCTCTCTCTCGCGCTTTTGGTTGGCGCGGCCATCCTGCTCGATTTCGGAGTGCAGGCGAATCTGGTTCTCGGGTATCGCTCGCTCTTCCTGCTTGGCGCCGCCTATCGCAGCCGCATCAACGGCATCTATATGGCGAGTTTCTTCACGGCTGGCGCGCTCGGCTCCGCGCTCGGCGCCTGGGCTTACGCCGAAGGCGGCTGGCCGCTCGCTTCATGGATCGGGTTTGCGCTGCCGATCTTGGCCCTCCTTTCTTTCGTTGCAGCCGAGCCGCGCAGCCGAGCCGGATGACGATCTCTTCCTGCCGATCCCCGGCCTAGAAGGGCTTAACCGCTGAACAGCCGGGCGACGGCGCCAATGACAAAGCGAAGCTGTTCGACGTCGCGATCGGACGCCCTCGTAAAGGTTCTATCCGTGAAGCAGGAATCCAAAGCAAAGATCAATGCTTGTGCCGTCACGACCCGGCGATGGAAAACGGGCATGTCAGCATTGGCCGCAAGCTCGCCGATCGTCTCGAACTCACGCCACACCTTGCCCAGCCACGCACGTGCATCGCCTGGCCGCACGCGCAACAAAAATCAACCATGCCAGACTCGATGCGTTGCGCGCGCCCGAGACCGCGTGTCCGGAGAAAGGCAAGGCGCACAAGCGCTGCGAGTTGGCCGTCGAAGAGCCTGATTCTGAAGCCCATCCGGCGCAATCAACGATAGTCTGGTGGGCCAAATGAGGGCTCCAACGGCGATAAGCCAAAAAAACACAGCCGAATGGGATGGGTGACGCAGACGATCGGGACAGGCCGTCAAATCCACGGAGTCATTGTGAGCAAGGGCCTCAATGCTTCCCACCGATATGCGATCTTGGTTGTGCCTGACTTCGGCCTGTCCGAGTAGAGGTCAGGTTTCACACGCGATCAGCACGCGAATTGTCCGAACCGTAATCATCCTTCGCCACAGTCGGACAAGCCGCGCCATGGCGATTACCAGCGATTCAATGCGCGATTGCAGCTCGCTTGGTTTTTTCGAAGCATCCGAGATACCACGCACCGCAGGCAGTTCTTTGGCCTTGGCTGCCGCAAGCGGGTTGTTGCGAAAGTCGGCGTTCACGCACATGGGGACCTTGAAAGCGACACGATGGATCCGCATCATAGATGCGTCGGAATCGAAGCCGATCTTGCCTCCATCGCCGACGTCAGGGTTTATAGCCACCTGAATCTCCACTCTGATCTTACCGTTGCCTTCTTTTGTCGCTGTCACGCTCTCCCCAATGACGACCGCGACATCAAAATTGACGCAGGTTCCTTTCCGATACCGACTCGCCGTCTATGGTTGGCGGCGTAATCGTCGCGAAGTCGCGCACGCGAGGTCCACCAGGCGTATCAGACCGTGCAGGCCACCACGACGATGCGCTATCTTCGCAATCACGAACATCATCTCGTGGCGAAGGTGTCGGGCGTTCCACTTCCGGCGGTCGACCGCATCCCCATTTCGCAGATCACCCGGCGGTTCCGGAACGCCTACGCGAAGGAGGACTGCGAGCTGCCGGGCCGGGATTTCGCGGCCGGGAGCGGCAACGAAACGGCGATCGATTGGAATCAACTCCAGGCCGATACAACGGATCTGCGGACCCGGGTTGCGGTGTAGTCCGATCCCCATCACGCTCGACTGTTGCTCCCCAGGACCGACCCCCGGAGCGTCTTTTTGCGTTTCGGCACGGTACCAACACAGCGGCGCACGTGTGTGAACGCGACCGCAGTGTATCCCGTAAAGAATTCGTGAGGTGCTGCCCGACCAATCGTATCTGAATGTCGAATTAGGCTTTCGGTGCCTCACAAGTTAGCACATGCGCATCCACATAGCAAAACGTGTACAGACCACTCTCTGTTTTCATATCAACACTACGCGTTATCTCAATTTTAAGTCTTGAATCATGTTTCAAACAAACTCTTTGTCTGAGTGGTCTCAATAACTCAGAATATCTCCTGATGGGGACTCGAAATTGTCGATTGACTCATTCCGGTGTGCAATGGATTTCCGCGTGCGTGCGAATTTCCGCAAGCAGCTTTCTTACTCTCGAAGGAGGCAAAACCGTGTCCACGTTTGATTGGTCCGGCAAAGTCGGTGCGGGCTTGGAAAAAGCGCAAGCGACGGAGTTGCATCTGAAAAAGGGGGATGTAATTTCGGTACTCGCCACTGGGTGGGTAAAGTACGGCCCTAACGAGGTTCAATGGGCTGATCCACAATGCGCAATGCCGCGAGACGGCTCCGGGCCCAAGCGGGACCCACCGACCGCGCTCCTTGCAAAAATCGGCGGCACCTCTTATCCGGTCGGCAACGGCCTGCTGCATTGGGAAGTTCCGGCCGAGGGCGAACTCGTACTGTTGTTCAGTGATGTGCCTGGAAAATACGGTGACAATTCGGGTTCATATGACGTCAAAATCAAAAAGGAAGCGAACGGGAGCGCGACCGATATCGCGGCCAAGTGGACAGGCGAGGTCGACTCCGAAGCCCCGGCGGGTCAGCCAACCGGCATCACTCTCAACAAAGGCGACGTGATTACCGTGGTCGCTTCGGGTTGGGCCTCGCGTGCCCCGGGCAAAGGCTTTAAGTTCGGCCCTCAGGGTGATCCCGATACCCCGACCAAGGATCTCATCTGCTCCGAGGCGTACGTGGGCGCGGTTGTTGCCAAGATCGGCGGGCAGTACTTCCCTATCAATAGCGGAGTCCTCCACTGGCAAGTGCCGAGCGCTGGCCAGATCTCCTTCTTCTTCAACGATCAGCCCGCCAACTATGGCGACAATACGGGATCATTCAAAGTGAATCTCGAGGTCCTCCGTCCAGTGCCGTAGAGGCGGCCGCCATTCGGCCAACAATGAAAAATATACCAAGGCCAGTGATGTCTCTTCCCTGAATCGTCCCGGGGTTCATCCGCAGCCGCGCAGGCGGCCGAACTCGGGCTCCGGGCCCTTCTGGTCCTTCTCCACCCAGGCGATCTTGGCGCGAAGAGAGTCGGCCATCGCGGAAAGCATTGCCGCCTTCTCTTCCAGGCGTGCGAGCTGCATCTTCGTGATTTCCACGCTGCGCGCGGGCGTGAGGCCGCCGGCACGATGCTCCCCGGCGATCGCCGCAATCTCTGTGAGCAACAGGCCAAGAGACTGCGCCATGCGGATGAGGTGCGTCTCCCACGCCTGCTCCAGCGTGAAGATCTGGCAGGGGTTCCCGGCCGCCCTTCCCGTTCGTACCAGGCGTCAGCAGCCCGCGGCGCACATAGAAACGCAAGGTATCCTGGATAAGACCCGTCGCGCGTGCGAACTCCGAGATCAGCATCGTCATTCTTTCTGCTGACCTTGGCCGTTGACCGTGGATGATGCTCCAGGTTTGTAGGAGCGGCTCCCTCTATTGGGGAGCGGGCCGGTGGACAGGACGGCATTGGTCACGGGCGCCTCGTCGGGCATCGGCGAAGCCTTGGTGAAGCGGCTCCCCGGGACGGCTACAGCGGCACGGCCACAGCGGCACGGCGGCCATGGACACGCTATGCGGTGGGCGGCGGGGCCAGGACGATCCCGTTCCTGATCCGGCTTCTCTCCGACCGGATGCAGGACAGGCTCATGTGGCGTTTCTCGCAGGCCAAGCGATAGACGCCTATTTGCTCCCAGGCGGGAGCAGCCGATGCGCGACGAGCCAGGAAGCGGCGCGGGTCCAGGCGATGTCTGTATCGCCGCGGAGGGAGACATCGCCGGCCGCGATCATCTTTCCGGTGTCGACGGAGCGGATGATGATCGTCATGTTGATGATGAGGCCGGAGACTTTTTGCACCCAGCCTGTCACCACGACCTGTGCGCCGACCTGGCGGGCGAGCGAGACCGCGCAATCGGGGCAGCCGACAAGGTCATTCTCCGCAATCTGCGCGGCGATCGGCTTGAGATCGAGAGGTATGTACTCGCCCGAGCGGACGAGGCCCTGCTCGACGACCTGATCGACCAATTCGAGCCGATGGAGATCGGCGGGACCTGGCTTCGATTGTGGAGAGGGAAGGCTTGTATCCTTGAGGATGAAGGGGAGAAAAGCGGTACGCAGCGGGGCGGCCCGCGCGAAGGGCGTGAGCACGGCAAGGAGCATGACGGCGAGAGGAAAAATCCGGCGCATCAATCCAGACAGGCGGCACGCAGCTGCGCGAAGGCACGCGCGCGGTGGGTATCGGCGCGCTTCTGCTCGGACGTCATCTCGCCATAGGTCAGGCTTGCGCCGAGGGGGACGAACATCGGGTCATAGCCGAAGCCGTTCGACCCGCGCGGCGGCCAGACGGCCGTGCCGTCCACCCGGCCGCTGAAGGTTTCTGTGTGTCCGTCCGGCCAGGCAAGCGCAAGGGCCGAGATGAACCAGGCATGGCGGTCCGGGGTCTCACCCATCTCGGAGTGGATGCGCGCCATGGCGGCGGAAAAGTCCCGCTGCGGGCCGGCCCAGCGGGCGGAGTGGATTCCGGGCCTTCCATCGAGCACGGCGACGCAGAATCCGGAATCATCGGCAAGCGCCGGCAGGGCCGATCCGGTGGTGGCGGCAAGCGCCTTGAGCCTCGCGTTGCCGGCGAAATCCGGCGCGGTCTCCTCCGGCTCGGCAAGGCCGAGCGCGGTGGCGGAAACGACCTCGACGCCGTAGGGCGCGACGAGCGCCTCGATCTCGGCAAGCTTGCCCTTGTTGTGGCTGGCGAGCACGAGGCGCGCGCCGCGTTCCAGCCGGCGGGCCATCAAGGGTGTTCCAGCGCCTGACGCTGAAGCGCGAAGAGCTGCGCGCAGCCCGCGCGGGCGAAGGAGAGAAGCGAGAGAAGCTGAGGCTCGGAGAAGGTCTTCCGTTCCGCCGTGCCCTGGATCTCGACGATGCCGCCCTCATCGGTGAAGACGAAATTGGCATCCGCCTCGGCTGCAGAATCTTCGGCGTAATCGAGATCGAGCACGGCATTTCCCTCCACAATGCCGCAGGAGACGGCGGCAACCTGGCCGGTGAGCGGAGCGCGAGGGATCACCTTCATCCGTTCGAGATGACGGAGTGCGAGCACGAGCGCGACATAGCCACCGGTGATGGCGGCGCAACGCGTGCCACCATCTGCGTTCAGCACGTCGCAATCGATGGTGATGGTGACCTCGCCCAGACGGGGGCGATCCACCACGGCGCGGAGCGCGCGGCCGATCAGGCGCTGGATCTCCTGTGTGCGACCGGACTGGCGGCCCCGCGCGGCTTCACGGTCTCCGCGCGTATGGGTGGCGCGCGGCAGCATGCCATATTCGGCGGTGACCCAGCCCTGACCGGAATTGCGAAGAAAGGGCGGCACCTTGCCCTCAACGCTCGCGGCGCAAAGGACCTCCGTGCCGCCCATGCGGATGAGGCACGAGCCCTCGGCATGGCGGGCGAAGCCGGGAGTAAAGGAGATTTCGCGCAGCGCGTCGTCGGCGCGGCCGGAAGGGCGCATCAGATCATTCCTGAAGGGGATCAGGAGACGGTTCTTATTCCGATACGAGGCGTGCGGCAACGCGGCCTCGCACCCCGGCCTACCTCCCCAAGGCCGCTTCCACCCAGGCAGCCCAGGCAAGGACGGCGCGATCCTCGTCCTGACGGCCGACGATCTGGATGCCGAGCGGCAGGCCGCGCGGGCCGGTGCCGGCGGGCACGCTCACGCAGGGCACGTGCAGGCTTGTCCAGAGGAAGTTGAAGACCGGATCGCCGGTCGAGCCCAATCCTTCCGGCGCCTCGCCGGGCGCGGAGGGGGTGAGCAGGATGTCGAGCCCCTCCATCGCCGCGGGAAAGGCGTGGCGGGCCGCCGCGAAGGTGGCTCGGGCTTCGGCGAGCGTGGCGGCGCTTTGGGCAAGCCCGAACTCCAGCCGCTCAAGCAGCTCCTCGCTGATCTCCGCGCGCGCATGGGCGAGCTCCCAGCCCATGGCGCGGGCGCTTTCCCCGTTCATCACGATGGGGTGCGCCTCGACGAGGCGCGGGATCGGGCCGGGCAGCGCACGATCGACGAGGCTTGCGCCGGCCCGGGCGAGCTTCGTCGCGACCTCGGCGAAGAGGGATACGGTCTCGGGCGAGGCGCGGTCCCAGAGGGGAGAGCGGCAGAGCCCGATGCGCGGGGCGCGGGGCGGGCGCTGGTCAGGCCCGCCAAGATCGGCGGCGGCGACCGCGCCGGCGAAGAACGCGCAATCGGCCACGCTGCGCGCGATCACGCCGATCGTGTCGAGACTGTCGGACATGAGCTTCATGCCGGTGCGGCTGATCAGGCCGAAGCTCGGCTTGAACCCGACGACGCCGCAATAGGCGGCGGGGCGGATGACGCTGCCGGCCGTCTGCGTGCCGAAGGCAAGCGGAAAGAAGAAGTCCGCCACACCGGCAGCCGAGCCGCTGGAGGAGCCGCCGGGGGTGTGGGCGAGATTGGCCGGGTTCGCGGTGGGGCCGGGCTTTCGGGTCGCGAACTCGGTGGTGACGGTCTTGCCGATGACGACGGCGCCGGCGGCGCGCGCCCAGGCGACCGCGGCGGCATCCGCGCGCGGGCGCCAGCCGTGCCAGATCGGCGAGCCATATGCGCTCGGCATATCTTCGGTATCGAGCACATCCTTTACGCCGATCGGCAAGCCATGCAGGGGTCCGGGGCGGGCAGAGGCGGCGCGGACGGCGGCTTGATCGAGCCAGGCGAAGGCATGGACCGCCGACTCGCGCTCAGCGATGCGGTCGAGGCAGGCCTCCATCAATTCCTTGGGGTGAAGCCGCCTTTCGCGAATCAGGCGGGAAGCTTCGGTCGCGGTCAGCCGGGAAGGATCCTGCATCTCGATCTCCTGAACGGCCGCTCCATAACGCCGGGAAGGGTATGGGATAACCCGGGGGCGTGCAGGCTCAAGTGGTGCCGAGCGGGTAGTGGCAGGCGACATCCCAGCCCCTCCCCTGCGGCGCGAGCGCCGGACGCTCGCTGCGGCAATGGTCGGTCGCGAAGCTGCAACGGGGATGAAACGGGCAACCGGACGGCGGGTCGATCGGGCTCGGCACATCGCCTTCAAGAATGATCCGCCGCCGATTCGGCGCCGCCGGGTCGGGCACCGGCACGGCGGAAATCAGCGCCTGGGTATAGGGGTGCGACGGCGCCTTCAGCACCGCATCGGTCGGGCCGATCTCGACGATCGCGCCGAGATACATGACGGCGACGCGCGTCGAGACCTGCCGCACCACAGAGAGATCATGCGCGATGAAGATGTAGGTGAGGCCGAGCCGTTCCTGCAGATCCAAGAAGAGATTGACGATCTGCGCCTGGACCGAGGCATCGAGCGCCGAGACCGGCTCATCCGCGACGATCAGGCGCGGAGCGAGCGCGAGCGCGCGGGCGATGCCGATGCGCTGCTGCTGACCGCCCGAGAATTCGTGCGGAAAACGCTCATCATGCTCGGGCCTGAGCCCGACTTCGCGCAGCAGCTCGCGCACCCGCGCCCTGATCTCCGCCCGCGTGCCGCGGCGGTGCACGATCAGCGGCTCGGCGAGAAGCTCGCCCACGCGCCGGCGCGGGTTGAGCGAAGCGGCCGGGTCCTGGAACACCATCTGCATCCGTTCGCGATGCGGGCCGAGCGCGCGCGGGCCGAGGAAGGTGATATCCGTCCCCTCGAAGAAGATGCGGCCGTCGCTCACCTCGTAAAGGCGGATAAGGCAGCGGCCGAGCGTGGATTTTCCACAACCCGATTCGCCGACGAGGCCGAGCGTCTCACCTTCCTGCACCGCGAGCGAGACGCGCTCGACCGCGTGTACCACCTTGTTGTGGCGCGAGAACAGATGATTGCCGACGCGATAGCGCTTGGTGAGCGTGATCGTCTCGAGCAACGACCCGTTTGCCTGACCGCTCATGTGGCGCCGACCGGGGCGGCAAGAAGCTCGGAGCGCGCGGCGGCCCGTGCCTCGGGCGAGAGAATGCAGGCGGTCTCGTGCCCTTCTTCCGCCAGAAGCGGCGGACGCGCGGCGCAGGCCGCCTGGCTCCAGCGGCAGCGCGGCGCGAAGGGGCAGCCTGCAGGGATGGCGAAAGGCGAGGGAGGCACACCGGGAATCGCGGGCAGACGGCGCGGCCGCTCACCTTCGAGCGGCGGGATCGAGCCCAGGAGACCGAGCGTGTAAGGATGGCGCGGCTCTCGGAACAAAGCCCGAGTCTCCGCCCGCTCGACGATGCGGCCCGCATACATCACCGCGACCCGATCCGCGATTTCGGCGACCACGCCCATATTGTGGGTGATGAGGATGACGGAGGAGCCGAATTCGCTGCGGAGCTTGCGGATCAGATCGAGGATCTGCGCCTGGACCGTGACGTCGAGCGCGGTGGTCGGCTCGTCGGCAAGCAGCAGCGCGGGATCGCAGGAAAGCGCCATTGCGATCACGCCGCGCTGGCGCATGCCGCCCGAAAGCTCGTGCGGAAAACGATGCGCTGCCCCGGAAGGGTTGGGGATGCCGACCGAAGCGAGCAGCGCGACCGCATGCGCCCAGGCGGCGCGGCGCGAAAACCGCCGATGCGCGCGCACCTGCTCGGCGATCTGGTGTCCGATCGTATAGACCGGCGTGAGCGCGGTCATTGGGTTCTGGAAGATCATGGCGATCGCGCCGCCGCGAATGCGGCGCATTTCCCGATCTGGCAAGCCAATCAGCTCGCGCCCGCGAAAACGGATCGAGCCTTCGACGATCGCGTTCGGGCTGTGAACCAGCCCCATCACCGAAAGCACCGTCAGCGTCTTGCCGGAGCCGGATTCTCCCACGACGCTCAGGATCTCGCGCTCGTTCAGCGTGAGCGAAACGCCGTCCACCGCGCGGACGAGGCCACGTTCGGTCCGGAACGAAACCGTAAGGTCACGCACCTCAAGGATCGACGCCTTCGCTTCGCCGCTCACCGCTCACGCACCCTGGGGTCGATCGCCGCGTAGAGAATATCGACGGAGGCGTTGGAGACGACGACGAAGAACGAAGCATAGATCACGGTCGCCATGATCATCGGCAGATCGAGATCCTCGAGCGCGCGGTAGGTCAGCGCGCCCACCCCCTGCAGCCCGAACACCACTTCGGTGAGCAGCGCGCCGCCACCCACCAGCGCCCCGAAATCGAGCCCGAACATGGTGACGAAGCTGATGAGCGAGCAGCGCAGCGCATGCCGCGTCAGCACCTGCCAGTCCGAAAGTCCTTTCGCCCGCGCGGTGCGGATATAGTCCTCGTTCAGCGCCTCGATCAGGTTCGCGCGCAGCACGCGACCATAGATGCCGATATAGAGCACGGCGAGCGTGATCCAGGGCAGCACGAGGGCCGCGAACCAGCCGAGCGGGTTCGCGCGGAGCGGCACATAGCCGAGCGCCGGCACCCAGGAGAAAAGAAACGTGTCGTGCAGCCGGCTCTGTGTCAGCAGGTTCACGACCTCGCCCAGCCAGAAAACCGGGATCGAGACGCCGATGAGGCCCGCCACCATCAGGCCACGATCGATCACGGTATCCTTGAAGGCGGCGGCGATCACGCCGACCAGCACGCCAAAAACGACCCAGATCACCGCTGCGCCAAGCACGAGCGAAAGCGTGACCGGCGCGGCCTCCTCGATCTCCGGCACAATCTTCTCGCCGCGATTGACGAAGGAGGTCAGATCGCGGGTGACAAGAAGATGATCCATCATCAGGACGTACTGGACTGGCAAGGGCTTATCGAGGCCGAATTCCTTGCGCACGGCGGCGACCGTGTCGGGCGTGGCATTGCGCCCAGCGATCCGGGCCGCCGGATCGGCGCCCGGTGTCGCGAAGAAGATCAGGAACACCATCGCGCTGATGCCCACCAGCACGAGCAGCATATGCAGGATCCGACGGACGACGAAGCTGAACATGCGAGATCAGATCTTGGAAAAGGAAGAAACGCCAGGGCTCCGCCCCGGATCTGGCTCCATCGCGTTCGCGCGATAGGGTGCTGATCCAGGGGACACGGTTCCCTGGCCTTCAATCAGAATCATCCGAAATCAGCCTTCATCATTCTTCATCATCCGCTATCCCACGCGCAGCTTGGCGCGCGGGTCGAGCGCGTCCCGCAGCCCGTCTCCCAGGATGTTGAGCGCGAGCACGGTGAGAACGATCGCGATTCCGGGCGCGATCGCAACCATCGGCTGTGTATAGAGCAGCGCCTCGCCATCATGAATGAGGGTGCCCCAGCTTGCGGCCGGCGGCTGCACGCCGACCGAGAGGAAGGAGAGCGCCGCCTCGGTCAGGATATTGAGCGCCATCATCAGCGGCGCGAAGACGATGACGGTGCTGAACACGTTTGGCAGGACATCGCGCCAGAGGATGCGGAAGCCGGGCACGCCGAGACCACGCGCCGCGAGCACGAACTCGCTGTTGCGGAGACTCAGCACCTGGCCTCGGATCGGCCGCGCGACATAGGGTACATAGACGACACCGATGATCAGGATCGGCAGGAGCAGACTGTTGCCGGTGAGCTGCAATGGCCCGATCCCGACGCTCTGGTTGATGAGCACGATCGAAAGCGAGATCGCCAGAAGATAGATCGGAAATGCCCAGAGAATATCGAGAAAGATCGAGATCACCCGATCGATGAGGCCGCCGAAGAATCCGGCGACGAGTCCGGTCAGCGTGGCAAGCGCGAGGCAGATCACGGTCGAGGCGGCGCCGATCAGGAGCGAGTTCCGCCCGCCATAGAGCAGCCGCGCCGCGACATCGCGCCCCTGGTCGTCGGCACCCAGAGCATAGGGCCCCAAACGCCAGAGCGGGCCGATCGGCGTGAAGCCGAGGCCGAGCCCATTGGTTGCCTGCTGCAGCACGTCGAGGCTCTTGCCGCCGACCATCGTCGTCCCGCCGATATTGGTGGCGAAGGGATCCGTTCGCGAAACATCGCGCGCGTAATAAGGCGCCGCCGCACAGGAAAGGACGATCAGCACGAGGACCGTGAAGGAGACGAGCGCGCTCGGCTTTCGCAAGAGCTTGCGAAACGCGCTTGCCCAGTAGCCGAGGGCGGGTGGGGCGAGCCTTGTCCGCTCGTCCCACCCGGCCGGCGCGCGAAGGGGCTCTGCCCCGGACACGCCGCTTACTTCACCCACGCCAGCTCCGGCTGGAAGTAAGTCTGACCACTGAAGACGAAGTTCCCGACGCGCTTCGAGACGAAGTCCGCATGTTTCGGGTTGAGCATGGTCACGGTCGGCGAGGAGTCGGTGACCTTTTTGTCCACCTCCGCCCAGATCTTGTTCGCCGCGTCCTCATCGGTGAGGGAGAGAGTCATCGCTTTCTGCATCATCGAATCGATCGATGGAACGCAGAAGCCCGGCATATTGATCGAGGTGTCGGAGCCAGGGTGGAAGTTGGCGCAGCTATAGAGAACATTAAGGAAGTCAGACGGCGCGGGATAATCCTGGTACCAGTCGGTGACGCCGATCTGCACCTTGTTCTTGGTGTTCTGAAGATAGGTGAACTCGATATCGGGCGAGATTGCCTTGACCGAGGCCCTGTAGCCAAGCTGGTTGAGCAGGCTCTGCACATAGACGCCCATCGCGCGGTAGGGATCGATCGTCTGGGTGATGACCGTCACCGACTGTCCTGCCGTGCCGGATTTCGCCATCAGTTCCTTTGCCTTTGCCATGTCCGGCGCCGTCCATTTGGTGCCGGGATTCTGCGTATAAGGGCAATAGGCCTGATAGCCCGGCATGCCGGGCGGCAACACCTGGCAAGACGGTGTGGCCAGCGCCGGGCCACCGTAAAGCTTCACGAGATCGCCGCGATTGAGTGCATAGGCGAGCGCCTGCCGCGCCGCGAGATTGTTGAACGGCGGCAGATTGACGTTGAGCGTCAGGTAGAAATAGGCGAGCAGCGGGTTGAGATGAAGCTGCTTCGGATAGCGGGTCGCGATCTCGTTCAGCCGGTCGAGCGGGATATTGTCGAAGGACCAGTCGTCCTCGCCGTTTTCCACCGCCGTGACCTGCGCGTCGGGTGTCAAGCCAAAATTGTAGTCGATCTCATCGACATATCCCCAAGGCTGGGCCACCGCGCTCCATTCCTTGAAGTAGGGATTGCGAATCAGCACCATTCCTTTGTTCGGATCATAGCTCTTGATCACGTAGGCGCCGGTACCGGGAATCGGCGTCGTGCCCATGTCCTTTGCCGGCGTGCTCGCCGGCACGATCGAGCCGAAGGGGACGGCAAGCTGATCGAGGAACTCGGAATCCGGATGCACGAGATGGAAGGTGACGGTGCCGGCGGCGTCATCCGCGACCACGCCGGGAAGGGTGCAGCTCGCCGGTGTCTTCACGCACTCATCCCCGCCCTCGATCACGTTGTACCACGTGCCGGCGTTCGGATTGAGCACCTTGAAGAGCCGCACGAAGGTCGCGCGCACATCGTCCGCCGTCAGAGTCTGGCCGTTGGAGAAGCGGATGCCCTTGCGCAGCGTGAAGCTATAGGTCTTGCCGCCATCCATCGGCGTCGGGATCGAAACGGCAAGGTCAGGTACGATCTTGAAGGCGTCCATACCGCCGGCTTTCTGGAAGGTGACCAGCCCGTCATAAAGAATAGGGAAGAGTTGCCAGTATTTTATCGTGTAGTTGACTTGCGGATCCATTGTGCCCTCGGCCGCGGCGGCGACCAGCCTGAGCGTACCGCCATAATGCGGGCCACTCGGTGCGGCGATCGCCGGGAGGGAGCCCAGAACGAGCGCAGTGGCGAGGGCAAGCGCCATGGGCAATTTCCGAGACAATCTCATCGTGAGCTTCCTTCCCTGCGGATTGCAGATCAATTCGTGCGGTCGTGCGCGGCGAGGAATTCGCCCACCACTTGCATGCAGAGTGCTGTCTCCTCGACATGCGGCATGTGGCTCGAGTGCTCGAAGATTTTCCAGCGGACATCGCGAATCCGCTCGGCATAGGGCCGCACAACCGTCTCCGTCGCCTCGTCGTGGCGGCCGGAGATGAGGAGTGTCGGCGCGATGATTCGGTCCAACCGATCGATGATGCTCCAGTTCTTGAGCGTACCGACGACATGAAATTCGGTAGGGCCGTTCATCGTATGATAGACAGTCGGGTCGTCGGCCAGTGCGATATCGATGCTTTCGACGTCCGGCGGGTTCGGCACCACGCGGCAGACATGACGATCATAAAACAATTTGGTGGCTGCCTGGTATTCGGGCGAATTGATCGTTCCCTCTGCCTCATGCTTCAGCAGAGTGGCCTGCGCCTCTGCGGGCAGGTCCGCCCGCAGCCGGTTCGCCTCGGCAATCCAGAGCGCCATCGATGCCGGAGAATCGGCGATCACAAGCGCGCGAAGCCCGGACGGGCACCGCACCGCATGCTCGGCGGCAAGCATACCGCCCCAGGATTGGCCGAGCAAATGATAGGAATCCGCGATGCCGAGATGGCCAAGGAGATTGGCGAGCTCGGCGAGGAAGAGTTCAACCTGCCAGAATTCCGGACCCTTGGCGCGCAGATGCGTCGAGCGCCCGTTGCCGATCTGGTCGTAATGGATGACCGCCCTTCCCCCTTCGGCGAGAAGCTTGAAGCGATCGACATATTCGTGGGTGAGACCCGGTCCGCCATGCAGGACGACCAGTGGGGGGTTCGGCTGCCTGGACACGCCGGCGATCCTGTACCAGGTCCGCCATTCACCGAACGGCGCAAAGCCCTCCTTCTCGGCACTGCCTATCACCTCGGCCCCCCATGCCGGTTCCACCCTACCCCGCTCAGACAAGAACTATATTCTCCCGGTCCGCGCGACAATCAGCAAGTTGCATGCCATCAGCGGCGGGATCTCACGACCAGGACGCACCCGGCACATGGATTTTTATTTACCTAGCGATCCGCTTCGCGAGGTAGAAGCAGCGATGGCCGGGAGGACAATCCTCGAGCGTGCCGAAATGCGCGAAACCCATCCGTTCATAGAACGGACGAGCTTGGAAGCTGAAGGTATTGACGACGGCGCCGATGCAGAAGCGGGATTTCGCTTCCGCCTCGGCGCGACGAAGAAGGGCCGTGCCGACACCGCGACGGCGCAGCTCGGGCGGCACGTAGAGAACCTGGATCGCGAGCCAGCGATAGATCGTCTCACCCGCGAGGCCGCCAATGACCTCTCTGCCGGGCTTCCGGCGCAGCGCAAGCACCAGCGGCCGCGCAGCGGCCGGGCCCGCCCAGCGCGCGTTGAAGGAAGCGAGCGGCCCAGCGATCGCGGCAAAGAGACCGGGATCCGGCTGCGCGACCGGCACGATCTCGCAACCACTGTCCGGGACAGGTTCAGGGGAATGGTCGGACGGGACTCGATCCACGCGCACCCTCTCGGCTCCCGGTGCGCCGAGTGTGGTCCCGGACGAATTAACAATCCCTGCCACCTCGGGCTAGGCTCCCTCTGCGCCGCGTCACGACGGCGCGCGTGTTGCGGGGAGGGCAGCATGAAGAGACGGACATTGCTCAGAGCCGCGGCCGCGACGCTGGCAGCGCCACGCATCGCCACCGCTTCCAGCCGGCAGGTTCTCCGATTCGTGCCGCAGGCGGACGTCTCGGTCCTCGACCCGATCTGGACCACCACCTACCCCACGCGCGATCACGCCTATCTGGTCTTCGACACGCTCTATGGCCAGCAGGGCCCGGAGCATGGCTTCGCCACCTCCCCGCAGATGGTCGAAGGTCACACGGTCTCGAGCGACGGTAAGGAATGGCGGCTCACTCTTCGCCCCAGCCTCAAATTCCATGACAACGCGCCGGTGCTGGCGCGCGATTGCGTGGCCAGCATCCGCCGCTGGGGTGCGCGCGATTCGTTCGGCCAGGCATTGATGGAAGCGACGGACGCACTTACAGCGGCCGATGACAGGACAATCGTCTTTCGCCTGAAACATCCCTTCCCGCTTCTGCCGCAGGCGCTGGGCAAGAGCCCGCCCAATATGTGCGCGATGATGCCCGAGCGGCTCGCCGCGACCGACCCGTTCAAGCAAATCACGGAAATGATCGGCAGCGGGCCTTACAAATTCAACGCGGCCGAGCGCGTTGTGGGCTCACGCCTCGTCTATGAGCGATTCGCGGACTATGTCCCGCGCACCTCCGGCACGCCGGACTGGACGGCGGGACCGAAGATCACCCATTTCGACCGCGTAGAATGGCATGTCATCGCCGATCCCGCGACCGCGTTCGCGGCGCTGGCGACCGGCGAGGTGGATTGGTGGTGGATCCCCGATGCGCTGCTTCTGCCCGAGCTCAGCGCCAACCGCGATCTTGCCGTGCGTATCGTCGATCCCACCGGCTTCATCGGCGCCATGCGATTCAACTGGCTCAATCCGCCGTTCGACAAGCCGGCGATCCGTCGCGCGATGATCGGCGCGGTGAGCCAGGCGGAATACATGACAGCGGTGGTGGGCACGGACCCCAAGCTTTGGCGCGATGGCGTCGGCTATTTCTGCCCCGGCACGAAGATGGCGAGCGATGCCGGAATGCAGGCCCTCACCAGCCCGCGCGATCTCGACAAGACGACGAAGGATCTCGCGGCGGCCGGCTATGGCGGAGAGAAGATCGTGCTGCTCGCGCCGCAGAATATCCCGACCGTCAAGGCGCTCGCCGATATCTGCAACGACATGATGAAGAAGATCGGCCTGAACGTCGATTACGCGGCGATGGACTGGGGCACGCTGGTGGCACGGCGCACCAGCATGGCGCCGATCGACAAGGGCGGCTGGAGCGTCTTCTCCACCTTCTGGGGCGGGCTCGACATGAACGGGCCTGCGATCAACCCGTTCCTGCGCTGCAACGGCAAGAACGCGGCGCCAGGCTGGCCGAGCGACGCAATCATGGAAGGGCTGCGCGACAGCTGGCTCGCCGCGCCCAACGAGGCGGCGCAGAAGACGATCGCAAGCGCGATGCAGCGCCGCGCCTTCGATATCGTCCCCTTCATCCCGCTCGGGCAGCAATTCAACCCCACCGCCCATCGCAAGGACATCACCGGAATCCTGAACGGCATTCCGGTCTTCTGGAACGTCCGGAGAAGCTGAACGCTCTATCGCGCGGCCGCCCCAGACTCGCCGATCAGCTTCTGTGCCAGCAGCACGGGGATGGAGGTGAACAGGATGACCGCAAACACCACCACATTCACCTCCGGCAATTTCTGGCCCAGGCGGATCGCGCCGAAAATCCATAGCGGCAGCGTGTTCTGCGCTCCGGCGGTGAAGGTCGTCACGATCACCTCATCGAAGGAGAGAGCAAACGCGAGAAGGGCGCCGGCGCCGATGGCGCTTGCCATCATCGGCAGTTGCACGCGTCGGAAGGTAAGGAACGCGTCCGCCCCCAGATCGGCCGAAGCTTCGGTGAGCGAACGCGGCAGGCGCCGCAGGCGCGCGATGACGTTGTTGTACACGATCACGACGCAGAAGGTCGCGTGCCCCGCGACGATCGTCCAATAGGAGAGCGAAACGCCCCAGAACGCGAAATAGGCGGCGAGCGCCATGCCGGTGAGAATGCCGGGGAGGGCGATGGGCAGCACGGCGACGAAGCTCACCACCTCCCGCCCCACCGATTGCATGCGGGCCACCGCCATCGCCGCCAGCGTTCCCAGCAGGATGGCCATCGCAGTCGCCACCGCCGCCACCTCCAGCGACAATGCCAGCGCCTGCCGCACTTCCTCATCGTGCCAGGTATCGGCAAACCAATGGAGCGCGAAGCCGGCGATCGGCCAGGCCGGGATGGGTGCCGCGGAGAAGGAATAGACCACGATGATGATGACGGGGATGAACAGGAATCCCAGGATCGTCGCAACAGAAGCCCAGATCAGAACCGTGCCGCTAGAGCGCATCGAACGCCCCCAGCCGGCGCGTGATGAGCAGGAACACCGCCATCACGCCGAGCGGCAGCACCGCATAGGCGGCCGCGAAGGGAATATTGTTCGTCACCCCCACATTCGCGTACACCACATTGCCGATGAAGTCCGACCCCCTTCCGCCCACCAGCATCGGCGTCACGAAATCCCCAAGCGTTAGGGAAAAGGTGAAAATCGCTCCGGCCGCCATGCCGGGCAGCGCCATGGGCAGGATCACGCGGCGAAACGTCGCCATGCCGCGCGCGCCGAGATCGGCGGACGCCTCAAGGAGGCTCGGCGGGATTCTCTCCACCGCCGCCGCGATCGGCAGAATCATGAATGGCAGCCAGAGATACGAGAAAACGATCCACATGGCCCAGTTGCTGTAGCCGATATGCAGATTGGGCAGGCCGATTTCCGCCAGCGCCCAGTTCAGCACGCCGTCATGCGCCAGGATCAGCCGCCACGCATAGACACGCGCGAGATAGCTCGACCAGAGCGGTACCAGCACGAGCGCCATCAAGGTGGCACGCAGCCTCGGCCCCGCAAGCCGGATCATCGCGTAGGCGATCGGCCAGGCCAGCACCGCATCCGTCAGCGTCACCGCCGCGGCGATGGAAATCGTCCGCCAAGCGATATGAATATAGATCGGGCCCGACAGAAGCTGCCGGAAATTCGTGAACGAGAAGCCCGGGATCAGATCGCCGCTCAGCTCGTCCACCGTCCAGAAGGCGGTGACGAAGAGCGCGCCGATCGCGGCGAGATAGAGACAGGCGAACCACAAGGCCGGCAGGCCGAGCAGGGCGGCATTCGCCGCCCCGCGGTGCCGCCAGCCGAAGGCGGAGAGAAACCGCGTCACCCTTTGATGGCCTGCCACTCCCGCTGCCAGATGGTGTAATCCAGGCAGTCGGTCTTGCCGTTGCCGCAGTCCGACCGCGGTGTCTTCCAGAACCTGATCTGGTCGAAATAGGAGGAGGGCGCATTGGCGTGATATTTCGCGCAAGTTCCCGCCTGCTCTTCGTCCATCTCCTTGCAGGCGAGCGCGTTCGCGGGCGTTTCCCCGAAATAGATCGCCTGCTCGGCCTGGACTTTGGGCGTCGTCACCCAATTGATCCACAGATAGGCGCAATTCGGGTGAGACGCCTTGGACGAGATCATCCAGGTATCCGCCCAGCCGGTCGCGCCCTCCGCCGGAATCGTGTCCGCCACCGGCACTTTCGCCGCCTGCAGCGTGTTGGTCTGGTACGGCCAGGCCGCCCCCACCACCGCATCGCCGGAGGTGAAGAGCTGAATCTCATCCGAGGCCAGGGCCCAGTATTTCTTGATCAGCACGGCTTGCTTCTTCAAGAGCGCCACCACCGCATTCATCTGCGCCCGGTTCAGCTCGTACGGATCCGTGATGCCGAGCGAGGGTTCGGTCTTGGAAAGATACAAGGCGGCATCGGCGATCTGGATCGGGTTGTCCGGGACCGTGATCTTCCCCTTGTATTGCGCGTCATAGATGACGGACCAGCTCGTCGGCGCGGTGGGGAATGTCTTGGTGTTGTAGAGCAGCGTGTTCGGTCCCCACTCATAGGAGACACCGTAATGCACGCCCTTCACCGTGTTGAATTCCGGCGCCCGCAGTTGCGGAATGAAATTCTTCCATTGCGGAATAAGCGCCATGTTGATGGGCTGCACGTCGCGCCCGTAGATCAGCCGCAGCGTCGCATCGCCGGACGCCGAAACCGCGTCGTACTGCCCGCCGCCGCCGGAGCGCATCAGAGCCACCATTTCGTCCGAGGAACCGGCATATTTCGCGTGCACCTGGCATCCCGTCGCGGCCTCGAACGGTTTCACCCACTCGTCCTGCGCGTAGCCCTCCCACGCCACGAGATTGAGCACGCCCTCGCCCTTGCCGATGGCGGAGAGCGGCTGCGCGGCCGCGGCCCCTTGGGCGAAAGGCAGCGATGCCGAAAGGCAAAGGACGAGCCTCGCCATTCTGCGCCTGAGTCTTCCCCTCATTCTTCGTCTCCCCTGTTGCTGTCAGACGTCACGTTCACGACCGCCGCGCGCGGCCAGGCGGCCAGGAGTCGCGCGCCGACGGCGAGCCTGAGCCTCTCGCCCACCGGAAGCGCGTTCGCCTCCATCACCGCCAGGTTCTCGCCATTGTCCAGCAGGACCTGGTAGCGTGTCACGGCGCCGAGATAGGTTGCCTCCTGCAAAAGCCCTGGCTTCGCTTCGTATCCGTCGGGCACTGCAGCTTCCGGCGCCAGAAGCAGGATCTTCTCCGGCCGCAGCAATCTTTCCTTCCTCGCGCCGAACAGGTTGGAGGCGCCGACGAAGTCGGCTACGAACACGGAGGCCGGCCGCTCATAGAGATCGATGGCCGTGCCGACCTGCTCGATCCTCCCGTGGTTGAAGACGGCGATCCGGTCGCTCATCGCCAGCGCCTCATCCTGGTCGTGCGTCACATAGAGGAAAGTGATGCCCGTCTCGTGCTGCAGCCGCTTGAGCTCCCGCTGCATCTGGTGGCGCAGCTTGAGATCGAGCGCGCCGAGCGGCTCGTCCAGCAGAAGGACGCGCGGCTTGTTCACCATCGCCCGCGCCAGGGCCACGCGTTGGCGCTGCCCGCCGGAAAGCTGCGCCGGTTTCCGGTTGCCGAAATCCGCGAGCCGCACCTGCGCCAAAGCCGCCTCGGCCCGGCGATACGCTTCCGCCTTCGGAACTTTGCGTGCCCGCAATCCATAGGCCACGTTCTCGATGAGGGTGAGATGCGGAAAGAGGGCGTAATCCTGAAATACCGTGTTCACCGGCCGGCCGAAGGGCGGCAGGCTTGCGACATCCGCCCCGTCCAGCAGGATCCGCCCGCTGTCCGGCCGCTCGAACCCCGCGATCAGCCGCAGCGTCGTCGTCTTGCCCGAGCCGGATGGCCCGAGCAGCGTGAAGAACTCCGCCGCCAGCACGCTCAAATCCAGCCGAGAGAGGGCGAGCGCGCTCCCATAGGCTTTCGTCACCCCTTCGAGCTGCACGATGGGCGGTTTTTCTTCTGCCGTCCCGGTCAGGGTTTCCCCTTTGACGAAAACGTCCATTCCGCCCCTCTGGCCGCTTCTCTGGCCCGCCTCTCGCCCGACCTGCCCTTGCCCCTTGACCCCGGAATATAAGCGGAATGTCATGTTTTGGGGTCAATCCGGGTCTCACCGGTTTCCGGAATATTCTCGCACGGGTCCTATCGGGAGGATTAAAAATGGGAAATAATCTAAAATTTTATATTGGCGGCACCTGGGTGGACCCCGTGGTGCCGAACCCTATTCCGGTCATCGATCCTGCGACGGAGGAGCCCTTCACCGAAATCTCGGGCGGTGGCGCCGCGGATGTGGATCGGGCTGTCGCCGCGGCCCGGGCGGCGTTTCCTTCGTTCTCCCGCACCACGAAAAAAGAGAGGCTGGAGCTGCTGAAATCCTGCCTCGCGGCCTATAATCGCCGTTTCGATGAGATCGCCGAAGCCTGCACGCACGAAATGGGTGCCCCGATCGGGTTCGCCAAGGAGGCGCAGGCCTTCGTCGGCCAGGCGCATTTCCAGGCGCTGATCGATGTATTCGAGAATTTCGCCTTCACCGAGAAGCGAGGCATGACCCTGGTGGCCAAGGAGCCGATCGGCGTCTGCGGGCTGATCACGCCCTGGAACTGGCCGCTCAACCAGATCGTCTGCAAGGTTGCCCCCGCACTCGCCGCCGGCAATACGATGGTGCTGAAGCCGAGCGAGATCGCGCCCATCAACGCGATCATCTTCGCCGAGGTGATGCACGAGGCCGGCGTGCCGAAGGGCGTCTTCAACCTGGTCAATGGAGATGGCCCCTCGGTCGGCCAGAAGCTCGCCGAGCACAAGGATGTCGACATGATGTCCTTCACCGGCTCGACCCGCGCCGGCATCATCGTTGCGAAGGCGGCCGCCGACACGGTCAAGCGCGTCTGCCAGGAACTCGGCGGCAAGTCCCCGAACATCCTGCTGCCGGATGTCGATCTGGAGGATGCCGTGCGCAAAGGCATCGGCGCCTGCTTCATCAATTCCGGCCAGTCTTGCGACGCGGCGACCCGCATGCTGGTGCCGCGCGCGCTGCACGACAGGGCGGTAAAATATGCCGTGAACGAGGCTGAAAAGCAGACCACCGGCGATCCCTGGGCTGCGGGCACGGTGCTCGGCCCGCTGGTCAGCCAGACGCAGTTCGACAAGGTGCAGCGTTTGATCAAGGCCGGCATCGAGGAGGGCGCGACGCTCGCGACCGGCGGCCTCGGCCGACCGGAAGGGCTGAACTGCGGCTATTACGCGCGCCCGACCGTCTTCGCCAATGTGACGCGGGAGATGACGATCGCGCGTGAGGAGATTTTCGGCCCCGTGCTTTCGATCATGCCCTATGGCAGCGAGGAGGAGGCCATCGATATCGCCAACGACACGGTCTATGGCCTCGCCGCCTATGTGCAGGGCAAGGATCTGAAAAAAGCACGCGAGGTCGCCTGCCGCATGCGGGTGGGAAGCGTCTATGTCAATTATCCGGATATCGACTTCACGGCGCCCTTCGGCGGCTACAAGCAATCCGGCAATGGCCGGGAATACGCGGATTTCGCGCTCAACGACTTCCTGGAGATCAAGGGGATCATCGGGTACGGGGAATAACTCCTACGCGCCAATCGTGTTGCTCACGCAACGGGAACGAGCACGCTCCATTCCTCGCGGGCGCGGAGCAGGGCGCGGATCGCTTGCGCATGCTGCGCCACCGCAGCGCGCAGCACCGCATCTGCGGGCGCCCCGCCGGCAATGAGGATCGCGCCGTCCGAACGCAGCGCGAGCCGGTGCCACCCACCTTTTTCCACCGCTTCGATCGCCTCGCGCGCGGTCAGGCGCTGAGCCGCCGCCCGGCACGAAGCCTGCTCGGCCGCTCGGCGCATGGCGGAGGCTTGCGCGCGCTGTTCCGCCTCCTCGCGCGCGACCCGTTCCCGGCATTCATCGAGCAACCTGCGGCATTCGGCCTCATCGCCTTCGAAGCGCGCGGCGATGAAGCGGCGCTCGATCTCCGCGCGCCAGGGGCCGGAGACCAGTCCACGCGCGATCGCCGCCCCAACCACCCGGTCGAACTCATGCGAGAGCTCCAGCATCGCCGTCCTTCCTTTCGCCGCGCCGCCGGCAGGCGTTCTATGGCGCGGCCGGCCCGCAGATATAGCGGGGACAGGATCGGCTCAGCGCCTGTCCCGGGACGGATGCCGATCCCGTTCTGTCCCGGCGCGGCGGCGCTTGAGCGCCTTGGCAATCGCTGCCTCCCGCCTTTCCTCGCCGAGCGCGAGGGCAAAGGCGGCGCGGATAAAGCGCACTGCCGCGCCCTCGTTCGAGGGCGCATAGCGCCTGCCGGGATTGGCTTCCCTCATCGCCGCCAGGAAGACCCGATAGAGCCCCACGGCCTCATCATGCCAGCCCGCTCCGTGTGGCGCCCCATCTGGCGCCGGCAGCGCAAGCAGCGGCAGCACGCGCGCGAGCGCCTGGTGTGCGGCACGCAGCGCGGCCCTGCGCACCGCCTGCGCGCGCAGCGCCTCCTCGAGGAACGGCAGTGTCGGCACACGCGCGATCTCAGCCGGAAACAGCGCATAGATTTTCTCGCGTGCCTCGAGCTCCGCGATCAGCGCCAAAGCCGCCTTTTCTACCTTGTCGGCCGGCATCGCCACCGCGGGCCGCGTTCTCCGCAGCCTGAGAAATTGCAGCCAAGCGGTGACGTCGCGGCAGGCATCGGGCCCGGGGACTTTATCGCTCCCGCGCAGCACCGCGCGAAAAACCGCCCTCACCGCCTGAACCGTAAGCTCGGGCGGAGCCGGTCCGTCCTTCAATTCATTCCGCGGGGATGAGGCCCGAAGCAACGGCGCGCGCGCGGGAGGCCGCCATGCTCTCCGCCACCATCAGGGCCGCGGCCAGCGCCCGCCTTCCGGCGGCGGCATCGACGATGACGGCGCCTTCGCCGCGCACGGCGGCGAAGAAGGCGGCGTGCTCGGCGGCGAGCGAATCATGGTCCTCCCACGCGCTCTCGCTCATCGCGAAACCTTCGAGGCCCGGCAAACTCGCTCCTTTATCGGAACGTCCGATCATGAAGAGCTTGCGGTTGACGAAATCGACCGAGATATAGCCCTCGCGCGCGAAGAGCCGCATCCGCCGTTCCGTCCGAAGCGAGATCCGGCTTGCCGTGACGGTCGCCACGCAGCCATTGACGAAGCGCACGCGTGCATTGGCGATGTCTTCGCTGGCGGAAGCCACCGGTGCACCCACGGCGTCGACGCTCTCGATCGGGCTGTCCACCAGGGCGAGCACGAGGTCGAGATCATGGATCATGAGATCGAGCACGACCGAGACATCGGTGCCGCGTGGCTTGAAGGGCGCGATCCGGATCGCCTCGATATAGAGCGGCTGCCGCATATGCTGGTTGAGGGCGCGGAAAGCCGCGGAGAAGCGCTCGAGATGGCCGACCTGAAGCACCAGCTCGCGTTCGGCGGCGAGCCCGCCGAGCCTGTCGGCCTCCGCGAGCGTGGCGGCGATCGGCTTCTCGACCAACACGTGGCGCCCGGCGCGGAGCGCCTGCTCGGCCAGCGCGAAATGCGCCTCCGCCGGCGCGGCAATGATCACCGCCTCGCAGGCGGTGAGAAGCTCGGCCCAGGAGAGCACGGGCGCCCCAGCCTCCCAGCCGACCGCGCGGGCACGCTCGGCATTCGGGTCGTGCACGCCCGCCAGCCGCACGCCGGCTCCCGTTGCGGCCTTGAGCGCATGATAGCGTCCGAAATGCCCGCACCCCGCCACACCGACCGTGAGCGCGGTCGTTATCGCACTTTCAGGCCCCCGCATCGGGCCCCGCGTCAGGCATCGAGACGGGCACGGTTGGCCCGCGCCAGGACGGCCTCGAACAAGACCTGGCAGCCGGCTTCCGCCTCCTCGGGGCGCATATCCTCGGCCTCGTTGTGCGAGAGCCCGTCCTTGCAGGGCGTGAAGATCATCGCCGCCGGCACGCGGGAGGCGACATAGACCGCATCGTGCCCCGCCCCCGAAACGATCTCCCGCGCCGGAAGCCCGAGCCTCTCCGCCGCCTTGCGCACGAGATCGACGCAGGCGGGATCGAAGGGCTGGGCGGGGATGCGGAAAAGCTCGGCGAGCGCGAATTGCAGCCCATCAGCGCGGGCGAGTGCGGCCGCCTCGGCGGAAAAACTCTCGGCGAGACGCGTGATCACCGCCTCGTCAGGATGGCGGAATTCCACCGCGAAGCGGACCTCGCCCGGAATCACGTTGCGGCTGTTGGGATAGACCTGAATCTGGCCGACCGTGCCGCGCCCGCTCTCGCCCTCTGCGCGCATCAGCCGCTCAACGAGCAGGATGATGCGCGCGGCCCCGGTGAGCGCGTCGCGCCGCGCCGCCGGCGGTGTCGTGCCGGCATGGGATTCCCGCCCGGTGAGCACCGCATCGAACCAGACCTGTGCCTGCGCGCCGGTGACGATGCCGATCCACTTCCCTTCATTCTCGAGGATCGGTCCCTGCTCGATATGCAGCTCGAAATAGGCGTCCGCCGGAAAGACGGTGGCGGGAATCGTTCCGCGATAGCCGATCTCGTCGAGCGCCGCGCCGACGCTCACCCCCTCGGGATCGGTGAGCGCATAGGTCTTTTCGAGCGGATAGATGCCGGCCCAGACGCCGCTGCCCATCAGCGAATGACCGAAGCGGCTGCCCTCCTCGTCGGTCCAGTTGACGAGCTCGAGCGGGGCCTCGGTCTCGATGCCGAGATCGTTCAGCGTCCGCATTACCTCGAGCCCGGCGAGAACGCCGAGCGCGCCGTCGAATTTTCCGCCCGAGGGCTGGCTGTCGAGATGACTGCCGAAAAGCACGGGCGGGCGGGCGGGATCGCGCCCGGCACGGCGGGCGAACATATTGCCGATCGCATCGACGCGCACGGTGAGGCCCGCCGCCTCGCAGAGCGCACGGAAACGCTCGCGCCCCGCGCGGTCCACCTTGGTGAGCGTGAGGCGCCGCACCCCACCCTTGGGCGTGGCGCCGATCTCGGCCATCCGCATCAGCTCGTCCCAGAGGCGCTTGGGATCGATCCGCTGGTTGGTATTGGCGCTCACGCCGGTTCCTTTCCTTTGCGCGCGCATCTTGCTCGCCGGCCCGCTTCCTGCAAGCCTTGGTCGGAGAAGGAGGCCCAGTATGCCCGTGACCACACGCCGCGGAACGTTCCGTGCGCTCGCCGGGCTCGTGGGTGCTTCCCTGCTCGCCGGATGCGCGTTGCCCGACCAGCGTACGTTCGGCGCGCCACGCTACCTGCCGCCCGTGCCGCCCCCGCCGGTTGCCGCGCCGCCGCCCCCACCCTGGCCCGGGCCGCCGCCGCTGGCGACGATCCGTTTCGACAATCCTTCCGCCGACTATGTGGATCCGCTGCGCCGGGCGATCATGGCGGCCGAGGCGCGCAAGCCTGACGCCGTCTTCGCCGTGGTGGGCGTGGCACCGGCGAGCGGTCCGCCGGCCTCCCAGGCTGAAGCAGCCTTGGCCGCGGCGGACGCGGCGCGGACGGTCATGCAGGCCATCGTTGGAATGGGCATCCCGACCGAGCGGCTGCTGCTGGCAACCCGGACCGACCCCTCTGCCCATGAACAGCTCGTGGAGGTCTATGTCCGCTAGATCTGCCGGCTTCGCTCGCGCCGGGCACGCGCGGGCGGAAGGGCTCGGCCTGCTGCTGGTGACGGTGATGGCCTGGGGCCTCAACTGGCCGGCGCTCAAGCTTCTCATCATGCACCTGCCGCCCTTCTCCACCCGCGCGGTGACGGCGGCGGCGGCGGGAGTCACCGTCATGACGCTCGCCGCGCTGCGCGGGGAGCGTCTGGTCCTGCCGCGCCGACAGTGGCGGCGGCTCCTGGTCAGCGCGCTGCTCAACTACACAGCCTGGCTCGGCTTCGTTTCGCTCTCGCTCGTCTGGCTCGATGCCTCGACCGCCGTGATCGTCGCCTACACCATGCCGATCTGGGCGATCGGCTTCGCCTGGCCGGTGCTCGGCGAGCGGCCGCGCCTGCCGCACCTGATCGGTCTTGCGCTCGGGGTCGGTGGCGTTGCCGCCGTGCTCGGCGGCGCGGCCCCGCTGCCCCGCAACGCGTTGCCGGGGGTCGGCGCGGCGCTCGCCGCGGCGGTGCTGTTCGCGCTCGGCTCGGTCATGACCAAGCGTGCGCCCGTCGGCCTGCCGCCGCTTGCGTCGGTGGGCTGGCAGCTCCTGATCGGCACCATCCCGATCGCCTTGCTTGCGCTGCTCTTTGAGCATCCCGATTTCGCCGCGCTCGCGCCGATCGATTGGCTGGCAATGCTATACAGCGCGATCATCGGTCTCGGCTTCGCTTATCTCTGCTGGTTCCGCGCCCTGCACCTGCTTCCCGCCTCGCTCGCCACCACCGGGACGCTGCTGGTGCCGATCGTTGGGGTGTTCAGCTCTGGGCTGCTGCTCGGCGAGAAGATCGGGCTTGCGCAGATCCTCGCTTTGACGCTGACGGTCGGCGGCGTCGTGCTCGCCGTCCGGCGCTAAATCCTCGAGACGCTTTGCATGAACGGCATACGGCCATTATTGCGCCTGAGACCCAGTGCGGACCGGCGCCTCAAGGGCGGATATCCCTGGGCTTTCAGCAACGAGATCGCGATGCGCCCGGAGCTGCGCACGCTGCCGCCGGGCGGGATCGTCCGGCTCGAAGGGGATGACGGCATACGCTTCGGCGCCTGCTTCTACAACCCGCACAGCCTGATCGCGGCCCGCCGGCTCGATCGCGATCCGGCGGCGCGGATCGATGCCGCCTGGATCGGGCATCGGCTCGAAGAGGCGGCTTGCCTGCGCGCGGGCTTCTTTGCCACGCCTTACCATCGCCTCGTCCATGCCGAGGCAGACCGGCTGCCCGGCCTCGTCATCGACCGGTTTGGTCCGCTTGCCGTGGTCCAGGCGAACACTGCCGGCATGGACCGGCTGCTCCCGGAGGTCACCGAGGCGCTGCAGGCGTTGCTGCCGCTCTCCTGCCTGCTGGCGCGCAATGATTCGAGCATGCGCGGGCTCGAAGGGCTGCCCACCGAGGTGCGTGTGTTGGCAGGGACGCCACCTGCCGATCCTGTGGTGGAGGAAGGCGGACTCGTCTTTCCGATCGATCCGCAAGCGGGACAAAAGACCGGCTGGTTCTATGACCAGCGCGAGAGCCGCGACCGGATCGCCACGCTTGCGCACGGGGCTCGGGTGCTCGATCTCTTCTGTCATACCGGCGGCTTCGGGCTCCGGGCCGCCGCTTCAGGAGCAACAGAGGTCCTGATGGTGGACAGCAGCGGCCCCGCACTTTCGCTCGCGCGGACGGCGGCCGAGCGAAACGGCCTTTCGGCCGCGTTCCGCCGGGAGGATGCCTTCGCCGCGATGGAGAACCTCGCGGCGGAGAAGGCGGAATTCGACATCGTTGTCTGCGATCCGCCGCCTTTCGTCCCGACCCGGAAGGATCAGGCGGCCGGGCTGCGCGGCTATGCACGGATGTCTCGCCTGGCGGCGACCCTGGTGGCACCGGGTGGCTTTCTCCTCGCCGCCTCATGCAGCCATCATGCCCTGCCGGATGCATTCGCCGCCGCCATCGCCCAGGGGCTCGCCCGGGCCGGCCGGGAAGGGCGGACGGTGCATGCGGGCGGCGCCGGACCCGACCATCCGGTTCATCCGCACCTGCCCGAAAGCGCCTATCTCAAAACATTGCTGATTCAATTGTTCTGACCTGCTCCATGCCCTGATGGGCAGGATCGGCAATAAGGGAAGAGAGAGACGCGGCGAGCCGTGTGGCATGGCGGGATAAAATCTCAACATGCGTTCCCGGAACATCCTGCACTGTCAAAGAGCCGATGAGGCGGTTCCATTGCCTTACCGGATTGCCTGGGACGTAAAACGATTTGCTCGTGGCGCGGATAAAGGCCACGGGTCCGTCATAGCCGCGCGGCTCATAGCGCTGGATCGCGATGAGTCCTGCCTCATGGATACGCCGCACCGATTCCGGTGTCGTCGAGGGATCATAAGGATTCCATTCGCTGCTCGCCCTCGCCCAGGGCCGCTTGCCGGCAAGGCCGAGACGCATTCCAACGTATGACGCAACCTCTGCCCACGGGGCCTGCCTGAGCGCGTTGCTCAGGGCTCCGGCCAAGTGCAGGATACGCCGAGCGCGCACGCCGATCCTCGCGGTCCGCGGCCAATAGCCGGAATGAGGATAGGTATCGATGAATGCAAGCAGGCGAACGCTTTCGCCGGCTTCTTGCACCAGCCGCGCCATCTCCAGTGCCACCAGCCCTCCCGCCGAATAGCCCACGAATAGATAGGGACCATGCGGGGCGACTTGCCGGATCGTCGCGAGGGCATAGTCCGCCATGGACTCGATCCGATCGAGCGGCTTCTCGAAACCATCCATGCCTTTGGCTTGGACTCCGATCACGGCGCGATCACCGCTGATCAAAGGGCCCACAGCGGCAAAATCCATGACCGAGCCACCGACGCCCGGAAGAACAAAGAGCGGCGGACCGCCAGTGCCCTGATTCAATGGCACCAGGGGCGAGAAGCGCGGCGCCTGCCCCTTCGCGAGCAGTTGCGTCACGCCGCCGAGCGTCGGCATATCGTACAGGACCGGAAATGGCAGCATTTGACCCAACCGCCGCTCGATCTCGGTGCAGAACGCCGCAACGAGAAGTGAATCGCCGCCGGCATCGAAAAAATCGTCATCGGGATGGGCAGGAGAATACTGCAAGAGCCGCTCCCAGATGCGCCGGACCTCGTTCTCGATCTCTTCGGCTCGCGCAGGCATGCAGGCCCCAGGATCTGACATCGTCTTCCCCTTCTTCCGCTCATTCATCTTCGTCGCGCATCTTTGTCGTGGGCGGTGTTTCGGATGTGACCGCGAAGCGCCAAGCCAGAACCCGGCGCAACGCCGCGTGCTTGCCTTCAGGCAAACCCGATCCGCGCCCTCTGTTTCGATACAGCAACTAATAGCACCCAGTTGTCGAAGATGCGGCCTGCCGATCGGGCACGATGGCCGCCAGCGGCTTCGCATGAAACGATCGAGGGGAATTCCGCCATCAGCGCGACCGTTTTTCCGCGATGCACGCGTTCGCGGAAGCGGTTGAGTGCATCTTCCGCCTCGGCGTCAAAGCAACCGCAAGGAATGGACGGATAGTCATCACGCTCTCCGGACAAGAAGCGTCGCACATCCCTCCGATATTCGTTGGGAAGCGCATCCAGGCCATATTCGGGGTGGCCCTGCGCCAGCACGAACAGGCTTTCCCCCTGTCTTCTTACGAAGAGATTGGGACCGGCTGCCTTGGAGGCGCTCAGGATCACATAGCTGGCCGCACGAAGGGCGCCTTCGGGAAGCTCGTTCCATCGCGAGTGCGCAACCCGCCACGGCATGTCCAGACCCTCCACCAGAGGATGATCCGCACAAATCTCGTGATCGAAGAGGCCGAAGCATTTCCTGGCGAGCGGCCGGCGCACGATGCCATCGAAATGAAGCACGGCGGCCTGCGCGGCCAGGCAGGAGATGAATGTCGATAGGGTGTTTCGCCCCGCCCAATCCAGTACCTCGACCAGGGCCTGCCAATAGATTTCGTCCTGGATCCGATTCGCCCGGGGCTCCGCGCCCGTGATGACGAGGGCATCGAGGTGGCTTCGCTTGAGATCGTCGAGAGTGCCGTACTCGGCCGCGAGATGGCGCCTCGCCCTCTCGGAACGGGAAATTTCCTCAAGCGCGAAGAGACGCAGCCGCACGGCGGAATTGCGCCCACGACTGGCGAGGAGATTTTGGAACTGCCGTTCCGTTTCCAGGAGCGCGGTGTCGGGCATATTGTTCAGAAGCCCGATCTCGATCAGGCGATCGGAGTCCCGGAGGCCAGGGAATGTGCCGGGCAAGGCCGGCTCGAATCTCGAGACGCATCCGTGTGGGACCACGAGCCGCGTCGGCAAGGGCTAACTCCGCATCCTACGAGACGTGGGCAATGGCGTCTTTCGTCGGGTTCTCATGAGCCCCGCACCGCGAGTGCTGGACGGCCGGAGAGCTGATCCACCGCTCCCGCTTCGCTCAGGGCCTGATCGAGATCGGCCAGAATATCGTCGATATGTTCGAGACCGACACTAAGACGGATCATCTCCGGCGATACGCCCGCCTTTCGATGCTCCTCCGCCGACAATTGACGGTGCGTGGTCGAGGCGGGATGTGTGGCAAGGGATTTCGCGTCACCAAGATTGACCATTCTCTTGAACAATTTGAGGGCGTTGAAAACGCGCCGGCCGGCCGCAAATCCGCCCTTCACCCCGAAAGTGACGAGAGAAATGCCGCCACCCAGATATTTTTGGGCGAGCGCGTGATAGGGACTGTCCGGGAGGCCGGGCCAGCGCACCCATTCGACACGCGGGTCGGCACGCAGAAAATCCGCGACACGGGCCGCATTCGCGAGATGCCGCTCGACCCGCAACGGCAATGTCTCGATTCCCTGGAGAAGCAGAAAGGCGCTGAGTGGCGAGAGTGCCGAACCCATATTCCGCTGACAGACGGTGCGGCAGCGCGCAACGAAGGCGGCCCGCCCGAACTGCTCGGTGTACACGACACCATGATAGGAAGGCTCGGGCTCGGTGAGCATCGAGAAACGGCCGGGCTGCGCCGCCCAGTCGAAATGCCCGCCATCGACGACAACTCCACCCAAGGTCGTTCCGTGCCCGCCCATGAACTTCGTCATGGAATGCACCACGATATCGGCTCCGTATTCGATCGGACGCAGCAGGATCGGCGTGGCCACCGTGTTATCGACGATGAGCGGCACACCGGCTTCGTGCGCCACAGCCGCGAGCGCTTCGATATCCGCGATATTGCCAGCCGGGTTTCCGACGCTCTCGCAATAAACGGCGCGTGTTTTGCTGTCGATCAGCGCCGCGACATCCCTGGGATGGTCCGAGGCGGCGAAACGCACCTCCGTCCCCTGCTTGGGCAGGAGATGCGCGAACAAGGTGTATGTCGCGCCGTAGAGTTGCGGCACGGAGACGATGTTGGTTCCCACCTCTGTGATGTTGGTGACCGCGTAGTGAATCGCCGATGCGCCGGAGGCCACGGTCAAGGCCGCGACACCGCCCTCCAGCGCCGCGACCCGGCGTTCGAGCACGGAGGTGGTCGGGTTGCCGATGCGGCTATAGATATTCCCCTCGACATCGAGATCGAAAAGCGCCGCGCCGTGCTCGGCGCTGTCGAATGCGAAGGCCACCGTCTGATAGATCGGGACTGCGACGGCCTTGGTCAGAGGATCGATCTCATAGCCCGCGTGGATGGCGATCGTCTCCGAGTGCAAGCTGGCATCCGGCGGCGGAACCGCGCTGCGAGGATGGGATAGAGAATGGTCCCCCTTCAATTTCGTCATCCGGCTCTATCCCACGAGCTCTTCATGGGTTCGCTGCAGACGGGCAAGCTCCGCCTTGCGGACCTTGCCCAAAGGGGTCTCGGGCAGTTCATCCATCAGGATGATCTGGTTGGGCCGTTTGTAGGGAGCGAGCCGCCCTGCGGCGAAGCTGGCGAGATCCTCGATGCTCAGGGTGCTTTCCGCTCTCGGCTTCACGAAGGCGAGGATCTGCTCATCGCCCGCGATCCTCTGGCCGATGACCGCCGACCGTGCGACCATGGGATGGGTGTTCAACACCATCTCGATTTCCGCGGGATAGACATTGAAGCCGAAACGGACGATCAGCTCCGTGGTTCGGCCGACGATGAAGAGGTTGCCGCCCTCGAACCGCGCGAGATCGCGCGTATTGAGCCATCCTTCGCCGTCGATCGCCCGGGCGGTCTCTTCGGGCGCCATGAAATAACCAAGCATGACGCCGGGGCTGCGTACGTGAAGCTCGCCCACTTCGCCATTGCGCACCTTCTGGCCGTCCTTGCCCACCATCCTGGCCTCGACACCCGGAAAAAGAGGACCGACCGAACAATCCCGCCGCGGTTCCTTGAGACGGGTTTGGGCGACCGTCGGAGAGCATTCCGTGAGCCCGTACCCGTTGTGGAGGGTGAGACCGAAAAGACGCTCGGCCGCTTCCTTGACCACGGGATCGAGAGGCGCGCCGCAAGACCCCATCGCGCGCAGGCACGGGCAAGGCAGCGATGTCAGGCCGCTCGTCTCCGCATATTGAGCCATCAGCGCATACATGGCCGGGACACCGAGCAGGACTGTTATCCCCTCCTCCGCGAGTGCATGCGCAAGCTGTGCTGGGTTGAAGCGCGAAGAGAGACAAACCGTTCCCCCGCTCAGAAGCGTGCCGAGCACCACGACGGAAAATCCGACAATGCTCGAAATCGGCAAGACGGCGTAGAATCGGTCGGCCGGCCCGAGTTGACGCAACTTTGCGGAGACTCGTGCTATGTACAGAAGATTCCCGTGGCTGAGCATCACGCCTTTGGGCCGGCCCGTGCTTCCGGACGTAGAGACGAGAATTGCCACCTGCTTTGCCGGATCGGGATCCACTGGCATCGCATGCGCCGCGCCGTTCACGGCCGAGAGCGCGATGCGGCCTATCCCGCTGATCTCCTCGTGCGTCGCACCTGCACGGTCCGCGTGAAGCTTCGCTTGCATCGATGCCTCGATGGTATAGATCACGCAGCGTGAATCGGAGAGCGTTTGCACCTGCGCGATCTCCCGCTCGGAGAGGCGGGCAACGACCGGCACCGGCCAAGCGTCCATATCGGTGAGCGCGAGGAGAAGCATCACGGCGGCGGCGCAATTTTCGTTCACCACGACAACACGATCTCCCGCATGCACCCCCTTGGCGGCAAGCCAGTTCCTGGCTTCATCCACGGCAGAGAAAAGCGCGCGATAGCTCCAACTCCGCCCTTGATCGACGAGCGCAGGATGATCGGGGGACGAGGCGGCTTGCCGCCTCAGCGCTTCCCCCAACCGTGACGGCGGCACGCTGACGCCGTCTCGGTCATAGGCGGAATCGGCTGTCATGAAGACCATCCTCCGGCTAACGGGATTCCATGGAGCGTTCCTTTGGCGCCCGCCACCGGTCAGCCGGAAAGGCTCAACGGTTCAGGGCTTGCCCGCCCAACGTTTGAGGTTTTCACCGGCAATGCGCTGTCCACCGCATCCCAAAGCGCGATTCGGGCAGCGAACGCACGAGCGGCTCCCTGGACAGCTTCTTCCCACTTGCGGGAATCTTCGCCGCACAGTTCACCCATCATCGACCGCGCCATGGAACCGTGCGCGTCTCCGTCGAGCTGGATATGCCTGTTGAGGTAAAGCTCGAACAGGCCAAGCGGATTTGCGCCGCGACAGAGGGTGCAAACGATCGGGGCGAACATTCTCGGGATGGCATCCTCTCTGCCCAACGCGAACGACGCCGCGATGACATGCGGCTTTCCGGTAGCGATCGTCTCGAATGTGTTCCTCACGAATGCCCGCGCACCCGCCGGCGCACCACAAGCGGCCATCGCAGCATCGACATCCGCGCCCGCTTCCATGTCCGCCAAAAAATCGTCGATCTGCCCGACATCGGCGCCGGCCTCAATCATTGCCGCGCGGTAGAGTTCGAAATGGCTGGTCGCCACACCGTCGATTTCATCAGATTCCTCTTCGAGCACCATCTCGTTGATCAGCCTTCTGACCCGCGCGGAGCCGGTCGGTACCCAGTGCGACTGGATATTCGTAAGATGAAGCTGCAGGGCCTTCAGCAGGGCCATGAAGTCCCAGACGGCATAAACGTGATAGCTCATGAAGACGCGCACCTCCTCGATCCCGGCAAGGCGGCTATAGAGCGGATGCGCGGCGAGCCTGTCGCGCCACGGAGCGAGCTGGCAAAGAAGATCGGTCATGCGCGTGGAGGCGGTCATATCGTCACCCCTGCCTGTATCTGATGATTGAGCCAGAATCTGCACCCGAGCGCGCTTGCACACTGCATCGTGCGTCTTCGCCAGAGTGGCGGCCCACTGACCATAGTTTTTCATGCGGCTTTGGCGTACAATGGGCCCAAATGTGGCGATCGCGCGGTGAGTCGCGATCATCACGATTTCACGTCCGTTTCGCGATCAATATCGCGGCGTCGCCTGGCCGCAAAGTCGTGCGGCAAGAAGCCGCAACGATGCCGAATTCGAGATCGTGTCCAGACCACCGGCTGGGACGCGTGCATGGAAAGTGCGCACATCTCATCATTGCCGTCACCGTCTCAGAACAAGAGAGAGAACCAGGACCTCAAGGCATTGATGTCTGTTAGCATTGGTGCATCCCTGCCTGCATACAATTGGGCCGGGACCGGGAAGTTTGCCACTTTCCTGGATTTTAATTTTGTGAGGACATCATCCTGTCAATGACAGCATTCACATCGTTGCGAAAATAGAAATGCAAAGCAGGCCGAAAATAGACAGAGAGTCATGGATGTCGGCGATGCTCCCTCTTCAGTGCTCGCGATAAGATCTCCCACCAGCGGTTGAACGATGAGGACATCTGCACGACCGGATTCGAGTCTCGATTGCATGCTTCGATCGCGCTTCAACCGGAATTTGATTCTTCCCTGTTCTAGTATCCTTTTGTTGAGCTGTCGTGATTCGTCATCGAAATCATGAGCTCGCAATCGCGCGTGAAGAGAATGGAGAAAGTGTCATTTGACTCTCGATGGCGACACAAATCGACACAAGCTGTGTTGGCGCCGCTCCTTTCGAAGCACCGATTGGTGATCGGAACGTCACGAAAAATGTGACCTCTTTATCATGATTTTTCGGACCGCAGGCGGCGCGCCGTAAATGTGAATGTGATACGCTTTCAAAAAGGCAGGCTGCGATGTGCTGACATGATCTCGGTCTGGCGCGTGCAGCGCCTTGCCGCAAACCGCGCGACCAAGACGCGTTGCCGGCACTGGCTTTGCTTTGCCGGTTCTGCATCCGTCGCAACTTGCCATGAATACGACGGTGGACACGATGATTTGCTGATCATCATGCTTACGCCTTGTCGCACTCATGCTTGCTTGAGCGGTCAAGGTGACGACTCGACGGATCGCCGCACGGTTCCGCTTAAGGCCCTGGTGATCCGACACCTGGCTTCGCGGTGACTGCTGGCATTTCGCGCGGCACGTCGTCATTGGCTGGCGCGGAACGGACGACCCCAAACGGGCCGGCCCGTCTCAGGCGCTATGTCAGGCTGCGCGGGATCGGCGCGGCGCTCCCGATCATCTCATGCATCCACACCAGAAGACGCCGCCCGACCGCGGGTTTGATGCGTTTTTTTGGACGCGCAATCGCCGAATGGGCGTTGCCGGTCGTCGCGAAGCCGTCTATGGCGGGCGGCTCCCCTATGAAAACAAGTCGGGGACAAGATCGAGCACCCGTCGCGGCCGGCGCGGGGCACTGAAAACAGGACTCCGGGCTCCGGGAGAGGGTATCGGGTTGGTGCGAAGCAGCGTCTCGGCCGCAGCGCGGCGATTTACAAGGGTCGATCCTGCCTTGACCCAACAAGGCGCGCGCCGCTTCGTGCGGGTCGCTCTGAGCGCCTCGCTTGCGCTGGCGCTCATCGGCTGTGGCGGGCCGGGCAAGCCGGCTCATCCCGTCAACCGTCCACCGCCGCCTTTCATAGGCGCCGTCGTCTCGCCCGAGCCCCTGGCTGGCCAGGTGGCGCGGCTGGTGCTGAGCGAGGGCGGCAATGCCGCGGACGCGGCGGTTGCGCTCGCCTTCGCGCTCGCGGTGACACTGCCCTCGCGGGCCGGCCTCGGCGGCGGCGGGGGCTGCCTAGTCTATGACCATGCGACGAGCGGGCCAGATAGAGGCGCGCCCGAGGCCATTCTCTTCCTCCCTGCCACGCCGCCAGTCGGCGGACGTGGGGGAGACCGACCGGCTGCCGTGCCGATGCTGGCGCGTGGGCTCTATCTTCTGCACGCCCGCTATGGACGCCTGCCGGTCGAGCAGCTGATCGGCGATGCCCAGGCCATGGCGCGGCTCGGCGTGCCCGTCTCGCAAGCGCTTGCCGAGGATCTCCAGGCCGTGGCAGGGCCGCTGCTCGCCGATCCGGACGCGCGCGCAGTCTTTGCCGGGCCCTCGGGGGCGCCGCTCGCGGCCGGACAGACGCTGGTGCAACCCGATCTCTCGGCGACTCTCTCGCAGCTTCGGCTCAACGGCATCACCGATTTCTACTCGGGCGCGCTCGGCCAGAGCATCGCCAGCGCCGCGACCGAGGCCGGCGGCGGGCTGACCCTCGCGGACCTGACCAGGTCGGTGCCGGCGCTCGGCACGCCGATCACCGTGCGCGCAGGGATCAACCGCGTGGCCTTCCTGCCCCCGCCGGCCGATGGCGGGCTTGCGGCAGCAGCGGCCTTCAGCGATCTCTGGCGAAATCCCGACGATGTCGCGGGCGCGGAGGCGCGTGCCGACTCGATCGTGGCGGCGTGGCGCGCTTCAGGGGGAGATCCGCAGGCGTTGCTCGCGGCAAAGACACTGCCCCCGGCGACGCTGCCGGCGCTCCCCGCCTCAGCCGCCTTCGCGACACTCGATGCCCAGGGCAATGCGGTGGCCTGCGCCGTCACCATGAACAATCTCTTTGGCACCGGGCGGATCGCGCCCGGCACCGGCATCCTGCTCGCCGCTGCGCCAGCAACGCGGCCGTTGCCGCTGCTCGCGGCGGCGATTGCCTGGAACCGGAACGTCCATGCTTTCCGCGCCGCAGTGGCCGGCTCGGGGCAGAATGGGGCCTCGGCCGCCGTGGCCGTGGGCATGGCGAACACGCTCCGGATCAAAACGCCAATGCCGGTTCCGGTCCCCGAGCCGGGACGCGCGCAGGTGATTGCCTGCAGCCGTTTCCTGCCCACGGCCGCGGATTCCTGCGCGGCGGCCACCGACCCGCGTGGGCACGGATACGCCTTCAGCGGGGGCTGAGGGCCGAATGGTGCTGAAGATCGGACGCGGCGCGGCCGCGCCGCCTTTTCTGGTGATGGACGTGATCCAGGCCGCCAATGCGCGCGCCGCATCGCTCGCCCCCGGCGCGCCGGGCGTGATCCGCATGGAGGTAGGCCAGCCCGGCACGGGCGCGCCCGAAGGCGCGCGGGAAGCGGTGCGAGAGGCGATCACGGCGGGGAATCCGCTCGGCTATACGGAGGCCTTCGGCCGGCCATCCCTGCGCGCGCGCATCGCCCGCCACTATGCGGAATGGTACGGCCTCTCCCTTGCGCCCGAGCGCGTCGCCGTGACGCTAGGTGCCTCCGGCGCCTTTCCGCTCGCCTTCCTCGCCGCCTTCGATCCCGGGGATCACGTCGCGCTCACCGCACCCTTCTATCCGCCCTATGCAAACATCCTGACTGCGCTCGGGCTCGAACCGGTGGTGATCGAGGCCGGGCCCGAGACACGGTTCCAGCCGAATGTCGCGATGCTTCAGGCAGTGAACCCGCCACCCGATGGGCTCATCATCGCCAGCCCCTCCAACCCCGCAGGCACGATGCTGCATCCGGACGAACTCGCCCAGATCGCGCGGTTCTGCGAGGAAGCAGGCATCCGCCTCATCAGCGATGAGATCTATCACGGGCTCCATTATGCGAGCCCGATCGCGACCGCCGCCGCCTTCAGCCCGAGCGCCGTGGTGATCAACAGCTTCTCGAAATATTTCAGCATGACCGGCTGGCGGGTCGGCTGGCTCCTCTGCCCCGAGGACCTGGTGCGCCCGGTCGAGTGCCTGGCGCAGAACTTCTTCATCAGCGCCCCGCACATCTCGCAGATCGCGGCGGAGGCGGCTTTCGACTGCCGGGACGAATTGGAAGCCAACCGCGCGCGCTACCGCCGCTCGCGCGACCTTCTGCTCGCAGCGCTGCCGGTGGCGGGCTTTCCGAAGCTCTCGCCGGCCGAAGGCGCCTTCTACCTCTTCGCCGATATTTCCGCACGCAGCAACGACAGCGCCGCATTCGCGGCCCGCATGCTTGCGGAGGCAGGCATCGCCGTGACCCCGGGGGTCGATTTCGATCGCAGGCGGGGGCACCATTTCCTGCGCTTCAGCTATTGCGGGCCGGAGGAGGACATGGCCGAAGCCGCGGCGCGGCTCGCCCGATGGGCGTGAGAGGGCTGTGCGCGACAAGGCTTAGGCATGAGAGGAGTTCGCGCATGATCGCCGGCCGCTTTCCTGCCACCCGCATGCGGCGCAACCGCCACGATTCCTGGACACGCCGTCTGGTCGCCGAGAACCGGCTTTCGGTGGACGACCTGATCTGGCCGATCTTCGTCTGTGAAGGAAGCGGGCTCGTGCTCGAGGTGGCCTCGATGCCGGGCGTGCAGCGGGCGAGCATCGATCGGCTCGCCGCGCATGTGGAGCCGGCGCTCCGCCTCGGCATCCCCGCGCTCGCCCTCTTCCCTGCCACGCCTCCCGAGAAGAAGGACAGCGAGGGGACCGAGGCCATCAACCCGGACAATCTGATGTGCCGCGCGGCGCGGCTGCTCAAGCGCGCGTTTCCCGAGATCGGTCTCATCGGTGATGTGGCGCTCGATCCCTATACCGACCACGGCCATGACGGCGTGATCCGCGACGGCTATGTGGCGAATGACGAAACGCTGCCCATTCTCGCGCGCCAGGCGGTGGTGCAGGCCGAGGCGGGGATTGATGTGATCGCGCCATCGGACATGATGGATGGACGGGTGGGCGCGATCCGTGAAGCGCTGGATGCGGACGGGCTGATCCACACCAGGATCATGAGCTATGCGGCGAAATATGCGTCTTCCTTCTATGGCCCGTTCCGCGACGCCGTCGGCTCGGGCGGGGCGCTCAAGGGCGACAAGAAAACCTATCAGATGGATCCGGCCAATTCGGACGAAGCGCTGCGGGAGGTGGCGCTCGATCTCGCCGAAGGCGCGGACATGGTGATGGTGAAGCCCGGAATGCCCTATCTCGACATCGTGCGGCGCGTGAAGGAACGGTTCGCTGCACCGACCTTCGCCTATCAGGTGTCGGGCGAATACGCGATGGTGATGGCGGCGATCCGCAATGGCTGGCTCGAGGGCGATCGGGCCGTGCTAGAGATTCTCACGGGATTCAAGCGTGCGGGCGCCGATGGTGTGCTGACCTATTTCGCCCCGATGGCCGCGAAGCTGTTGCGAAGCGAATAGGCTCGGGGCGAAAGAAGGGGCAAAGCTCAGGGCCGGATCAGCGCCAGAACGCGGAGCGGGCTGCCGGAGCCGTTCCTGATCTTGAGCGGGGCGGCAAGGACGACCGCGCCCAGCGGCGGGAGCTGGTCGAGGTTTTTCAGACATTGCAGCCCATAGCGGTTCGCTCCGTGCATCTTGGAATGGCACGGGAACGGCACGGGCCAGCGGTAGGACTGGCCGGCATCCGTGTTGATCGTCTCGACCCCGAAGCCGCGCACGTCGCGCGCCGCGATCAGCCATTCCACGGTTTCCGGCGCCGGCCCGGGCGTGTGCGCCCCGTCCTCGCGGAGATTGAGGAAGGCGATCGGGTCGGCGGCACGGCGCGACCAATCGGTCCGGAACAGAAGCCAGGCCCGCGGCGGGATGCGTCCGTGCCGTTCTTCCCACGCCTGCAGAAATTCGACCGTGAGCACAAAGTCCGGGTCGGCGGCGACCTCGCGGCTCGCATCGACCACGGCGGCCGGCCCGATGAATTGCCGGGGATCGATCGTATCGACGGAATTGTTGGGAAGATTCCGGCCGGTGATCCAATGGACGGGCGCGTCGAAATGCGTGCCGGTATGCTCGCCACAGGAGAAATCGTTCCAGTACCAGTCCGGGCCCGCTTCGTCGTAGCGTGAGATCGCCTCGCTTCGAAACGGCTTCACCTGGCCGAACTCGGGTGGCAGGACGAGGGCCGGAAAGTCCGGCGAGAGAGTCTGGGTCAGATCGACGAGGCGGAGCGCGCCGGTGGCGACGGCCTCAGCGAATTCCGCAAGATCGATGCTCATCGAAAATCTCCGCGCGCAGAATCTTTCATGATTTGTAGAGGGTCTTCAGGCTCTCGTGCAGCTTCATCGCCAGCGGTGAGGCGGCATAGGCATCCGTCACGACTTCGATGTAGGCGGCCCTGTCGGCGCGCCCTGCTTCCGCGAGCGCCTGATCGAACTCGCCGCACGTGCTTACGCGCGCGGCGAACCATCCTTCGCAGCCGAGCGCATGGGGCAGCTCCGCATAGCGCCAGGGCGCAATGTCGTTATAGGCGATCGCCGGATTCTTGCAGAGCAGCCGCTCGATCAGATAGCCGGAATTGTTCAGCACGAACACGATGGGGTTGAGGCCGAGACGGCCGAATTGGCCGATCTCCTGCGCGGTGAACTGATGGGCGCCATCCCCCGTTACCAAGACGACGCGCCGGTTGGGCGCCGCGACGGCGGCACCGAAGGCGGCCGGTGTCGCCCAGCCGATGGAGCCCCAAAGGGTTTGATTGTGAAAGCTCGCCCCGGCCGGCATGCGAGCGAAGCCGAGCCCCATCGAGGCGGTGCCCGTTTCGGCGATCAGGATATCGTCCGGCCGGAGGAAATTCACCCAGCGTGGATAGAGTGCCTCAACGCTGATCGGGTCGTCGCCGCTGCCGACGGGCACGCCGAGCGAGGTCGGCGCGATGTGCTTCCAGGCTCGCTTCGGAAGACGCTCGCCGAGCAAAGCGAGCATCTCCCCCATCTCGACGTTCGGATAGGTTTTGCCGGCGATCTCGGTCCGGTGGTGATGAATGGTGATCGTTCGCGCCGGGTCCAATCGGGCCGTGAAGGCGCCGGTGTTGAAGTCCGTCATCAAGGTGCCGACCGCCAATATGCGATCGCAGCCTTCCACGAAGGCGCGCACCGGCTCATCCATCAAGGCACCGTCGTACATGCCGACATAGCCGGGATGCTGCTCGTCCAGCACGGACTTATCCATGAACATGGTGGCGAAGGGCAGGCCGGAGGCATCGACGAGGTCATGCAACGCATTCTGCAAACCCGCCCGCGCCACCAGAATGCCGGGCAGGAGACAGGCGGTTTCGGCCGCGGCAAGTGCCGCGATCACTTCGTTGGCGGCTGCTTCGAGCGCGGCAGGATTGCTTGTCGGCTTCGGCAGAGGCTCGGCGCCCGCGACCAATTCCTGATTGGCGAGATCGGCCGGAAAGGCCATGTAGACCGGCCGGCGATGATAGAGCGCCTCGGCGATCAGGCGCTCGGTCTCGCGCGCAGCGTTCTGCGGGGTCATCACCGCATGGGCGATGACCACAGGTTCCGTCATGCGGCGGAAAAGATCATATTCGCCATTGCCGAGCGTGTGGTGCATCAACGCGCGTCCATATTGGACCGACATGTTGGGCGCGCCGACAAGGTGGAAGACCGGCAGATGCTCGGCACAGGAGCCGGCAATGCCGGCAAGCGCCGAAAGCTCCCCCACACCATAGGTGGTGCAGAGCGCGCCCACACCACGGATGCGCGCATAGCCGTCCGCCGCGTATGCCGCGTTTAGCTCGTTGCAGGTTCCAATCCAATTGAGGCCGGGATGCTCGGCGGCTGCGTCATTGACGGGAAAAGCAAAATCCCCGGGTACGCCGAAGACATCATCCACCCCGATTTCCTTGAGGCGCGAGAGCACATATTGGATCACGGTTGCCGTCATGACATCCTGCTCGGTCGAAAGAAAAAGAAATGGGCGGCGCTTACGATCCTCGCCGGTGCGTATCCTCGATATGCTGGTAATAGCGCATCTCGGAATCGCGAATTTTCGACAGGCCAACAAGCTCGTTGAATGCCTCGAATTCGATCATCCGGTGGTCATAGGAAGCGGTGGTTCCGGTCTGGAGGAGCTCCGCGGCCATGTCCGTCGCCAGCTTCGCATAGGCGTAGGTGAACGCGTTCGGCCAGACGAGCGCGGCAAAGCCCATCGCTTGCAGCTCGGCGGCAGGCAGGATCGGCGTCTTGCCGCCCGGAATCATGTTGGCGAGGCTCGGCACTTTCACGAGGCCGGGGATCTCGCGCATCTGATCGAGAGTCTCCGGCGCCTCGAGAAAGACCCAATCGGCTCCGGCCTCGATGGCAAGATGCGCACGCTCAACCGCGTCCGAAATCCCGTTGACGGCGATCGCATCGGTGCGCGCCAGGATGGTAAAGTCCTGATCGGTGCGCGCATCCACCGCGGCCCTGATTTTGGCCACGAATTCGTCGATCGGCACGACGTGCTTGCCCGACATATGGCCGCAGCGCTTCGGCGAGACCTGATCCTCAAGCATCAGGGAGGCAGCGCCCGCCTTTTCCATCTGTCTCACGGTTCGCTGCACATTGGTGGTATTGCCGTGGCCGTTGTCACCGTCCGCCCAGACCGGCAGATCAACAGTGTCGGCCATCCGCCAGACGGTGTCCACCATCTCCGAAAGTGTCAGAAGCTCGACATCCGGAGCGCCGATCAAGGCGGCGGAGTTGGCATAGCCAGCGCAACCCACTGCCTTGAAGCCCGCCCTCTCGATGATCTTCGCGCAGAGCGGATCGTGCGCGACAGGGATCATCAGGATCTCCGGCGCCTGAAGATGCTGCTTGAAGAGGCTGGTCTTTTTCAAGGCGCTTTTCCCTCATTTCGGATGGGATACGTGCCGATGGGAGGGCAAAGGAGAACCCGCCTCGCGCACAACGCAGCAATCGTGGAAATTGCAGCACATTGAAAAGATTTCATTGACGGACTGTGAACAACGTCATCGGATAGAGTGTGATGGTCGAAGGTGGATTCACCGCAAGTCTGAATCACGCGAGAAAACAAATGCCAGAGCGGGATACGTAAGCGCAAGCGAACGCATCCCTCTCTCGCGCAGATGCCGAAGAGGCACGGGTCGACCTCTTCAGGGCTTATGCGCCACCAGCCGCACGCCGCCGAGGCTGCCGTTCCCATAGAGGCGCGCGATGACCGCGTAGAATAGCTCCTGCGCGGCATAGGCGCCCTCGCCATGTGTTTCCGCATAGGATGCATGGTTCTCACGCCAAGATTCAAGCCGCCTGGCGGCGTACGGCGCCCAATCGTCCGTCAGATCCGTGGCATCGATTCCGATGAACCCAGCAGCGCGAAGATCGGCGGCATAATCCTCGATGCTCGTGACCGTGATGCCGAAGACGATCGTGCGCAGATCACGCAGATCCCCCGACGCGAACGGCGCGCTCATGCAGAGATCCTCGATATAGCATCCGCCTCCCGGCTTGAGCGCACGGACGAAACGTGCACAGAGCCGTCGCCGGTCCGCGATGTGCAAGATCGCCAGCCAGCTCACCACGGCATCGAAGGCTCGTTCCGCCATTGAAAAAGTGAGTGCGTCGCCGCAGAGATGGGTTACATGTTCGGCGAGGCCGGAGCGGCGGGTGAGATCACGGCCGATCGCATCGAGTTCCGGTTGCAGCTCGAGCGCGCTGGCATGGCAGCCCGTGGTATAGGCGAGATAGCGGGCAGGCCCGCCGATCCCTGAGCCGATATCGAGCACCCGGCTCCGCGGCCCGAGCTTGAGCCGCTCCGCCGCGGCGCGGACGGCATCGGCGCCGTGATAATGCCACTGATCGAGAGCGAGGAGGCGCTCCGGCGGGATCGGATCCTTGGGGCCAATGCCGGATGCCGCCAGCCCGCGTTCGATCCGATCCAGATTCGTGTAGAGCGGCATCGCATCGATTGTCGGTGTCTCGTCCATCTCACGTCCCCTCGTGCGGGATGCGTTCGCTCTCGCTCACGGATCCCGCTTTCGCCATTTGCTTTCCCACGTGATTCAGACCTACGGTATTCTACCTTCGGTCATCGGGCTCTCGTTCCTTTATCGAGACGTACACGCGCGCGGGAGATCGGGACAGCGAAATATTCTGGGTGGGAAAAGTCAAGGCAACCGGGCTGCGATGAGATCGATCAGGGCGGACATGCCGTTATGCCCGTTGCCTTCGTGAATGACGGAATCATGCACCCGCAATGTCAGGATCGAGAGATCCGCGAAATCCGCGCGCAGCATCTCTTCCGTGTAGAGATTTTCGGGTGTCGAAGGCCCGCCGGTGCCGTAGGCGACCTGCTCCGGCCGGTAGCCCTGCAGCAGCAGAAGCCCGCCCGGCTTCAGCGCCCGCTTCATGCGCACGAAGATCGCCTCCCGCGCGAAAGGATCGAAGACCTGCATGAAGATGCCGACCACGAGGTCGAACGCCGCCTCCGGCCAGTCCCACTGCCTGAGGTCGGCGAGCACCGTGTGGATCGTGACACCACGGCGGGCGGCGAGAAGTCGGGCCTTGGCAAGCCCGTTGGGTGAGAAATCGACAGTGGTGACATCGAGCCCCTGGCGCGCGAGCCAGACGCCGTTGCGGCCCTCCCCGTCCGCAAGCACGAGCGCCTTCCATCCAGGCTTGAGGCGTCCCGACTCCCTCGCGAGGAAGGCGTTCGGCTCAGTGCCAAACACATACGTTTCGGCGGCGAAGCGCGCGTCCCAGCGCGCGCGGTGCGGGTCCTCGCTCAGCCTTCGTTCTCCGGCACGGCGAACCGGGCGAAGGAGCGGACGAGCGTTTCATAGATCGCGCGTTTGAACCCGACCGCCAGCGCGGGAAGCTCCGCGAGCACCACCCAGCGCCAGGCATCGAACTCCGGGTGATGCGGGTCCCGGTCGAGGCGGATATCGCTGTCCTTGCCGAGAAAGCGCAGCGCGAACCAGCGCTGCCTTTGACCGCGATAGCGTCCGCGGAGCGCCACGCCGACGAGCTCGGCCGGCAGGTCGTAGCTCAGCCATTCGGGATGTTCGCCGATGATGCCGAAACGATCCGTGCCGATCTCCTCGGCAAGCTCGCGCAGAACCGCCACGCGTGGGTCCTCCCCGGCATCGATCCCGCCTTGGGGCAGCTGCCAGGCTTCCGCGTTCGGCCTGTCGGCGCGGCGGGCCACCAGCACCCGGCCGGCACGATCGAACAGCACCGCGCCGGCGTTCAACCGATAAGGCAACGCCGAACCCCGATCCGTGCTCATGGGTTGCCCGCGGACTCGGCCGCTCCGGGTGCAGGGGCGGTTTCCGCCTGATGCGTCGGTGGCCGCACCAACGCCGTCACCGGCACAAGCACTAGCCCCTTGGCCCCGAGCGTGCCGGCCCAGCTTGCCACGATCCCGATCGTCGTCGGCCCTGGCCATCCGACCACACCGAGCGCCGAGCCACGCTTTTGCGCGATCGTCTCGAGCTTGCCGAGATTGGCGCTGATCGCCGGCCCGACCGGCGGCACGTCCACCACCAGATCCGCCGTCCGGCCGGTGACCCAGGCAGGGTCGGGCTGGCCGGCGCGTGGGTCGATATAAAGGAGGCCGCGCCCGGCGAGCTGCCGCTCGAGCCCATCGAGCAATGAAGGCACGGCAGCGAAACGCTCGCCGTACATCCCGTCCATCGCACCGGTCGCGCCCACATAGCCCTCGATTCGCGAGAGCGTCCAATCGAGTCGCGCAAGATTCTGCTCCGGCGGTGCATTCACCAGCAGTGCCTCGTCACCGGGATTGTTGAGCGGGTACCCCTCCGGCTCGAGCGGCAGCGAGATGAGAATTTCGTGGCCTTTGCCGCGCGCCTCGGCGAGCAACTTCGAGGGATCGACCGTGTAGGGTGAGAAGGCGAGCGTGACGGGGCCCGGAAGGGCGATCGCGGCTTCGCTCTCCTCCACCGATTCGCCGATCCCGGCGACGACTAGGCCGATGCGCGGTCGCGGATCGCCTGCGTCGAAAGCGCGCGCATAGACTTGCATCGGCGTCGCGCCGTCTGGCCCGATCCGCGGCAGCATCGCACGCGGCGCGCCGGGCGCCGGCTCAAGCAGCAGCGGATCGGGTGGCGCGATAGGTCCCGCCGTGCGCGGCGGCAGCGTGGCCGCGATCCGCGCCTGCCTTGCCGGAGCGGCGCCAGCGGCAACATGGGGCGGCGGCGTGGGACGGGCTGGCGGCCCAAGCCATTGCAGCAGTGCCGCCCCGCCGCCGAGCAGGATGATCACCACCACCCAGAACCGGCCGAGCGCCCGCCATCCCCCACCCCCCGGCGCCGCACGAGGCACCTTGCCCGGGGGAGTCGGCGCGGGCATCGGCAGGGCGGTCCCGGGGCGCGCGCTCCGCGCTACGCCTCCTACCGGGTCGTCGCGGTATTCTGCGCGGTCATCGCCTGCACCAGCTTCAGGGCCTGCTGGAGCTGGAAGTCGGTGCTCGGCTTGTTCGGGTCATAGGCAGGCCAGCCGGCCGGAGGCTTGGACGGGATCTCCTTGACGATCGGTGGCAGATCGGTGCGCGGCGGCGGACCCGCTGTGGCGGGCACGCCGCCGGTGTTCGAGAGCGTGTTGTTGAGATCGCTCTCATGCTCCGGCCCAAAGCTCGGCTCGGGGGTGGCCGTCTCGGAGACCTTCACGTCCGGCACAATGCCGAGCCCCTGGATCGAACGGCCCGAGGGCGTGTAGTAGCGCGCGGTCGTCAGGCGGATCGCGCCATTGTCGCCGGGCAGCGGGATCACCGTCTGCACCGAGCCTTTGCCGAAGGTGCGCGTGCCGAGAATGATCGCCCGGCGATTGTCCTGAAGCGCCCCGGAGACGATCTCGGCCGCGGAGGCCGTACCGTCATTGACGAGCACGACGAGCGGTGCCTGGCCGATGATGTCCTGGCCGGGGGTCGCGTCCCAGCGCTGGTCGTCGTCGGCATGGCGGCCGCGCGTCGAGACGATCTCACCCTGGGTCATGAAGTCGTTCGCGACCGCGACCGCCTGATCGAGCAGCCCGCCGGGATTGTTCCTCAAATCGAGGATATAGCCGCTGATATGACCATGCGCCTGCTCCTTCAGGCTCTCCACGGCCTTGCGGATCCCCGAGCTCGCGGTCTCGTCGAACTCGGCGAGGCGGATATAGCCGACATTGCCGAGAAGATTCTGGTGCACGATCTGGACGTGAATCACCTCGCGCGTCAGCGTCACCACGACCGGGTTGTTCACATTCTCACGCTTGATGGTCAGCGTGATCTGGCTTCCCGGCGCGCCGCGCATCCGGTTGACCGCGTCATTGAGCGAAAGCCCTTCCACGGTCTTGCCGTCGAGCGCCACGATCAGGTCGCCCGGCTTGATCCCGGCTTTCGCGGCCGGTGTGCCGTCGATCGGCGTCACCACCTTGATGAAGCCCTGGTCCTCCGTCACCTCGAGGCCGAGGCCGCCGAAAGCGCCGCGCGTCTGGACCTGCATGTCATTGTACTGGCTCGGGTCCATGTAGTCGCTGTGCGGATCGAGCCCGCTCAGCATGCCGTTAAGCGCGTTATAGACCAGGGTCTTCGAGGAGACCGGATCGACGTAATCGGCCTTCACCCGCTCGAAGACGTCGCCGAAGAGGCTGAGCAGGCGATAGGTGTCGGCATTGCCGTCGCCGGCATCCTGGGCGAGCGCCGGCGGAATGCCGAGGCTCGGCCCGAGCGTGCGCGTGATCAGCCCCGAGGCCGGCAGCGCCGCCACGCCGGCCAGGAAGGCAGTGCCCAAGAGCAGGCCCTTGCGTAGTTTCATTCTCGTCCTTCCTGGGCGCGATACGCCCTCTCTCCGGGCGCGGGAGACCCGGCTTTTTCGATCCATCTGTCCATATTACCTACCGAAGTCTCGCGCTCCTATCCCCTCGCGTGCAGCCATGGCAAAGGATTCACCGCCTGCCCGCCATGGTGCAGCTCCAGATAAAGGGTGGGACGCGAGGCTTTCGAGTCCGGATCCCATCCTGCCATGACGCCGACCGCTTCTCCCGCCGAGACGCTGCTTCCCGCGCTTACCAGCAGCTTCGTCATTCCCGCCAGGACGAAGCGGTAGTCGTTGCCGCAATCGAGGATGACGAGCTGGCCGTAACTGCGGAAGGGTGCGGCGAACTCGACCATCCCGCTGCACGGGGCGAGCACATGGGCGCCGGGCGCGGTCTGATAACGGATGCCGTTCGCAGGGCCGGCGGGTGTGGGCGCGCCATAGGCGCTGACCAGCACGCCAGCGACCGGCGCTCCACCAACGGGCGCCCCATTGGCCGACAGCGTGGAGGGCGCCGGCACCGGCGGACGTGCCAGGGACACTTTCTCCTCCCGGGCCACTTCCGCCTGCCGGGCAGCTTCCGACCGACGGGCGGCCGCTTCCCGGGCGGCCTCCGCCGCCCGCGCGGCAGCCGCCTGAAGGCTCGCGATCACGCCCTGCAAGGTCCTGGCCTGCGCGGCTTCCCTCGCCGCTGCCGTGGTTGCGGCGGCCGCTTCACTTCGCGACTTGGCCTCGCTTTCGCTCGCCGCCTCGATCTCGCGATCGAGCAGAGCCGCGTCCTCCTCCTGCTGCGCCTCGGCCATCTTGAGTGCCGCGTTTTGGGCGGCGATCTCGGCCGAGATCTTTTCTACCCGCGCTTGCTCCGCACGCAGTGCCGCCGCCTGGCGCTCGATATCCTTCGCGACCCCCTGAAGCACGAGCACGCCGCGCAGCGCATCCTCGGGCGAGGCCGGCACGGCGAGCAGCGTCTCGGCGGGATAGAGCGAGAGCCGCTCGAGCAACGGCAGGACGGGGGCGAAGGCACGAGCCCGTGCCGTGAGCGCGGCTTCTTCGCGCGCGCGCTCCTGCCCGAGCTGGTCTAGGCGGAGCGCCATCTCCTCGATTGCCGTCTCGGCCAGACGCAGCTGCTCGGAAGCCTTCACGCGCTGCGCTGTCAGAAGCGCCCGCTTCCGGGCGGCTTCCTCGGCTGCCGCGGCAGCTTGCCGGGCGGCGGCGAGCGCTGCCTTCTGGCTCGCTTCCGCACTCTCGAGCGCCTGCCTCGCCTGCTCTTCCGTTGCCGGCGCCCCGGCGGCCGGCTTCCGCGCGCTCCCCGGCGCGTCCGGGGGGCTGGCGGCAGCCAGAAGGATGAGGAGAAGGCTTGCCGACGGCCGGCTCCGCATCGCCCGCGATCAGGAATCGACCAGCAGGGAACGGCCGGTCATCTCCGCCGGTTGTTCAAGTCCCATCAGCGAAAGGAGTGTCGGCGCCACATCGGCGAGCCGACCATCACGAAGCCTGGCCGCCCCTGCGCCGACGAGCAGCACCGGCACAGGATTGGTGGTATGGGCGGTATGTGGCCCACCCGTGACCGGATCGCGCATCAGCTCGCAATTGCCATGATCCGCGGTGACCAAAACTGCGCCGCCGGCCCGCGCAATGGCATCCAGGATCCGTCCCAGCCCTTGATCGACCGTCTCCACAGCGCGAATCGCGGCATCCAGCTTCCCGGTATGGCCGACCATGTCGGGATTCGCGTAATTGAGCACGATCAGGTCGTACCGCCCCGAGCTGATTGCTTCCACAGCCTTTTCCGTCAGTTCCGGCGCCGACATCTCGGGCTTGAGGTCGTAAGTGGCGACCTTCGGCGAGGGGACGAGGATCCGGTCCTCGCCGGCGAAAGGCTCCTCGCGCCCGCCATTCAGGAAGTAGGTCACATGGGCATATTTCTCGGTCTCCGCCATGCGGAGCTGCTTCCTCCCCGCGTCGGCGACGATCTCGCCCAAGAGCCCCTGGAAGGCCACGGACGGAAAGATCGTGCCGAGGAAAGGAGCGAGGGCGTCGCTATACTCGGTCATCCCCGCCGCCGCGGCGAAACGGATCTTCCGGGAGCGGGCGAAGTCGTCGAAATCGGGATCGAGCAGGACAGCGAGAATTTCGCGGACACGATCGGCGCGGAAATTGAAGCAAAGCACCCCATCGCCGTCCCGCATGCCACGATAATCGCCGATCACCGAAGGCGGGACGAATTCATCGCCCGTGCCGGCCGCATGCGCGGCCGCGATCGGCGCGAATGGGTTCTCCCAACGTGGTGCGTCGCCCTCGGCCAAGGCGCGATAGGCCTTCTCCACGCGGTCCCAGCGGCGGTCGCGGTCCATCGCGAAATAACGCCCCGAGACGCTGACCACCTCCGCGCCCTCGGGAAGCGCTTTGAGAAAAGGGGGAAATGTCTGCGCAGCGCTCATCGGGGGCGTGTCCCGCCCATCGAGGAACGCGTGCAGCCGGACGGGAATCGTCTCCGCCGCCAGCAAGCGAGCGAGGGCGAGCGCATGACGCTCATGAGCATGCACACCGCCCGATGAGACGAGTCCCATCAGATGGCAGGCGCCTTTGCTTGCGCGCAGTTTGGCGATGAGGTCGAGAAAGGCTGGCGCCCGTGCAAGGCTGCCATCCTCGATCGCCGCGTCGATGCGCGGCAGCTCCTGCATCACCACGCGCCCGGCGCCGAGATTGAGATGCCCGACCTCCGAATTGCCCATCTGCCCATCGGGCAGGCCGACATCACGACCGGAGGTGCGGAGAAAGGCGTGCGGCGCGCGCGCCCACTGTCGATCGAAGACGGGGGTCTTCGCCAGGCGCACGGCATTGTCCGCTTTTTCCTCCCGCCAGCCCCACCCATCGAGGATCAGAAGCATCACCGGCCGTGGAACATGCGCAGCCGCCTGCCCCTCCCCACTTATTCCCCCCTGGCTTATTCCCGCTTGGCTCATTCCTTCGTCCCGGGCCGGCGGCGGAAAGCGTCGAGACTCACGACTTGAGGCAATTCTTCGGCCTCTTTCTCCGGCTCGGACGACGGCGCCTCTTCCGCCGGTGGGGTGGAGGGCACGGCGTCCGTCGTCTCGGCGGGCACGGGCTTGAAGCTCAGACCGAACTGCACTTCGGGATCGACGAGGGCGGTCAGCGCCGCGAAGGGCACGACGAGTGTGGCGGGCACACCGCCGAAAGAGAGGCCCACTCGAAATCTTTGAGCCGCCTCGTCCACGGCGAGATCCCAGAACTGGTGTTGCAGCACGATCGTCATTTCCTCGGGGAAACGCTGGCGAAGATGCTGCGGCAGCTCTACCCCCGGATGGTCGGTGCGGAAGGTCAGGTAGAAATGATGCCCACCGGGCAGGCCATGCCGGGCAACATGGGCGAGTGCCGCCACGGCCACTCCCCGCAACGCCTCGGCGGCCCAGGTGTCATAGGGCAGGAGGCTCTGCTTTGCCGACGCTTCCTTCTCGTCCATCCGCTCGTTCCCGTGACTCAGCCATTTCAATAGCCCTGTCGTGCAGGGCGCCAAAGACAAAGATGGAGTCGGGAGGACAATGGGGAAGTGGGGGGCTTCTGTTGCCCGGTGCCCCCCGAACCGCGCTTATCGGTGCTTACGCAGCGACAGCGAGCGCCATGTTATCGTTGGCACTTGTAAATCGGCCCGATGACGGCGGTACCATGCCGGGCGAAAAGTGGGTCTTTACCACGCGTGTCGAGCCTGTTTCGCCCCCGTTGGTCGCCCCCTCGGCAGAAAGCGCCAAGGTGGCAAAAACTGGTGGAGGCGCCGGGCACTGCCCCCGGGTCCACGTCGCTTATTCCACGCACCGTTTATCGCCGTAGCCGGCAAGCCGGCGCTTGTAATATAGGGCGCGCCCGCCCGTGATGGAAGGATCGTTCATGGCCGTGACCCCGGAGCAAGAGGCGGAGATCCAGGCTGCGCGGGAAGAGCGGAGCATGACGCTTCGCCGCAGCGTGCCGGCGCTGGAGGCGCTGCTGTACCGGCCGCTCTACGCCCTCGATCACGGGTTCGTCCGGGTGATCGACTATATGGGCGATGATGCGGCGATCGTGCAGGCTGCGCGGGTTTCCTACGGCCGCGGCACGCGCAAGGTGAGCGAGGATGCGGGCCTGATCCGCTATCTGATGCGCCATCGTCACACGACGCCCTTCGAAATGTGCGCGATCAAGTTCCATGTGAAGCTGCCGATCTTCGTAGCCAGGCAATGGATCCGCCATCGCATGGCAAGCGTGAACGAATATTCGGCGCGCTATTCCATTCTGGACCGAGAATTCTATCTCCCCGCGCCGGAGCATCTCGCCGCCCAGTCCGCCGCCAACCGCCAGGGCCGCGGGGAAATTCTGGACGAGGCCGAAGCCGCCTTCGTGCTCGCCACCCTTCGCGCCGATGCCGAGCGCAGCCATGCCGATTATCTGGCGCTGCTCAACGACGAAGCCGAGTCGCCCGCGCCCGATCCCAACCGGCGCGGGCTCGCGCGCGAGCTCGCGCGCATGAACCTCACCCTCAATACCTATACGCAATGGTACTGGAAGACGGACCTGCACAATCTGCTCCATTTCCTCGAGCTCCGCGCCGATGCGCACGCGCAATACGAAATCCGCGCCTATGCCGAGCGGATGCTGGAAATCCTCGCCGCCTGGGTACCGCTCGCCTATCAGGCGTTCCTCGATTACCGGCTCGGCGCCGTCAGTTTTTCCGCGCCAATGCTGCGTGCGCTGAAGCGCATGCTCGCGGGCGAGAATGTGAACCAGCCGGAAAGCGGGCTCAGCAAGCGCGAATTTTCCGAGTTCATGATGGCGTTGGGGAAGGGAGATCAAGAGATGTCCTGGCGATGATCATCGTCTTCGGTTCGGTCAATCTCGACCTGATCTTCCCCCTGCCCGCGCTGCCCGGGCCGGGCCAGACTGTGCTCGGGCCCGATCTCCGGGCCGAGCCGGGTGGCAAGGGCGCCAATCAGGCGATCGCCGCAGCGCGCGATGGCGCCGCCGTTATTTTCGCGGGCGCGGTCGGGCAGGATGATTTCGCCACGCCGGCGACCGCCGGCCTTCATTCCGCCGGGATCGATCTCGGCCGTCTTGCGCGCGTGTCCGCCTCGACAGGCGTGGCGGCGATCGCCGTCGATCCCGCCGGACGCAACCAGATCGCGGTTGCCGCCGGCGCCAACCGACTCGCCCGCGCCGCCCAGGTGGAGGATGAGGTGCTCGGGCCGGCAAGCACGCTTCTGCTTCAGATGGAATGCGACCCGGACGAGACCGCCACGCTGATCCGTCACGCGCGCGGGCGCGGCACCCGCATCCTTCTCAATCTCGCTCCGCCCCGGCCGCTTCCCGCCGATGTCCTCGCCGCGCTCGACATCCTGCTCGTCAACGAGGACGAGGCTTCCGCGCTCTCTGCTCGTCTCGGCATGGCGGCGGCGGATGCTGCATCGCTCGCAGCGAAGCTCGGCATCGCAGTGGTGCGCACGCTCGGTGCCGACGGGGCCGAGGCGGCGGGAAGCGGCGAGAGGATCCGCCTGCCCGCTCTTCCCGTGAAAGTCATCGACACGACCGGCGCAGGGGACTGCCTGGCAGGTGTCTTTGCCGCCGCGATCGATCGAGGTATCGGGTTCAAGGAAGCGCTCACACGCGCCATCGCCGCCGCCGGAATTTGCTGCGCGCGCGCCGGAAGCCAGGGAAGCCTGCCCACCGCGGCGGAGACCGACGCCGCGCTTCAGCAATTCAACGGAGAAAACCGATGACGGAATTCCGCTGCGATCATTTCCATCTCCGCAGCCTCGATCCCGACAAGGCGGCCCGCTTCTATGAGGAGATGTTCGGTGCGCGCCGGATCGGCACCGTGGACAATGCGGGCAAGCTTCGTGTCATCGTCGAACTCGGGGGCGTGCGCCTCTTCATCGAAGAAGTGCCAGCCGGCACGCATGCGGCGCCCGAGCCGCCCTATCTCGGGCTTGAGCATATCGGCCTCGCGGTGACGGGGATCGAGGCGGTCGTCGCCGAGCTCAAGCGCAAGGGCGTGGAATTCGCGGCCGATCTCGCCTCTCCGCGCCCGGGTACGCAGACCGCCTTCGTCCGCGGCCCGGAGAATGTGCGGATCGAACTGATCGAGCGCAGTGCTTAACCCTGGAGCGGGATGACCAAAGGCGGGATCACCGCAGGTCTCAATCACGCAAGAAAACAAGTAATGACGAGAGCTGGATGCGGGAGCGCAAGCGAACGCATCACCCTCTGTCGACCGCAAGCTGACGGGACCCGCCGAAGATACCCGCCTCGAATGCATCCTCACACCGTTGGCCGGCATCTTGCTGCTCAAGAAGATTGCGCGCCGCCAGCCCTCTCGTGCCACTGTCCGTCGCGGATCAAGCAGGAAAGACAAGCGCCGCTGCGGACAAAGCCGAGAGTTCATCGCCACTCACCGCCACCGGGTGGCCTCCTTGCAACCTGCCAATCGCCAACATCGTACCAGAAGCTCGAAGTGACGGATGGCAAAGAGTCTTGGCGGCGGCATAGGAGGCAGAAAAGGAAAGACACACCGTCCCCGACCGCCGCTACGCCCCGCTTAGCCTGCGATCACCTCCGCCAGCATCGCGGCGAACAGTGCCGTGGTGCGGGCCGGTCCGAAGCGCGCTGCGAGCGTCCGTCCAGCCGTCCCCAGCCGCACGCGCAGTCCCGGGCTGTCGATCAGCATGCGTAGCGACCACGTCAGCAGTTCCACGTCCCCGACCGGGTAGAGCAGCGTGTTCACTCCGTGCCGCCAAACTCCGTCGTAGCACGACAGGTCGCTCAGGATCACCGGGATGCCATGGCTGGCGGCCTCAATCGGTGCGATCGGCATACTCTCGTCGCTCGACGGCAGGACGAAGATGTCGGCCGAGCGATAGAACGTCTGCAACGCTGTCGGTGTCAGGCCGCCGGTCAGGACGAAACGGTTGGCATGGGCGGTGAGCAAGCTCTGGGCAGCATGCTCTAGCATGACCCGCTCGCCCGCCAGCACACACTCCACCGGCGCGGAGGGGCCGAGCGCGACAATGGCGGCGAGCAGATCCGCTTGACGCTTGCGAGGATAGATCGAGCCGACGCAGAGCACGCGGACGCGCCCCGCCGCCTTCTCGGCCGCCACCCCCGGCACTGGCGGCGACACCAGCGCCGGGATCACCTCCACCCGGCCAGGAGGCAGCGGGGAGAGCAAGACGGCCCAGACGTGGTCCACGGTGCCCCGGCTGGGGAAGACCAGCCGATTGACCCGGTCGAGCAGCTGGTACGCTCCCGGATTTGCCATCATATACTGCACACCGATGGCGCCTTCGTGGATCCACCAGACCACCGGCAGATGTCCGACGAGCCGCGCAAGCGCGTCGGCGGCCAAGATCGTGCAGCCAACGGCCACGTCGTGCTCTCGTGCTTCGGCCTTGCTGATGAGCCGGGCGCCAGCCGCAAGGAACGTCTTCCGCAATGCGGCGGCCGGTCCCATGAGCGGAGGGGTCAGCACGCTGACCTGCTCGCCGGCGGCGATCAAGGCGCGTGTCTGCGCCAGCAGCGCGGTAACTGCGCCGTTCAGGGCCAGCTCGTGGGTGATAAACAGGACGCGCATGGCTTGCCGTTTGCTGTAGCAGATGCCGCAGCGGAACTGATCACGGCGACGCGCCGCGGGCCAGTCGAAACCGCAGGCGTATCACGCCAGAATGCCCGCACTGCGACGGGCCGGGCGACCCCGCTCTCAGTCCTGCCGCAGGTTTGGTTCTCCCGCATTTTGCTTGCTGCGGACGGTCAATCCGCGATGAAGAACGCGCGCGCGAACCGGCGCGGCCACACATCGTCCGCTTCAACACCTTGAGCGTAACCGCGAGCTGAGAACCACTCTCTTGATGAGACTCGTCAAGGGCGGCATCCGCGTTGGCGACGGCCAACGCCCTTCAGGAAGCGCGGGGCTTCGCTCCTCCCATCGTGGCCTTACAGGCAGCCAACTCGCAACAGTTACCTTGGATCAATAAGGCTTCTGGCAGACTCGCGGCATCCCGTGGACGTGTTCGCGCGGATCCGGGTACGCATCGCTCCGCCAAAGGCCAAGGGGAAGATCTGACATTGATCACCAACCCAACCCGGCTGGTGAGCACCGGAAGCGCAGAAAAACGCGTCGGACGACCCCGTAGTCGCGTTCTCGCAGGGGTTCTCAGCCGCTGCCCTGCATGCGGGAGAGCTGCTGGCGCAGCGCATCGATCAGCGCCTGCACATTCTCGCCGCCGCCGCGGGTGATCACACTTGCGTAATCGCTGCGCTGGGTGACGCGCATGCTCGTGCCTTCGGCGACGAGATCGACGATTTGCGGTTTGCCCGAGGCGAAGCTCACGATCCACTGCATGTCCGCCGTCGGCTGGCCGGGCGTGTGAATCGTGGTCGAAACCGCGATATCTCCATTCAGCGGCTCGCTGCGGTCGATCGTGAAGTTCGACCCCTTGTACTGCCCAAGCCGGCCGGTGACATTGAACACCAGATATTGGCGGAAGAGGGAAAGAAAGGTCTGGCGCTGCTCCGGAGTCGCGATCGGCCAGAAGCGGCCGAGCTCGAACCGGCCGATTCCATCGACATCCACGGCGTTGTTCACGATCGCCGTCAGTTGGGTGCGCTTCTCCGCCATCGTCCCGGAACCATTCACGATGTTGAGGATCGCATCCCCCGTCTGCCTGACGAAGTCCGATGCCGCGCTCGCCTCGTCGGCGGCGAGCGCGGCGGCTCCAACCAGGATCAACGGTACTGAGAGAAACAGGCTGCGGCGTGTCGGCATCAGCTCACTCGCTCTGTTGCTTGGTCGGCAGACTGAACCAGACCGGGATGGTTGCCGGCCGCCCCTTCTTGGCGGCCGCGATCTGAGCCTGCCGGTGCTGGCGATAGAGGCTACGGAAAGTCGCGTAAGGATCAAGCGCCGTGCGCTTCACTTCGTTGATGGCGGGCAGATTGTCCGCATATTCCGAAATCGTCGTCGTTCCCAGCGTCAGCCAGTTGAAGACCGTGAAGCCGGGCCCGCTGCCCATGGCCCGGACCGGATTGGCCGCCGTGTCGGCCGCGAAGCCAGCCACATCGCGCGGATCCGTCGGGCCGAGCAAGGGCAGAAAAAGATAGGGGCCGGGCGGTGAGCCCCAGACGGCGAGGGTCATCCCAAAATCCGAGGCATGGTCGGGATAGCCCCAGCCGGAGGCGACGTCGAAGATGCCGCCAAGCCCGACCGTGGAGTTGATCACGAAGCGCATCAGCGTGTCCCCGGCCCGACGGGACTTGAACTGCAGCATGTCATTGCCGAAGCGGATGGGGCTGCCGAGATTGGAAAGGACGTTCGAGACCGAGTTGCGCACACCCTCCGGCAGCGCCCAGCGATAGGCGCGGGCCGCCGGGCTCAGGGTGACATCCGCGACGTCGTTGCTGACCTCGTAAATGATCCGGTTGGTCGGCTCGAGGGGATCGTTCGTCTCCCGGTAGTCGGCCAGTGCTTCCGGTTGGCTCGCCGGCGGCGGGGTGGCGCAGGCTGCAAGCATCGGCAGGGAGAGAGCGAAGGCAAACAGAAGACGAAAAAGGCGCATCGCAGCTCCCTCGGCAGCTCTCCGGTCGGCGGTCGGTTCTTGTAGAGCGGATTGCACCCCCAGGGAAATCATGATGGCAAATCATGATGGGGGAGCTTGGCCGGGAATCGCCCGGTGCGTGGCTTCGCCCGCCTTAGTACAAGAAAGTCCCCTGCTGACTCTTGCCCTTGGGGTGGCATCGGCGCCAAGAGGAGCGCATGACTTCCTCCCTCGCCCGCCCGGGCCTTGCCGCAAGCCAGGGCACGCTGGAACGCTGGCTGACCGGTGCCCGATTCGGACCTCTGCCCAGCCGCTCCACGCGCGAGCCCCCGCCGCTTCTCTCCTTTGAATTCTTCCCCCCGCGCAGCGAGGCGCTCGAGGCACAGCTCTGGGCCTGCATCCGTCGGCTCGAGCCGCTCGCCCCGCGCTTCGTCTCCGTCACCTACGGGGCCGGCGGCACGACCCAGGAGCGCACCCATGCGACCGTGCTCCGCATCGTCGGCGAAACGTCCCTGGTGCCCGCCGCCCATCTCACCTGCATCGGCGCGCGCCGGGAGGAGATCACCGCGGTCGCCCGGCGCTACTGGGAGGCGGGTGTGCGACACATCGTCGCCTTGCGTGGCGACCCGCCTCCGGGGGCACGCCCGGGGACAGGTTATGTGCCTCACCCGGAGGGCTGCGCCTATGCCGCCGATCTCGTCGCCCTGCTCCGCCGGGTCGCCGATTTCGAGATCTCGGTCGCAGCCTATCCGGAGACTCATCCCGAGGCATTGAGCCCTGGCGCGGATCTCGACAATCTCAAGCGTAAGCTGGATGCCGGGGCGAGCCGGGCGATCACCCAGTATTTCTTCGATACCGCCATCTATCTCCGCTTCCTCGACCGCTGCCTGGCGGCCGGCATCACCGCCCCGATCGTGCCCGGCATCATGCCGGTCTCCAACTATGAGCAGGCGGTGCGATTTTCCGCCCTTTCCGGCGCGAGCGTGCCCGCCTGGCTCGGCGAGCTCTTCGAGGGTACCGAGCACGATCCGGAAACGCGGCGGATGGTCGCGGCCGTGGTTGCGGCCGAGCAGGTCCGGCTGCTGCAGGCCAACGGGGTGGACGAGTTTCATTTCTACACCCTGAACCGGCCCGACCTCACCTACGCGATCGCGCATATCCTCGGCGTCCGGCCGGAGCTCGTCAAAGCGCCCGCCCAAGGACCGGTCACGAAAACCGGGTGAACTGAGGACAGGCACGCGAACGCGCATCGGCCGGGACCAGATTGGCCGGACTCGGGGCGTGGCCTTATATGCCGGCAATGATCCGCCCCCGCGATTCGGCTCGATGAGCGACTATCTGGCCCGGCTGAACCCGGAGCAGCGCCTGGCCGTGGAAACGCTCGACGGGCCGCTTTTGGTGCTGGCCGGCGCGGGCACGGGCAAGACACGGGTGCTGACCACCCGGTTCGCCCATATCCTTCTCACCAAGCGGGCCTGGCCCTCGCAGGTGCTGGCCGTGACCTTCACCAACAAGGCCGCGCGCGAGATGCGCGAGCGGGTCGCCGCCATGCTGGGTACGCCGGTGGAGGGACTCTGGCTTGGCACCTTCCATGCGCTCGGCGCGCGCATGCTGCGCCGGCACGCCGCCCTCGCCGGCCTGCAGCCCGGCTTCACCATCCTCGATACCGACGACCAGCTCCGCCTGCTGAAGCCGCTGATGCAGGAAGCCGGGCTCGATCTCCACCGTTTCCCCCCGCCGGTGCTGATGGGTCAGATCCAGCGCTGGAAGGATCGCGGCCTGACGCCGGCACGCATCACGCCCGCCGAGGACACGGATTTCGCGCAAGGAAAGGCGCGCGCGCTCTATGCCGCCTATCAGGAACGCCTGGCCGCGGTGAATGCCGTCGATTTCGGTGATCTCCTGCTGCACACGACCGAGCTTCTCCGCACCCATTCCGACGTGCTCGCCGCTTACCATCGCAACCTCCGCTACATCCTGGTGGACGAGTATCAGGACACCAATCTCGTCCAGTATCTCTGGCTCCGTCTATTGGCTCAGGAACATCGCAATATCTGCTGCGTCGGCGACGATGATCAGAGCATCTATTCCTGGCGCGGCGCGGAGGTGGAGAATATCCTCCGCTTCGAGCAGGATTTTCCGGGCGCGCAGGTGGTGCGGCTCGAAGCGAATTACCGCAGCACCGCGCCCATTCTCGCCGCCGCCGCCTCGCTGATCGCCCATAATGAAGGCAGGCTCGGCAAGACTTTGCGCGCCGGTCGGGCCGAGAGCGACGGCGAGAAGGTCGTCGTGCTCGGGCTTCGCGATTCGGATGAGGAAGCGAGGACGGTCGGCCTCCGCATCGAAGCGCTGCGCTCGGAGGGCCATTCTCTCGCGGAGATCGCGATCCTTGTCCGCGCAAGCTTTCAGACCCGCGCCTTCGAGGAGCGGCTGATCGCCTGGGCGATTCCCTATCGTGTGGTGGGCGGGCTCCGCTTCTATGAGCGGGCGGAGATTCGCGACGCCATTGCCTATCTGCGCGCCACCCTGCGTCCGGGTGACGATCTCGCGTTCGAGCGCATCCTGAACGTGCCGAGGCGCGGCCTCGGCGCTGCGGCGCTGCGCAAGCTGCATGAGCGGGCACGCGCGAATGGAATACCGCTCGCCGCGGCGGCGGAGGCGCTCAATGAAGCCGGATCGCTTTCGGGGCGCGTGCGCGAATCCCTCTCTGCGCTGCTGGCGGGCTTTGCGCGCTGGCGCGCGGTGCTCGAGCGCGACGGCCCCGTGGTCTCGCTCAGGACGATCCTGGATGAGTCCGGCTATCTCGAAATGCTGGAGAAGGACCGATCGCCCGAAGCACCGGGCCGGATCGAGAATTTGCGTGAGCTTGGGCGGGCCATGGCCGAGTTCGAGACCCTGGAAGGGTTCCTCGATCATGTGAGCCTGGTGATGGAGAATGACGAGAATGCCGCCGGCGACCGGGTCAGCCTGATGACCCTGCACGCCGCCAAGGGGCTGGAGTTCGATACCGTCTTCCTGCCGGGCTGGGAGGAAGGGCTTTTCCCCCATCAGCGCGCTCTCGAAGAGGCAGGAACGAAGGCGCTCGAGGAGGAGCGGAGGCTCGCCTATGTCGGGCTGACACGCGCGCGGACGCGGGCCATTGTGAGCCACGTCGCCTTCCGGCGCTTCTACTCGGGCTGGCAGAACGCCTTCCCGAGCCGCTTCCTTGCCGAGCTGCCGGAGGAGGCCATCACACGCTCCGGCGCGGCCCTGCTCGAGCGCGAGGCGGCGCTGACCGCTGCGCCCGTGTTCTCAGCCGTCTTCCCTTCCGCCGTGCGCTTCCCGCGCGTCCGTGATGTGCCCGTAGAGCCGCAGGGAAAACCAAGGCAGCAAGGACGGAACGCGCCGATCGCGGTTGGCGCGCGGGTTTTCCACCAGAAATTCGGTTACGGCACCGTCACCGGCGCCGACGAAGACCGGCTCGATATCGAGTTCGAGAAAGAGGGGCGCAAACGCGTGCTCGACCGCTTCGTCGATCCGGCGTGAGTGCCAGGCTCGAGGTTCTTCGCTTCATCCTTCCCGTGGAAGCGACCGCTCCCTATGAGGCGGCGCTCGCCGCGCATTGCCGAAGTGTCGCGCGCTTCTCCACTCCTGACGGACAGATGGAAGTCGAGGGCGTGCGCGTCCCCGGCGGGGACGAGACGGGGCTCGCGCTGGCGCTGGCGCTCGCCGCGGCTGCGAGTGGCATTGCTTGCACGCCCGAGCGCCACGCGATCCCGGAGACCGGCTGGCTCGCCCGCACACGCGAGGCCTTCCCCGAGCAGCGGATCGGTGCCCGTTTCGCGATTCGCGGCAGCCATCTCGCCTTGAAGAAAGCGGCCGGACGCATCTCGCTGCTGCTCGATGCGGGCATGGCCTTCGGTTCGGGTGAGCACGGCTCGACGCGCGGCTGCCTGCTCGCGCTCGAGACGCTGGCGCCGGCGCGGCCGGGTAGGATCCTCGATCTCGGCACCGGTTCGGGAATTCTCGCTTTTGCTGCCGCGTGCCTCTTTCACCGCAAAATCCTCGCCGCGGACAATGATCCCGAGGCGGTCCGCGCGACGCGTCGGAATGCGGCGACCAACGGGCTTGGGCCAAGCGTACGGGTAATCCTCGCCGAAGGCTGGCGGACCCGCGCGATCCTGAGCCACGCGCCATACGATCTCGTGCTCGCCAATATCCTCGCCCGGCCGCTCATGGCCATGGCCGAAGCACTCACGCGCCATCTTGCGCCGGGCGGTCGGGCGGTGCTCGCCGGGCTGCTCGACCGCCAGGCCCCCATGGTTTTGGCCGCGCATCGCCGCACCGGGCTGGTCCTTGTGCGCCGCATTGAACAAGGCGGCTGGACCACGCTGATCCTGAAACGACCATCCTTGACGGCCGCCAAGGGGGACGAACCAGGGGGACGACCCCCGGCATGACATTGAAACCGGGCGGCCGCGTCTCGTTTTCCTGACGCTTCGCGCGCCTTCCTGGCGCTTCCATGGCCGGGCTGTCCTATGCGACGATGACGGCGAGGCTCATCGGACCGGCTTCACAACCATTCTGGCGCCCAACCCGGCCCGTCCGCTTTCCAATACAAGGACGGAACGAGGAGGCGGCGGCTGCGCATGGGCTTCGACCATCCGGACCAAGGTCCGGCAATCTATAGCGGGGGATACCGCGAGACTTCACTGCACCGGAGACAGGGGAGACATCAATGACGGTCGAGAACAATCAGGACGAAACCGGCGGGGCTTCAGGCACGAGCCCGGGGGTGGCTTTTCCAGGGGCATCTTCTGGTGTGTCCGCGCCGCTGCCGCGCCGCGATCTCCTCGCGCTCGGCGCGGCAGGCGCCGCCGCCGCGCTACCGCTCTTCAGCCGCGCGGCACGGGCGGCGGAATCGATCAAGCTCGGCTGGGTCGGGCCGCTCTCGCCGCCGGGCGGCTATGCCGAGGGCCTGCTGATGAAATATGCCGCCGCGATGGCGGCCGACGAGATCAACGCCCAGGGCGGCGTGCTCGGCCGGCCGATCGAGATCCTCTATCAGGATACGCGTGGCCTGCCGGCCGAAGGCACGGCAGCCGCCGAACGGCTGATCGTGCAGGACAAGGTCGTTGCGTTGCTGGGCGAGTTCCACAGCTCCGTCGCGCTGGCGGAGATGGAGGTCGTGCACAAATACAATGTGCCGATGATGTTCTGCGACGTGTGGTCGCAGGAGATCACCGCCAAGGGCTACCCGCAGGTCTTCCGCAACTCCACCACCTTCCCGTTGCTCGACACCGCGATTGCCCAATGGATCGTCGCGGCCGGTTTCAAGAACGTGGCCCTGCTCTGCGAGCAGGACGATATCGGCCTTGCCGGCCGCAAGATCGCCGCGGATGTGCTGACTGAGGCCAAGGTGCCCTTCAAGCTCTATACCGCCGATCCGCAGGCGACCGACTTCACCGCGCAGATCCTGAGAATCAAGGCGGAAAAGCCGGCCTTCGACTTCTTCTTCGTCCTTTATGCCGAGGCCGGCGCCTACCCGATGGTGACCCAGGCGAAATCGCTCGACTTCGCGCCGACGCCGCAGACCGGCTTCTTCCTTTCGGGCGGCGAGGGCGTCGACCCGACCTTCTGGAAGAATGTCGGCAATGCAGGGGTCTGGCTGCTTTCGGAGAATGTGGGGCTGCCGAAATCCGGCTGGAACGACATGACCAAGGCTTTCGTGAAAGCCTTCAACGCCAAATACAAGACCGACCCGCCCGGCTCGGCGATGGAATCCTACGACGCCGTCAGGAGCCTTGTCGAAGCCATCAAGAGCACCGGCTCAACGACGCCCGAGGCGATCATTCACGGTCTCGAGACGCTGAAATGGACGGGCACGCGCGGGCTCTACACGTTCTCGACCAGCCACACGCCGGACTGGGCCTTTCACCAGTTCATGGCCGCGCCGATGTCGATCATTCAGTACGATCAGGTGAACCAATCCTCCTTCGACGCGCCGATCGTCTGGCCGAAGAATTACGCAACCGTGCCTTATCTCTACAAGACGCCGACGGCCTGAACACCCTGTGCGGCCGGCCGCGATGCACGGATGCCGCGGCCGAGCCTGCGAGGGATTTCCGCGAAGGCTGCAAAGAAGGCGTTCATGCTCCAATATTTCCTGATCCAGGCTGCGAACGGCCTCGTCATCGGCATTCTCTTCGCGCTCATCGCGACCGGGCTCACGATCATCTTCTCGATCCTGAAGATCGTGAATTTCGCCCATGGCGAGATCTACATGGTGGGCGGCTATTTCGGCTACTATGTCATCACGCTGCTCGGGGTGCCGCCCTTTCCCGCCGTTCTGGTCGCGATGGCGCTCACCTTCCTTTTCTCGATCGCGGTCGAGCGTGGCCTGCTCACGCCACTCTACAGCCCGCGGATCGAGCGCAAGGCCGATTACGGCATCCTCGTCACCTTCGGGCTTTCGGTCTTCCTGCGCAACATCGCCATCATCATCTTCGGACCCTTCCCGCTCCGCCCGCCTTCTTTCATCACGGGCGACCTCGTGCTCGGCGGCCTGATCATCTCCTATGACCGGCTGGTGGCGGCCGGCGGCGGGCTTCTTCTGCTCGGCGCCCTGATCTGGTTTCTCAACCGCACCGTCTGGGGCCAGGCGCTGAACGCGGTCAGCCAGTCGCGCGAGTCCGCATCGATCGTCGGCATCAATTCTGAGCGGATGTACATGCTCGCCTTCGGCCTCGGCGGCGCGCTCGCCGGCGGCGCGGGCGCGCTGATCGCGCCGATCTACTCCCTTTCGCCCTCGATGGGGCTGGTGCCGGACACGCAGGCCTTCGTCATTGTCATCCTGGGCGGACTCGGCTCGGTCTCGGGGACGATCATCGCCGCCCTGCTGCTCGGGCTTTCGGAAAATCTGTTCATCGCCTTCCTCCCGGACCCGAGCCGTGGCCCCTCCTACGCCAACGCCTTCGGTCTTGCCATCATGATGCTGGTGCTGCTCTTCCGGCCGACGGGGATCTTCGGCCGCCAGCATGTCGCGATGGAATAGCGCCATGCGGCGCCTCGATCTCGCCTCGGCCGCGCTGCTCGCGATTCTTGCCGTCATCTTCCCGTTTTTCGTCAATGCCTATTGGCTGCATGTGATGATCATCGGGATGATGTTCGCGATCATGGCGGCGAGCTGGTCCCTGCTCGCCGGCTATGCCGGCCAGTTCTCCTTCGGCCACATGGGCTTCGTCGCCGTCGGGGGCTATACGGCGGGGCTGCTCGCCACGGGCCTCAACCTGCCGCTGCCGCTCGGCATGCTCGCAGGCGTTCTCCTCTCCGCCCTTCTCGGCGGCGTCATCGGCTGGACCTGCCTCAGGATGAGCGGGCCCTATCTCGCCATCTTCACGATGGCCTTCTCCGAGGTGCTGCGCATCATCATCGTGACGGAGGTCGAGGTCACCGGCGGTGCGGGCGGAATGAACGTGCCGCAGCTCTTCCACGCAAGGACCGACCTTCCGTACTATTACCTCATCCTTGCCCTGCTCATGGTCTCGGTTGGCGGCATGATGGCTGTGGTCGCCTCGCGCTGGGGGCTTTTCTTCCGCGCGATCCGCGAGAATGAGCAGGCGGCGGCGGCAGCCGGTGTGAAGGTGACCCGCTTCCGCATCATCGCGTTTGCGATCGCGAGCAGCCTTGCCGGGCTCGCCGGTGCATTCTACGCGCCCTATATCGGCATCCTCACGCCCGATGTCGCCTCGCAGGACCAGATGGGCCTTGTCGTCGCGATGGCGATCGTAGGCGGGATGGAGAGCCTGCCCGGCGCGGTCGCCGGGGCGATCGTCGTCGAGTTCCTGGTCGAGGCGTTGAGGAGCTACGGCCAATGGCGACTCGTCCTCTTCGGCGCGCTTCTCCTCTTCACCATGCGCTTCGCCCGCAACGGGCTGATCGCGCCCGGCTGGCTCCGGCTGCGAAACCTTGCCGCCCCCCGCGGCGCGCGGCTCGCCAAGGAGGCGGCGGACTGATGGAAAGTACTCCGCCGCTGATCGAGGCCGCCGGCCTCGCCAAGCATTTCGGCGGCATCTTCGCGGTCGATCATCTCGATCTCGCCGTGCATGAGGGCGAGCTGGTCGGGCTGATCGGCCCCAACGGCTCGGGCAAGACAACGACGATCAATCTGCTGACCGGCCATCTCAAGATCGATGGCGGACATGTGCGGGTGCGCGGCCAAACCGTCGCCGGCTTGCCGGCGAGCGGCTTCGCCGGGCTCGGGGTCGGGCGCACCTTCCAGATCACCCAGCTTTTCAGCCGCATGTCCGTGATCGAGAACATGCTGGTGCCGGGCCTCGCGCGCCCAGGCGCGCACAAGGCCCATGTCATCCGCGAGGCACGGCGCCATCTCGAGTTCCTCGGGCTCGCTGCGCTCGAGAAACTCGCGGCGAAGAATCTCTCGGGCGGACAGCAGAAGCTGCTCGAGCTCGGTCGCGCGCTAATGCTGGAGCCGAAAATTCTTTTTCTCGATGAGCCCTTCGCGGGTGTGAACCCTTATCTTCGCGACGAGATCATCCGCTTCGTGCAGACCCTTCATTCCGAGGGCCGGACCTTCGTCATCGTCGATCACGATCTCGACGCGATCCAGCGCCTCGTCCACCGTCTCGTCGTCATGTCGCGCGGCAGGAAGATCGCGGATGGGCCGCTTGCGGCGGTACGCGAGAATCAGGACGTCATCAAGGCTTATTCGGGGACCTGATGCAAGCCGCCATATCCTCCCCTGGTCCCAGCCTCTCCGCGCGCGACCTTGCCGCAGGCTATGTACCGGGGATCGAGATCCTGCACGGTGTCTCCGTCGATGCCCATGCGGGCGAGATTCGCTGCGTGCTCGGGCCGAACGGCACCGGAAAATCGACCCTGCTCAAAGTGCTTTACGGATTCCTCAAGCCTTCCACCGGCGAGATCCGCTGCGGCGCGACCGTGCTCACCGGCATTGCGCCGCACGCGATGGGCCGGCATGGCGTGGCCTATCTGCCGCAGCGGCCGAGCGTCTTTCCCTTCCTCTCGGTCGAGGTCAATCTCCGTCTCGGCGCCTGGAGCTTCCGCCGCAGGCATGCCGATGTGAAACGAAAGATCGAGCGGGCCTATGCGCAATTCCCGATCCTCGCAGAGCGGCGGAACCAGGCCGCGGGCACGCTCTCAGGCGGCCAGCAGCGCCAGCTCGAATTCGCGCGCAGCCTTTTCACCGAGCCCACGGTGTTCCTGATCGACGAGCCCACCGCGAGCATCGAGCCCCGAATCACCGGCCAGATCTACGAGCTGATCCGTGGCCTCGCGCGCGAAGGCAAGGCTATCCTGCTCGTCGATCAGAACATCAAGGGCGCGCTCGGCATCGCCGATTATGTCTATGTGATGCGCACCGGCACGCTCTATACCGAAGGTCCACGCACGGAATTCGGCGACGATGTGGAGCTGCTGGTGAGCCAGTGGCTTTACACGCATGCGCCCCCCAACCCGCGCGACAAGGGTTGAAAGCAAGAAAGGAGAGGCTCAGCAGCGGCCCGGATCAAAGCAACGCGATGCCCTGCCTTGTTTATTCCGTCGCCCGATCGTAGAAGTCGCAGAGCCTGACGCGGATGCAAGAGAGGGAACGGGCGCCGAGGAGCCGGGCCATGTCCCAAACCGAATGGCCAAGGGGTGATGAGCGCCCGAGACGGCGCCATCGCGTCGCGCTGGCAGTCATCCTGATTGTGATTGCTTTCGTCGCCTGGGAAGTGCTCACCCGCGTCGTGGCCTATACGTCCGATGCCTATGTGCGTTCCGATCTCGTCGCCGTCGCGCCCGAGGTCACCGGGCACATCATTGCCGTTCCGATCCATGACAACCAGGCGGTGCATCGCGGCGATCTTCTCGTCCTGATCGATCCTGAACCGTTCCGGCTGGCTCTCGATGCGGCCGAGGCAGCGGTCAGGGAAGCGTCCGCGCAGGCGAGCGCCGACCGGGATGCCGCCACCGTCGCCGCCGCAGAAAAGCAGGGCGCGAATGCGGCACTTCTCTTCGCAGAGGAAACGCAAAAGCGCGTGCAGACCCTGGCGGCACAGGCTTACAACTCGATGGCGCAGCTCGACGCGGCGGACGATGCCCTGCGCCGCGCGGAGGCGGCGGACTCCGCAGCCAATGCGGCTGAGGCCAAGGCACGCGAGACCCTGGCGACGGACGCGGCCGCAACGGCACGCGCCGAAGCGGCACTCGCGCTGGCGACCTGGCGGCTGGGTCGCACCCACGTGCGCGCTCCGGTCGATGGCACGGTCAACAACCTCACCATCCGCGTCGGCGATACCGCGCGCGCAGACCAGCCGCTGATCGGCATCGTCGATGCCCATGCCTGGCGAATCATCGCCAACTACCCGGAATACCAGCTGCCGCGCCTGCCAGTGGGCGGCGCCGCCTGGGTCTGGCTCGACAGCCATCCGTGGCACTTCTATCGCGCCCGGATCATGGGCATCGCGCGTGGAATCAGCCGCACGCCCGATCCGCAGGGCTTGCTGCCCTATGTCGCACCGACGACGGACTGGATTCGCCTGGAACGCCGCTTCCCGGTGACGCTGCACCTGGTCGATCCGCCATCCGGCCTGATGCTCTTCATGGGCTCGGATGCGCGCGTAGTGATCTTTCCATGAATGAAACATCTTCCCGTGCTTCGCCGCCTGCCGGGAGCGGGGTGCTTGCACTGGTGCGCGAGGTTCGCGCGCTTTCCTTGGAAGGCCCGCGGGCAAGGCTGGCGACGATGGCGGCCGCGAGCGTCGCGCTCTCGGTCATTGCCGCACTCGCGCTCCATCTGCCCGATGTGTGGTGGGCGGGGATCAGCGGCTTCATCTCGACCCAGGCGACCCGCCCCGCCTCCATCCGCAAGGCGCTGCTGCGTATCACAGGAACCGTGGCCGGGGCGCTGCTTGGCTTCGTTTTCGCCGGCTGGCTTGCCTACGACCATGCCGCCTGCTGCCTTGCGCTTGCGATCGCGGGAGGCATCGGCATCTACGGCATGGCCGTCAGTCCGCACGGCTATGCCTGGCTGTTCCTGGGCCTCACTTTCGTGCTGGTCGTCTTGGTCACGCTGGTCGATCCCACTCAGGCCTTCGGTCTCGCCGTCAACCGGACGCTGGAGGTCGCCGTCGGCACGGCCGCCGCCGCCATAATGGCCATCCTGATGGCCCCCGAAGGGGAGCGCGCGGCGCCCGCAACCACGCCCGGCTGGCGCGATCCGTTCGGCGCCAACTGGCCGAATACGATGCACGCCATTCGCAGCGGAATCGCGGTCGGCATCGTGCCATTGTTATGGAGCACCTTCAATCTGCCCGGACTCGCGGCGATCGCGACGACCATGGCGGCCGTGCTTGCCGTCCCGCAACCCAGAGACCATTCATCGGGCCAGCGGGCACGCATCGTCGCGAAAGGCGCCTATCGGCTGCTCGGCTGCCTGGTGGGCGGGCTTGCGGGCCTCGCCCTGGTGGCGCTGCCGCTCACCGCCTTCGTCCCCTGGCTCATGGCGCTCTTTATCGGAACCTGGCTCTTCGCCTGGATGCAGGGCAGCGCCAGCGGCGCGGGCTATGTCGGCACGCAGGCGGCAGTGGTGTTCATGTTGACACTGGTGCAGGGCTTCGGTCCGCCCAACAGCATCCTGCCGGGGATCGACCGCCTCGTCGGCATCGTGATCGGCATGTCCACTCTGCTGCTGATCACGGCCCTCATCCGCGCGCCGGGGGATTGAAGGGGAGAGAGCGTGATACATGAGCGAGGGCATCCCGCTTTGGGTGCACCAAGCTCTTGCCTGATCCGATTTTGCCGAACCATATTCCTTGTTTCATTTGGCTATTCTGCCTTGATATCCGCTTAGCCAGGATCGCGACTGGGCGATCGCGCCTTTGAGCCACAAAACATCGAAGCCGCAGAGCAAGCGATAACCCTTCGCGATCAGCGCCTCCGTCGCGTCTTTCGTGAAGGCGATGCCTCCAAGTGGAATATTGCTCTTTGCCGCCGCCGCCTCTATCCGGCCAACGGCCGCCAGCATTTTTGGGTGGTCGAATTGACCGGAAACGCCAAGCTCGGTCGAAAGGTCAAAAGAGGCGACTATGACACAATCGATTCCCTGCACGGCGCAGATTGCATCGATATTCTCAACGGCGTCGGCAGTCTCCAGAAGGATCATGCAGACCGTTTCTTGACCCGGCCCCGACGCATAATCGGACAACGGCGTTCCCCAGCGCGAATGAGCAACAAACGGACCCCACCCACGCTTTCCAGCCGGCGGATAGCGCAGGGAGGCGACACAGCGCCTGGCATCAGCTTCGGTCCGAATCAGTGGAAAGCAAATCCCCTCGGCCCCGGCATCAAGCGCTCTCTTCACATGCGCCTCGTTGACCTCCGGTATCCGAACCAATGGCGCGCAAGAGGTGCCTTGAGTTGCGGCGATCATTGCGTGGAGAGTCTCGAATCCGATGGGACCATGTTCCTGGTCGATGACGACACAATCAGCGCCGGCTGCGGCGACTGCCTGCGTGACGACCGCCGAGGGAATCACGCACACATGCGCGTTAAGCAAGCATTTTATATCGGCGAGTTTATCTTTTAGCGACATTTTCACCACTGATCTCCATCATTCTTTTGGAGAGAGTTCCCGTGGATGTTTCGCTCCAACCTTTGAGGAAACCCTGGAATTTGGCGTCGCCACGGAGTGCACGGATTCTCCACGTTGGCAAATCTCCCCAGCCACGGAAATTTGGGTGTCCTGTTCATGTTTATGCCCTTCGCCATTCTCTCCGTAAACCATCTCTCTGCTTTGAGAAGAAGAGAGCGAATCCGGAAATAGCGTTTCGATCATTCAAAACTTTTCTACTTTCAGAAAATCTCTACAAATAATCTTGCGTTGAAAATTCTTCCCCTGGTGAGCCAAATCGATGCGACTTCTGGCAGAATCGCTTCGCGATCCGCCAAAGTCATGAAATTCTTCGAAAAACAAAGCGAGAGCGTGACGGCCGGAAACCATCACGCTCTCGCCAGATTCCTCTATCAACCGCTGGCAGCAGGCCCGAGCCCAGACAAGGAGCGAAGTCCCTGGCAACTTGGGTCGAACCCACCTCTTCACCACGATCGGCGCGCGGAGCGGCCCGGGTGCGCGTGCGCTCTTGACCTCGGCCGCGGGAAGATGGCTTGTCCGACCGGCAGTCCGTGAGGGGAAGAGGGATGGACGGGTACGTCTTCGAGGATCTTGCGGTCGGGATGACGGCGAGTGTCGCGAAAACCATCACCGAGGCGGACATCGTGCTCTACGCCGCCGTCAGCACCGATACGAACCCGGTGCATCTCAATCAGGAAGCGGCGGAGCATTCCCTGTTCAAGGGCAGGATCGCGCACGGCATGCTCTCGGCCGGGCTGATCAGCGCCGCGCTCGGAACGAAGCTGCCGGGCCCGGGGACGATCTACCTCTCCCAAAGCTTGCGCTTCCGCGCCCCGGTCCGCCCGGGCGATACTGTCACCGCGACCGTCGAAGTCACGTCGCTCGATCCCGAGCGCAAGCGGGCGACGCTGAAGACGACCTGCTTCGTCAAGGAGAAGCCGGTGATCGAGGGCGAGGCACTGGTGCAGGTGCCCAGTCGGGGTTAACGGCAAGGGGTTGATGGCTCGCGCCTGATGGAGATCTTCCGGGACTGGCGGGAAGTGCCCGAACGCGCGCGCGGGGCCAGCATCGCGCTCGGCAATTTCGATGGGGTGCATCGCGGCCATGCGCTCATTCTCGAGGCCGCGCATCGCGCGCGCCCCGATGCGCCGCGCGCCGTGCTCACCTTCGAGCCTCATCCGCGCGAGCTCTTCCGCCCCGAGGACCCGCCCTTCCGCCTCACGCTCTCGGCCGAGCGGGCAGCGGCGCTGGCGGCGCTCGGCGTCACTTTTCTTTACGAGCTGGCGTTCGACTGGCCCTTCAGCGAGCTTTCGGCCGAAACCTTCGTGACCGAGATCCTGCATCGCGGGCTTGGCGCGCGCCACCTTGTCTGCGGGCCGGACTTCGCCTTCGGCCACCGCCGCGGCGGCGATGTCGGCTTTCTCTCCGCCCGCGCCGAGGCGCTCGGCATCGGGCTTTCGGTGGTGCCCCTGCTCGCCGACGCCGAGGGGCCGATCTCCTCCACCCGGATCCGCCGCCTGCTCCAGGAGGGCTATCCGGAGCGTGCCGCCTCCGAGCTTGGCCGCCCCTGGGCGATTCGCGGGCCTGTGACGGCCGGGGACCGGCGCGGACGGACGCTCGGCTTCCCCACCGCGAATATTCCTCTCGGTCGCCATCTCGAGCCAGCACGTGGTGTCTATGCCGTCCACGTCCGTCTGCCGGACGGGGTGGAGCGGCCCGGGGTGGCCAATCTCGGCCGGAGGCCGACGGTGGCGAGCGGGTTGGAAAGCCGGCTGGAGGTGCATCTCTTCGATTTCGCGGGCGATCTCTACGGCGCCGAGCTCTCGGTCAGCCTGCTCCATTATCTCCGCCCCGAGCGGCGTTTCCCCGATTTGGCCGCGCTGACCGCCCAGATCGAGGCCGATGCCGCCGAGGCCCGCCGCCTGCTTGACCTTCCGCTTTCCACCTCCGCATAGTTCGCCCATGGCTCGTCTCGCCCCGCGAATTATCGGCCCGGCCTGGAGCGGCCAGGCCGGGACCTGAGGCACAGGAAGAGACGATTGCCGCCCTCCGCGCGGCAAGCCTTATTCCCCCTTTTCCTTTTCTCCCCCATATCTGCGGCCCAAGCCCGTCGGACCCGAGAATGACTGACCGCCGAGACGATTACCGCGACACTGTGTTCCTGCCCGCCACATCCTTCCCGATGCGCGGTGAGCTCCGGCGGCTGGAGCCGCGCCTGCTCGCGCGCTGGGCGGAACGGGACCTGTGGGCGGAGCTGCGGCGGAAGAGCCGGGGTCGGCCGCTCTTCATCCTCCATGACGGGCCGCCTTATGCGAACGGGCACCTGCATATCGGCACCGCGCTCAACAAGATCCTCAAGGATGTCGTCAACCGCGCGCGGCAGATGGCGGGGTTCGATGCGCTTTACATCCCGGGGTGGGACTGCCATGGCCTGCCGATCGAATGGCGGATCGAGGAGGAATACCGCGCCAAGGGCCGCGACAAGGATGCCGTGCCGGTCGTCGCCTTTCGCGCCGAATGCCGGGCCTATGCCGAGAAATGGATGGGCGTGCAGGGCGAGGAGTTCCGCCGCCTCGGCGTCGCCGGAGACTGGGCGGACCGCTATGCGACGATGGATTTCCCCTCCGAGGCGGCGATTGCCGCCGAGATCGGGAAATTCCTTCTTTCCGGCGCGCTCTATCGCGGCCTGAGGCCGGTGATGTGGAGCCCGGTCGAGAAGACGGCGCTGGCCGAGGCCGAGATCGAGTATCACGACCATACGAGCGAGACAATCTTCGTTCGCTTCCCGATTCGATTGCTCCCGCCGAACGTCGGATTCGGCGATCCAGTGGCGCAGCAGAATCTCCTTGGCGCCTCGATAGCGATCTGGACTACCACCCCCTGGACCATCCCTGGCAACCGCGCGATCGCCTGTGGCGTCGACTTCGACTACGCCCTCGTTCACGTCGATAGCGTTCAGCCCGGTTCGCTGGCGCGGCCGGGCGAGAAGCTGCTGATCGCGCTTGCTCTTTTGCCCGAGTTCTGTGCCGCCTCGGGGATCGCCATGCACCATGTCGACCATCAATTCAAAGGAAGGGAAATCACTGCGGCTATCTGCAATCACCCGCTCTTTGGTCTAGGCTACGAGCACGAAGTACCTGTTCTCGCTGCTGACTTCGTCACCACCGAGCAAGGCACCGGCTTCGTGCATATCGCGCCGGGCCATGGCGAGGAGGATTTCGGCCTTGGCCAGGCCCATGGGCTCGAAGTGCCCGACACGGTCGGGCCGGACGGCACCTTCAACGCCTGGGTGCCGCTCTTCGCCGGGCTGCATGTGTACAAGGCGGCGGGTCCGGTGATGAAAGCGCTCGAGGAGGCGGGCACGCTGATCGCGCGCGGCAGGCTCGTGCATTCCTACCCGCATTCCTGGCGTTCCAAGGCGCCGCTGATCTTCCGCGCCACGCCGCAATGGTTCATCCGCATGGACGGGCCGGAGGATATCCGCGGCAAGGCGCTCGCCGCGATCGCCGAGACGCATTTCGTGCCCGCCCGTGGTCGCACCCGGCTCGCCAGCATGATCGAGCAGCGTCCGGACTGGTGCGTGAGCCGCCAGCGCGCCTGGGGCGTTCCGATCACGGTCTTTGTGGAGCGCCGCACCGGAGAGCCGCTGCGCGATCCGGCGGTGATGGCGCGCATCGTCGAGGTGTTCACGGCCGAAGGCGCGGATGCCTGGTATACCTCCCCGCCCGGGCGGTTCCTCGGGCCGGGGCGAAACCCGGACGATTACGAGCAGGTGAACGACATCGTCGATGTCTGGTTCGAATCCGGCTCGACCCACGCCTTCGTGCTGGAGGCGCGGGGGCTTCCCTGGCCGGCCGATCTCTATCTCGAAGGGTCGGATCAGCATCGCGGCTGGTTTCATTCCTCCCTGCTCGAAGCCGTCGGCACCCGCGGACGCGCGCCCTTCAAGGCAGTGCTGACGCACGGCTTCGTGCTGGACGAGGAAGGGCGGAAGATGTCGAAATCGCTCGGCAATGTCACAGCACCCCAGGATGTCTCCAACCAGTTCGGCGCCGATATCCTTCGCCTCTGGGTGATGAACTCGGACACCGGGGAGGATCTCAGGATCGGCCCTGAAATCCTGAAGCAGCAGGCCGAGCTTTATCGGCGCCTGCGCAACACGCTGCGCTGGCTCCTCGGCAGCCTCGCCGGCTTCTCGGAGGAAGAGCGCGTGCCGCTCACGGCGATGCCGGAGCTCGAACGCTTCGTTCTGCACCGCCTGACCGAGCTCGAAGCCGTGCTTCGCGGCGCCGTCGCCTCGCATGACTGGAATGGCGTCTATCCGGCCATTCACGCTTTCTGCGCGGCCGATCTCTCGGCCTTCTATTTCGATGTGCGCAAGGACACGCTCTATTGCGACCGGCCGGATCACCCGCGCCGGCAGGCCGCGCGCACGGTGCTCGATCTGCTCCATCGCACGCTCACGACCTGGCTCGCCCCGGTGCTCGTCTTCACCGCCGAGGAGGCCTGGACCGCCCGCTTCGGAGAGGAGGCGAGCGTGCATCTCGAAGATTTCGCAGCCCTTCCCGCTTCCGCGTCCGACCCCGCGCTTGCGCATCGCTTCACCCGCATCCGCGAGATCAGGCGGGTGGCGACCGGCGCGCTCGAGCGCGCGCGAACAGCGGGAGCCATCGGCACTTCCCTGCAGGCCGCGCTCACGCTCCATCTCGCCGCGCCGGAGGATCGCGCGCTTCTCAGCGCCGAGAGCTGGGCCGAGCTTGCCATCGTCTCGTCGCTCTCGGTCTCTGCGGATCCCGCGCCGGAGGAGGCCTACCGCCTGGCTGATGTGCCCGGCGTCGCGGTTGGCTTTTCGCCGGCCCCAGGCATGAGATGTGCCCGCTGCTGGCGGGTGCTGCCGGAGGTGGGTGAGAACCCAGCCCACCCCGCCCTTTGCCGCCGCTGCGCGGATGCCGTCGAGTCGGGCCTCGTATGCCGGGCAGCGGCGTGAAGCAGCGACGCCTTTTTCGTCTCGGCATTGTCGTGGCGCTGGTCGTGCTGGCCGCGGACCAGGCAAGCAAATGGTGGGTGCTCGCCTGGCTCCATCTCGGGCAGCGCGGTCCGCTCGTGCTGCTGCCGGTGCTCGATTTCCGGCTGGTGCGCAACACCGGCATCACGTTCGGGCTGCTCAATCAGTCCTCGGATGTGGGGCCGCTTTTGCTGGCGCTGGTCGCGATCATCGTCGTGTTCGGGCTCGGCATCTGGCTTTCCCGCGCCGAGCGGCCGCTCATCGCCTGCTCGATCGGGGCGATCGCCGGCGGCGCCATCGGCAATGTGGCTGACCGCCTGCGGCTGGGATGGGTGGTGGATTTCATCCAGGCGCATGCCTTCGGCTGGTCGTGGTATGTCTTCAACCTGGCGGATGCCGCGATCGTCTGCGGCGTGGCGGCGCTCCTGCTCGACGGGATTCTGGGCGACCGGAGGCACAATGGCCGGCAGGCCGGAATGCTCAGCGCGCCGGACGGGGAGAAGGGCCGATGATGGATTTGCCGGTGCGGCCGGCCCGAAAAATGATCGGACGAGCGGGGAAATATTTCCGATTCGTAGCAGTTCTCTCCGCCCTCGCGTTCGTCGCCGGTTGCAGCGGCCAGAATGTGCTGACCTCGCTCGACCTCGAACCGCCGGTGCCGAACGCATTCCTGGTGACCACCCAGCCGCCGCTCGTGATTCCGCCGAACCTCAACAGCATCCCTTCACCGCAGCCGGGCGCGCCCCGACCCCAGGATGTGTCCCCGACCTTGAGTGCCGAGGAGACGCTGGTGCCGCAGGTCGCGCTCAACGGCACGGCCGGGCCCGACAGCGCCGGGCAGCAGGCGCTGGTGGCGGCCGCCGGCCCGCCGCCACCCTCCAATCTGCAAGAGGAGATCGCGAAGCAGGCGGCGAAGGACCGCCCGGGCCAGGGTGTGATGCCCTGGCTGCTCTTCTGGCAGACCACGCCGCCGCCGGGCATCGTGGTCGATCCGGCCCGCGAGGAGAGGCGCCTGCAGGAGAATGCCGCCCTCGGCCGGCCAGTCACCTATGGCCAGACGCCGATCATTCAGCCCAAGACCCCAAGCCTGTTCTAGATTCGTCCAAGCAGCAGGGCGAAGGCGAGAGCGAGGCCGACATCGCGGTTGGCCTTGAAAAGGGCGAGGCAGCGCGCGGGATCGTCGATATCGAGCAAGAGGACCTGGCGGACGAGCAGCGCCGCCGGCAATGCCAGGCCGGCGAAATACCAGGCCGAGAGGTGCGCAAGGTGGCCCGCCAGCACGAGAAGAGCCAGCATCACGGCATAGCAGAGCGCGAGGAACGGCCGCGTGCGGCGGCCCAACAGCAGGGCGGTGGAACCGATGCCGAGGAGGGCATCGTCCTCCCGATCCTGATGGGCATAGATCGTGTCGTAGCCCAGGATCCAGGCAATGGTCGCGACATAGAGCGCGAGCGCCGCACCGCTCATTCTTCCCGCGGCGGCGGCATAGCCGAGCGGCGCTCCCCAGCCGAAGGTGAAGCCGAGCACGATCTGCGGCCAGGAGGTGATCCGCTTGGCCAGCGGATAGAGCCCGACGAGGACGAGCGAACCCACGCCGAGCATCTCGGCGAGCGGATCGAGCGCCAGCAGGATGGCGAGCCCGATGACCAGAAGCAGGACGAGGAAGAACGCCGCTTCACGGAGCGAAAGCGCGCCGGAGGCAAGCGGCCGGCCGGCCGTGCGGGTCACGCGCCGGTCGAGATCGCGGTCCCACATATCGTTCACAACGCAGCCGGCCGCGCGCATCACCACCGAGCCGGCCGCGAAGAGAAGGACGAGGACGAGTGACCGCCCCGCCGGCGCGCGGGCGAGCAGGATGCCGGCGAGGCCGGGCAGGAAGAGGAGCCAGGCGCCGATCGGACGGTCGAGCCGGGCCAGCAACGCATAGGGACGCCAGGCCGAGGGCAGTCGCGCCACCCAGCCGCCGGCGGCGATATCGGTATGCTCGCTCATCGGACTAATCTCCCTTCCGCCATGCGAGGGTCAATCCGGCTTTTCGTCAGCGTTCCCCTCGCGCCCGGCGAGGCCCCCCTGCTCGATCCGGCCCAGGCGCATTATCTGGGTGCCGTGATGCGCCGGCGCACTGGGGACGAGGTGGCGTTGTTCAATGGAAGCGACGGCGAATTCCTGGCACGGATCACGATGATCTCGGCCAAGGGCGGGCGGCTCGCCGTCGAACGCCAGCTCCGCCCGCAAGGCGCCGAGCCCGGACCATGGCTTGCATTCGCGATCATCAAGCGCGCGGCCGTTGAATTGCTGGTTCAGAAGGCGACCGAGCTTGGCGCCGAGCGGCTGCTGCCCTTCCGCGCCGACCGTTCGGCGGCAGCCCTTCCGAATCCGGCACGGCTCACGGCCATCGCGACCGAGGCGGCGGAGCAGTCCGAACGGATGACCCGCCCCGAGATTGTTCCGCCCGCAACGCTTGCCGGCCTCCTCGCCGCATGGCCGGCCGATCGCCCGCTCTTCGCGGCGATCGAGCGGCGGGCAGCGCCGCCGCTGTGCCCCTGCGGAACACGGGGCGGCCTGCTGGTCGGCCCGGAAGGCGGCTTCACGGACCGGGAGCTTGACCTCCTCGCGCGCAGCCCGTTTGTTCGCGCCATCTCTCTCGGCCCCCGCATCCTGCGCGCGGAGACCGCGGCGATCGCCGGGCTCGCGCTTCTCGCCGCGCCGACCGGCGGACCCACGGTCTGAGCTGCTGGCTGCATTTCCGAAAGTCTGGCCCGAACGTTTGGAAGGACGATGTCGAATCCTGGAGACGCCGATACCACGCCGATCCTTTCGACGGCTCAGCTTGCGGACTATATCGCCGCCGGCTGCAAGCCGCCCGGCACGTTTCGTATCGGCACCGAGCACGAGAAATTCGGTTTCCGCTGTGCGAATTTTTCACCCCCGCCCTATGCGCCCAACGGCATTCGCGCCGTGCTCGAAGGGCTCGCCGCCAATACGGGCGCCAAGCCGATCCTCGATCAGGGCCAGCCGATCGGGCTCAAGCTTGAAGAGGGAGAGATCTCGCTCGAGCCGGGCGGGCAGTTCGAGCTTTCGGGCGCGCCGGTCGAGACGCTGCACGAAACGCGCGCGGAGCTCGCATGGCATTTCGCCAGCCTCGACAAGATTGCAGCGCCGCTCGGCATCGGGTTCGTCCCGCTCGGCTTTCATCCACTCGCGACCCGAGAAGCAATGGCATGGATGCCGAAGAGCCGCTACGCGATCATGCGCGCCTATATGCCGAAGGTCGGCCACCGCGGGCTCGACATGATGCTCCGCACCTGCACGGTGCAGGTCAATCTCGACTATGCCTCGGAAGAGGATATGGTGCGGAAGCTTCGCGTCGCGCTTTGCCTGCAGCCGCTGGCAAGCGCGCTCTTCGCCAATTCGCCTTTCTCCGAAGGCAAGCCGAACGGCTTTCTTTCTCTTCGTGCCGAAATCTGGCGCGACACCGACCCTGACCGCACCGGCATCCCGGCCACCTTCTTCGAGAAGGGGTTCGGCTTCGAGCGTTATGTCGAATGGCTCCTGGACGTGCCCATGTATTTCATCCGCCGGCGCGGAGCCTATCTCGACCTCGCGGGACGGAGTTTTCGCGACTTCATGGCCGGCCGCCTGCCCGAGGCGAAGGGCGAGAGGGCGAGCCTCGGCGATTTCGCCGACCATATGACCACCGTCTTCACCGATGTGCGACTGAAGCGCTTCCTCGAGATGCGCGGGGCGGACGCATCGAGCCCGGCACTCATGCTCGCGCAATCCGCGCTCTGGGTCGGATTGCTCTACGACCCGGCCGCGCTTGCCACCACGGCCGCGCTGATCGCACGCCACCCATGGCAGGAATTCGTGGCGTTGCGCGATCAGGTTCCGCGTCTTGCGCTCGCGACGCCGTGGCAGGGCGGGACATTGCGCGACCTCGCCCGCGACGTGGTGGCAATCGCCGCCGATGGCCTGGCCGCGCGCGGGCGGCGAAACAGTGCCGGCGAGGATGAACGCATCTATCTCGCGCCGCTGCAGGAAATCGCCGAGGGTGCGCCGACCGCGGCCGAACACTGGCTCACATGCTTCCATGGCCCCTGGAAAGGCGATGTCCGCCCGATCTTCAAGGAAGCAAAGGTTTGAGAAGGAAAGATCGACCGGGCTGAAGACGGAGCCCGAGAGTTCTCCAGATCGATATGACTTCTGGCGGAATCGCGGGTTCCGCCGACAAGCCGGCAGGGCCCGGGGGCGAAGCGATCCGCGAAAGCCCAAAGGGAAGCCCAAACGGAAGTCATCGCGCTCTGGCCGCCTCGGCAGCCGGTGCTGCTCATCACGCCTGACTCGTGCGCCATTGGCTCGGCGTGAACCCGGTCGCGCGCCTGAAAGCGACGCCGAAGGTCGTCTGACTCGCATAGCCGACGCACAATGCGATTTCGGTCAGGCCCATCGCTGGATGCGAGGCCATCATCTCCTTGGCCCGCTCAACCCGTTGCTGCGTGAGCCAGGCATGCGGAGGCAGCCCGGTCGATCGCTTGAACGCGCGGCAAAAATGATGCGACGAAAGATGGGCAAGACTGGCAAGCTCCCGCAATGACACATCGCGAGCGAGCTGGTCGCGCATATAGGTTTGGACGGATTTGAGAACCCTGGGTGCCAACCCCCCGCGCCGATGCGATTCCGGCTGCCGGCGATCGCGCATGTTTGACCAGCGGCGAATAAGATGCATGCCGATGGTCATCCCAATACTATCGAACATCAGCTGATTCGCCCCGCCGACACCCTGCATCTCACCGATCAGCAGTGCCGCGCAATGTTCGAGAAAATCATCTTGTTCCCCCAGGGGATTGATGAGTTCCAAGGCGCCGGAAAATGAGGATGGAAGCATCTCGCCGGCCAGTTTCCGAAGGAGGGCGTCCGGAACATAGATATGAAGGATGCGCCAGGGGCCCGAGACCACAGCCCGCGTGCGAGGACCGGCAGCCACGATCAGAGCACGTCCGCTTTGCCACGGACCCGCGGTGATCTGGCGATCCTCGACGAAGGAATCACACATGTAATTCGACAAACCGACGGCAACCAGGTGTGTGGTTGGGCTCGGCGCGGCGCAGACTTCGGTCATGCCTGGCATATCGCGCTCCCACAGGGCAGCGGAGATGGTCGCCGTCATCTCCGGAGACGTGGTGGTCGGATCGAATCCGAACCATCCCGTCATCCGCTCGATCAGCGTTACGCCATTTCTCATCGCCTTGTTTCCTGTGGCGCCCGCGCCGTTCCACCTTGGCTGAAATCCCCCGTAAAGTTACACAAGCAAGCAATGAGCCCGCAAGGACATTTGCCGAAGGGCAAAGGAAACGGCCCAGCTTTGGCGCAAAGCCGGCAGAGTGGGCGCACTCCGTACAGAGCGCGGAATGATGGAGATGCTAGGTTCCGGTGTCCCTTCGACAATTTTGAAAAGGAAAGCCGATGTCCCGCATCCCGACGCCCGCGACGATTGAGGCCGCGCCCCAGACTGCTCGGCCTTTGCTCGAGGCGGTCAAGAAGCAGCTCGGCACGGTGCCCAACATGTTCCGGCTCATCGCGAACAGCCCGGCTTCCCTGGAGGGATATCTCGGAATGTCCGGCGCGCTCGCCAAGGGAACCCTCCCGGCCGCGACCCGGGAGCGCATCGCGCTTGCAATTGCCGAGATCAATGGTTGCAGCTATTGCCTCTCCGCCCATACCTATATTGGCAAGAATCTCGCCAGGCTCGATGACGCCGAGATCGAGACTAATAGAAGCGGCGCCTCCAACGATTCGAAGGCCGACGCCGCAGTTCGTTTTGCCGTGAAAATCGTGCGCGAGCACGGTCATGTCAGCGAGAGCGATCTGCACGCTGCGAAGCTCGCTGGCTATGATGATGCGCAATTGATCGAGATCGTTCAGCACGTCGCGCTCAATACCTGGACGAATTATCTGAATGAGGTCGTCAAGACCGATATCGATTTCCCGCCAGTCACCGCACGCGATGCAGCCTGAGCGCGAGAGTGGGATGCGTTCGCTCTCGGACACGTATCCCGCTCTCATCATTCGTTTTTCCCGCGCGATTCAGATCTACGGTTGAGTCCATCTTCGGCCGTCACGCTCTGGCCTTTTCCGCCCTCTCACGCTCATCGCCCGCACACGAGGCCTAATCCTGCTGGAGACAAATCCATGGTATCCCGGCACTCCGTCGTGACATCCCAAGTGTCACCGCAGCAAGTCAAGTTCCGTAGCGTCACGATCAATGGGCTCGGTATCGCCTATCGGGAGGCAGGTCCTGCCGATGGCCCGAAGCTCGTGCTTTTGCATGGTTTCCCTTCCTCCTCCCATCAATATCGCAACCTGGTTCCGGCCCTGGCTAACGCGTTTCACGTCATAGCGCCGGATTATCAGGGTTTCGGGAACAGTGATGCCCCGGACCCTGAATCCTACAAATACACGTTCGATGCATTGGCAGATACGATAGAGGAGCTCCTCGCGACGGTCGGGTTTTCGCGCTACGGCCTGTTCGTGCAGGACTATGGAGGCCCGGTTGGCTTTCGGATCGCAACCCGACGCCCCGACGCCATCGAATGGCTGATCGTCCAGAATTCGAATGCCTATGAGGAAGGGTTCACGTCGGCTTGGGACGGTTTACGCGGCGCCCTTTGGAAGAACCGCTCGGCGGAAACGGAGAAGCCGTTGCGTGGCTTCCTGACCTACGACGCCATTAAAAGTTTCTATCTGCATGGAGCAGCCCATCCGGAGCTGGTCAGTCCCGATACCTGGGAGTCGGATTATGCTTTCATGCAACGACCACATGCGGCGCGCATGAATCTCGACCTCTTCTACGACTATCGCACGAACGTCGCCCTCTACCCGCAATGGCAAGCCTTCCTCCGCAAAACTCAACCGAAGACGCTGATCTTCTGGGGCCAAAGCGACATATTCTTTACTCCCGAGGGAGGTGAGGCCTTTCTGCGTGACCTCCCCACGGCGGAGCTGCACCGTCTGGCTGGCGGCCATTTTGCGGTCGAAGACAATCTCGAATACATCGCCGATGCCATGATGCGCTTCCATGAGTCTTCCGTCGCCGCGATTCGCTGACCGAACTGGCGAACGATTCTCACAACGTGTCATCGGCGCCGCCGCATGTCGGAGTGATGGATGATGCCTGGGGCGCGATGATGGTCGCTGCGCAGAACGGCGATTCGGCTGCTTATCGCCGCCTTCTTCTGGAAGTGTCTTCCTGGCTTCGGCATTATCATGGGTGTCGGTCTCGCGCCGTCGTGATGGACGTGCTCGTGGAGGATACCCTCACTGCCCTTCATGAGAAGCGCCATACCTATCAACCATCCCGCCCCTTTCGAGATTGGTTGATTGCCATCGCGCGATATAAGGCAAAATAGCACCGCAAGCGATCGCGTTGCATCGGCCCGGAATTCGATCAATCAATCTTTCGCCAGAGCCCAACTCCGGAAAAGCGATAGATCGATATTGCCCCCGGTAAGCACGAGGCCGATGCGCCTTCCGGCCTGGTGCGCGCGCTCCTTGAGCAGGGCCGCGAGCGGTGCCGCGCCGGCGCCTTCGGCGAGATTGTGCGTTGCTCTCCAGTAGGCACGGATCGCCTCGGCGATTTCTTCGTCCGTGACCGTGACAATGCGCGCCGCGCCGCCACGGATGATGGCAAGCGCCGTCTCGTCCGGCATTCGGACGGCGATGCCGTCCGCCAGGGTATCCGCGCGGTTCAAGACCACGATGTGCCCGGCAGCGAGCGAGCGTGCATAAGGATCGGCACCGCTGCTCTGCACCCCGATGATCTCGGTGGCGTGGCCGAGAAGATCACGCACGCCGATCGCGCCGCAGATTCCCGAGCCAAGTCCGATTGGGACATAGAGCGCATCGAGCTTCGGCGCGGCGCGAAGAAATTCGAGCGCCCAGGTCGCGACACCGAGCACGAGATCGGGATGGAAGGACGGGACGAAGATGAGATTTTCAGCCGCGGCAAGACGGAATGCCTCCTCGCGCGCGGCCTCGAAATCCTGGCCATGGACGACAAGACGGGCGCCGAAGCCCTGCATCAGGTTGTTCTTTTCGGTACTGTTTCCTTCCGGAACCACGACGGTCACGTCCACGCCCATGGCTTGGCCGGCATAGGCGAGAGACTGGCCGTGATTGCCGCGGGTGGCCGAGATCACGCCTTTGAGGTCTGGGTGCGCGCGGCGAAGCCTCTCGAGATGGACGAGACCGCCACGCACCTTGAACGCGCCGACAGGCGTGTGATTTTCATGCTTGACCCAAACTTCCGCCCCGGCAAGCGCGGAGAGAAGCGGCCAGGGTTGCTGCGGGGTGGGCGGAAAATGGGTCCGGATAAGAGCCAAAGCCGATTCGAGCTCTGCTGCGGAAAATGTCTTTGCCGACACTGCTGCAAATGCGCGGCGAATGTCGGCGCGAGGGTCATTGGAGAGATGCGGCATCAGCCGCCTGGGGCAGAAATATGAGGAGGAAAAATAGTGGGAAGAAAAATCATCGCGGTCTTCCGGGCGAGGCGAACGGCGCCGCCCGAAAGAGCCGCGGGAAGCGATCCGTGTACGGTCAGAGCGCGCGCAGGTTGGTGGCCGATGCCTTGCCGCGCTCCATGCTGATCTCGTAGCTGATGCGCTGACCTTCGTTCAGCCCCTTGAGACCTGCCGACTGGACCGCGGTGATGTGGACGAACACATCCTTTCCGCCGTCCTGCGGCACGATGAACCCATAGCCCTTGGTCTGGTTGAACCACTTCACGGTGCCCATAGCCATGAAACACTCATCTCCGTCATTGCAACAGCGCGACGATGCGCTGCCTGGAAAACAATCGGGCATTCTCGACGTCTTGAAGGCCCGTCCGCACGACGGAGGCACCGCAAGCGAGGCCAGAAAGTCGATTGCAGGGGATATGTGGCGCAGAAACCGGCTTTCCTGTCAATCTCACTGTCGTGACCGGCTGGCCCGAGAAAAGACAGGGGGCAGCCCCTCGCAGGTCTGCCCCCCGCCGCGTCATTCGGAAATCTCGTGACGGAGAGCGCGATTCGCCCGCTGAAGCGATCGCACTCTCCCGGACGATCAGAAGTCCATATCGCCCATGCCACCGCCACCCGGCGGCATCGGAGGCGCCTTCTTCTCAGGCCGCTCCGCCACCATCGCTTCGGTGGTGATCAGAAGCCCGGCGACAGAAGCCGCATCCTGCAGCGCCGTGCGCACGACCTTGGTCGGGTCGATGATGCCGGCCTTGACGAGATCCTTGAACTCGCCGGTCTGCGCATCAAAGCCCCAGCTGTACTCATCACCCTTGTCGAGCACCTTGCCGGCGATCACGGCACCGTCCTCGCCCGCATTCTCGGCGATCGTGCGGAGCGGAGACTGCACCGCCTTGCGAACTATATCGATTCCGAAACGCTGATCGTCATTGTCGCCCTTGAGCTTGGCGAGCATCAGGCTCGAGCGCGCGAGCGCAACACCGCCGCCCGGCACGATCCCTTCCTCGACCGCGGCGCGGGTCGCGTGCATCGCATCATCGACGCGATCCTTGCGCTCCTTCACCTCGACCTCGGTCGCGCCGCCGACGCGGATCACGGCCACGCCACCGGCGAGCTTCGCCAGCCGTTCCTGCAGCTTCTCGCGGTCATAGTCCGAGGTGGTCTCCTC
>Ga0335072_10000313_pt1 | contig 102845 bp, 87 predicted proteins | sample Lox_Sample_21_FD_206725 | JGI IMG/M metagenome (GOLD analysis project Ga0335072, IMG submission 206725) | Soil microbial communities from Loxahatchee National Wildlife Refuge, Florida, United States - Lox_Sample_2.1 | ecosystem: Environmental > Terrestrial > Soil > Wetlands | place: USA...
TCCCACAGCCACGGCGGCGATCATTTTCCCCTCCGGCCCAACAGCAAAACCATCTCCCCGCGCCGCTTCGGGCTCAAACATTTCAATCCAGCCAGGGGGATACGATGTGACCAGGCTCTTCCAGCCGCTCAATCCGGATTTGACAGACTACCTCAATTTAGACTAAATTGGTCTGGTATCGCTATGAGCCTATCTTTGCTTGGCGCTTGTTGTACCAGTTGTTGTTGCCGGGAGGTATGTACCTCGCCGGGGGCGCCTGGGTTCGCGAGCTAAGTTCGCAGCAAAGCTGGATTTGAATCCAACCCGCCTTCGAAACTAAGTCGAGGGGCGGGTTTTTTTATGTCATCACACGAAATCCAATTCGGTTTGGACGGCGCGCCACCTCAGGCGGCGGCAAGTCTGTCCAGCCATTTGAAGAGGCTCGAAGCCGAGAGCGTCTTCATCCTCCGCGAAGCCGCGGCGGAATTCGCCCATCCGGTGATGCTGTACTCGATAGGCAAAGACTCTTCGGTGATGCTGCGACTCGCGCAGAAGGCGTTCTATCCGGGCAAAATCCCGTTCCCGCTTCTGCATATCGATACCAGCTACAAGTTTCCCGAGATGATCGAGTTTCGCGATTGGTACGCGAAGCATGTCGGCGCAGAGCTGATCGTGCACAAGAACCAGAAGGCCCTCGACGAAGGCGCGAATCCCTATGACCTTGGCACGCAGAAATGCTGCGGCCTGCTGAAAACGCGCTCGCTGCTTGATGCGCTTGCCGAGGGCGGATTCGACGCGGCTTTCGGTGGGGCGCGCCGCGACGAAGAGAAATCGCGCGCCAAGGAACGGGTCTACTCCTTCCGCGATTCGCTCGGCCAGTGGGACCCCAAGAATCAGCGCCCCGAACTATGGAGCCTCTACAACAGCCGCCATCATAAGGGTGAAAGCATTCGCGTCTTCCCACTTTCGAATTGGACCGAACTCGACGTTTGGCTCTACATCCAGTCGGAAAACATTCCCATTGTTCCGCTCTATTTTGCGAAGGAGCGGGAAGCCGTGATTCGCGGCAATTCGATTCTGCTGCCGCAGACCGGCGTGCGCCCGCTGCCCAACGAAAAGACGCAAATGATCAAGGTTCGCATGCGTTCGCTTGGCTGCGTGCCGTGCACCGGCGCGATCCGTTCCGAGGCGGATACGGTGCCGAAAATCATCGAAGAGATGCTCTCCTTCCGCCGGTCCGAGCGTGAAAATCGCGTGATCGACCACGATGAGGAAGGCTCGATGGAAATCAAGAAACGCGAGGGGTACTTCTGATGCCGGCCGCGCCAGCTGAGCCCTCTCCCGAAACGACGACGGCGGCTTCGAGCGCCTCGCCTCTTTCGAACGCGGGCCTTCTGCGTTTCACGACCGCCGGTAGTGTCGACGACGGCAAGTCCACGTTGATCGGCCGTCTGCTCTACGACAGCCAGTCCGTGCTCGAAGATCAGCTGGCCTCGGTGCAGAAGAGCAAGGTGAATCGCTCGACTGGGCCGATCGATTTTTCGCTTCTCACCGATGGCCTGCGCGCCGAGCGCGAGCAGGGAATCACGATCGATGTTGCCTACCGTTATTTCACCACGCCCCGCCGCAAGTTCATCATTGCCGATACGCCTGGGCACGAGCAGTACACGCGCAACATGGCCACCGGCGCTTCCACCGCGGATGCCGCAATCGTCCTGATCGACGCCACCAAGGGCGTCCTGCGGCAATCACGCCGCCACGCCTTCATCGCCAGCCTGCTCGGCGTGCAGCATATTATCGCCGCCGTAAACAAAATGGACCTCGTGGGCTTTTCGCAGGACGTTTTCGACCGCATCACCGCGGAATTTCGCGAATTCGCAGCGCAGCTCGGCATCAGCAATCTTTACGCGGTGCCAGTCAGCGCGCTCGAGGGCGATAACGTCGTGCGGCGCAGCAAGCGCATGCCCTGGTTCGAAGGCCCGGCGCTGCTCGAATATCTGGAGACCTTGGAACTGGGTGGCGACGCCGCGTCTGGCCCGTTGCGTTTCCCGGTTCAATACGTGATTCGCCCCGACGCGAGTTTCCGAGGCTTTGCCGGTCAGCTTGTTTCCGGCGAGCTGCGCGAGGGAACGAGCGTGATGGCGCTGCCTTCGCTCGTGAAGACGCGTGTGAAATCGATCGTGGCCTTCGAAGAGGAAATCGAGGCCGCGCGTCCTGGTGATTCGATCGCGATCACGCTCGAAGACGAAATCGATCTGAGCCGCGGCAACATGCTCGTCGCCGAGAGCGATGCGCCTTCCGCCGGCACTGCGTTTCACGCAACGCTCGTATGGATGCACGCGGAGCCGCTCGATCCGCACAAGATTTACGTCATCAAACACACGACGAGGACGGTTCGCGGCCGCATCAACCACATCCGTTATCGCGTGGATGTGAACACGCTCGAACACGTGCCCGCAACGAAGCTGGATCTCAACGAAATCGCAGCGGTCGATGTGAAAACCACACTGCCGCTTTTTTTCGATCCGTATAAGAAAAATCGCTCGACCGGCAGCTTCATCGTGATCGATCCGCTGACCAATGCCACCGTCGGCGCCGGAATCATCGAGAGCGCCATCGCCGGCAACGGGGGCCACAGCCATGCGGCCGAGCGCAAGCGCAGCACCAAGGAAGAGCGCATTTTCCGGTTCGGGCATCCGGCGGCGGCCGTGTGGGTGCAAGGGCGTCCTCACGTGGCGGAGATGGTCGAGCGCCAGATGTTCGATGAAGGCTGGCACGTCCAGATGGCGGGTCCCAATGATTTTCTCGCGCACGAGCTCGTGACCGTCGCGAAGGCTTTCCGTCTCTCGGGCAATATCACGATTTTTGCTCCGCTCGACGACGGCACGAATCCGAAGGGGGTCGTGCGCGCGATCTATGGGCCCGAGTCTTTCTTCGCGGTTCGCATTACCGATGACACCGATGAAGAAGCCGTCGAGCGCATCATGAAAGTCCTGCGCAAGTGGCGCGACGAGCAGTCCGACGCGGAGAAGAAGAAATCATGAGCGCGACACTGCCCGCCGCGGAACTCGAAACCCTTCCCGTCGATGCGCTGCTCGACCGCCTGCTGGCGGAAAATGGGGGCGCGCCCTGCATCACATGCAGTTTTCAGGCGGAGGACATGATCGTCGTCGACCTCCTCCGCAAGCGCTTGCCGAAAATTCCCGTGCTCTTTCTCGATACGGGCTACCACTTCTCCGAAACCTACGCTTATCGCGATCGCATGACGAAGGCATGGGATCTGAACCTGCGAAATCTGGCTGCCAGACAGTCCGTCGCGGATCAGGAAGCCCAATTCGGAATCCTGAATCAGACCGATCCCGGACGCTGCTGCCAGCTTCGCAAAGTCGAGCCGCTCTTCTCGGCGCTCGAGAATTTCGATGTTTGGTTCACCGGCCTGCGCCGCGAGCAATCGCCCACGCGCAAGAATTTGAAAGTGGTGGAGCATCATCAGCTGCCGAGCGGCAAAATGCTGCTCAAAGTGAGTCCGCTCGCCGCGTGGACGTGGGATCAAGTGTGGAATTATACGAGCGAGCACGCAATCGACCACCTGCCTCTGTACGATTTCGGCTATCCCAGCATCGGCTGCGAGCCGTGCACGGCAATCCCGGCCGTGGGCGCCGACGCGCGTTCTGGCCGCTGGGGCGGACGAAAGCTCGAATGCGGCATCCACACCGAATCGAAGCGAGCTGACGAATGAACGCGCTGATCGGATTCCTGATCGCGCTCGCGATCGGCCTCACCGGAATCGGCGGCGGCAGCTTCACTGTCCCGGCGCTCGTGCTGATTGTCGGCTTGCCCGCCTCGGCTTCCGTGGGAACGGCGTTCGTCTACGCCGGCGTGATGCGGCTGATCGCCTCGCCGTTCTATCTGGGCGGCAAACACATTCACTGGCGCTATCTGTGGCTGCTGATTCAGGGCGCGGTCCCTGGCCTGCTGATTGGCACGTACCTTTTGCGCAAGTTGAGCGGCCCGTCGAACATGCCGGTCGTAGTGATTCTCCTCGGCCTTTTGCTCACGATGTCTTCAAGCGTCACGTTTCTGCCCTGGGTGCAGAATCAGAATTTCGCGCGCAAGAATTCGAGCTGGCTGCCATGGCTCGCGCTTCCCATCGGAATCGAATCCGGTTTTTCCTCGGCCGGCGCAGGCGCGCTCGGCACCGTGCTGCTGCTGAACTATTCGGAGATGTCGCCGCCTGAAGTGGTCGGCACGGACCTGTTGTTCGGCCTGGTTCTCGCCGCGATCGGCAGCGCATTCCAATGGAAATTCGGCGCGATCGATAGTCACGTGCTCACGCAACTGCTGGCCGGAGGCGTTCCCGGAGTGGTGATCGGCTGCATCTTCGCGCGCCGCGTGCCCAAGCGAAAGCTGAAGCTGGTGATCGCGGTAATCGCGATCTTCGCGGGGCTGCAACTGGTGTGGAGCGGCTCGCGCACGATGATCGCCAAGCGCGCCCGATCCACGGCGCCGTCCTCGGTCGAAGCCGCACCGAAGATCAATTGAAATTTCGAGTTTTTCCTAGATGTCGAAGCCGAGCTGCAGGCGGGCCGCTTCGGACATGCGGTCCGGGCCCCAGGGCGGATCGAAAACGATTTCGACGTGCACTTCTTTCACATCAGGTAAGCGCGAGAGTTTGGTTTCGACGTCCGATTTGAGGACGTTGCCCATGCCGCAGCCCGGGGCCGTCATCGACATTTTGATGTCGATGCGATGGCCGCCGCCCTGAACCGGAAGCGCAGTGCAGACGTAGATCAATCCGAGATCGGCGATGTTCACCGGAATTTCCGGATCGTAGACCGTCTTCAGCTGTTCCCAAACGAGATCTTCGCTGAACGGGCGCGTGTCTGGCGGCGCAGCGGCTTGCGAACCGTTGGGCGGGGTGAGCCCTAGCGCATCCGCATCTTTTACATCGATGCGAAACATGCCGTGGTCGCTCGTGATGGTGTAGCTGCTGCCGGCAAACTGCATCACGCGCACGCCAGTTCCGGCGGGAAGCTTCATGGGCTCGCCGCTCGGAATTTCGAGCGCGTCGCATTCGCGGCTCAGCGTGATGGATTGGCCGTAATTCATCGATCGCTTTCGCTACTCCGTAGTGATCGCTTCCTGCTTGCCTTCGAGCGCGGCGTTGAGCGTGTGCCATGCGAGCGTGGCGCACTTCACGCGGACGGGGAACTCGGACACGCCGGAGAAAACTTCGAGCTTGCCCAGTTCGGCTTTAGCACCCTCAGCGCCCTCGGCATGGCCCGTGACGAGATCGTGGAAGCGGGTGAAAAGCTGCTCCGCCTCGGCTTTCGTTTTGCCTTTCAGCGTCTGCGTCATCATCGATGCGGAAGCTTTCGAAATCGCGCAGCCCGAGCCCTGAAAGCTGATGTCCTGAATCTTGTCTCCATCGAGCGTGACGAAAATCGTAAAGTGATCGCCGCAGAGCGGATTGAATCCTTCGGCCTTATGATTCGCGGCAGGCTGCTCGCGATAGTTGCGCGGAGCCTTGCTGTGCTCGAGAATCACGTCCTGATAGAGATCGCGCAGTTCGGACATCAGGCGAAAACCTCCCTCACCTTTTCGATGCCGCGGACCAGCGCGTCGACTTCCTGTTTCGTGTTGTACATGGCGAACGATGCGCGCGCGGTGGAATCCACTCCGAACCGCTTCATCACCGGCTGCGAGCAGTGGTGTCCCGTGCGAATCGCGATTCCTTCCCGGTCGAGGATCGTCCCGATATCGTGCGGATGAATATTTTCGAGAGTGAACGAAAGCACTCCGGCCTTTTCCTTGGCGGTACCGATGATCTTCAGGCCCGGGATGGATGAAACGGCGGCCGTGGCGTATTCGAGCAGGTCGTGTTCGTAGGCGCCGATATTTTCAATGCCCAGCCCGCCAACGTATTCGAGCGCCGCGCCGAGCCCGATTACGCCGGCAATATCGGGCGTGCCCGCTTCGAACTTGTAGGGCAGGCGATTGTAGGTGGTCTTCTCAAAAGTGACGGAAAGGATCATGTCGCCGCCGCCCTGGTATGGCGGCATCGCTTCGAGCAGCGCCTTCTTGCCGTAGAGCACGCCGATGCCGGTCGGGCCATACACCTTGTGTCCTGAGAAGGAATAGAAATCGCAATCGAGCGCCTGAACGTCGACTTTCAAATGCGGCACGGCCTGCGCGCCATCGACGAGAACCGGAATCCCATGGCTGTGCGCCGTCTCGACGATCTGGCGAACCGGATTGATGGTGCCGAGCGCGTTCGAAACGTGCGTGACGCAGACGAGCTTCGTTTTCGGGCCGAGCAGCTTCGCGTATTCGTCGAGGATGAGTTCGCCGCGATCGTTGATCGGCACCACCCGCAGTTTCGCGCCGCGGTCTTCGCAGAGAAGTTGCCAGGGCACGATATCCGAGTGATGCTCCATGTCGGTGACCACGACCTCATCGCCCGAGTGAATGTTGGCGCGCCCGAAAGTTTGCGCGACGAGATTGATTCCCTCGGTGGTGCCGCGCACGAAAATGATTTCGCTCAGGCTTGGGGCGTTGATGAAGTTCTGCGCGGTCTTGCGCGCGGCTTCATATTCCTCGGTCGCCTGTTCGGAAAGATGGTGGACGGCGCGGTGGATATTGGCGTTCGTTCCTTCGTAATACCGGGAAATCGCATCGATCACGGCGCGCGGTTTCTGCGATGTAGCGGCGTTGTCGAAATAAACCAGGGGCTTGCCGTGGATCTTCTGCCCCAGGATCGGAAAATCAGCGCGGACGCGCTCGACATCGAAGACTCCGGATGCAGGCTTGGCGGCGATGCTCATGCGACTCGCTCCTCGGGCCGGGAAGAATACGCGATCCGCCGCAAATCCTCGCGAACGAGATTTTCGACGTGCTTCCGCGCGGGCCCTTCCTTCATGCGATCGAAACACTCGCCGGCAAACGCCCCGAGCAGAAGGCGGCGTGCGGAGGTTTCGTCGATCCCGCGGGAACGGAGATAAAAGAGCGCGTTTTCCTCGATTTGGCCTATGGTGGCGCCGTGCGTGCACTTCACGTCGTCGGCGTAGATTTCCAGCTGCGGCTTCGTATCGATCTGGGCGGTATCGGAAAGCAGCAGGTTGCGGTTGGTCTGCTTGGCGTCAGTTTTCTGCGCGTCTTTGTGAACGATGATGCGGCCGTGAAAGACGCCGTGGGCGTGGCCGTCGAGAATGCCGTTGTAGAACTGGCGGCTGCCGCAGTGCGGGCTGGCATGCTCGACGAGCATGTAATTATCGAGATGCTGGCGGCCATTGCCGATGAAGAGGCCGTTGATCAGGCACTCGCTGCCTTCGCCCGCCAGCACCGGATGGACGTTGTTGCGGACGAGCGCGCCGCCGATCAGCACGGAGTGCGACGAAACGTCCGCAGAGCGCCCCTGCTGGATGCGCAGGGTCGAAACGTTGAACGCCTGGCCGTGCTCGCGCTCGATCATATAGTGCGAAATCACGCTGCGATCGCCGGCGACGAGCTCGGTCGCGGTATTGCACAGCGCCTTGTCGCCGGTTTTGCCGAACGAAATGTAATCCTCGACGACGGTGGCCTGGCTGTTTTCTTCGGCAACGATCAGATTGCGCGGATGGCTCACGGACGGCGTATCGTGCCCGAGCGAGATGAACAGCAGATGAACCGGGCCTTCCAATATGACGCTCTTGGAGATGTGGACGTATGCGCCGTCTTCGATGAAAGCTGTGTTCAAAGCCGAGAAGGGATCGCGCTGGATATTCAGGTAGCGGCCGAGGTGCGCTGAGACGGCTGCGGGATGCTGCGCGATGGCATTCGCGAGGCTCGAGACCGTCACGCCGCCCGGCAGGATGCCGACAGAGGAAAGCTCCGGAACGAAGCGGCCATCGACGAAGACAAGCCGACAAGCTGCGCCGGCAACATGATAGGGAGCGAGGTCGCTCTGCGAAGGCAGGTGATGGCTCTCGCGGACGAGGCGGAATGGCGTCTGCGCGATCGCGGAGAGATTCGTGAAGCGCCAGTCTTCATCGCGACTCGTCGGGAAGCCGGTTTCGGCGAAGCGCGCGAATCCGTCTTCGCGCAGCTTGCGCAGCCACGGATGCTGGCGGCTTGGCGCCGTTTTTTCGAGGCTGGTGAAGCCTTCGAGATAATGTTGAAGAGCCTGGGTTGCGGTCGCCACGTTATTCCCCACTTGGACAAACGAAGAGGGATTCTTCGCTTCGCTCAGAATGACGTCGACTGCGCCGACCTCGCCCGCAAAAGCTTGTCATGCGGCGCCTGCCGCGGATTCGATTGTCGCGTAGCCCTTGTCTTCGAGCTGCAAGGCGAGCTCGGGGCCGCCGGAGCGGACGATGCGGCCATCGACGAGGACGTGCACTTTGTCGGGGACGATGTAATCGAGCAGGCGCTGATAGTGCGTCACGACGAGCATGGAGCGCTCGGGGCCGCGCATCGAGTTGACGCCCTTCGCGACGATTTTCAGCGCGTCGATATCGAGGCCGGAGTCGGTTTCATCGAGAATCGCGAGCCTGGGCTCGAGAATCTCCATCTGCAAAATCTCGTTGCGCTTCTTTTCGCCGCCCGAGAAGGATTCGTTCACCGAGCGGTTCAGGAACTTCTCGTCCATTTCGAGCAGCTTCATTTTTTCGCGCAGCTTGGGGAGAAAATCCATCGCGTCCATTTCTTCCAGGCCGCGGTATTTGCGGATCGCATTGAGCGCCGAGCGGAGAAAATAGGCGTTGCTGACGCCGGGGATCTCGACGGGATATTGGAACGCTAGAAAGAGCCCCTCGCAGGCTGCTTCTTCGGGCTTCATCGCGAGAAGGTCTTTGCCGTTGAGCAACACTTCGCCGCCGGTGATCTCGTAGGTTTCGCGGCGGGCGAGCACCTGCGCGAGCGTGCTTTTGCCGGAGCCGTTGGGTCCCATGATCGAGTGCACTTCGCCGGCGTTCAGCGTGAGGTTGACGCCCTTCAGGATTTCGTTGCCGTCGACCTTCGCTCGCAGGTTCTTGATTTCAAGCAAGCTCATCTTTTTTCCTTCGTTCCTCTCGTCGCCTTCTTGTTTTCCTTCTTTACCCTATCCGACGCTGCCTTCGAGGCTCACGCTCAGGAGCTTTTGCGCCTCGACCGCGAATTCCATGGGCAACTCGCGGAAGACGCGCTTGCAGAAGCCGTTGACGATCATCGAAACGGCGTCTTCAGCCTTCAATCCCCGCTGGCGAATGTAAAACAATTGATCCTCGCCGATCTTCGACGTGGAAGCTTCGTGCTCCATGCGCGCCGTGGAATTCTTCACTTCGATGTATGGGAACGTGTGAGCGCCGCACTTATCGCCGATCAGCAGGGAATCGCACTGGGTGTAGTTTCGCGCGCCGGTGGCATCTTTCATGATCTTCACCCGGCCGCGATAGGTATTCTGGCCGTGGCCGGCGGAGATGCCCTTCGAGACGATCGTGCTGCGCGTATTCTTGCCGATGTGAATCATCTTCGTGCCGGTGTCCGCCTGCTGGTAATTGTTCGCGAGCGCGACCGAGTAGAATTCGCCAATGGAATTTTCGCCCTGCAGGATGCAGCTGGGATATTTCCAGGTGATCGCGGAGCCGGTTTCGACCTGCGTCCACGAGATCTTCGAATTCTTGCCGCGACACACGCCTCGCTTCGTGACGAAATTGTAGATTCCGCCCTTGCCGTTTTTATCGCCGGGATACCAGTTCTGGACGGTCGAATATTTGATCTGGGCGTCGTCCATCGCGATCAGCTCGACCACGGCGGCATGCAGCTGATTTTCGTCGCGGATCGGCGCCGTGCAGCCTTCGAGATAGCTCACCGACGCGCGTTCCTCTGCGACGATCAGCGTGCGCTCGAATTGGCCCGTCTCGGCGGCGTTGATGCGGAAGTAGGTCGAGAGCTCCATCGGGCATTTCACGCCCTTGGGCACGTAGACAAACGACCCATCGCTGAAGACAGCCGCATTGAGGGCGGCGAAGAAATTGTCGGTGTAGGGAACCACCGTACCGAGATACTTCTTCACGAGATCGGGATGTTCTTTCACCGCCTCGGAAAACGAACAGAAGATCACGCCCGCCTCGGCGAGCTTGGCTTTGAACGTGGTGCCGACCGAAACGCTGTCGAATACGGCATCGACCGCGACGCCTGCGAGCATTTTCTGCTCGGCCAGCGGGATACCCAGCTTTTCATACGTGCGCAGGATTTCGGGATCGAGTTCGTCGAGGCTCTTCAGATTCGGCTTCTGCTTAGGGGCCGAGTAGTAGGAGATGTCCTGATAATTGATCGCGGGATAGTGAATGTTGGCCCACTTCGGCTCGGCATCGGCCTTTTCGAGCGATTCCCAGTGCCGATAGGCCTTCAGCCGCCATTCGAGCATGAATTCAGGCTCATTCTTTTTCGCGGAGATGAAGCGAATGATGTCTTCATTCAGGCCCTTGGGCGCGCGGTCTTCACCGATGTCGGTGACGAAGCCCCACTTGTATTCCTGCTGCGCCAGTTCGCGGATAGTGGCGTCGGTATTCGAACTCATTGAATTCTCCCGGAGGCGATCGTCGGCACGATCCTGCCGCGCGTGTCTTTGATGCTGGTCAGGTGCATCGGTTGCACGAGGTCCGACAGCGTGATTTTGTCGAGCACGCCGCGCACGGCCTGGTTGATGATCTGTTGATTGCTCTTGATAGGGCAGTAGGACTCGAGGTTGCACAGTCCGGTCACATCCGTGCTGCATTCGGTAAGGGCCATAGGTCCTTCGATGGCGGAAATGATCTCAACGACTGAAATTTCTCGCGGTTCTTTGGCGAGGATGTAGCCGCCCTTGATGCCGCGATGGGATGTGAGCAGGCCGCTTTGCAGAAGCTGCTTGAGGAGTTTGCTGACGGTCGAAAGAGGCAGGCGGGATTCGATGGCCAGGTCGCGCGCGGTGCGCAGCGGCAGACCCTCTCCACGGGCGATAATGGTCATCAAGACCAGCCCGTAATCCGTTAGTTTGCCAAGCCTTACCATCCCTCAGCCCCTGACTGGATCATATAGCACTAATCCAGTACGGTTTCGATTCTAGCAATGCGATTATTGGATTGCAAGCGGGAAGAGGAGGAAGCAAGGAGGAGAGATTCTTCGACTGCAAATTCGGCAGTCTCAGAATGACGAAAGCAGAGAGTGCAGCATTCGTAGAGGGTGAAAGAAGTAGATGGACATGGCGAAGCCGACCACGATGATGAAGCGGCGGATATATTCCGGATTCACTTTTTGGGCGAAATGGGCGCCGGCGTAGCCTCCCGTGGCGGCGCCAAAGATCATTACGATGGCCTGCGGCCATACGATCACGCGGGCAATGATGAAGGTGACGATCGCGACGCCATTGACGATGCTGACCAGCAGCGTCTTCATGCCGTTCATCGCGTGGATGTTTTCGAGGCCGAGGATCGCGAGCAACGAGAGGAACAGAATGCCGGCTCCCGCGCCGAAATAGCCGATGTACATCGCGATGCCGAGTTCGAAGAGCAGGCCGAGAACCACCAGCGAAAGGGGAATCCTGACCCGAGCCGGCTGGGAGCCGGGGGGATCGCCGGGCGCGGCGGCGGAGTGTTTACCGGTGCGCTTGCGGACCCAGGCGGTGATGCGTCCGCTGAAGAGAAAGAGCAGAGTGGCGCCAAGGAGCAGCCAGGGAATCAGGCGAACGAACGTGGCTTGCGGCGTATGCAGCAGGACGTGCGCGCCCAGTATGCCGCCGAGAATGCCGAGGCCGATGAGCGGGAGAAGCAGGCGGCGCGCTTCGGGTGTGAACGCGTTGCGATAGGCGACCGTGCTGGCGAGAGTGCCAGGCCAGACGGCGACGGTGTTGGTGGCGTTGGCTGCGATCGGCGGAATGCCGGTGAAGAGCAGCGCCGGGAAGGAAATGAAACTGCCGCCGCCCGCGACGGAGTTGATAGTGCCAGCCAGAAATGCCGCGCAGAAGAGGAATACCGAGTGGTGGAGGAGCACACGGAAGAATACCGTGCGCGCGGCGCGAAGTCACCCGGGATCAGCTACTGGCCGAGGAGGCCGAAAACGACGACGGCGCCGGGAGTTCCGACGTAGACCTTGCCGTTGGCGATCATCGGCGTGACGAATTTGCAATTGGAATTGGTCGCGAACTGATCGCGGGCATTCGCAGCCTGGTTGCTGTTGTAGAGTTCAGTGGCGAGGTTCGTGGCGTCGTAGGCGTGCAACACTCCGGTGCTGCCGCCATTCTGGATGGCCCAGACGATTCCGCTCGATGTGCCGTTGGCGGAGATGCTGGGCGTGGTTCCGGGATAGCCGAAGGACGTGCCGCTCGAGGAAGAAGGCGAGGTCGCGAGCTTGGCGTTGGTTATCTTGAAAGCCTCGAGGGCGTTGCCTACCGAGCCGTAATAGACGGCGCCGTTGAAGTATCCCGGCGCCGACCATACTCCGCCAATGGCGTTGTGAATTTCCTGGTAGATATTGGCATCGCTCGCGACAAATTTCCCCATGTTGTCGCGATTGACCACGTAGATGTTCCCGTCTTTACCCGCGCCGACGCCGAGATGCCAAGTGTTGCCCTGGCCATCCTGCAAATCCGGCAGAAGCATGGCACCGCCGGAGCCGAGGTCGGTGTCGGCGGAGGATTCAGACTCCGCGTCGCCACCGTTTGGATTGTCCATCGCGAAATAGTCCGCGACAGACAGGGTGCTGCCGGATGCGGATAGCTTCACGAAGGAATTGCCGAAGTCGCGCGCGTTTGGGAATCCGTTGCCATCGAGCGTCGTGTCGAATGTGCCGTTGCCGATGAGGAAGTAGATGTTGCCCGAGGCGTCGACCGACGGGCCGTCGCCGGCATTCCAGATCCCGCCCTCCTGACCATGCTGCGTGGTGCCGTTCGCCGTCATATTCAGCACGGCCACTTGCTGCAGCGTCGTTTCGCTGTAACTGATCACCCAGCTCGTGTAGTCAGGAGCGTCGCAGTGCGAGGTCCACGTCGTGTAGATGTTCCCGTTCGCGAGAAGCAGAGCGGCGCGCTCCTCATAGGAAGCAGCGTGAAAGGTCTGGGTTCCGTTGGAGTTGCCGGTTCCGTTGCCGGGGTACGTCGCCTGGACTTCCGTCGGCGTGATGCGGTCTGCGCCGGTCGTCAGATCGACGGCGTGCAGGCGCTGGTGATACATGCTGCTTGAATCTTTCGACATCGTGACGACGAACATCGTGCCGTTGGGTCCGGCGCCCGTATCGATCACAGGCGTCGATGTAATTCCGATTTCGGGTTCCACTTGGCCGCATCCGCGGTCGTCGCTCGGCGTCTCAGTGCCGGGAATCAGCGAAACCTGCCAGAGCGCGGGACCCGGCGTATCGGCGTCGAAGGCGTAGGCCATGTCGTGCTCGGTCACGACGAAGACGACATTGTGCTTCACGCTGTTGATGGTCAAGTTGGGGACGTAAAGCGGCTCGGCATCCACGAGGCCGGTCACCTGCAGGGTTCCGATTTTTCCAAAGGTCGCCGATTTGACGTTGCTCGTGGTCAGAATCGTTTCGTTCGAGTTGAGGCCAGTCCTCATATTGTCGTTGTGATACGTAAGGACTCTGGCGTTGGTCGGCGGCGGCCCGGTCGCGTTGACGGTCAACGTCGCGACATGGCTGGTTTGGCTGCCGAGGGAATTGGTGACGGCCACTTCGAACATCGACCCGTTATCGGCAATCATAGTGGGCGCCGTGGTATAGCTCGCGGATGTGGCGCCGGAAATATTCGCGCCGGTGGCGGCATTTTTCCACTGATACGCCGGCGCGGGATTTCCCGTTGCGGTGACGCTGAACGTCGCAGTTGTGCCTACAAGCACCGTCTGATTCGCCGGCTGTGCCGTGATAGAAGGCGCGCTGTCGACGGTGAGCGTCGCCGGATTGCTTGGCGTGCTGCCCGCTGTGTTCGTAACGATCACACGGAACGTTGAGCCATTATCGGCCGCCGGCGTGGCGGCAATTGTATAGCTGGCCGAGTTCGCGCCGGAGATATTGGCGGTGCCGCGCTGCCATTGGTAGCTGAGCGGGCTGGTTCCGGTGGCAGCGACGGTGAAGGTAACCGGCTGGTTCGCGTCCACCGTCTGGCTGGCGGGCTGCGAGGTGATCTTGGGCGCGGTAGAGCCAGGATCAGGGTTCGAGTCGCCCGTGCTGCCGGCGCAGGCGGAGAGACTTGCCAGCGCAGCGACTGCAATCAGCAGGTCCAGTTTCCTTCTCATTCGCGGCCCCCTCAGTCGAATCGATTCTTCGAATGCGAGTCGCCTGCAGCCGGCCCACGTTCACCAAGCTTTCGCCGCAGGGCGTCAACGCTACAATCGTGCGGCGTGCTCTGAAGTTTAGTGATGTGCCGGCCCGAAAACACCTGTACGGGCGACTAGGCTTGGGACAGTTGGCCCCGCGGCGACGCAAGGAAAGGAAGGCTGGATCGAAGTCAGGAAAAAGGGGGCGAATGGTAAGCGAGTTGCCGCGGCAGAAATGTGGTGGGCCCGCTAGGATTCGAACCTAGGACCAACGGATTATGAGTCCGCTGCTCTAACCAGCTGAGCTACGGGCCCGGCTGAGACGAGCATCTTATAACGAATGATTGGGGAACGGCACGGCTGTTCGAGATCCGCGCAGCCGCAGAAGCCGCAGAACCTACGCGGTGGAGGCCATCGCCACGATACGCTCGTGGCCAAGGTCGTATATGTAGTAGTCGCCGGGCCGGACGTTGGCTAATTCCTGGAGCCGCGATTTGGCGTCTTCAAGCCCCTGGACGGCCTCGACCCAGACTGGTTCCCCGGCAGGCAGTTTCCGAAAAATATCGTAGGTAACGGTCATGGCCACTCTCCCGGCATGAGTTCGATGCATATTCTTCGGCACTGGACTCGGAGCAAGTTTGCTGCCAGGGTTTCCGACCCATAAGTTCAGTGTATTCTTCGGTTTGTCAAGCCACCGGCGCCGGGGTGGTGTAGTTTTTGTTGGCTTGAGGAATATTTTTCGAGGGGTAGACCAACAAAGTGCATACAGCTTGAACGATCGAACGCATCATACGATACTCCTCCTTTAGCGATCGCTATCGCAATCGGGAGCATTGCATGGTCCTATCGAACCCGGCACAGAAGCGCGCCCGCGCACGAATCATCGAGGGTGGTGGCGAACAGAATCTGAACGATCTCCTCGAGCTCCTTCACGACGCGATCGTGGTGCGAGACGCCAACAGCCTGATTCTCTATTGGAATCGAGGAGCCGAGAGGCTGTATGGGTGGACGGCTGCCGAGGCCCAGGGACACCTCACGCACGAGCTATTCCGAACCGAATTTCCGGAATCCTTCGAGGACATTCACAAGACACTTTTCGAAACCGGCGCATGGGAGGGCGAGCTCGTGCACCGTACAAAGGACGATCGGGTTCTCGTCGTCGAGAGCCGCCAGGCGGTGCAACGAGACGAGCATGGAGTGCCGAAGCGGATTCTCGAGGTGAACCGCGACATCACTGCTCGCCGTGAAGCGGAAGAGTCGCTGCGCAACCTTTCGGCTCGTCTGCTGCAACTCCAGGACGAAGAGCGCCGGCGGATCGCCCGGGAGCTTCATGACACTACAGGGCAGAGTCTTGCTGCGCTGGCCATTCATCTTTCCGCAGTCAACGAGCGAATCGTGGGGAAAGATCCCGTCGCGTCGGACATTCTTCGCGAGGCGCTGGAATTGTCGCGTGAAGCTTCCGACCAGACGCGAACTCTCTCGTATTTGCTGTATCCGCCGACTCTCGATTTTTCCGGTTTGAAGTCCGCCCTTGAGTGGTTTGCCGATGGCTTCACGCAAAGAAGCAAAATCAAAGTTGATCTCGATCTGGTGCTCGGGGAAGAGAGAGTGCCGCAAGGTCTGGAGACCGCGCTCTTCCGCATCGTGCAGGAAAGCCTCACGAATATGTACCGGCATTCGGGGGGAACGCTGGCGACGGTTCGCGGCAGGCGCCAGGGCAACACGGTGAGCTTGGAGATCACCGACAACGGGAAGGGGATTTCGCCCGAATTGCTGGCCTCGCTCCACGGGCCGGGCGGTCAGGCGGGGGTTGGGATTCGCGGCATGAGAGAGCGTGCGCGCCAGCTGGGCGGAAAGCTAAGAATCAGGTCGGGTGACTGGGGAACCACAATCATGGTGGCTCTGCCCATTCCCGAAACGGCACAAGAGGAAGAACATCGCATTCAGGGTTTCGCGCCGATCAAGATGGCGACGAACTCTGCCGGCGAATAGCAGATTCGAGGAGGGCCATCGGCCTGCCAAGGGCAGCGCGAATACGACGGCATTGAGGCGTCAAGCTCCTCGACGCGCAAGGCCACCCACCAGCGCGAGCACGAACAACACGATAAATATCAGGAATAGGATCTTGGCGGCCCCAGCGGCCGCCAAAGCCACGCCGCCGAAACCCAGATAGGCGGCTATCAAAGCGATGATGAAAAAAGCAGCAGCCCAACGCAGCATGTGATCCTCCTTGTTTGCTTCAGTGAGCCGGGCTTGCCGGCGCCGGAACTGTGTACGTATAGACCGTTGCTCGGGCAAAGGGCCATACACGGTCTTGCGTATATTGAGGTTGGCCCAGCCTGAGCTTGCAAATTGCCTAGCGGCAAGGGCATACAGCGAACCACCCACACAAGTTACAGCATGCCTCGGATAGACCATTCACCGACCCTCCGGTACCTTGGCGGTGGCTGGTACTGATGCGCGAGAAGGGTGGCAATGGAGAGATTGGGTTCATGGCCGGTACCCCCCTCGCAGCTTGCGCGATGCGAGCCGCTCGACCTTCATGGGTGGGGCGGGGTACCGGCGCTGTAACCACGCTCAGCGAAAAACTCGGACAGGGGGACAAGCACACGTCATGAACAACCTGAGCACTCTGGAAGCTCCTATAGCTGGTAACACCGATTTCCTGGCTTTCACCGAGGAATCCATCCTTGTCGATCAGGCGCGCGATGGGGACGCGGAAGCGTTCGAGCAACTGGTGCAGCCACAAATGTCGAAGGCGTACCGGGTGGCGTTGAGGATCACCGGGAACCGGGAAGACGCCGAAGACGCGATTCAGCAGGCCCTGCTGAAGGCGTACGCGCACATCGACCAATTTCACTCGAAGTCCCGATTCTCGACGTGGCTCTTGCGGATCACGATCAACGAGGCGCTGGGGAAGCTTCGCAAACAGCGTGCGGAAACCGCGCACGTTTCGTATGGCGGCGCTTCCGAAGACGGCAGCGATCCCATTGAAATGATTCGCGCGAGCGACGACGCGCGCCCTGAGATACTTTACGTGAAGCGGGAGAAGCAGAGACTGCTATGGGAAGCGATCGCCGGACTTCGAGGAACATCGCGGGCGGTGGTATGGCTGCTCGGCCTCGAAGAACGCCAGACGAAGGAAACGGCGAAGATCTTGAATTTGTCTGAGGCGGCTGTGAAGGCGCGTTTCCTGCGGGCGCGACGGAAACTCCGCGAATGCCTGGTGGACCGCATGTAGACTCGCTCGAGGGACGGGAAACCCCGGGGATTGTGCGTTCGCTTTCAAATCGCGAGTTGCGATGGTTGAAAGCGGCGCTCGGGCTGCCCGTCGTCTAACTGCGGTGAGCTGCGGGGGAAACTGCGGCGCCGCGTCCTGGCGTTTCCTTGACTGTCTTCGCAATTGTGTATAATTGAGAGGCCAGTCCACTTGAGCACCGAGTTTCTGTGCAGGGGCCACATCGTATTTCCTCGGCTCCTAGCCGATTCGAAGTGCTGGAGGGATGACCATGAAGACGGTTCGGATTCTCATTGTTGACGATCACGATCTCATGCGTCGCGGGATCAAGGCGCTCTTGCAGTCGCATGCCGGGTGGGAAGTTGTCGGCGAGGCCCATACAGGACGCGAGGCGGTCGCCAAAGCCGAAGAGCTCAAGCCCGACGTCGCGATTCTCGACATCAGCATGCCCGACCTGAACGGCATCGAAGCGGCGCGCCGGATTCGCAAATCGACACCCAATACTGAAGTTCTCATCCTGTCCGTACATTATTCCGACCAGCTGATTCGCGACATTCTCGAGGCCGGCGTGCGCGGATACATCGTGAAATCCGATTCCGACCGCGATCTGGTGATCGCCGTCGAGACGCTCGCGAATCACAAGCCCTTTTTCACGCCTCGCGCCACGGAAGTGATTCTCAGCAATTTCAACGGCGCGCGGCCAGGCAACGATCTCCCCGAATCGGTTCGCGACCGGCTCACTTCACGCGAGCGAGAAATCGTCCAATTGCTGGCGGAAGGGAAGAGCAGCAAGGAAGTCGCCTCGTCGCTGGGCATCAGCGTGAAGACCGCCGAGACCCATCGCGCCAATATCATGCGCAAGCTTCAATTGCATACGGTGACCGATCTCGTCCGCTACGCCGTCCGCAATCAGATCATAGAAGCTTAGAGGCGGCGTTTCCGATTTCGGGTCGAGGCAAGGGTCCGCTTTGCCTCGGCTTCCGCGCCGTGATATAAATAAGTCAGCAGAGCATGCAGGACGCATCCCATACCGGTCCTCCGGATTCGCCTGACGCAGCCTCAGCTCCCCATTTGCGGCGCGAGTTGCGCAGCTGGACGCGCGACCTCGCCGTGGCGCTCGGCCTGGCGATCGTGGTGATGATTTTTTTGTATCAGCCGGTCAAGGTGGAAGGCACCAGCATGAATCCGCTTCTGAGCGATCAGGAGCGCATCTTCATCAACAAATTCGTCTATCGCTTCGAGCCCATTGAGCGCGGCGACGTCGTCGTCTTCTGGTATCCTCTCGACCGGTCGAAATCGTTCATCAAGCGCGTGGTCGGCTTGCCCGGCGAGACGATCGAAATTCGCGACGGCCACCTCTATATCAACGGCGCGGAGTTGGCGGATCAGTACGTGCCGCCCGGATACATCGACAGCTCGAATTACGGCCCGCGCAAGATTCCGCCGGCCGAATATTTCGTGATGGGCGACCACCGGGATAGCTCGAACGACTCGCGCGTTTTCGGGCCGGTTCCGCGATCGTTTATCTATGGCAAGGCCGTGTTCGCATATTGGCCGGTCGATCACTTTGGATCGCTGACGACGCCTTCGACTGTCAGCGCGGCATCGAAATGACATTTTCTGGAGGACAACACACTGACCGAGGCCCTCTCAGGACGCGCGACGCTCGCGCTCGAGGACGGAAGAGTCTTTAACGGCCGCGCGGCGGGCGCTCAAACCCGTCGTGGCGGCGAAGTCGTTTTTAACACCAGCCTTACCGGCTATCAGGAAGTATTCACCGATCCAAGCTACTCCGGGCAGATCGTGTGCCTCACGTATCCGCACATCGGAAACGTGGGCGCGAATCTGGACGACGAGGAATCCACCAAGCCATACATCGAAGGCCTGATCGTGCGCGAATTCTCGCCGCTCGCATCGAACTGGCGCTCGAGCGAAACCGCGCAGCAATATCTCGAGCGCTACGGCGTTCCGGTGATCTGGGATCTCGATACGCGCGCGCTGGTGCGCCATCTGCGCAACGTCGGCGCGCTGCGCGGCATCGTCTCGACCGATGGCACGCCCGCCGAGCAGCTCATCGCCGAGGCGCGCGCGCTGCCTACGATGGCGGGCCAGGAACTTGCGGGCCGCGTGACCACCGCCGAAAAATACCATTGGACGAAAGGCTCAATCGACCTTGCCGCGCCGCTGGCTGTTGCCGCGGCTGCCTCGACCGGCGGGCGCGTCACTGAAAAATCCGCCGGGCAAACGAACGGAAAGCGTGGCTCCGGCGCGCGGGACGTTTCACGCCATCGCGTGATCGCCTACGATTACGGCATCAAGCAGAATATTCTGCGCCTTCTCGTCGATCACAATTGCGACGTGACGGTCGTGCCTGCGAAGACTTCCGCAAGCGATGTGCTCGCGCTCAAGCCCGATGGCATTTTCCTCTCGAATGGCCCGGGCGATCCCGAGCCGATCGGCTATGCCATCGAAAATATTCGCAAGCTGCTCGGGCGCGTCCCGATTTTCGGCATCTGCCTCGGCCATCAGCTCTGCGGTCTCGCGCTTGGTGGCAAAACATTCAAGTTGAAATTCGGCCATCACGGCTCGAATCATCCGGTGAAAAACTTGCGCACGGGCAAAGTCGAAATCACCGCGCAAAATCACGGCTTTTGCGTCGATCCGGATTCGCTGCCTTCGAGCGACGTCGAAATCACGCACCTGAATCTCAACGACCACACGAACGAGGGCCTGCGCCACCGCTCGCTGCCATTGTTCAGCGTGCAGTATCATCCCGAAGCGTCGCCCGGCCCGCACGACGCCCGCTATTTGTTCAACGATTTCATTGCATTGATGGCTGGTGTTCGATGAGACGAAACGACAACCGTTGGGCTTGGCGAGCCTCTCGACGGGAGGGCTGTATCGATAGCGGAGGTAGCGTCCGATTCATCCCGACGGCCCAAGACAGCCACCTGTCATTCCGAGCGAAGCGAGGAATCTGCTCTTAGTATGGAAAGGCACTATTACGTCTACATTATGGCAAGCCTTTCTCGACGAGTGTACATAGGCATGACGAACAACATATTTCGGCGAACCAAGGAACATAAAGAGGGTCGCATTCTTGGATTCACCGAAAAATACCACCTCAATCGTCTTGTGCATCTTGAGTCTTTTCAGTACGTGCGTTCTGCGATCGCGCGCGAAAAGGAAATCAAGGGCTGGCGGCGATCCAAGAAGACCGACTTGATCGAAGCCACGAATCCGACTTGGGCTGATTTGGCGGAAAGTTGGGCACCCGTTACAAACAGGAAAGAGCAGATCCCTCACCCAAAGGCTGGGTTCGGGATGACAGACAAGGTTGACAGGGCCTCCTAGAGTTCAATGCCGAAACGAACTGACATCAAGAAAATTCTGATTATCGGCTCGGGCCCGATCATCATCGGGCAGGCGTGCGAGTTCGACTATTCCGGCACCCAAGCGTGCAAGGCGCTGCGCTCCGAGGGCTACGAAGTCGTCCTCGTCAATTCGAATCCCGCGACGATCATGACCGACCCCGAAATCGCCGACCGCACCTACATCGAGCCGCTCTCGAAGGAGTATCTCGAAGCGATCATTGCGGCCGAGCGTCCGGACGCGCTGCTGCCGACCGTCGGCGGCCAAACGGGCCTGAACCTCGCCGTGGAGCTTGCCGAAAGCGGCATCCTCGCGAAGTACAACGTGCAGTTGATCGGCGCGCAGCTCAATGCGATCAAGATTGCCGAGGACAGGCTGCTGTTCAAAGATGTCTGCCGCAAGCTAGGCCTCGAAGTTCCGGCGTCGGCGGTCGTCACCAACATTCCCGAAGCGGTCGAGCTCGCGGACAAGCTCGGCTACCCGGTCGTGATTCGCCCGTCATTCACACTCGGCGGCACCGGCGGCTCAATCGCGTACAACCACGAGGAATTTGCGGACGCCATCTCGCGCGCGCTCGACGCCAGCCCCGTCCATCAGGCGCTGATCGAGGAATCGGTGATCGGCTGGAAGGAATTCGAGCTGGAGGTAATGCGCGATTTCCGCGACAACTTTGTCGTGATCTGCTCGATCGAAAATATGGACCCGATGGGCATCCACACGGGCGATTCGATCACGGTCGCGCCCGCGCAGACGCTCACCGACAAGGAATATCAGCGCATGCGCGATGCGGCCGCCGCGATCATTCGCGAGGTCGGCGTCGAGACGGGCGGCTCGAATATTCAGTTTGCGGTCGATCCCGAAACCGGCCGCATGACCGTGATCGAAATGAATCCGCGTGTCTCCCGCAGTTCCGCGCTGGCGAGCAAGGCAACGGGTTTCCCGATCGCCAAAATCGCTGCGAAGCTCGCGGTCGGCATGACGCTCGACGAAATTCCCAACGACATCACGCGCAAGACGCCTTCGTGCTTCGAGCCGACGATCGACTACGTGGTGGCGAAAATTCCGAAATGGCAGTTCGAAAAATTCCCTGGCACCGATGCCACGCTCACCACGCAGATGAAGTCGGTCGGCGAGGTGATGGCCATCGGCCGCACATTCCAGGAGGCGCTCTGCAAAGGCATTCGCGCGCTTGAACCAAGCTCCGCGTGGCGCCCGCCCGCCGAAGTCACGACCGCGCTTTTGCGCGAAAAGCTGCACGTGCCCGGTCCGGACCGCATCCATTGGCTTTTCGAGGCTCTCGAGCGCGGCATGAGCTCGAAGGAAGTCTGCGAGCTCACGCGCATCGATCCGTGGTTCATCCGCCAGCTCGAGGAAATGCTCGGCGTGGATAAACAGATAGCAGCCACGACGCTCTCGAGGTGCTCGCGCGAATTGCTGATGGAATCGAAGCGTTCTGGCGCGAGCGATGAGGAAATCGCCAAGCTCTGGAACGTGAAATCGGCGTCGGTCCGCTCGCGGCGCCGCGAATTGGGCGTTCGACCGGTCTTCAAGCGCGTCGACACCTGCGCGGCCGAATTCGAGTCGTTCACTCCGTATCTCTATTCGAGCTACGAAGAGGAAGACGAATCCGAGCCGGTCGATCGCCCCAAGGTCGTGATTCTCGGCAGCGGCCCGAGCCGCATCGGGCAGGGCATCGAATTCGATTATTGCTGCTGCCACGCCGCGCTCGCGCTCAAGGAAGATGGCTACGAGACGATCATGGTGAACTGCAATCCCGAAACCGTCTCGACCGATTACGACACGAGCGATCGCCTCTATTTCGAGCCGCTTACGCTCGAAGATGTGCTCGAGGTGCTCGACAAGGAAAAGCCGCAGGGCGTGATCGTGCAGTTCGGTGGCCAGACGCCGCTGAATCTCGCGCTCGATCTGAAGCGCTACGGCGCGAAAATCATCGGCACCGATCCCGAATCGATCGACCTGGCCGAGGATCGCCGCCGCTTCGGCGCTCTGCTCGCCGAAATGAATATTCCGCAGCCGCGCGCCGCCACAGCGCTCGCGCCTCAGGAAGCCGTCGCCGCCGCCGGTGAAATCGGTTTGCCGGTGCTTGTGCGGCCGAGTTACGTTCTTGGCGGGCGCGCGATGGTGATTGCCTACGATCTCAAGACAGTCGAGGACTACGTCAATCAAGCCGTACTGATCGGCACGGCATCCGATCCCAAGCGCCCGATCCTGATCGATCAGTTTCTCGAAGATGCCACCGAAGTGGATGTGGATGCGCTGGCCGATGGCGATGACGTCGTGATCGCCGGGATCATGGAGCACATCGAGGAAGCCGGCATTCATTCCGGCGATTCGTCGTGCGTGCTGCCGTCTGTTTCGCTGAAGCCGGCCGTCCTCGAGCACATTCGCGACTACACCGCGCGCCTCGCCCGCGCGCTGCACGTCGTCGGCCTGATGAACGTGCAATATGCGATTCAGCGCGACACGGTCTACGTCCTCGAAGTGAATCCGCGCGCCTCGCGCACTGTGCCGTACGTCAGCAAGGCGACCGGCGTTCCTCTAGCAAAGGTGGCCGCTCGCCTGATGACCGGACGCAAGCTCAAGGAGATGCATCTCCCGATCGTCGAAATGAACGGCGTGAAGGAACTCGCGGTCTACGATTTCTTCGCCGTGAAGTCGCCGGTGTTTCCATTCAACAAATTCCGCGGCGTCGACACGATTCTCGGCCCCGAGATGCGCTCGACCGGCGAGGTGATGGGGGTCGCTTCCACCTTCGGCATGGCTTTCGCGAAGGCGCAACTCGCGGCAGGCCAGCGGCTGCCGCTTGCCGGCACCGTTTTCATCAGCGTGAATGACCACGACAAGAGCCACGTGGCCGGACTGGTGAAGGACTTGATGTCGGCCGGGCTGAAAATCATAGCCACGCGCGGCACGGCTGCCGCCCTCAAGCGCGCGGGAATCGAAGTCCACGGCGTCTACAAGGTCAACGAGGGGCGCCCGAACATCGTCGACCTCGTGAAAACCGGCAAGGTGAATCTCATCATCAATACGCCGCTCGGCCGCGAATCCTTCTACGATGAAAAGTCGATTCGCCGGGCGGCCGTGCGTTACAACGTTCCGTGCATCACCACTCTATCCGCGGCCAGTGCCGCCGCGCGCGGCATTCGCGCGATGGCCGGGCATGAACCGGAGATCGCCGCGCTCCAGGATCTGCACCGGCGCAAATCTGCGGCTTTGCCCTAAAATATCCTGACATCAAATGCCTTGCTCTGATCCAGGTCTGCTCGCACAATCACTGGAATCCGAATCTTTGCGGGCTGCGTCTCATCCAATCACGACGGTGAGGAATCGGACTTCAACTCGGCTGTTCGTCTGCGCGCCGCGCTGCCGCGATTGCCGGTGTACGGGGCCGCGCGTATCATGACTTCGCAGAATCCGCAGAGGGAATCCCACTGCATCTCTTTCCGCGACGTGCCCCACACCACGAAGCTTTTTTCTTCGTTCCTCGAAGATTTCAGCCAGATCTCGCGGTACTACGCGCATCCGCCGACCGCCGCGGGCATCGATGCGGCGGCGCGCGAGGTGCGCCTCGATCCGGGCGTGCGAAAAGCTGTAGTCGAGGTGCTGCGCGAACAAAACGCGCGCTTCGTGGCTGGGAACGAAATCGACGCTGGCGTCGCGCGAAATCTCGATCGGCTCGCCGCCGGGGCCGTCGCGATCGTCACCGGCCAGCAGGCAGGCCTCTTCTCCGGCCCTGCGTACACTTTCTACAAGGCGATCACCGCAGTGCGTGTGGCCGAAGAGACGACGCGTCGCGGCGTCGATGCCGTGCCCATTTTCTGGCTTGCCACCGAAGATCACGATCTTGCCGAGGTGAATCATTCGACGTGGGTCACTCGCACTGGCCTTGCGCGATATGACCTGCCCGCCCGCAACGAGGATGCGGGCAAGCGTGTCGGCGAAGTGGTGCTCGGTGAAGCCGTTCAGGCTCTTGTGGCCGCGGCCGCCCAGACGCTGCAGGGTCCCGGCGCCGAGGAAGTTTCGCGCGCGCTGCACGAATCGTATGCGCCGCAGGAGACTTTCGGCTCGGCCTTCGGCAAGCTGATGGCGCGGCTGCTCGCGGGCCGCGGAATCATCTTCATCGACCCGCTCGACGTTCGTTTCCACCGCATCGTGGCGCCGGTTTTCCTGCGCGCGCTCGACGATGCCGGGCCGCTCACCGAAGCGCTGCTCGCGCGCTCGAAGGAACTCGAAAGCGCCGGCTTGCACGCGCAGGTGAAAGTCACGCGCGAGACCACTTTACTCTTCCACAATATCGACGGCCGCCGCGAGCCCCTTCGCAGCCGCAACGGCAAGTTCTTTGCCGGCGATGCGGAGCTTTCGCGGGAGCAAATCGCCGCTACGATCGAGTCGCAGCCCGATCTCATCACTCCAAACGCGTTGCTGCGTCCCATCGTCCAGGATTCGCTGCTGCCGACCGCCGCATATATCGGCGGCCCGGCCGAAGTGGCTTACCTCGCTCAGTCGCAAGTCGTTTACGAGAAAATCCTCGGGCGCATGCCGGCGATTCTGCCCCGCGCCAGCTTCACGATTGTCGAGCAGCCCATCGCCCGCTTCCTCGCGCAATACGGCCTCGAGATACGCGATTTTCTCCGCGGCTCGCAGCACGTGCGGGCGCAAATGGAACAAAAAGCCCTGCCCGATGCGCTCGTCGCCCGCTTCGACAAAAGCGAGGCGGAGATCACCGCGCTGCTTCAATCCTATCGCGAGCCGCTCGGCCGGCTCGATTCCACGCTGCTCGACGCGCTCGAAGTGGCCGAGCGCAAGATGCTCTACCAGTTCAGCCAGCTCAAGGCCAAGGTCGCGCGCGCCGAGAATTTCCGCTCGGGCGTGCTCGACCGCCACGAGCGGATTCTGCTCGATGCACTCTATCCGAATGGCGAACTGCAGGAGCGCACGCTTTCCGCGCTTCCTTTCATCGCCGCGTATGGCTCCGCGTTTCTCGATGATCTCGCGGCCCTCGCGTCGGTGGCCGATCCGGAGAGCGCCCGATCCTGCGCCTATCAGCACCACGTCTTGTTTTTGTAGCGCTCTTTTTCGCGTGGTAAACTAACTCTTCTTCATCTCGATGCTTGCGGTTCGGAGGCGCTCACGATGAACATCACGCCGGGAAAGAAAAAGGGGCTCGAAGCCGTATCCGATTCGCGCGGCGTGATCGCCGCCGCGGCAATGGACCAGCGTGGCTCTCTCAAGAGCGCCATCGCCAAGGAAAAGGGTGTCGACAAGAGCGAAGTGACGCCGAAGATGCTGGAGGAGTTCAAGACGGCTGTCACGCGTGTCCTCACGCCGCACGCGAGCGCCATCCTGCTCGATCCCGAATACGGCCTGCCCGCCGCCGCGGCTCGCTCGAAAAATGCGGGCCTCTTGCTGGCGTATGAGAATAGCGGCTACGACAATACGAAGCCCGGCCGCCTGCCCGACCTGCTCGACATCTGGTCCGTCCGCCGCCTGGTGGCCGCCGGTGCCGACTGCGTGAAAATTTTACTCTACTACACGCCGTTCGATCCTCCCGCCATCAATGAAATCAAGCACGCCTGGATCGAACGCATCGGCTCGGAATGCACCGCCGTGGACGTCCCGTTCTTTCTCGAATTTGTCGGCTACGAGGAGAGCGGCGACGAGAAGGGCATCGGCTTCGCGCGCAAGAAGCCCGAAATCGTCGCGGGAAGCATGGCGGAGTTTTCAAAGCCGCAGTATGGCGTGGATATTCTGAAAGTCGAGGTTCCCGTCAACATGGCCTTCGTTGCCGGCACAAAATCCTGTAAGGGCGACGCCGCCTACACGCGAGATCAGGCCAAGGAGCATTTCCGCCGCGCCGCCAGCGCCGCGAAGAAGCCCTTCATCTACCTCTCGGCCGGCGTCAGCAATGACGTGTTCAACGAAACGCTCGAGCTCGCCGCCGAATCGGGCGTGAAATTTTCAGGCGTTCTCTGCGGGCGCGCCACGTGGAAAGATGCGATCCCGGTCTACGCAAAGCAGGGAGTGAAGGCGCTTGAAGACTGGCTCAACGATCAGGGCGTGAAAAATATCAACAATGTCAACGCGCGCCTGAAGGCTGCGAGCCCCTGGTACAGCTTCTACGGCGCAAGCTCAGTTGCCGGTCTTTCGTGACGCCGACGCAGCAGACGCTGCCGGCAACGCACCTGAGACGCCGGGTGAGCTAATCGCCCCTCCGCATTGCGCGGCTACCTGCGTGGCAAGTTCGGGATCGAGCAGCGTGCCGTTGTGGCTTTTCGCCGAGCACACCTGGCTCGCGTCCAGCCCGCCCGCGCCTCGCATGTCGGCGCCGTCCATGTTCGTGCCTGTCAAATTTGCTCCGCTCAGCACCGTTCCCGCAAACTGCGCCCACCGCAGATCGGCGCCGGGCAAGTAGGCATCGATCAAGATCGCGTCACCGAGTTGCGCGCCCCGCAAATCGGCGTTCGGGAGCCGCGCCGACCACAGATACGCCCCGCGAAGGTCCGCGCGTTCCAGTTGTGCCTGGTCGAGATAGGCCTCGCGGAAGTCCGCCTTCTCGAAGTTCGCTCGTGTGAGCGTGGCGGAAGATAGCCGCGCGCCATAGAGCGACGCGCCTTTCAAGTCGCCGTCGGTCAAAATCGTTCCGATAAGCGAGGCGTGAGACAGGTTTGCATTCTCCAAATCCGTGCGGCGCATGTCCGCGCCATCAAGAACGGCGCGATCGAGATTTGCGCCGCTCATCTGCGTGTGGTCCATCAGGGCGAACCGCAAGTCGCTTTGCCCAAGATCAACTCCCCGCATGTCGGCCTCGGAAAGATACGCGCCCTGCAGGTTGGCGCGCCACAGGTGAGAGTTCACAAAGAATGCGCCGTAGGCCTGCGCGTAGCGCAGTCTTGCGCCATTCAGGCGCGGCCCAGTCACCGAGGGGACTTGCGCGTCGCTTCCATTCCACTTCGCCGGCCTCGTCGAGATCGAAGCTTCCGTCAGATCGGCGTAGGGGTCGAAGCCCACGTACCAGAGTGCGGTCGTCGCCCATCGCCGGATGTTCGACGCGCCGTATTGGGGCGCGCGCCGGCGATCGTGAGGCACTCCGGCGATCGTCCCGACGGAGAGAAAGAGCAGCACGATGCCGAGTGTAGCGGCCACTGTCGTGGGATTGATCTTCCGTAATTTCGCCCAGAGCCGGTCGGTCCATTTCCGTTCGAGAGCCCATCGCTCCGGCGGGCGCCCCGTTTTCGTCTTGGCATATACAGCCACGCCGGCGGCGATCACGGCGAGCAGCATGTGCAGAATCGTGCCGCGCACTTCCTGTCGCGTGAGGTAGCGGGCCCAGAAAAGCAGCAGGGTGGCCGGCACAGTCCAGTAGGCGAGAATCGTCGAGACGCCCTTTTCAATGGCGCGCGTGGAAGATACGTCCTGATCGATCCAGCGGAAATGCGCTCGCAGCAGCGCCAGCACGATGCCCGATTCCTGATCCGCCAGCTCCCGGCCATCGGGAAACACCGCCGGCAATTCCAGCACCGCATCCCACACCTTTTGCAGATGGAATTGAAAAACGAGATACAGGATAAAGAGCGCCACCGGCAGAATCAGGTAGGACTCAGCGGTTGGCAGCGTTGTGGCGGCGGCAGGCGAATGCCAAAAGGGAATCAGGGAGGAGTCGGCCACCAACTGCACATCCTTCGTCTTCCACAGCACCAGCCAGCAGATGGCGCAAGCGGATATCATCGCGCCGAAATACCGGGATGCCATTCGCGAGGCCTTTTCGAGCGCCGCCGCCGCGGGAAATTCCAGAAACGATGCGGGCAGGGAAGCGTCGCGCAGGTTCGCGCCGGCGATCTGCCGCGGCAGCAGACCCATCGCGGTTTCGAGCGACGCGTCTTCCAGATTCGCGCCCTCGAGGTTCGCCCCCACCAGGCAGGCATCCTGCAAGTCGGTGCGCACCAGGCACGCGTCGCGCAGATCGGCGAGCAGCAGGTCCGCGGCCTTCAGGTTTGCGTCGTGAAAATCCGCGAATCGGAAATTCACGCCGATCAGTTCAGTGCCTTCGAGATCGGCTCCGGCAAAATCGCCCTTGTTCCCGGTCGTGCCATGCGAGTCTACCCATTCCTTGTGGCTCGCGAGCTTCTCCTCGAAAACCCAATCGCGATAGGGCGCGCGGGAGTTCTGCGCAACCGCGGGCCGCGGGCTTTCCGAATTTGCGGCAGGCTCTTCGGAAGCATTCGGATTTTCGGCGGCTCGATTCGTCTCCGCGCCGGCTTCGGTGCTGCCCGATTCGGATGCGGTCGCGGCAGCCGCGATGATTGCGATTGCCGGTTCCTGCGCAGGCCGCTCTTCCGCGGGCAGATTTTCAGCGGTTTTTGCCGCCTCGTATGGCGTCGCCAGATCGGTTATGTCTTCGGCCGAGCCGCCTTGGAGCGAAATCTGCTCGGCTGGAAAGAGTTCGGCGAGGATGTGCGATGCCGATGGAAGCTCCGCTGAAGAAATCACGGGAGCGTGCGATCTTGAGACGCTCTGCGACCCGGAGAATGGCGTCTCCCAGGCTGCTTTCGCTTCGTCGCTCGCTGCGCCTGAACGAAAGTCCGGCGCGTTCGGGAAAAGCTCGTCGAGCGTTTTCGTAATGGGCGATGGCTCGCTTGCGGGAACTGCCGCCACGGGTTGCCCCGCCACCGCGGCTTCGGCGCCGTCGCTCGGCGTCTCGGCAAAGAGCTCCGACAGGGCGTCGCCGGCCGGTGGCAAATCGGCCGCCGGAATCAAAGCGGCGTCCGCCTCCGGTGCGACCGTCTCCTCGACCTTCGTCGCTACCTGCCCGTCTGTTTCTTCCGACCGCAATGAAAACCGGAACCACCGCTTCACTGTGACTCCCCTTGCCCCGATGCAGAGCTTCGCGCGGGCTTTCGCCGCTGCGAAACGCACACTGCTTCACACGCCATCGGAAAAGCGGTCGCTCGCTCGATGCCTGATGCCCCCTGCGAGATGGGAATGCCCGTTGACCGCCGCCTATATCAAAGTTTAACCGCCCATAGGATACGCCGCCGAAATGCCTGGAGCCCCCTGTTCGAAAGTGCAATAGGCGTACAGCTGGCCTCGCGCACCCTTGCAAGATCTGTTTTTCTCGGTGTTCAATCTGACTCCGCCGCCCGTACTTCCTTAATCGAGCCGGCGGATCGGTTCACGGGGTCCCGAAGGCATGGCCCGGTTGCCACTTGCACCCGCTTGCTCTAAGATCGACTCTGCATGGAACTGCTTCTCAACGCGATCTGGCTGGCGGTCGCCACCATACTCATAGTCGTGTGGCGCGTCCGGTGGCTTCCTCAGTTGCGCGCATGTTCGGCGGATCGCCGCAAATGGCAAAGCTTCATCGGATTGATCTGCGTTCTGGCGCTGCTGTTTCCCGCAATTTCCCTGACGGACGACCTGCACCCCACCGAATTCGCGCTCGCGGACACGAAGTCTCTCTATGCGGCGGCCCATACCCACGATTCCGCGGGACCCGCCACGCGATCGCACACGCCGGTGCAGGGATTCTTCGGCGCCATCCGCCTCGCCCGATTCCGCATCGCTCTTGAACCTGACGATTTTGCTGTCGTCTCCGCGCAGGCGTTTGCGCTCCGCGAATCCCACTGCGCGCGAATTTCCGGTCGCGCTCCACCCTCTCTCTCCTAAAGCCTGAGCAAGTTCTTCCGCGCCGTGTAGGTCCTCGGTTCGTCCTCTTTGGCGCGAAGAACCATGCCGCTTCAGCCGCCGCGGGCCAATCTCTGCCTGCGCCGGCTTCGGCGATTTCCATCGCGACATCGGGAAAAGGAGACGGTCGTGCAACGAACGATTAGGCCCCTTCGGCGCTTTTCTATCTTGTGGATTTCGGCGGCTGCGGGAATCTCTCTTGTATTTCTTGCGGGCTGCTCATCGCGCGGAGGCCAATCCGCATCCAGCGGGACTGTGGCCGCGCAAGGCGCCCCGAGTTCGGGCGCTACGGAATATCTCGCTCCCGACACAAAGGGAATCCAAACAGTGACGGTGCAAGAAACGGCCGTGCCCGAGTATCTCGACCTGCCCGCCCATATCGAAGCGGACCCCACGCGCGTCGTGCACGTCTACCCGCCGATTGGAGGCCGAATCATCGAGATGCAGGTTCGCCCCTGGGACCATGTTGCCAAAGGGCAGCCGCTCGCGCTGATTGAGAGCGCCGATCTCTCCCGGTCGGTCGCCGATTATCACAAGGCCCTTGCCGACAACGCCGTGAAACAGGAGCAGCTCGATCGCGCCAGGGATCTCTACGACCATAGCGCCATCGCCCTAAAGGACTATCAACAGGCGCAAGCCGACGCTCTTGGCTCGCAGGCCGATCTCACCGCGGCGCGCGAACAGATTCGCGTCTTCGGCGTCGATCCCGACCGCGCCACGTCCCAGCTCCCGGTGGTTGCGCCTCGCTCGGGCGTGATTCTCGACGTGGGCGCTTCGCCCGGCGAATATTCGAAATCGCTCGATGCGCCCGAGCCGCTCTGCACGGTGGCGGACATTGCCACAGTCTGGGCGATCGGCGACATCTACGAAAGCGACCTCACAGCGGCAAAGCCCGGCCAGGACGCAACCATCACCCTCAGCGCCTATCCCGGCCAGCACTGGTCGGGCCGCGTGAGCGTCGTATCGGACGCCGTCGATCCTGCCACGCGCACGCTCCACGTCCGCGTCACGCTCGCGAATCCGGGTGAACGCATCAAGCCCGAAATGTTCGGCACGATCCGGCTCACGCGGTCGGTGGCGCAGGCCATTCTCGCGCCAGCTTCCGCGGTGATCCGGGAAGGGAACGACGCCTACGTCTTCGTGGCCAAAAGCCCGGGCCGCTACGAGCGCCGCGGCGTCACTCTCGGGCGCGTCTTCGGCAATTCGATCGAAATCGCCAAGGGCCTCGATCCGGGCGAGACAATCGTTTCCGAAGATCCATTGCTTCTGCGCGCCGCGGGCGGGGACTGATCCCCGATGCGCGCTTTCATCGACTCGATTCTCAGTTTCCGCCCGCTGATGGTGCTGGCTCTCTGCGCCTGGATTGCCGCCGGCGGCTATTTTTTCTCTCGCCTCGATATCGAGGCGTATCCCGATCCCTCGCCGCCGCTCGTGGAAGTGATCACGCAAAATCCGGCCTGGTCGGCGGAAGAAATCGAGCGCCAGGTTACGGTCCCGATCGAAACCGTCCTTTTTGGCATTCCGCGTCTCACCTACGTTCGCTCGATCTCGATTTTCGGGTTGAGCGATGTAAAGCTCTATTTCAGCTACGACAGCGACTATTACTGGGATCGCCAGGAAGTCCTCAACCGGTTGCAGCTCGCCACGCTTCCCTCAAACGTCTCACCGCAGCTATCGCCCGAATCGCCGATCGGCGAGATTTACCGCTACCGCCTCGAAGGGCCCAATTATTCGCTCAACGAGCTCAAGGCCACGCAGGATTGGTTCGTCACGCGAGAAATCAAGCAGGTCTCGGGCATCATCGACGTCGCCTCCTTCGGCGGCACCACGCGCGAATACCTTGCCGAGGTGGATCCGGGCAAGCTGCTGCAGTACAACGTCACGCTTCCGCAGATCGTCAACGCGATTCAATCGAGCAATGCGAATGCCGGCGGCAGCTATCTCACCATGGGCAGCCAGAGCGTCAACGTCCGCGGCCTGGGACTCCTCGAGACCATCCCCGAAATGCAGAATGTGCTCGTCACCGAGCGCAACGGCGTCCCCGTCTATCTGAAGGATGTTGCGGACGTTCGCGAAAGTTTCGAGCCGCGGCTCGGCCAGGTCGGGGTCGATCGCGATGATGACGCCGTTGAGGGAATCGTCCTCCTGCAGCGCGGCGAGCAATCCCTTCCCGCGCTGCGCGCATTGAAACAGCGTGTCGCGGAGCTCAACGATTACCTCCTCCCGCCGGGCATGCACCTGAAGACGCTCTACGATCGCACCGACCTCATCCACCTCACCACTTCGACCGTCCAGCATATCGTGCTGATGGGCCTCGCGCTCGTCACCGCGATCCTGATCATTTTCCTCGGTGACTTGCCTGTCTCGCTGATCGCGGCGCTCACGATCCCTTGTTCGCTGCTTTTCGCATTCAGCATGATGGTGGTCACCGGCAGTTCCGCGAATCTGATTTCGATCGGCGCGATTGATTTCGGCATTCTCGTGGATGCAGCTGTCATCGTCCTCGAGCACATTTACCGCCGCCTGGAGGATTCACCCGTCGGCGTGACGTCCGCTTCCGTCATCCCCGAAGCGACCGCCGAAGCCGTTCGCCCCGTCTTGTTTTCAGTGCTCGTGATCGTCGTTTCGCTCACGCCGTTGTTCACGATGCAGGGCGTCCCGGGAAAGATTTTCGCGCCGATGTCGGAAACCTACGTGTACGCGCTCACCGGCGCTCTGATTTTCGCCGTCCTGTTTGCGCCGGTGCTGGCTTCGTGGATTCGCCGCGAGAAAATCCGCCCCTCGCCTACCCGCCTCATCCGCACGCTCTTTCGTTGTTATGGAATCGCCCTGCGCTGGACGTTCCGGCACCGCCGCCTGACGCTCTCCATCGCCGGAGGCGCCTTAGCCGCCGCCATGGCGCTCACCCTCCTGCTCGGCGGAGAATTCATGCCCCAGCTTGAAGAGGGAAACCTTTGGATTCGCGCCACGCTTCCGCAGGACGTCTCCTTCGAAATAGGCTCCAGGATGGCGCATGACGTCCGTGAAATCCTCTTGAAGTATCCCGAGGTCACGCAGGTCGTCTCGCAAATGGGCCGTCCGGACGATGGCACCGACGTCACCACGTTCAACAACGTCGAGTTCATGGTGAATCTGAAGAATCCGGACCAGTGGCCCTCCGGCCTCACGAAAGACAAGCTCGTCGCCCAGATGGATGCGCAACTCACCAAATATCCCGGGGTCGATTTCAACTTCTCGCAGAATATTCAGGACAACGTCGAGGAGGCGATGTCGGGGGTAAAGGGGGAGAACTCGCTGAAGATTTTCGGAGATGATATCGACACGCTCGTCGAAAAGGCGGGCGAAGTTCGCGACGTCATGGCGCAGGTCCCTGGCATCGCCGATCTCGGCGTTTTCCCGGAAACCGGCCAGCCCGAGCTGCTGATTTCGATCGATCGCGGCGCCAGCGGCCGTTACGGGCTTATGGCCTCCGACGTGAACGCCGCCGTGCAGGCTGCCATCGGCGGCCTTGCCGCCACGGAAATTCTCGAAGGCGACCGCCGCTTTGATTTTGTGATCCGTTACACGCAGCAGTATCGCGCAACGCCCGAAGCGATCCGCCGAATTCTGCTTCCCACGCCCGACGGCAATCGCGTGCCGCTCGGCGACGTCGCGGACGTCTCTCTGAAAGAAGGCGCCTTCATGATCTATCGCGAAAATGGCCGCCGCTATATCCCCGTGAAATTCAGCGTGCGCGGCCGCGATTTGGCGAGCACGATCCAGGACGCTCAGACGCGCATCCATGCGAAGGTTCGCCTTCCGCAGGGCTATCACTACGAATGGGCGGGCGAATACGAAAGCCTGCGCGAGGAAGAGCATCGCCTCGCCATCGTCATCCCGATCACTCTCGTTGCGATTCTTGCGCTTCTCTATACCGCGTTCCGCTCGCTGCGGCACGCGCTGTTGGTTCTCGTGATGCTTCCGTTTGCTGCCATCGGCGGCATCCTGTCGCTGCTCATCACGGGAACGCCATTGAGCATTTCCGCGGCAGTCGGCTTTGCGTCCGTGATCGGCGTTTCCACGCTTGGTGGAGTCGTTCTGGTCTCCGGCATCCAGCACCTCGAATCCAGATTGCCTTCCTGCCGCGAAGCCATCGAGCGGGGCGCGCACAATGAAATGCGCGCCGTGCTCATGGCCTGTTCCGCCGCCGGACTCGGCCTCCTGCCGGCCGCGCTTTCCTCGGGCATCGGCGTCCAGGCGCAGCAACCGCTCGCTCGCGTAGTCGTAGGCGGCATGGTCACCGCGCCATTCGCTATCCTGTTCCTGATCCCGGTGCTCGCCAGCTATTGGCTCCGGCGCGAACCGCAAAGTGCCTAGCCCAGGGCCGCCGGCTTATCCTGAGCGAAAGGCGTTTCGGGTTCTTCTCGCGTGAGCCTGTAAATGGCGGTGTCGCAGGGTATTACAGTCTTTCATCGCAGAGCGCCGCGGCAGTGCGCAAGTCATTATTGGCAGTTCGGTGCAAACGGCCCTCTTCCGCGTGGACCTTTGCGGCCTTCCGCACAAGAATGAACCCAGCTTCCCAGCTGATTCTTTCCGTACGGAGCGCCTTTCATGATTATCCCGCTGGCCCACGAGAATCTGCGTGGCCGCCGCTGGCCCTGGGTCACCATTGCAATCATCGCCATCAATTTCATCGTATTCCTCGGTACGAACGGCACCATGGAGCGGGAGCTGCAGGGGATTGGTCGCGACGAACTCGACATTCTGCTGTTGAGCGCCCGCTATCCCGACACTCAAATGTCGCCGGATGTCGGGCAGATGGTCAGCGACTACAAGCTTCATCACGCTGACATCTACAGCCAAATGGCCTCGCCCGACCGCACCCAGGCCGTCGATTCCTTCGATCGGCAGCTCCTGGCCAATTCGTGGACACAGGCTGACGCGGATGCCGCAATGACTCGCCTTTCTTTAGAACTGAATCAGGCCCGCGATAGTTCAATTATCTGGAACTACGCCTTCCATCCATTCCATCCGACTTTGCGAAGCTACATCACCGCCAACTTCCTCCACGGAGGCTGGCTGCACATCATTTTCAACATGTGGTTCCTATGGCTTGCAGGCGTTGTCCTCGAAGACGTGTGGGGCCGCATCGCCTATCCGATTTTCTATCTCGTTTGCGGCGTGCTGGCGCTCGCGATCCACGGCATCGTATTCCCGGGAAGCTTGGTGCCCGTGCTCGGTGCTTCCGGCGCTATCGCGGGTCTGATGGGTGCGTTCCTGGCCCGTTTCCCGAAAACGCGCATTCGTCTCGCCTGGATCTTGTTCATCAAGCCCATCAAGTTCTACGTGCCTGCATACATCATTCTTCCGCTGTGGCTCTTGATCGAGGTCTTCTGGGGCGCGATTTTTGCGGCAGCACATGCGGAGGGAGGGGTCGCGCACTGGGCGCACATCGGCGGTTTTGCCTTCGGGGCACTGGGCGCCCTGCTTCTCAAACACACCGGACTCGATCACTCGCTGGATCAAGCTATTGAGGCGAAGGTCTCGTGGACGGCCGATCCGCGTATCGTTCGCGCCACCGAGTCGTTGGCCGAAAATAATCCTGCCGGCGCGATTGCGTCGCTGCGCCAGTTGGTTGCCGAAAAGCCAGATTCCATCGAAGGCTGGGAAATGCTGCTCAAGGCGCAGCAGCGAAGGCAGGATGCGCAGGGCCAAAAAGACTCTCTCGAAGTTCTCTGCCGTCTTCACGCCGCTGCCGGAGAACTCGAATCCGCGTGGGACGATTACGTCCAGTTCACGGGCCTCGGTGGCGAAAGAATCCCGCGCGGCGTGTGGCTCGCGCTATGCCGCTATCTCGAAGACAAACACGATTGGGAGAACGCCGCGACAGAATATGAGCGTCTCGCTCAAAATAATCCCAAGGAGCGCGCCGGTGTCACCTCCCTTGTCGCAGCCGCTCGCATCCGGTTGGCGAGCCTCAACGAACCCGCGCGCGCGGCAAAACTGTTTCGAGCTGCCATCGATTCACCCGCGCCGCATTCCGATCTCGACGCCGCGATCCAGGAGGGTCTCCAGCAGTGCGCCAAGTCCACTCCCTCGCCCCAGCCGGGCGCCTACAGTCGGTAGCTTTGTTCTTATCCCGCTTACCCTGACGCAGAAAGGGAAACTCGCGAAAACTTTTCCTTCTCTTCGCGCGAATGCCGTGCGAAGCGCCTCAGGTCGTGTGTCCTGAGAGTAAGGGCGAATACAGCGAGTGCCCGATGCCGTTCCTTCCCCCACGCCATCACAATATATGTGCCCATGCCCGTATCCTGGGGGAAATGGATGTCACTTCGAATTTTGATTGCAGACGATAACCCGCTCGTAAGATCAGGAGTTCGAATCCTGGTCGAAGGCCACCGTGGTTGGACCGTTTGTGGTGAAGCGGGCGACGGGGCCGAAGCCATCGAACAGGCCGTAAACCTCAAGCCCGATCTCGTCCTTCTCGACATCTCGATGCCGCATCTCGATGGACTCGACGCCGCGCCGGTGCTTCACGAAAAGGTTCCGCGCCTCGGCATTATTATTCTGACCCTCCACCAGTCGATCGATCTGGCTCGCGTCGCGGCCAGCGTCGGCGCGTGGGGCTACATCACCAAGTCTCTGATCTCCACCGACCTCCTGCCCACGATCGAGGCGTTCGAATCCGCGATGCCGGCCGCGGACTGACCTGGCGTTCCTGACGCCTTGAGGCCATCCCCAGGGTTGCCGTTCCCGTGTGTCCTGTGGTTTCATAGATTGAGCGGAACTTTGCCCGGTACGGCCCAGGCCCTAAGGCGGAACATTGAACACGCGTTTCAGCGTTTCTGTACGACAGGCTGGTGCGATCACGGTTGTCGACATCAGCGGCATGGTGACCTACAACGAAGCGGGCGCTCTCCACGAGACGTTTCTCGATTTGCTTCGCAGCGGCCGCAAGAATATCCTGCTCAACCTCAGCGACGTCACGCAGCTCGATAGCTCCGGCATCGGCGCGCTGGCACGCGCGTTCGCCACGGTGCGCGGCAAGGGCGGCGACCTCAAGATGATGCAGCTCAGCAAGCAGGTGCAGCGCCTGCTCGAAATCACCAACCTTTGCACGATCTTCGAGGATTATTCGGACGAGACGAGCGCGCTCAAGAGCTTCGATTGACCCTTCGTAGCGGTGGTTTGGCCTGAGCTGGACCGAAGGGCCGTTCTTTCTTCGAGCTTCGCGCGCTTATTGGGGGCTGGGGTTCTGCTTCCGCTCGTACAGCGAAGGATCCTTGCGAAGATCTTCGTACCGTTGTTCGTCGACATTGTTTTCCGCGCACTCGTATTCGCGAATGCGCGTTCCCGGGCGCAGCCTGATGGTTCCGTGGCGCGTCCACGGGCCGGTGAACACCGCGGGATCCTCTACCGTATCCTCATAGACGATCGTGTTTTCATCCACGCGCGTGAATTTTTCCACCACGTGCAGCTTCTCGCTGTGAATCGTTCCCACGCCCGAAAGCCACGTCTTGTCGTTGAATCCGGTCACGTCGACGACCAGCGTGTCGCCCTCCCAGTGGCCCACCGAATCCCCCATGTAGCTCGGCTCGAGATCGTCGGGATGTTTTGCGTCGATGGGAATGATGCGGAATACGTGAAACGCCTCGAACAGCATCACGATCGTCTTCGGCGTCTGCACGATCTGCATCGGAAACAGGCCCATCAATGTCATCCGCGGCACTCCCGGCGGCAGGCATCGCACCATCGGCTCGTCGATGCCGCGTTTGTTGTATTCCTCGAGAACTTTCGCCGCCGCCCATGCTTGGTACGGAGGCTTCGGCTGCGGTCCTTTCACCGCGAATGGCGTAATTGGTCCGCTCTCGCCCAGCGGCCCGTCACCGCTATTTGTATCTTCCCAGGTGCCGATGCGATTGCTGCCGCCCTGCCACACGCCCGTCAAATCCGGATGCCCGTCTGAGGCGCGCGGCACGTTCGCGCTCGCATGCATCTCTTGCCCCGCGACAGCAATGGGCAAGGCCGCCGCTCCCAGCCCAAGCAAAGCAGCCGCAGCAATCACAAAAGTCTTGCGCACGAGTGACCTCCGCTAATTTGCCGGCGGCGCGATTTGCGGCGCTGCGCCGCCGTCGCCTGTGCCGGGCCCCGGGCCGAAATAGTGTTTGGTGCCGTCCGCGACGGTCACCTGGCGGGCGTGGGCGTGCGGGCCGCCGGCGCGCGCCTGCCATCCGAAGACGGTCACCTGGTCGCCGACCTTTACCGTGACGTCTTTCTTCCATCCGGTCCTATACAGCACCGTGGGCGGATAGCCTTCGAAGCTCCACGTGACGACTTTGCCGTCCGCGTCTTTCACATCGAGGAAAAGGAAGCTGTGCGGATTCGTCCACTCGATGTTCGAGATCACGCCGGTCAAGGTGACGGGCTTTTTCTCGTCATAAACCACGCCAAAAGAATGGTGCGCCCAGAGAGGCGCGCTCGCGGCCAGCAGGGCAACAGCGCCCGCCGCACAAATCACGAATGCTCTCCATCGTATGAGAGTTCTCATTGAATGGCCCCCCGAATTGGCCGCGAATATAGTCGCGCGCGGTGTGCGCGTCAAGCGCGCTCTCTCGTTCTAGCCATGTGATTTTTCTTTCTCGATCGACCCGTATTTTCTGCTCCGACGGCGTCATCATTGATGACGTCGTCGGGAGGTTACACGGGCTTAAACGGACGGAAAAAGCCGATTTTGGCGGTTTCCTGCCACGAAGATGAGTGGCGGTGCTCGCGCTGGGGCAAATTCCCTCACGGCGGGGCCAGGTAATATTTCCCAGCCGACCGGACAATTTGCCTGCCCGGGGGGGGCGCGCGCGGACGTAACTTCTTTGGCTACTGCGGATTTGCTGGCAACCACCTTGCCACATTTCGTCGTCGAGATAAGAGAGGAAGCGATGCGACGATGAAAAATAAACGGCGTGCAATTGTGGTTCTTCTGTTCTTGGGCAGTCTTCTGGCGCTGGCAAGCGCGTGGAGCCTCCCCGAGGACGCGTAGGCGATCCGGGAGAAAGAGGAAGTCCGGCAGGGTGGCGTGTTCACCCTGCCGGAGATGGAGACTACTGCGTGGGTTGCTGTGTGGTACTCGGGGAATTGTCGTTCGAGCCTGCGGCTGAACTTGATGCCGGGGCGGCGGCGGGCGCCGGCGCGACCGCCTGAGCCGACTGATTATATTTCGGCGCGCTGACGTAGCCGTGAATGTGATCCTTGTCGATCTTGTTCACCACCACCTGCATTTCCTGCGAATCGCCGCCATCGATCCAGATGGGCTCGTAGAGGTTGACGTTCTTTTTCTCCATCTGATTGTCGTCCACGATCATCGACAGGTTGTACCGCTTGTGCTTGGCGTCCGCCTTGCGCAGCGAGACCATCACCGGCCCTGCGTGCGAGAATTGCTTCGATTTCGTCAGGTCGAACTCGTAATAGTTCCGCTCGCCCTTCTGCTCGAGCGCGACAAGCTCGTCGTGCGTCTTGGCGATCGAGCCATTCAGCTGATCGCGAGTGGAGCTGATGTTTCCTTCGAGGTCGCTGCGATCCTGCGCGAGCTGGTCTTGCGTGGCTTTTAGCTGTTTCTGCTGGTCTGCCAGCTCGGATTGCAACTCTTTGTAGCGCCGATTTTCCGCGGCGAGGCGGCGTCGAGCGGCGGCGCGATTCGCGGCGGACTGCGCGGGATGCGCGGCCGGCGTGGTGGCCGGCGTCGCGACGGGCGGCGTCTGCGCGGCAGAGAGCGTGCCCAGCTTCGCGTTCAACGAATCGATCTGTCCCTGAAGCTGGCTGATCGTGGCGCTCATGGCCGCTTCCTTCGAGGCATTCTGGTTCGACGCGCGATCGGCCACGTAGCTGCGACCGACGGCGACGCAAAGCCCGACGAGCAGGACAACCACTGCGGCGATCAACCACCCGCTGGTGCGAGGCGTTGAATCTGTTTCGGTGAATTCAGTATGGCCGGTCTCGGTATGGCTGGTATCCCGTTCTTCGTCCATCGTCAATCTCCTGTGTGCGGCACTTGTCTCGTATGAATGAAAGCCGCCTTCGCGCCGCGCTTCACACACGCATCGCGTTGGGCGGCTTCCGGTATGCCACAGCACGGAGCGTGCCTTGTCGCGGAATTTCGCCGTGCCCGCAACTCAAGTCGATGCAGCGGAATACGGCCGCGCCGCGAACGAGGCGTCGCCAGCCATGGTACTAGTCCTTGTAATTTTTCCTCGATTCGCACGAAAGATGAACAAGCTGGACCGGCGGCCTGAGTTATTCATCAGCGCCACCCTCATCTCTTCGCCTGCCAACTACCCGCTATCCGTGGGATATAAGTAGTCGTGTCCCTCTTCCCAGCCATTCAGGCGGCCCCTTCGGGCAGCGACACGACCGAAGCGCCGGCGGCAAACACAAAGGCCGCTCGCTGGTTCGAACTCGCCCTCGTTCTCTTCGTCCTTTTTGGGGGCGCCTTGGTAAGTTCGATAGGAGTCCTGAAATACGGCACTGGCATTACCGGCCCCTCGTCCAACGTGCGCTGGATGGGCAACATCGTCCATGAAGTTGGAGGCCTTCTTCTGCTGGGATATGTCCTATGGCGGCGCCAACGGAGTTTTCGCGATCTTGGTCTGCGTTGGGCCTTCCGGGATCTGGGTATTGGAGTGCTCGTTACCCTGGGCTCCTATGTGATTTACTTCGCAGGCACGACGGCTCTTTACGCGCTGCACCACGCGATTTGGGGAACGTTTCCCCACGGGCCTCGGGCGAGAGAAATCTTCGGCCCAGGCTCCGTGCTGGCCTTGCTTTTCGCACTGCTCAACCCATTCTTCGAGGAACTTACCGTTCGGGCATATCTGATGACGGAGGTAATCGAGCTAACCGGCTCAGCGCCACTCGCAGTTTTTCTGAGCGTCCTGGTCCAATCGTCCTACCATCTCTACTATGGGTGGTGGAGGGCGCTCAGCATATCGTTTTTGTTTCTGGGCTTCTCGTTGTACTACGCTCGCTCGGGTCGTGCCTTGCCGATCATTGTGGCCCACGCCGTCAACGACATTTACGCGACGATTCGCCTCTTCTAGGGCGTAATGCATGTAGAGGGCGTGCTCGCCTCGTTGTACGACCAGGGAGGGGGAGAGCACGCGGACGCTAAAGCGTCGCCTGCGGTAATGACGATCCATTTCGATATTGACACGGACACGATGCCGCCCGGGTGCCAAAGCCGGCCCGCCTGAAAGGCGGCCGCTACGAAGGCAGGGCCGAAACCCGAAACCCGAAACCCGAAACCCGAAACCCGAAACCCGAAACCCGAAACCCGAAACCCGAAACCCGCACGCCTCCCGAGACATGGTTTCGTAGCGGCCGCCTTTTAGGCGGGCGCCTTTTCTTTCCAGGGAGGCACCCATTCCTCGACAGGCGCGGAATCCTTCTTCCAATCGATGGTGAACGATCCCGAGTGCGGATATTCCCGCGGGTCTTCGCAAATGCGCGCGCGAACCGGATTCAGCCAGATGTAGGCGGCGACGCGATCCACGGCATCGGTTTGCCGGAGGATGCGATCGTAGAATTTCTTTTGCCACAGATCGCGGTGAAATCTGACGCGGAATTCATGGTCGGTTTTCTGTTTCAGATTTTTCACGAAGGCGAGCAGATCGCTGCCTGCATCGTCGCCCCTCGCGAGGGCGTGCAGGTGGTCAGGCATGGCGCAGTAGGCGTGAATCGCAAAACGGTACGCAATTGCCTCGTCGCGCAGGTTGACGATGGTCCACGACGCCCATTTTGGATTCGCGAAAACGCGGCGGCGCGCGGCGCAGCATAGCGTGATGAAATACCACTGCATGCCCACGTATTTCAGCGCGGGGAGGCGGATATTTTTGTGGAGGAATTGCATTGGTAGCCAAAAGCGGCCCGCCTGAAAGGCGGCCGCTACGAAACCACTGCGGGCCCCGCCTCTGAGGCCGTCTGGGCGTTTTGCAACGCCAGCAGCACTCTCGCGCGAGAATCTAGCACATGTTTGCTTCGGGGGCTTCCTGTTTTCGGGGTTCGTCTTTGCCTTCGTAGCGGCCGCTTTTCAGGCGGGCGCCTTTTCCTTCCACGGAGGCACGATTCCTCGATCCCGAGTGCGGATATTCCCGCGAGTCTCGCATGCCGACGTATTTCATTGCGGGGAGACGGATGTTTTTGTGCAGGAATTGCATTGGTAGCCAAATGCGGCCCGCCTGAAAGGCGGCCGCTACGAAACCGTTGCGAGCGGGGCCGGTTGCCTGGGCGATTATACGCGCGCGCACACGCCGAATCCGCAGTATCCTTGGAGATATACGATCAGGGGAGGGGAGAGCGCGTGGACGCTAAGGCTTCGCCTGCAGTGACACCGAAGATGCGGATCGAATCCGACAGCATGGGCACGATCGAGGTGCCGGCCGACCGGTACTGGGGCGCGCAGACGGCGCGGTCGCTGATCCATTTCGATATTGGCATGGACACGATGCCGCCGGAGCTGATCCGCGCGTTCGGGATACTGAAGAAGGCGGCGGCGCTCGTCAATTTCGATCTAGGGAAACTTTCGCCGGAGAAGGCGAAGCTGATCGTGGCGGCGGCGGACGAAGTGATCGCCGGGAAGCTCAACGACCATTTCCCGCTCCACATCTGGCAGACCGGCAGCGGCACCCAAACCAACATGAACGCCAATGAAGTGATCTCGAATCGCGCGATCGAGATGGCGGGCGGCGTGATGGGCAGCAAGAAGCCGATTCATCCGAACGACGATGTAAACATGTCGCAATCGTCGAACGACACGTTTCCGACGGCGATGCACATCGCGGCGGCGACGCAGGTGGCGCAGGAGCTGATTCCTTCGGTCGATAAATTGCGCGACGCGCTCGACGGGAAGGCGCGCGCATTCGCGAGCGTGGTGAAGATCGGCCGCACGCATTTGATGGACGCGACGCCGCTTACCGTGGGCCAGGAAATGTCGGGCTGGGTGAGCCTGCTGACGCGCGACGCGGGACGGCTCGGCGAAGTCCTTTGGGGACTCTACGATCTCGCGATCGGCGGCACGGCCGTGGGCACGGGGCTCAACGCACCCCCGGAATTCGCGGAGCGCGCCGCGCGGAAAATCGCGGAGCTGACGGGACTCCCTTTCAAATCGCACCCGAATAAATTCGCGGCGCTTTCGGCGCACGATGAGCTGGTGTTTGCGAGCGGGGCGCTGAAGACGCTGGCGGCATCGCTGATGAAAATCGCGAACGACGTCCGCTGGCTCGCTTCGGGGCCGCGCGCGGGATTTGCCGAACTGGTGCTGCCGGAAAACGAGCCGGGCTCGTCGATCATGCCGGGCAAGGTGAATCCGACGCAGTCGGAGGCGATGACGATGGTCGCCGTGCAGGTGATGGGCAACGACGCGGCGATCGGCTTCGCGGGGTCGCAGGGAAATTTCGAACTCAACGTCTACAAGCCGGTGATCATCTTCAATTTCCTGAATTCGGTGCGGCTGCTGACGGATACGTGCCGATCGTTTCGCGAGCACTGCGTGGCCGGCATGGAGATCGACGTGGAACGCATCGCTTACTTCGTGAATAGTTCGCTGATGCTGGTGACCGCGCTTGCGCCAAAAATCGGGTACGACAAGGCCGCCGAAATCGCGAAGAAGGCGCACCATGAGAAGCTGAGCTTGCGCGAGGCGGCGCTGAAGCTTGGCTACCTTACCGAGAAGGAATTCGATGAGCTTGTCCGGCCGGAGAAAATGACGCATCCGTAGGCGGCGTGCCGGCGAAAGAGAAGAGTGTCTTCAGGGGCTAAAGCCCATCCGCTTGTTGGTGCTCGATGTAGGAGCTAAAGCTCCGACCCCCTAAGAAGCGGCGGGACGCGGGCGGTTTATGTCGTGGCTGGAAGCCACGACCTACAAGGATTCTCGGTTATCACAAGGAACTCTGAAAGCCTCCTTAGTAGAGGCGGCGAGACGCCCTTCGGACCGACTCCCTTCCCACGCGGAACTACGAAGACGAAGAAGGGCCGGCGGGACGCCGGCGCTACGAAAGCAACGTTTCACTTTGGGGCATTGTGTTTTCGAAACATTTTCGCCGCGCATGCACATTTCCTTTGACACATTTTTAATGCTTCACTAGATTCATATTCCCCTTCGAACCTCTCGCAGTCGTTTTTCGGACTCCCCCTTCCTCTTGGAGTGCCCATGCGCAGCATTGCTACTGGAGCCGATTCATCGCACGACGCGCCTCTCGAGCGCACGATTCCCGGCGAGGGTTACGCGATCGCCGTGCTTGCCGTCGATAACCTGGAACTGAATCGCATCGAGCGCACGGTGGTGCGGGGCGGGCGCGCGATCGACCTGACGCGAAAAGAATTCGCGCTGCTCGAATTTCTGATGTGCAACGCGGGACGCGCTGTGACGCGGATGCAGATCGTGGAAAACGTGTGGCACCTCTCCTTCGACACGATGACGAACATCGTCGACGTGTACATCAACTACGTGCGGAAAAAAGTGGATGCGGATTGGGACCGCAAGCTGATCCGCACGATTCGCGGCGTGGGATACCAACTGCGCGCGGACGACTGACCGAATCGGCCCGATAAAGACGACAGGTTGAAGCGAAAAGAGGAGGCAGTGTGAGCGCCGGAGCCGTCTTGAAGCAGATCGCACCCCAACCGCCGCGCGCGGAGCGGATGCGCGTAAAGCCACACCGCGCGCAATTGCCGGGCGCTGAAGCCGCGCGCACGGAACCCGCGGCGGCGGAAAATCCGCCGGGCGATCCGCAGCGCGAACAGATTCTGCTCGAACACCTCGCGCAGGTGCATCACATCGCGCGCCGCATTCACGATCGCCTGCCGCCGCAGGTGCCGCTCGACGATCTGGTACACGCGGGAATTCTCGGGCTGATGGACGCCATCCGGAAATACGATCCGCGCAAGAATGTTTTGCTCAAGCACTACGCCGAATTCCGGATCCGCGGGGCGATTCTCGATAGCCTGCGGCAGGTCGATTGGAGCCCGCGCGCGCTGCGGCGGCAGGCGAAACGCGTGGAGCAGGCGAAATTCGTGTGCCGGGCGCGGCTGGGACGCGATCCGAGCGAATCGGAGATTGCGGACGAAATCGGCGTCAGCCTGGCGCGGCTGCAGCGAATCATTGGCGACGTGCGCGGGCTCGATGTGAGCAGCCTGCACTCCGAGATCAGCGACCCTAACGGCGAAGACGCGATCGATCCGCCGGCGGACGCGCAGGAGGATCCGTTTCACCAGGCGCTGCGCTCGGAGATGACGGGCCTGCTGGGCAAAGCGCTTGGGGAATTGGCGGAGCGCGAACGCGAGGTGCTCGCGCTCTATCATTTCCAGGAACTGACCATGAAGCAGATCGGCGCGACGCTGGGCATCGGCGAGTCGCGCGTCTCGCAGATTCATTCAGCGGCGCTGCTGCGGCTGCGAGCGCGGCTGCGGCAGATGACGGAAAAAGCGCCCGGCGCGACGACATGCGCGGGGCCCGCGCCGATCAGAGTGAGAGCCGCCGCGGCCGGCGCCCGGAGTATTGCGTAAGAGGATATTCTGAGGTTGCGGCTACCGATTCTGCGCGGAGGGCCCCGCCGGATTCGCCTCGGCTTTGATTTCGCGGATAATTTTTTCGGCGAGAGCTTTGCTCGTGGCGCAATCGGGGTCGGTCATGCGGCATTGCGCGACCGTCATTTTGCAGCCGCAGGTGCAGATTTCGGAATTGAGGCGCTTGAGCGCGATTTTCTTCAGGCCGGGCGACAGGCCGGAAAAATCGACGCCGGGCAGCGACGTGGCGCGCGCGACATTCTTCAGGAAGATCTGGCCCGTATCGACGAATGTTTCCACCGGCACGTCGACGTGCATCCCGAGCAGCGCGTGGATTTCCTCGTCATACACTTCCGGAGGATACAGCCCCATGTGTTTTTGCACGACGCGGCCGCTGGTATCGAGGACGAAGGTGGTGGGCAGCGCGTCGACACCGCCGTATTCCTGCGAGAGCTTGTCGCTGCCCATCACGATGGGGTAGTTCATGTGGTGCGCGCGCGCGAAGGCCCGCACGGTCTCGGAGGGATCGTCGTCCATCGAGACGCCGATGATTTGCAGGCTGCCCTTGTATTTATCCGCGAGCGCGATCATCTCTGGAATTTCCTCGTTGCAAGGCGGGCACCACGTGGCCCAGAAATTGATCAGGACCACTTTGCCGTGATACGCGGCGGTCGAGATCGGCTGGCCGTCGAGATCGGTGAGCAGAAACGGCGGCGCGGGCGAGGGATCGCGCGCCAGGCGGATCACCTCGGGCGAGTCGTCGTCGGCGGAATCGGCCGCCGAATCATCGGACGAATTCCCGGGCGCGGCTTTTGCTGCGCCGGCCGGTTGCGCTTTCGCGCTTTTGGGCGCGACGGCGGCGCGCGTCGCGATGGCGGAATGGTTGGCGGCTTCGGCGCGGCGTTCGCGCGCGGCGCCGATTACCACCAGCACGATGGCGAGCCCAACCAGCGAGGCGATCACGGCCATGAGCGATTTCTGCATGGTTAGAGTCACATTATGCGGCAGAGCGGGCCGGGGCACAATGAGGCGGTGGGGCGTGCGTGCGTTGGGGACGGTGGCGATAGGGCTGCGTGCCGTTCCGGGACTTTTCCGCGGCGATGCTTCCCGAATTGATTTTGCCGGGTGGCGTGCAGGTTTTGCGGAGGCGCTTAACTTGCTGATAATGCGGGGATCGCGGGCCGCGGAGACGCCAGGAGATTGGGCACGGGAGTTGCATAAGGGATGGCGTGGGTCGCGTTCCAACGATCCGCCCGTCGGATGAATGGGGAGGAAGGGGCCCAATTCATCGGATGGAACGGGTCGTTCCCACCTGCCTCTGAGAGGGAAGCTAGGATGGATGACCCCAGGTCCGGTCACGCCTAGGCCGGGCCACCGGAACGCGGCCTTTGGGGGCGCTCGATCCCAAGCGAGCGCCCCCTCCTTTTTTCTTCCTTAAGGCCTCGCCAACGCTGCGATCTCTTAACTAATTCTTGTCTACGGTAGGCCAAGGAACAAATGCCAAGACCCAGAGCGCAATTATGTTGACGATAGGAATCCAAGCGATCAGGCACCACCAACGGCTGTGTCCGGTTCTTCGCAAAATACGGGCGATCGGAATCAGCAGAAGTGTAACGATAATGATCAGAGGAATAAAGAACGCAATCCCGCTGTGTACGGCCTCGTCCATACCTGCGGCCTATATCACGAATCGTTCACTCCATTCAAGCGTTACCCTTTGAGCTGCGACTGAAATCGCGCTGGCGCGGGCTTCCGCGAGCCAAATTGCGGCAATCGCCAGGCGTGCGTGCGATAATTGCGGCAGCGCATGCGCAACATCAAACTTACGATCGCGTACGACGGGGCGGATTTTCATGGCTGGCAAACGCAGCCGGGTGTGCCGACGATACAGGGCGCGCTGAATGACGCGGCGCGCAAAATCACGCAGGAGAAAATTGTGGTGCACGGCGCGAGCCGCACCGACGCGGGGGTTCACGCGCTGGGGCAGGTGGCGCATTTCCGCACGCAATCGCCGCTTTCGGCGACGGAGATTCAGCGCGCGCTGAACGCGCTGCTGCCTCCGGCGATTCGCATCGTCGAGGCGGAGGAAACCGGGCCGGAATTCCACGCGCGCTGGCTGGCGCAGGGAAAGACATACCGCTACCGGATTTATCGCGGGCGCGTCCTGCCGCCATTCGAGCACCGGCGCGCGCTGCACTATCCCTGGCCGCTCGATGAGGACGCAATGGCCGCCGCCGCGCGCCGATTCGAAGGCGAGCGCGATTTCACATCGTTCGCGGCGTCGGCAGGCTCGGAAGAGGACGATCGCGACCGGAACATGGTGCGCGTGATTTATTCTTCGGAAATCGTGCGCGAGCCTGAGCGCGACGAGATTGCGTACGTCGTGCGCGGGCAATCATTTTTGCGCTACATGGTGCGCAAGATCGTTGGCACGCTGATCGAGGTCGGGAAGGGAAGGCTCACGCCGGAGGATATTCCCCGCATCTTCGAGTTGCGCGACCGCTCGCAGTCCGGCCCGACGATGCCGCCCGAGGGGCTGTACCTGGTATCGCTCGAGCATCCCGACCCGACGGACTCGCTGGCGTCGGCCGCATCGCGGCGCACGAAAGCGGCAAACATTCAAACGTAACGCTAAGTTATTTAGCCCGGACGGCGACATTTCTCCCCGTATCGGAAGCCGCGTTTAACACAGAGGACGCAGAGCAAATCGGAGGGCACAGAGAACCGCTGCATCGCGCGCCTTCGAGCCCATGGCCAAGGAGACATCAAGAGAGATCCTTCGTCGCCTGAACGGCAGGCTCCTCAGGATGACGGCTCCAATTGAGGATTTCGGGTAGAATCGCGGCACGACGATGGGTACGGCGCGCACGAGACTCGCGGATGCAAATTCCCCGGCGGGGAACTCTGTGGATTCGATCGATCCTGCAACCAACGAAGTGGTCGCGCGATTCGAATGCGCCGACCCTGCTGCAATGCCCGCCATCTTCGAGCGCGCGCGGGCCGCGCAATCTGCGTGGGCGTTGCAATCCATTCGCGACCGCTGCGCGGCCCTGCGGCGGCTGCGCGATGCAATCTTCGATTCGCGCGATGAAATCGCGGACACGATTTCGCGCGAGACGGGCAAGCCGCGCGTGGAAGCCGTCTTCGCGGAAATCATTCTCGCGCTCGACACCGCGGATTTTCTCGCTCGGCGCGCGCCGGGATGGCTGCGTCCCGAGCGCGTGCCGCATCACAACATCGCGGTAAAAGCGAAATCCGGCTGGCTCGCATACGAACCGCTCGGCCTGATAGCGATCATTTCACCGTGGAACTATCCCTTCGCGATTCCGACGGCGCAAATCATCCCGGCGCTGGCCGCGGGCAATGCGGTGGTGCTGAAGCCGAGCGAGCTCACGCCGGCCACCGGCGCGCTGATCGGAGAAATCGCCGCGCGCGCCAAATTGCCCGAAAATCTGGTCCAGATCGTGCAGGGCGGGGGCGAAATCGGCGGCGCGCTGATCGAGGCTGCGCCGGACAAAGTGTTTTTCACAGGCAGCGTCGAAACCGGCCGCAAAATCGCGGGGGCCTGCGCGGCGAAACTGATTCCGTCCGTGCTGGAATTGGGCGGCAAGGACGCGATGATCGTGCTCGCGGACGCCGATCTCGAGATCGCGTCGAGCGCCGCCGTGTGGGGCAGCTTCATGAATTGCGGGCAGGCGTGCCTTTCCGTGGAGCGCGTGTACGTTGAAAAATCGGTGGCCGCGCAATTCACGGGGCTGTGCGTGGTGAAGACGAAAAAGCTGCGCCTCGGCCCGCCCTCCGATCCCGACGCGGAGATCGGGCCGATGATACGCGCGCGGCAGGTGGAGCGCGTCGAGCGGCAGTTGCGGGATGCGGTGGCCCGCGGCGCCAAGATTCTGACGGGCGGCGAGCGGCGCGCCGAGCTGGGCGCGAATTTCTTCGAGCCGGCAGTGGTGACCGGCGTCGATCATTCGATGGAGCTGATGCGCGAGGAGACATTCGGCCCGGTTCTGGCGATTCGGGCGGTCGCGTCGGCCGCGGAAGCCGTGGCTCTGGCCAACGATTCGCCATTCTCGCTTAGCGCAAGCGTGTGGACGCGCGACATGCAGGCCGCGCGAAAGATCGCGTCGCAACTGCGCGCGGGCGCGGTGACGATCAACGATGTGACAAGCTACTACGGCATCTCCGAAGCGCCGCACGGCGGGCGCGGGGCAAGCGGATGGGGACGGACGCACTCGCGTTTTGGCTTTCTCGAAATGCTTCACGTAAAATACATCGATCGCGACCGCCTGCCGCGCATCGCGAAGAGCTGGTGGTACGGCTACAGCGCGGAATTGGCCGCAGCCGCCGACCGATTCGTCGAGGCGCTCTTCGCGCCGAGCTGGCCGCGAAAGATAGCGGGCCTGCGCCGCAGCGGCGCGCTGATTTTCCGGCGCGACAGAATCTAGGCATCGGCCGCAAAAACTGGGCGCAGCAAGCTACGCCCCTGCAGGCGAAATTCGGAACGAAGAATGACCGACGAACTCATCTACGACTGGAACGCGCACGCCGAGCCCGAAATTCCCCGCGGGCGGCGCGTGATGCTTCTCGACGAGACGCTGCGCGACGGGCTGCAGAATCCCTCGGTGCGCGATCCCTCGATCGGCGAAAAAATCGAAATCCTGCACTTGATGGAGGCGCTCGGGATCGACCTTGCGAACATCGGCTTGCCGGGAGCGGGGCCTCGCGCGTTTGCCGATACGGAAAAGCTGGCGCGCGAAATCGCGGGCTCGCGGATGAAACTTCGCCCCAATATCAGCGGGCGCACGCACAAGGCCGACATTCAGTCGATGATCGAAATCTGCGAGCGCGTGGGGCAGCCGATCGAATCGGCGATGTTTTTGGGCTCGAGCCCGATCCGGCGGCTCGTGGAAGACTGGACCGTCGATCATCTGCAGCGCACCACGGAAGAAGCGGTGCGGCTTGCGGTGAATGCGGGCCTGCCGGTGATGTACGTGACCGAAGACACGATTCGGACCGATCCCGCGACCGTGATTGCGCTCTATTCGACGGCGATCCGCGCGGGCGCTCGCGCGATCGTGCTGTGCGACACGGTGGGCCACGCCACGCCGCGCGGCGCCTACAACCTCGTGAAATTCGCGATCGAGAAGATCGTGAAGCCTTCGGGCGAAAAGATTCGCGTGGATTGGCATGGGCATAACGACCGGGGTCTCGCCGTTGCGAATTCGCTGGCGGCCATCGCGGCGGGCGCGGATCAGGTTCACGCGTGTGCGCTGGCGCTCGGCGAGCGCGTCGGCAATACGCCAATGGAGGCGATGCTCGTCAACCTGCGGCTGCTCGGCCTGATCGATCGCGACCTATCGCGCCTGAAAGAATATTCGGAGACGATCGCGCGCGCGACGGACACCGCGATCCCGCCGAATTACCCCATCGTGGGCCGCGATGCATTTCGCACTGCGACCGGCGTGCACGCCGCCGCCATTGCAAAAGCGCACAAGAAAGACGATCCGACGCTCGCCGATGCGATTTATAGCGGCGTCCCCGCGCATCTTTTCGGTCTCGAGCAGGTGATCGAAGTCGGTCCGATGAGCGGGCGTTCGAATGTGGTTTACTGGCTTGCGAAACGCGGCATTCCGGCGGGGGACGAAGCCATCGACCGGATACTCACCGCCGCGAAGCAATCGAGCCGGATCCTGACGGAAGAAGAAATTCTCGCACTGGCAAGTTCCTCTGCGCGCCGCTAACGCACTCCAATGGAGATATGACGCACGGCGAGGGCCGGCGAGACGCCGGCGCTACGATTACTTGCTTGTTTGATTCGGTGGGGCGCCCTGATTTTGCTGCTCGGGTTTCGGGCGGGGGAGCAGCTTCATCGTCTTCAGCTTCTTCATGTATTCGGGGTACATCGTTTCGGGGCCGCCGCGCGTGGCTTCGGGCGGGATTCCGTAGCGCGCGGCAAATTCGTCGATGAACGGATTCTGCGCCATCAGGTAGCTCGGCACTTCGCCCTCGGGGCGATCCACTTCGTCGACGGACTCGCAGGGCCATGGATTCATCTGCTGCTGCGGCGCATAGGTGAAGTCGATCGTGCGCATCAGCGGCTCGGTGAGGTACACGGGATCGTAGGTGATCACCGCGACGGTCAGCACGTCGCCATGCCGCAGGATGTGGACGGTTGCTGTCGCCTCGTCGCTGCGCGGCAGCCCGTTGAGACCGAGCCAGTTCTCCTTGAGGTGCGTGGTGTAGATGACGAGCTGGTCGCCTTCCCAGTGCCCGGTCGAAAAGCCCTGCCAGGTGTGCCGGGCGTAAGGGGGAGGCTGCGGACGGCCATCCATCCAGATCGTCTGCTCGGCATTGTAGGCCGAGAGGCGGATGTGATAAGCGATCGTTTTCTGGGTGGCCGGATCGACTTCCTTCCAGATGCGCAGCGCCGAGGGACCGCGCCAGCCGTAATCGGAACCGTGCGCGCGGCACTGGTTTTCGGGAATCTCGACCACCGCGGCGCTCCAGCTTTCGGCGCGGAAAATCCCGGCGGCGTTGAGCGGCATGCCGAGGTAGTCGCCCATGTCGGCGCCGGCCAGGCGGTCGCGCTGATCTTCGAAGAAGGTGACCGCCCAATCTCCGCTTGGATCGATCTGCGCGAACGCCGCGCGGCAGAGCACTGTGGTTGGCGCGAGCAGCAAGAAGAGCAGACCCGCAATCCGGGCTGTGCGAAGAAGCCTCATCGAGACGACGTTGTACCACAAAATGCGGCGCGCGGGGATCGATTCTCGCGATTTTCTTTTCGGCGCTTGCCAGCGGGCGATTTCGAAGATTAAATAGGTTCATGGCTACACCCCAGACGCAGCCGCGCGCCGAAGTCGTGATCCGGCCGCTCGCCGAGAACGAATTGCCGCAGGCCGATCGGATGGTCCGCGTCGCTTTTGGAACATTTCTCGGCATGCCCGATCCCTCGACGTTCATGGGTGATGCGAACTATGCGTTTACGCGCTGGAAGGCCGACCCAGCGGCGGTTCTCGCCGCTACGCTCGATAGCAAGCTGGCTGGCGCGTGCTTCGCGACGCACTGGGGCAGCTTCGGATTCTTTGGCCCGCTCATCGTGGCGCCGGAACATTGGGGCCGCGGCATCGCGCAACAGCTCCTCGGACCCACGATGGAAATATTGCGCGGATGGCAGGTGCGGCATGCGGGGCTTTACACTTTTGCGAACAGCCCAAAGCACATGGCGCTGTACCAGAAATTCGGGTTCTGGCCGCGCGATCTCGTGGCCAACGTCGTGAAGCCGGTGGGCGACGTGGCGCCGCAAATGCCGCCCGATACATCGCGCTTCAACGACGCGAAGATCGAGGATCGCGCGCAGCTTCTGGCTGCGTGCCGCGAGGTGAGCAGCGCGAATTTCGAGGGGCTCGACGTCTCGCGCGAAATCCGGGCCGTGGCCGAGCAGAAACTCGGCAATACGATCCTCGTATGGGACGGCGTCGCGCTCGCGGCGTTTGCCGTGTGCCATACGGGCCCGCGGAGCGAAGCCGGCACGGGCGTGTGCTACGTGAAATTCGCGGCGGTGCGCCCGGGAGCGCACGCGGTGACGAATTTGAAGCGCCTGCTCGACGCCGTCGAGGCGTTTGCGCGGTGCGCCTGGGCGCACAAGATCATGGCGGGCGTCAACCTCGCGCGGCGGGAGGCCTACCAATCGCTGATCGCGCACGGATTCCGCGGCGACTCGCAGGGCGTCGCAATGGAGACCGGGGACGCATCATCGGGCTACAATCGCGCCGGCGTCTACATCCTCGACGATTGGCGCTAGCCGTTGCTGCAAAACTCGTGAAACTCGCGTTCATCTGCTGTATCTTGCTTTGGATGGCCACTCTTTCCGCCCGCGCCACCGACGATTCCGTCTCGAAGCTCGCCGAAGACGCGCGCTGCGCGAAGGGGCTCGAGTGGATCGCGAAAAACTCCTCGTGGGTTACCGAGCAGCAGGTGCGGCTCTCGGAAATTCCCGCGCCCGAATTTGGCGAAGCGGAACGCGGCAAGGCGCTCGCGGCGATTTTCGCGGCGGCCGGCCTCAACGTTCGCACCGACGACGCGGGCAACGTGATCGCCGAAAGCGCGGGATCGGAGCCGGGCGTCGTGCTCTTCGTCGCGCACCTCGACACCGTTTTCCCCGCGGGCACCGACGTGAGCGTAAAGCGCGACGGCAACCGCCTCGTCGGCCCCGGAATCTCGGACAACGCGGCGGGGCTTTCCGCTCTCGCTGGTCTAGCGCGCGCCCTTTCCACCTCGGGCATACGCACACGAAAGACGATCGTGCTCGCGGGAGACGTCGGTGAAGAAGGCGAAGGCAATCTGCGGGGCGTGCGCGCGCTGATGGACGAGTATGGCTCGCGCCTGGCGGACGTGATCGCCGTCGATGGCCCCTCGACCGATTACATCACCACGCAGGGAATCGCGTCGCGGCGCTTCGAGATTACCGTCACCGGCCCCGGCGGCCACAGCTGGTCCGATTTCGGCGAGCCCAATCCGATCACGGCGCTCGCGCGCGCCATCGTGAAATTTTCGGCGATACGCGTGCCCGATAATCCGCGCAGCTCGTTCAATTTCGGCGTGATCGAGGGCGGCACGTCGGTGAATTCGATCCCGGCGCGCGTGTGGGTGAAAGTCGATCTGCGCTCGGAGGATGAGGGCGAGCTTGCCCGCCTCGATAAAGCGCTTCGCGACGCGATTATGGCGGGCGTGAACGAAGAGCTTGCCGCTTCGCGCGTCTCCAGCGACGATTACGCGCAATTCGATCCATCGGCGCTGCACGTCGAGTTTCGATCGCTCGGCACGCGTCCCGCGGGCGCGCTGCCGAAGGATTCTCCGCTGCTCGCGACGATGCGCGCGGTGGACAGCTACCTCGGCAACCGTTCGCGCCTCGAGCGCAGCTCGACCGACGCGAATATCCCGCTCTCGCTCGGCATTCCCGCGATCGCCGTTGGAGGCGGAGGCAAGGGCGGCGGCTCGCACACGCTCGAGGAATGGTACGACCCCGCCGGCCGCGACCTCGGGCTCAAGCGCCTCTACCTCGCCGCGGTGGCCCTCGCCGGTATCTCCCGCTGAACGCCACCGGATTCTCCGCGATTGCGACGATTTTTTTTCGACTTTAGCGGGGATCCGCGCGAAGTCCCATTTTTATTCCTTTGCCACATATGCTTCGGGCATGGCTTGCGAATACGCGCAGGCATATGCGCGGCGTGGTTCGCGCGTTCCGCGCCGACGGCACTGTACCGCCATCTGGACGTCTACTGGCCCAGGTGCAAGCAAGGCGCACTGTACTTTTTTGGGCCCTCGGTCCCGTAGAAACGGGGCTCCGCCGCCGCCTACTCTTGTGCGGTCATGAAAAATTCCGTACTCGGTGGTTCAAATCAGCAACGCCTTCGTCCCTGGTTTCTTCCCAATCAACGGCTCCGCCTTACCGGCGCAACACGGCAGGCCATTTGGTCCGGCCTGTTGATCGCCGCATACTTTTGCTTCGGCGGGTCGCCATTGCAGGCCCAGGGTCGGCTAACTTTGACTCCCAACTACGTCAACTTCGGCACCGTTGCAGTGAGCGCGACAAGCTCCGTGGCCATCACCGTCAAGAACACGGGAAACGCAACCGTCACCTTCAGCGGACAGCGCCTGTCTGCAGTTCCGCAATTCACGGTGAGCGGGTTCCCGCTCGCGGCTACGCTGGCGGCCGGAAAGAGCGCGACGTTTACCGTGAAATTTTCGCCCACGGTGGCCGGCGCGAAGTCCGGAACGATCACGTTTACCAGCAACGCTGCCAACAAGTCTCTCGTCATTTGGCTGAACGGCTCGGGTGCCCAGTCGTCCATCTCAGCGACCCCGGCGTCTGCCGCGTTTGGCAGCGTTGCGGTCGGCGCCACGAATACGCAGGTGATTCGGCTCGGGAATTCCGGAACGTCGACCGACACGATCTCCGCGCTGGCCGCTTCGGGCGCCCCTTTTTCCGTCTCTGGGATCAGCCTTCCGCTTTCATTGGGCGCGGGCAAGAGCATCACGTTCAATATCGCCTTTGCTCCCAAAGCGGCCGGCGCCGTCAGCGGTTCCGTCAAGGTCGAGGGCAACTTTCCGACTGTTACGGTGGGAGCTAGCGGTACCGGCGCTTCGGGAACGCGCGTGATTTCCGCCAGCGCCACGACGGAAAGCTTTGGAAACGTGAACGTGGGGAGCAGCGCCACGGCCGACGTGAACCTTACTGACACGGGAAACTCGAGCGTGACGATTTCGGGTGTGTCCTACAGCGGCGCGGGAGTTTCGGGCAGCGGCGGCGCCAACGTGACGCTGAATCCCGGCCAGTCGACTCCGGTCACCGTGGAATTCGCGCCGACGAAGGCCGGGAGTGTGGCCGGCAGCGTGGTTATCGCGAGCAACGCGACCGATTCTCCGCTCACGATCGCGGTTTCCGGATCCGGCGTCGCTGCCTCCACCCATTCGGTGAGTCTCAGCTGGGCGGCAAGCGCGTCGTCTTCCGTGGTGGGATACGACGTCTACCGGGCCAGCGTTTCGGGCGGGCCTTATAGCAAGCTCGTTTCGGATCCTGTGAAGGTGCTCGATTACACCGACTCGGACGTCCAGGCGGGGGCGAAGTACTACTATGTGGTCACGTCCGTCGATTCGAGCGGCGTCGAGAGCGCCTATTCGAGCCAGGTTTCCGTCACAATCCCCTAGAGAGGCCTCGTAACACTCGCCGGGGGCCATCGGAAAAGAGTGCGTCTCGGATTCGGCCTCGGGCTGCCACCCACCGGCAGCCGCGTGGTTGCGGCGGCAAGGTTCCCCGCGTAGACTCTGCCGCATGCGCGAAACCTGCCCCCGGCGCGCGAGCCGATGCTGAGCAAACGGCCGAAATACAAATGGTTTGCAGTATATGTCCAATAGATTGCATACTTTGGCGGACCGCAAATCCCTAAGCCATTCTATCTATTATGCTTAGTGGATGGCCACACAAGTGCGCCGGATTATACTAAGGTGTTGGTGTCCCATCGGAGGCAACAAATACATGCTCAAGTTCGCCAGGTTGGCCGTTCCGGTTCTCGCTGTCGTTGCTGTGCTTCTCTTCGCTACAGGTACCCGCGCAGACTCGTTTACGATTACGATTTCCGGCACGCCTATCACCTCTGGGGCATACGCCGGTGATAGTGTATCGGGGACGCTCGACGTCATCGCCGCGCCCGACGGTCTCGGCGATGGCGGCTTTGTGGCTACGTCCATTACGAGCGGCTCCCTGACCTTCACAGACGGTTCCACGTCGACGGATGCGGTGACCGGTCTGGTGCCACTGGATCCTTCTTCCCCGTCTCCTTTCGCCGCCGGATATGACGCGTATTACATCTGCGATACGGCCTCCTGCTACCATTACTGGGGCTACGATAACCTCCTGTATCCCGGAACACCTGACTTGAGTGATGCGTTGCTGTTCACGGTAAACGGCAAAGACGAGCCCGTAGAGCTTTTCTGCTCGAGTACCGGCACATGCGGCCTCGGGGTCTGGCTCGACTATGCAAACAACGGAAACGATCCCTATGATTCCGGGTTTGAGTACTATTCGGTCACACTAACAGAGGTGCCCACCGCGCCGGAGCCTTCCAGCCTGCTGCTTCTAGGGTTGGGCCTGCTCGCGTTGCTTGGCCTAGGCCGGACGAGTCTGCGAGAAAAGTGCGGGCACTTTGCGGCCCGTGCGTGATTAGCCAGATCAACTGGTAAGTTCATACGTTTCCGGGGTGTCAAGCCCCGGAAACGGTTTGTCGTCAGCCACAAAGCCACTTTCTTGCGGCAGCATGCTTCCCCGCGTAGACTCACCTCCATGCGCGAAACCTGCCCCCGGCGCGCGAGCCTATGCTGAGCAAACGGGTCCGCGCGGACCTCGCCCTTGGCCTCTGCACGCTGATTTGGGGCGCCACGTTCGTGCTCGTCAAAGACGCGCTCGCCGATATCTCGGTGGTCGTCTACATCGCCGTGCGCTTCGCGCTCTCGGCCGCGCTGATGGCGATCATTTTCTGGCGCTCGCTGCGGCGGCTGAATCTGAAAACGGTGTGGGCCGGCGTGCAGATTGGCATCTGCATGTTCGGCGGGTACATGTTTCAGACCGCCGGATTGAAATACACCACACCCGCGAAGGCGGCGTTCATCACGGGCATGAGCGTGGTGCTGGTGCCGCTCTTGCTCGCCGCGTTTGGCCGCCGCCGCGTCACCGCCTGGATCTGGGCAGGCGCTGCGGCCGCGCTGGCGGGACTTTACTTCCTGACGGTTCCGCCCGAAGGCCTGGGCGCGCTGAATCGCGGCGACCCGATCGTCTTCGGCTGCGCGGTGATGTTCGCGCTGCATATCATTTTCATCGGCCGCTACGTGGGTGAGCATTCCGTGGGCGCGCTCGCCTTTCTGCAAGTCGCGACGACCGCCGTTCTTTCGACACTCCTGTTACCGCTTGCCACGCTTGCCGGATGGGAAACGCCTCGCCTGGTTTGGAGCAACACGGTGATCGTTGCCGTCCTCGTGACGGCCATCGGCTCGACGGTGATCGGCTTCTCGCTGCAAACGTGGGCGCAGCAGCACACTTCGCCGTCGCATACCGCGATTCTCGTGAGCCTCGAGCCGGTTTTCGCCGCGATCACCTCATGGCTGCTTGCCACCGAGCATTTCGGCGCGCGCACTCTGGCGGGTGCGGCGTTGATCCTAGCGGGCATCCTCCTCGCCGAACTGAAGGGCGCCGCCCCGATGGTCGCCGAATCCCCCGAGCCCATCGCCCGTGCCATCGAGTAGCAACCACCATCGCAACCAACCCTGCGATTCCGAGGGTTGAGCGGCCCGATTTCCGCGCCCTTTCTCCTCCGTCCGCGCGGGAATCGGGTGTTGTGGCGAAGGCGAGGAATCTGGGCGAAAACTTCGGCGGCGCATTTTGCCGCGTAACCTTTCGGGCCGAGCGCGGTTTATGTTAGAGAAGACGGAGCGATGCCACCGAAGGACGCCCACGACGAACGGCTCCTGATCGCCGCCGCGCAGAAAGATCCTGCGCGCTTTGCGGAGCTATATGAGGAGCACTTCGAGCGTGTCTACGCGTTCGTCGCGCGGCGCCTGCGCCATCGCGACGATGCCGAAGACGTTACTTCCCAGGTGTTTCGAGACGCGCTCGCGAACATCGGCAAATTCGAGTGGCGCGGCGCGCCTTTCGCGAGTTGGCTCTATCGCATCGCTTCCAACGCGATTGCCGATCGCTGGCAGCACGCCGCGAAAGAGCAGGGCGCTGCGCTCGCCGACGATCCGCCGGACGATTCCGCACATGCAAATCCGGAAGAAATCGAGAGACGCGCGAGCTTATTCCGTCTAGTAGCCACGCTGCCGGGCGACCAGCGGCGCGTGATTGAAATGCGCTTCGCTGAGGGAAAAAGCATCAACGAAATCGCGCGCGAACTTGGTCGCACGGATGGCGCCGTGAAGCAGTTGCAATTTCGCGCAATCCAGAATCTGCGCGCGAGTATCGAAAAGAAGCCGCGCGAGCGCAAAAGCGAAAAGCCGGTAAGCAAAAATGGCTAACAACACGCAAAGCGAACAACTCGACAAAGTCGTATCGGCGCTGCTCGGCCCTCCCAACGCGCCTGTTTCACGAGCCGCTGCGGCGCGCCCGTTCGATATGAGCTTCGCGCCCGTGATTGAAGTCATTCGCGATCTGAAGGATCTTCCGCGCCCCGATTTCAAGGCGCGCCTGAAAGCCGATTTGCAAAGGAGAGCAAAAATGGCTACTGCAGCCGCAAAACCGGTTCCGGAGACCCGCACCTCCGCCATCCCCTATCTGGCCGTCAGGAATGCGGCCGCCGCAATCGATTTTTACAAGAGAGCCTTCGGCGCCACTGAAGTGATGCGCCTGGTGCAGCCCGACGGCCGCGTGGGCCATGCCGAAATCGAAATTGGCGGCGCGAAAATCTACCTCGCCGACGAATTTCCCGAAATCGATTTCCGCAGCCCCGAGTCGCTCGGCGGATCGCCCGTTCGAATCCACCTCAACGTGCCCGACGTGGACGAATCCGCGGGCCGTGCGCTCGCTGCGGGCGCTGCAGTGGTTCGCCCCGTGGCGGACCAGTTCTACGGCGACCGTTCCGGTCAATTCCGCGATCCATTCGGCTACATCTGGGTTCTCTCCACACACAAGGAGGACATGTCGCCCGAGGAGATGCAGCGGCGCGCGGCGCAGGAAAGCGCGGCCTCTTCAGCCGTGAGTTTCATCCGCGAAGGATTCCACACCGTGACGCCTTACCTGATCATTCCGCATGCGGCGGAGTGGATCGATTTCGTGAAGCAGGCGTTCGGCGCCGAAGAGCATTTCCGCGCGAAGCGGCCGGGCGCAGAGGACATCATCATGCACGCCGAGGTGAAAATCGGTGATTCGATGATCGAGCTCGCCGACGCGAACCCGCAATTTCCAGCCACTCCGTGCACGCTGCTTTTGCGTGTCGGCGATCCGGACGCGGCGTATGCGCGTGCGGTCGGCGCGGGCGCCACGGTCTTCGATCCGGTCACCGATCACGACTACGGCTCGCGGGGCGGGACGGTGGTCGACGCCTCCGGCAACCGCTGGCACATTTTCAGTCCCACGCCTGGCAATCAGATTTTTGGCGCGTTCGGCACGATCACGCCGCACCTCTACGCGCGGCAGCCCGTGGATTTGATCCATTTCCTTGAGGCCGCATTCGGCGGCGAAGAGGTCTACCGGGCGGAGATGCCAGGCGGCGGAATTCCGCACGCGCAGGTCCGCATCGGCGATTCCCTGGTGGCTCTCGCGGGCGGGCGCGGGCCGTACACGCCCATGCCAAGCACGCTGCACCTCTACGTGCGCGATACCGACGCGCTTTACGAGCGCGCTCTAGCCGCCGGGGCGACTTCGATTCAGCCGCCCGCGGATCAGCCCTATGGCGACCGCAGCGCCGGCGTTACCGACCCATTCGGCAACCGCTGGTTCATTGCCACGCACGTCAAGGATGTTGCATTCTGAGCAAACGCTGGATAGGAAGCCCAGAGGGAGGGAACTATGGCGTCGAGCGGCGCCGGCATCGGCAACGTGACGGAGAATCCCGCGCTCGTCGAAATGGCGATGGCTTATTCGCGCAGCCGCATGGTATGCGCGGCTGCGCGGCTTGGCATCGCCGACGCACTCGCGGGCGGCGAACGCAGCGTCGACGATTTGGCCAAAGACTGCGCGGCCGACCGGGGGTCTCTGTATCGCCTGCTGCGCGCGCTCGCCGTTTGGGGAATCACGTCGGAGACTACGCCCGGCAGATTCGTTCTCGCGCCGCTGGGGCAGCCCTTGCGCAAGGACGCGCCGAATTCAGTCTGGCCCGCGGTGGTATTTTGGGCGGACCTGCTGGCCGATAGTTGGGCGCAGCTCACGGACTGCGTCCGCACCGGCCAGAGCGCTTTCAAGGTGATGGAGAGCAAGGGAATCGCTTCGCGATGGTCGCAAGATCCGGATGCGAACGCCATTTTTCGCGTCGTGATGGGCACGGCTCCGGCCGAGGATTACATGCCGATCACGCAAGCCTGGAATTTCAGCGGGCGCCGAGTGGTGGCCGATCTAGGCGGCGGAGGCGGCGCGCTGATCAGCGCGATCTTGAAACACAACCCGAATCTCAACGGGATGTTGGTGGACCGCCCCGCATCGATCGAAACAGCCGCGCCGCGGATTGAGGCCGACGGATTGGCCGACCGATGCAAGCTGGTCGCGGCCGACCTGCTCGAAGGCGTGCCGGCCGGCGCGGACGTCTACGCGATGAAGCACGTGCTGCACGGTTACAACGACGACGTGGCCCTCAAGCTTTTGAAAAACTGCCGCGCGGCGATCCCGCGGGAAGGCGCTCTCCTTGTCCTCGAGTTCGTTCTTCCAGACGTGATCTCGGAGCCCAATCCGGCGCTCGAATTTCTCTTGATGAGCGACCTCAACATGATGGCCGTGACCGGCGGCAAGGAACGCAGCGCCGCCGAATGGAAACCTCTGCTCGCCGCGGGCGGATTCGAGATGCGCCGAATTGTTCCAGTCTTCGCCAAAGACAAGTTCGCGAATAACGTGGCCGTCGTGCAAGGCGTTTCCATCATCGAAGCTGCTCCTGGATCCTGACTGCGTGCTTTCAGCTTGAACACAGCGCACCGCTTTTGCGGAGTCTCTTCTTTTTGTGCCCGCCATAGGACTATAATGACCATAGAGGTCATAAAGAGGAGATTCTCGATGGCCCATCGAAAACATACCTGGGGAGTGGCGAAAGCGAAGGCCCAGTTCAGCGCCCTAATCGACAGGGCATTGTCGGAGGGGCCGCAAATCATCACGCGCAGCGGAAGGACTCAGGTGGTGGTCGTCGCGGCGGACGAATGGGAACGCAAGACGCAGCGCAAGGGCAGCCTCGCTGAGTTTTTCAGGGATTCTCCCTTGCGAGACTCCGGAATCAAGATCACACGCGACAAAAGCAAAGCGCGGGAGATCGAGATTTGAATTTCCTGCTGGATACCAATGTGGTGTCGGAGTGGGTGAAGCCGCAGCCCGAACCGAATGTGCTTCGGTGGTTTTCGGAAGTTGACGAGGATAGCGTGTGGCTGAGCGTAATCACGTTTGCCGAAATTCGCGCGGGCATTGAGAGAATGGCGCCGGGGCGCAGGCGCACGGCCCTCGCCGGGTGGCTCGAAAACGATTTGCCGGCGAGGTTTGAGGGACGCATTATCGGAATTGGCCTCGGAATCGCTGACGCATGGGGAAAGTTCATGGCCCGCTGCGCGAAGCAGGGAAGAACGGTCGGCGCCATGGACGGCTTCCTCGGAGCGATCGCGCTGGCCCAAGGTTTCACGCTGGTCACGCGGAACACGGGAGACTTTGCTCCGCTGGGGATCGCGGTTCTAAATCCGTGGACGCCACGGCCCCGCTAGAGCGGCCTCGCCTTGGGAAAATCGCCCGCCTAATTGTGATGGAATTTCACGTCGAGGGCTTCGTGCATCACAGGGATGCGCAACGACTTTTTCTCGAATGCGGAGATTGCGGGCTCGTGGACTAGCGTGAGGCCGATGTCGTCGAGGCCCTTCAGCAAGCACTCGCGGCGGAATGGATCGACGGTGAAGGAATAGCGCAGGCCTTTGTCGTCGGTGACGACTTGCTGCTCGAGATCGACCGTGACGCTGTAGCCGTCGTTCTGCTCGGTGCGCTTGAAAAGCTCGTCCATCTGCTCGTCGCTCAGTGTGACGGGCAGAATCCCATTTTTGAAGCAATTGTTATAGAAAATGTCGGCGTAACTCGGGGCCAGAATTGCGCGCACGCCGTAGTCGAGGATCGCCCACGGGGCATGTTCGCGGCTCGAGCCGCAGCCGAAATTCGCGCGCGCGAGAAAAACGCTGGCGCCCTTATAGCGCGGCTTATTCAACACGAAATCCGGATTCGGCTTCTCGCCCGGCAAGTAGCGCCAATCGTAGAAGAGGACGCGGCCGTAGCCCTCGCGCGTGAGCAGCTTCAGGAATTGCTTGGGCACCATCTGGTCCGTATCGACATTTACGCGATCGATCGGCGCGACAAGCCCCGTAAGTTTCGTGAAAGGTTTCATTGTTATTCGGCTCCGTCCAAGCCCTTCCACTTGCGGATGTCGACGAAATGGCCTTCGATTGCGGCGGCGGCGGCCATCATCGGGCTGACGAGATGCGTGCGGCTGCCCTTACCCTGGCGGCCTTCGAAATTGCGATTCGAGGTGCTGGCAGAGCGCTCGCCGCTCGGCAGGACATCGTCGTTCATCGCGATGCACATGCTGCAGCCCGCGTCGCGCCACTCGAATCCGGCGTCGCGGAAAATCTTGTCGAGGCCTTCCTTTTCGGCCTGCACTTTCACGACACGCGAGCCGGGGACCGCGAGCGCCTGCTTGAGCGATTTCGCGACGTGCTTTCCGGCGATCACCTTCGCGGCGGCGCGCAGATCCTCGATGCGCGAATTCGTGCACGAGCCGATGAACACGCGATCCACGGGAATATTTTCGATCGGCGTGCCGGGCTTGAGATCCATATAGGTGAGCGCGCTTTCGGCGGCCTTGCGATCGACGGGATCGGCGAAGGAGGAAGGATCAGGCACGCGGCTCGTCACCTGCGTGACCATGCCGGGATTGGTGCCCCAGGTGACCATCGGAGCGAGCTCTTCGGCTTTCAGCGTGACCGTTTCGTCGTATTTCGCGCCGGCGTCGGTGGCGAGCGATTTCCAGTAGGCGACCGCTTCCTGAAAATCTTTGCCGCGGGGGACGAACGGCTTGCCTTCGAGGTAAGCGAACGTTGTGTCATCCGGCGCGACCATGCCGGCGCGCGCGCCGCCCTCGATAGTCATGTTGCACATCGTCATGCGGCCTTCCATCGAAAGGCCGCGCACGGCTTCGCCGGTGTATTCGGCGACGTAGCCGGTGCCGCCCGCGATTCCAATTTTGCCGATGATGGCGAGGATGATGTCTTTCGCGGTGACGCCGTGCGGGCGCTTGCCTTCGACGTCGATCTTCATCGTTTTCGATTTGTATTGCGAGAGGCACTGCGTGGCGAGCACGTGCTCCACTTCGCTCGTCCCAATGCCGAAGGCGAGCGCGCCCATCGCGCCGTGCGTCGAGGTGTGGCTATCGCCGCAGACGATCGTATTGCCGGGTTGCGTGATGCCGAGCTCCGGGCCGATGACGTGCACGATGCCCTGATTGCGGCTCTGCATGTCGAAAAGATTGATGCCGTGCTCCTGGCAATTGCGTGCGAGCGCTTCGAACTGCGCGGTGGCATCGGCATCGAGCACCGCCAGCGCGCGATTTTTCGTCGAGACCGAGTGATCCATTACGGCGAAGGTCAACTCGGGCTGGCGCACTTTGCGGCCGGCGGCCTTCAGTCCGGAAAACGCCTGCGGAGAAGTGCCTTCATGGATCAGATGGCGGTCGATATAAATCAGCGATGGTTTTCCCGGCTCTTCGTAGACGACGTGCGCATCCCAGATTTTTTCGTAGAGTGTGCGAGCGGCCATATTTTCAGGATGAACCTTCCAGCCACATTGTAACAACTTCGCGGGTGCGCCGCCAAATCGCAGCGCGGCGGATTCTAGCAGAGTTCTTGTGCCGCGCGGCGCGGTTTCCGGCATAATTCCCCTGCGGAAAGGCGTCGCCTGACTCGGCGAAGAGGAGATGAAATTTATGCGCATTGAAAATCGACGCCGGCGGGGAATTTTGCAGGCGTCGGGAATCATCGCCGCGGTTTTCGTTACAGGACTGTTCGCTCTGCGCGTCGGCGTGATGCAGCGCAGCATCGTTCAGGCGGCATCCGCGCGGGCTCAGAGCGCGTCCTCGAGGCCCCAAACACAGGCCGACCCCTGGACGGTGTCGGAGACTGTAACGCCGGCCGACCTTGAGAAGGAACTGGGCGATCCCGATCCGGCGAAGCGGCCGATCGTGGCGTGCGTCGGATTCAAATTCCTATACGACGGCGGGCATGTGCCGGGTGCTTCTTACCACGGACCCGCGGCGAAGCCCGAAGGGCTGGCGGACTTGAAAGCGTGGGCGCAGAGCTTGCCGAAATCCTCGAACGTCGTTCTCTACTGCGGATGCTGCCCGATGGTGCGCTGCCCGAATCTGCGGCCGGCGTTCACGGCGCTGCACGACGCGGGCTTTGCGCGCCTGCGCGTCCTGCTGCTGCCGACGAATTTCGCGACAGACTGGGCGGCGAAGGGCTACCCGGTTGAGAAGGGAAAGTGAATTCGAAGGGGGGAGAGGAGCGGCCCGGGGGCGAACCGCTCCTCCGCGAGCGGCGACTATAACCCGTCGCCGAGGTGCGCGAGGCGATCGTCCACCGTCGCGCGAACTTCCGAGCCGATCTGAGTCAACTTCTGCTGCTGATCCGGGGTGAGCACCGCGAAAATCTCGCTGCGGATTTTTTCGCGCTCGACAATCGCATCCGCCAGGATGGCCGATTCCTGCTGGGCCATCGAATGGACGAATGCGTCGTCGTAGGCGGTCTTCGCGTGAAGCTGCTCGTTGTCCTGCTCGATCTGCTGGCGCAAGGCCTGGATCGTGGGGCGTTCGTTGGTGAGGATCGTATTGATTTGAGCCTTTTGATCGGGCGTGAGATTGAGGTCGTCCGCGATGTGCCGCATGAGGAAGCCGCCTCGCATCCGCTCGAACGGAGCGGCCGCGCGAACGGCGTGCGCGCCGACGAGCAGAACCACGAGGGTTCCGATCGCGGCGAAGACCATCAGAGTTTTTTTCATGGCTGAATTCCTTTCCGCTTTCCAATTTCGATTGAGGATCATTTCGTCCTCTATTGGTATTACGGACGGGAAGCGCGCAAGTCTGTAAAGAAGTGTCGCCCGCGAGCATGAAGGCAATCTCGCGAACTAGGGCCTCGCTCCGACGCGCATGGAGCACGTGGCGTGTGCGGGGAGCACGCCCGGGCGAGCCCGGCCGGCAAGCGGCGGGAGCAAGCTCCCGCACTCCGCGACTCTCGTACCTGTTCTCACACGCATTCTGAAGGTTCGCGCTTCTGCTCTAAAATGCGGACGGAAAACAAAGCGGCCGCCCGATGGGCGGCCGCTGTTGAGCAATGCGCGCCTACGCCCGAATGCGCGTGGCGTTAGTTGCAGGGAATCGTTGCGCCGCTGGCGTTCGTGCAGGTTCCCGTGTGGGTGACGCCCTGGCCCTTCGTGTAGGTGGTCGACCCCTGATAGGTGTCGCCGTTTTTGTTGGTGGCGTCCGTGGTGTGAGTGGCGGAGCCATTCTGGAACGTCGTGTTGCCCTGGTACGTGCCACCATTCGCGCCGGTCGCGGTGGTGCTGCGGGACCCGGAGAACTGCCCGTCGGCATTGCGCTGCGAAGAGCCGCTGCTCTGGATCGAGCCCCGCGGACCGGACGCTTGCTCCGTGCCCTGGTGAGTCACATTGCCGTTATTCCACTGGGTGCTGCCGTGACGCGAGCCTTCGGCGCCGTTGGCTGTGCGGAACGAGCCGCCGCTGGCCGTCGCGCCCTGGCCGTGGCCATTCGTTGTGGTCACGCGCCCGCGTCGTGCGTAGCCGCCATTGGCGCCTCGCACGGCGGTGCCGTGTCCCGCGGTGATGCCGCCATTGGCGTTGCGATGTGCAAAACGCCCGTGGGCGATTGCTTGTGCGTTGACGTTGGTTGCAAGCAGGCCGAGGGCTGCGGCCGCTGTAACGATAGCGAGCTTCGAAAGGGATTTCATCTGAGCACTCTCCTTGGTTTTTCAGCGCCTCGATCTTGCGCTTATCAGGTCTAACACGGTGCCTGGGGCGTTGTTTGTAAGGAAGTGTCAGGCACCCGGGAGGCCCCAACAATAGGACTATTTCCAATGAATTAAGGGGTGATTCGTTGGGCAGGGAGGGTGATTTTTACCTCGAGACCGCCGCTTTCGCGATTGCGGGCTTCGATGCCGCCGCCATACAGCTTTGCGACCTTTTGCGAGATCGCCAGCCCAAGGCCGGTTCCTCCGGTCGATCGATCGCGCGCGCCCGAGACGCGGAAGAACGGCTCGAAGAGGCGCGGCAAGGCCTCGGCGGGAACACCGGGTCCTTCGTCGGCGATGCGTATTTCGGTCAGCGGAGGCGTTGCGCCGTTCACCAAAACGCGAACCGCGACCGATGTGCCGGGTCGTGTGTAGCGCAGCGCATTGCGCACCACATTTTCAAGGCAGCTCCGCAGCAGGTTGGGATCGCATTTGATCCGGCAATCTTCCGCCTGATCGAGGCGCACCGATTTGTTTTCGTTTTTTCCCTCGAGGCGCGCGTCGTCGACAATGCTTTCAAGAATTGCTCGCAGGCTCACGGGGATTTGCGTGTGTCGATCGGCCTGGGTCTGCAGGCGGGTGAGGGTGAGAATTTGATCGATCAATTCGCCGAGGCGTTTCAGATCGACGTCGATTCGCTCGAAGGCCGTGGCATCGCCGCGCCGCGCGAGTTCGAGGGACACGGTAAGGCGCGTGAGCGGAGAACGCAGCTCGTGTGAGATGTCGCCGAGGAGTTCCTGCTGCTTTTCGAGCAGGGATTGAATGCGGTCAGCCATGGCGTCGAAATCGCGGGCGAGGTCGGCGATCTCGTCGTTTCGCTCCGCCAGCGCGGGCGAGGCGCGGACCGAGAAATCGCCTTCGGCGATGCGGCTCGCGGCAGATTGCAATTGGCGAATCGGGTTGGCAAAGTGCCGGGCGAGAAGAAAACAGAGCAGCCCGGCTGCGAGCAGGACGACTGCGAGCCGCAGGAAGGCGACGCCAAAATCCGATTGGAGCAGCAGTCCGCGCAGAACGCGAACCTGGGCCACGAAAATGTAATTGCCCTTGGGGGACGGGACGACGAGCGCGCCCGACCAGCGCAGCTTCGTGCTGATCTGCGATCGCCCGGTCTCGACCGCTTTCTGCATCAATTCGAGCGTGCCTTCCGGCAGGCCGCGGCCGGCGAGATCGTGGCCATTTGGGTCGAAGAGCGCGGCGCGAATTCCGGAGGAATCCTGGATGTCGTCGAGGTACTTACTGAGCAGTGGCGTTCCCCCATGGGTGTAAAAATCCACAGCGCTGTGAGCATAGAGATCGAGCGCGCGCGACATCCAGCGGCGCCCGATGGGCTGGTATCCGGTGAGGACGGTGAACATCATCATCGCGACGCCCAGCATGGCCATCGCGAACCAGAACCACAGGAAGATTTTGTAGAAAATGCCGCGCACTATGCGTTTTCTCCGGGTTCGCCCGAATCGCCGCCCGTGTAGATGTATCCCGCGCCGCGGATGCTGCGAATTCTCTCGACGGTTCCGGCGTGCGCGCCAAGCTTTTTGCGCAGGCTGCTGATGTGATTATCGACGCTGCGGTCGAGCAGGCCGACGGGGCGTCCGAGCGCTTCCTCGGCGATTTCGTCGCGGCTAAGCACCTTCCCGGCGGAGCGAGCCAGCAGCAGCAAAATGTCGAATTCCGCGCCGGTCAGTTCGACCTCGGCGCCATTCTGCATCACGCGGCGCGTGCGGCTATCGATGTGCAGATCGCCGATCGCGAATGCGGCGGGCAGGACGGCTGTGCCCCTGCGGCGAAGCACGGCGCGGATGCGCGCGACCAGTTCGCGCGCGTTGAATGGCTTCGGGAGGTAGTCGTCCGCACCGGCCTCGAGGCCTGCGATGCGGTCGGCTTCGTCGCCGCGCGCCGTGAGCATGATGACAGGCACTTGCGAGCTCATGCGGATCCGGCGCAGGACTTTGCGGCCGTCGCCGCCGGGCAGCATCACGTCGAGGATCACGAGCTCGTAATCCTCCTTCACGCCTTCACGGATGCCGGAATCGGCGTCGTGGACGGCATGGATCTGGAATCCGTCCATGGCCAGCAGACGCGCGAGCGACGCGCAGAGCTCGGCATCGTCGTCGACCATCAGGATGGGCACGGATTTCATGGAATCTACGGGCCTTGTCCGTTTTTACCGGAACGCGCCACAATCCATTGTAAAGAAGTGTCGCGCTGGGCGGTGCGTTTCGAGTGCGAAACAGACACGGGAGGGCGGATCGATCTTCGAATTCTTGAGCAAAGGCGGCGGAAGAATTATTTGCGCGGGGAACAGGGTGTATAATCCGCGACCGAATTCGGAATGCTCGGCGAAGGTTGGTTTGGGTGGTGGAAAGCGCTGCCTGAAGAATGGGGAATCGGGCGCGCCCGGGCATTCGGGAGAAAACGGGGGGGATTGCATGAAGGGTAGCTTACTGACGTTTTTGTGTTTGGCCGCGCTCTGCGTGTTGCTGATAGTGCCGATGCCTGCGTCGGCGCAGCAATCGTGCGAGAGCCTAATGTCTGCGCAGATTCCGCACGTGACGATCACGATGGCGACGGCGATCAGCACGCCGCCGGATTTCGAAGTGCCGAGCACAGGCGGGCGATTCGGCACGCCGGCGGGACTGAAGGTATCCGTTCCATTCTGCCGCGTGGCCGGATTTTCGGCGCCAACGAGCGATTCGCACATCGGGTTCGAAGTGTGGTTGCCGATCGCCAAGGATTGGGACGGAAAGTATATCGGTATCGGGAATCCGGGATTCATCGGAGAAATCAGCTACGCCGGGTTGACGCGGGAGGTGAATCGCGGTTCGGCGGCGGCTTCGACCGACACGGGCCACCAGGATGTGGGCGCAACGAGCGAAGCGCCCGACAAGTGGGCGATCGGCCACCCCGAGAAAGTGGCTGACTGGGGATACCGCGCGATGCACGAGACGGCTGTAGCGGCGAAAGAGCTGATTCTCGCGTACTACGGAAAGCCGGCGAAGCTGTCGTTTTTCAGCAGTTGCCATGAAGGCGGCAATCAGGCGCTCACCGAGGCGCAGAAGTTTCCCGATGATTATGACGCGATTGCCGCGGGCGATCCGGCCTACTACATCACGCATTTGCAGGCGGTATCGGAGTACATGACGTGGCTTTCGTTGAAGGACGGTGTGAAAGCGGCGGGCTACATTCCGCCGAGCAAGTATGCGGTGATCCATCGCGCGGCGCTCGATGCATGCGATTCGCTTGACGGCGTGCGCGACGGCTTCATCGAGGATCCCACGCGCTGCCATTTCGATCCGGAAACGATTCGCTGCCCGGGAAAATCCGATTTGGCGTCGTGCCTTACGGAGCCGCAGGTGCAGACGGCGAAGCTCGTTTACGCCGGGCCGAAATTCGCGGACGGCACGCCGGTTTATCCTGGCTTCGATCCGGGCAGCGAGCTGGGCTGGGGACTGATGATGGCCGGACCCGCGCCGCTGAGCATCAGCACGGGATTCTTCAAGAGCATCGTTTTCGGGAATCCGGATTGGGATTTCCGGACCTTCGACGTGGACCGCGATACGCGGCTCGCGGATGAAAAGGTTGGCGCGCCCCTGAATTCCCACGATCCCAATCTCGAGGCGTTCAAAAAGCACGGCGGAAAGCTGCTGATCTACGAGTCGTGGGATGAGGCCATCATCCCGCCGCGCGGAATGATCGACTACTACGACAGCATCCTGAAAACGATGGGCGGCAAAAAGGACACGTACGATTTCGTGCGGCTCTTCATGGTGCCGGGAATGGGGATGTGCCCCGGCTTCGGGATGGGAGACAACGGGACCTTCGACGCGCTCGACGTGATCGAGAAATGGCGAGAGACGGGAAAGGCGCCCGACGAAATTCTCAACAAGCACAAGGTTGGCGATGAAGTCGACCGCACGCACCCGGCGTGCCCGTATCCGCAAGCGGCGATTTACAAAGGAAGCGGCGATCCATACGATGCCGCGAATTTCAGCTGCGGCATTCCGAAGTGGTGAGCTGCGGTGAGTGAGGGTGGGCCGAAGTCAACCGTCCCTCCGGGACTCGCTGGTTTTCGCGGGGATGCCCGGCACTTCGCTGCGCTTCGTGCCGGGCTAATTACAATCGCGCCTGTGGCGTTTCGAGTTTCGCCGAGGCGCTCGAACGGCGAAGCAAGCTTCGCCGTGAAAGGGCGGCGGCAAGCCACCGCACTCCACGGAGCGGATGATTTCGTCGAATGCCGTGGTTTAGTAGGCGGCGGTGAAACGCCGGCCGATGAATTGCGGCTTTTCGATTTCGTCGACCATGGCGACGGCGTAGTCTTCCGCCGAAATGCGGCTTTCGCCCTTCGCATCGACGACGAGCTGGTCGGTGCCGAGGCGGAATTTTCCAGTACGTTCGCCGGGCTGGATGAAAGCGGCGGGGCTGAAGTACGTCCAATCGAGCCCGGCAGCCGTGGCTTCTTTGCGGAGAATGGCGAGCACTTCGCGGTAGGCGGATGCGACCGGTTTCCACGCGGCGGGGAAATTGGGCGTGTCGAGCAGCGCGACTCCGGGCGCCACTTCGAGGCTCGCGGCGCCGCCCACGATTATGAACCGGATCGGCTTGCCCGTCGTTTCCTTCGCGGCTGCCACTCCCTCCATCAAGGAACGCACGGCAGTCCAAGCTTCATGAGGATCGCCGCCGCGCGGCCCATATGCGGAGACGACGACGGAATTTCCGGCAACGGCGAGGGCGACAGCCTCGGGCTTCAGGATGTCTCCGGGCTTGATTTCGAGGTTGGCGCGCTTTTGCGGCGCCTTGGTGACGTCGCGCACGATGGCCGTCACCTTGTGCCCGCGCGAAAGAGCTTCGTTGAGGATTCGCTGCCCGATCATTCCCGTTGCGCCGAAGAGTGCGATGTCAGCCACCGATGTTCTCCTGTCGATTGTGAGTGTGAGGTTTTCGCGCAGCCTCTGTAAACGAGCGCGGCGCCTATTCCGCCCCCATTACAAGCTGTCTCATAAATCATCGCCGCGCAAGCAAAGAATTGCTTCAAGCGCTGAAATCCGGCCATCAGGCGACGGCCTCATGGCTGCTTCGTTCGCCGATCGCATTGGCTAGAACCAGCGCCGTTCCGCTGTAGAGCAAGGTATCGGCGAAATTGTTCAGGCCAACTCCGATCGAAGGGTCAGCGATCAAAATGGGGATATAGATGAACACGACCAGCAGCAGAATCTCAATCCCGAGGCATGTCGCCGCCAGACGACTTTTTTTATTTACGACGATACACGCGCCGAACGCTATGAGAACTGCGCCCGTGACATAAGACCAGAACAGGTGCGCGGGAATCCATGCGGGCGTCGTCAGTTCCAAAGGGATGCCGGGCGCCAGCGCGGGATGAAGGAAAAATTCCACGCCGAAGACGATCGCTGGTACCCCCACAAGAAAGCGCGCGAGAGTCACCAGCCACGGCACGCCGTCCGAAGGCGTGCTTTTCGATCGTCTTCCGGCCAGCGCAAAAGCCGCGCCGCCGAAGGAGGTGTCCCTCAGTGCGATGGCCCAAAACAAACGAGCGCCATGGCCGGCTACGATGTTGGGAATATGTATCAACGCTACGAAGATCAGAAACATGCATCCCAAGAGCGTGGCCGCCAACCGCGCACGTTTCTCGAGGATGATGCTGAGCGCGGCTGCAATCAGCGCCGCGCCCACGAGATAAGCCCAAAATGTATGCCAGGGCATCCAGGCCGGAACGATATTCGCGATGTCCTTTGTATCTGTAAAGTGCTCTGTGCCGAATGCTGCGAGAGGGATCACGTAAAACAGCCGCCCGAACGGCATGATCTTGTCAATCCCGCGTTCTTGCCGCAGCTCGTCCTTGATAATCCTTATCAGCCCGATTACCAAGAGGACGGCGCCATCAAAATACGGCCAAAATACCTCCGCGCGGATGGGGAAGACCGCGAGCGCTAAAGGCAGACGGGCGTGGTGGAGAAATTGGAACGTGCAATTCAGCATATTTAAGTCCCCTGGCCAGTAGACTTATGCCAAGAGATACGATGCGACGCAAGCAGTCTCTGCAACGCGCAAGCCCGCTTCGGATGACGATGCGCTGAGGGTGCGCTACCGCCCCGCGTGCTAGAATTTCGGCGAGTTTGCAAACGTGAACGCCACGATCCAGACGACGAATTTTGCGGCGAGCGCGACTCGCGTACGGCCGTGCCCACTGTGCGGCGGGCTCGACCGCGAAGTGCAGGCTCGCCGCGACGGATGGGAGATCGTCCGGTGCGCGCGCTGCGAGATGGTGTTCCTCGGCAGCGAACTCGCGTACGACGAGCAGGCGAAGAATCACGATTGGGTCGAGGAGCACACGAAGGAGCTGGAACAGCGCCGCGCGAAGCAGCCGGTGATGCTTTTTCTTTCGCGCTGCACGCGCTGGCTGCGTCCGGAGCCAACCGAGCGCCTTGTGGCGCAGACTCTGCGCTGGGCGCGTTCCGGGAAGCTGGTTGATTTCGGGTGCGGCGACGGGCGATTCCTCGCGCAAGCAGCGGCGCGCTTCGATGTGACGGGAATCGAGCTAAGCCCGCAGGGAGCCGAGATGGCGCGCCAGCGGACTTCGCGCGAAAAGATTTTCGAGGGGCCGGTGACCGAGGTGGCCGAGCGCGATTTGCCGGCGAGCGCCTTCGATATCGTGACGCAGTTCGGCTACATCGAGCACGAATGGCATCCGCTGGCAGGATTGCGCGCCGCGCAACGCGTGCTGAAGCCGGGCGGCTTGACAATCGTGAAAACGCCGAATTACGCGAGCTGGAATCGCCACATCCGCGGCATGAACTGGTGCGGCTATCACGTTCCCGCGCATTGCAACTACTTCACGCCGCGGACGCTCGACAAGATTCTGCGCGCAACGGGATTCGAGCCGTTGCCGCGTTCGCTGGCCGATCGCCTGCCTACGAGCGATTCGCTCTGGATGGCCGCGCGGAAGATTTGAGATGCCGCCGAGACGCGCCATTTCGTTTGCAGCGCTTGCCTTGGTGCTATGTGCCGTGTCCGCGCGAGGCCAAAACAAGACCGACGAAGATTTTCCGCTGACGCCGGGAACGTATTGGCTCTATCAAGGCATGGTGCGGTATTGGGTGAAAGCGCTCGATAACGGAAAGATCGCCCACGTGACATGGAAAACCTCGGTCGCACGCGCCATTCACCGCGATGGATTAACGATCGCCGTGGTGAAGGGGATGCCGGGCGATCTTGATTGGTCCGAGGGCAATGCGACGCCGTCGCTCTCGGTTGTGATCCGAACTCAGGATGCGAAGTTTTACCTCCTCGAGGATGATGAGGCGAAGTCGGCGATCGCCGAACTCGATAATCCGCACTATTCCTGGCAGCAAGTGCCCATCGACGACGATTGGTTCCTGCAACTGCCGCTGGCAAAGGGCAAGAAATTCTGCGGTGCAAATGGCATGCAGCGGACCGACGACTACTATTGCTGGGTGGCTGGATCGCCGCACGCCGCAGAACTGGCGGAGGCGAAAGGCGTTCCCCCGGGGAAGCATATCGCCTGGCGAGTCGAATACTTCACGAATCCGGACGATACGGAGTTCGATTTTGTCCCGGGCATCGGCATGGTGACCTACGAATACCATCATCACGGAACGACGGCCGACACGGAACTTCATCTGATTGAATTTCACGACGGCTCAAAGCCATAGGCCGCCACATATGCCCGAAACATAGCGGTCGTTTTCGCGTTTTCCGGTTTCTTTTTTCCTTCCCTGTACCTTTTACGTCCTCAGCACGCCAATCTTTCGCTGTACCAAAACTGTACGCCGCGCGAATTGACGCGGGAGCGCGATCCGCCTAGAGTCTGGGCCAACATTTCGTCGCGCATCGCTTCTTCGAATTTGCAGAGCGCAAGCGGCGAACTATTTCGTCGGCAGGTTAACTCACCAGCTCGTTAACCCATGAACGCGGTCGCCGGGGGTGTGCCTGCCCGCCGGCGGGGGAGAGCGTCACATGATCAGAATCACGAAGCGAGTTGTGATTTCACTGGCACTCACGGCGCTATCGATCGATGCGGCCCTGCTCGGACAGGGAAGGCAAAGACCGTATGCCTCGCCGGGGTCGGGCTCGAGCGCAAGCGATCCGGGCGTGCGGGCTGGAGACGTGCAAGTCGGCGCGCCCCTGCCCGGGCTCAGCGCGGGGGAGTTGCAGTTCTTTCAGGACGGCCTCGCCCGCTTCATCCAGGTGGATTCCGTGACGGGAACCCTTTCCGGAGAGCCCGGCACCGGACTAGGGCCGGCATTCAATTCGAATAGCTGTGGCAGTTGCCACGCGCAACCAGCCATAGGCGGATCGAGTCCCAGCACGACCCAATATCCGAACATCGGGCCGAACCCGCAGATGACGATCGCGAACGACGCCGGCGCGACCAATAGCATCCCCTATTTCATGTCGCCGGACGGACCCGTGCGCGAAGTCCGGTTCCCCTACGTGGTGTCGAACGGGCGCGTGACGTCGACTCCCGATGGCGGAGTACACGACGTTTTCACGATCGCCGGGCGGTCGGACGCACCCAATTGCAACATGGCGCAGCCGAATTTCGAACAGATGAACCAGCTCAACAACATCATTTTTCGGATCCCGACGCCGCTCTTCGGCGGAGGGCTGATCGAGAACATCCCGGACTCGGTGATTCTGGCCAACATGAATTCGAATACTTCGCTGAAACAGGCCCTCGGAATCTCGGGCCATCCGAATTACAGCGGCAACGATGGAACGATCACGCGGTTCGGCTGGAAGGCGCAGAATAAGTCGCTCGAGATTTTCGCCGGCGAAGCGTACAACGTCGAAATCGGCGTGACGAACGAACTCTTTCCGAACGAACGCGAGGGCGCGCCCGCCGCGTGCCTTTACAACCTGACGCCGGAGGACGCCACGAACTTCGGCTCGTCGGGCACGCAGATTCCGAGCGACACGGTGGCGTTCGCGGACTTCATGCGCTTCCTCGCGCCGCCGGCGCCATCCGCCAGCGGAATTCCCGGCAACCCGTCGTCGACGTCGATTCAGCACGGCAGCGCGGTATTCAGCCAGGTCCATTGCGACATGTGCCACACGCCGTCGCTGGTCACATCGCCGTCGTCATTCAGCCCGGCTCTTCGAAACAAGACGGTCGCTCTCTTCTCCGACCTGCTCGTTCATCACATGGGTTCGAGCCTCACCGATCGCATTGCGCAGGGCTCGGCGGGGCCGGACGAATTTCGCACAGCGCCGCTCTGGGGAGTCGGCCAGCGGATTTTCTTCCTGCATGATGGGCGCGCCACGCCCGCCAATGGCGGCCTGCTGCGGGCAATCGAGGATCACGCCGGCACGGGCTCCGAGGCTAACCAGGTGATTTCGATCTTCAACCAGAGGAGCAACCAGGATCAGCAGGATCTGCTGAATTTCCTGCGATCGCTCTAAGAGCCGTTGCGCGGGCTATTTTCGGAAGTGCGGCATCACTTCGGTGGTGAAGAGTTCGAGCGAGCGGACGCTTTCTTCATGCGTCAGGTCGCCATAGGCGAAGCGCGGGACGAAGTAGTTGGCGCCGGATACGTCGAGCTGCTCCTCGATGGCGGCGCGCACCGTTGCGGGCGTCCCGGTGATGATCGTGTCCGGGCCGGCGTTCGAGACCTCATCCAGCGCGGGATGGTGGACATCGAACTTTCGCCACAGGTAGCCGAGCTTGTCGTAGAATCCGCGATAACCGAACATGCCGCGCTCTTTGGCCTGCCGGTCGTTTTCTCCGACGTAGAGCAAACGGGTGATGCCCACTTTCGGCAGTTTCGCGCGAGGGTGGCTGCATCCGGTGCCGTAGGCCGCGTTCCACGCCTGCATGTATGCGTCGACCACCTGGCGCGCCCCCGCCGCCGGGATTAGAGTAACGATGTTCATATTCTGCCTGGCCGCGCGCGCCGCGCTTTCAGGGCTATTGGTCGCGTACCACAGCGGAGGATGAGGCTGCTGCAACGGTTTCATTTCGATCGGGACATTCGTGAAGTTGAAATACTTGCCGTGATAATCGACCACGTCTTTCGTCAGCGCCGCCATCATCACGGCGATCGCTTCGCCATACACGGCAGGCGCCTCGGCCTCCGCGACGTTGTAGAAACCCAGTTCGATCGGTGAAACACCGCGGCCCGTACCGATTTCGAAGCGGCCATTCGTCAGGTGGTCGAGCATGCAGATTTCCGCGGCCAGGCGCAGCGGGTTGTAGAGCGTCGCGATCAGGACAAGCGGCGCGAACCGAATCCGTTGCGTGATACGCGATGCCGCCGCCAGGAAAATCAGCGGCGAGGGCGCCAGGCCGAGCGGCGTGAAGTGGTGTTCGGTGAGGTGGTAGGTGCCAAAGCCCGCCTTGTCGTAGAGTTCGAGAAGCTTCAGGCGGCTGTCGTAGGTCTCGTGAATCGGCCGGTTTTGCCGGTCGATATGATCGATTACGCCGAATTCCACTTCGCCCCCCGTGTATCCGAAGCCGTGTCCGCTGGTCCGCCACCCGAAAACTCGCAACACTCTACCCGCGAGGCCGCACTTTGGCAAATCCAGGCACGCTGGGAACTTTCGGAGCCGTTTTGAGGAAGCCCGTGTGTAGGCCTGCGCATCTCACGGGTGTGCCTAAGTCGCAACGTCGAGCGCGCGGGCCGGCCGAGTTGGTGGGCTACCGAGCAGTGCTATAATCACGCATCGCTTCAGGGTCGGCAAAAAGGAGTACGAGGATGGGGATTCAATTTCAGGAGCTGTGGAGTTGGGCTCGACGCCGCAAACTGTTCGCAACCCTCCTCGTAGGCGCCACCTTGGGCATCGGCATCTTGATTGGGACCGTGGTTCCCGGCCATACGCTCGCCAACCGCGCACAGGCCCCGAACGGCGCGGCCTTGCTTGCCGTACCCGATCCAATCAGCTTGTCGGGCGCATTTGCCAGCATTTCAAAAAATCTGGGGCCTGCGGTCGTCAACATCTCGACCACGCAGGTAATTGAAAAGCCGAAGGCGAGCGGCAAGGGGATGCCGCGCGGCGGCGACGATGGCAGCGATCCATTCCAGGATTTCTTCGACCGGTTCTTCGATTCGCCCGATAACGCTCCGGACGCCGAGCGCAGTCTCGGTTCAGGCGTGATTGTGGACAAGAAAGGCTTCATCCTCACGAACGACCATGTGATCGACGATGCCACGAAGATTCAGGTGAGCCTCGATGGCGATCCAAGCCACTACAATGCGCGCGTGGTCGGCGTGGACAAGGACACGGACCTCGCGGTGATCAAGATCGAGGCAGGCCATGAGCTGCCAGTGGCGAAGCTCGGCAATTCGGATGGCGTGCAGGTTGGCGATTGGGTGCTGGCGTTCGGCAGCCCCTTCGGCCTGAATTCCACGGTTACCGCGGGCATCGTCAGCGCCAAGGATCGCACGAGCGTGGGCAAGCAGTTTCAGCGTTTCATTCAGACGGACGCAGCCATCAATCCAGGCAATTCCGGCGGGCCGCTGGTCAATATGGCCGGGGAAGTGATCGGCATCAACACGGCGATTTACACGGGCGGACGAGGATTCGAAGGCGTCGGTTTCGCCCTGCCGTCGAACACGGCAATAAACGTCTATAACCAGCTCATCACCAGCGGGAAAGTGGTTCGCGGATCGATCGGCGTCACCTTCCAGGAAGAAAACAGCGACAATCCGATCCTGATGAAGGAACTTGGCGCCCCTTACGGAATCGTGATCGAAGCAGTCGAGCCGGGCAGCCCCGCGGACAAGGTCGGCCTGAAGGCGGGCGATGTGATCACGCAGGTCAACGGGCAGCCGGTCCATACCGGCGCCGATCTGGTGAATCCGATCGCGCAGACGCCGATCGGGCACTCCGTGAAGCTCACCTACGTCCGCAACAAGCAGGCGAGCGACGTCACGCTCACCGTGGCGGACCGTTCGCAGCTTTTCCCGCAAACCGCTCAGGATACGGACCAGACGCCCGATCAGGGCGACCAGGCGGATAAGTTCGGCCTGCACGTGGAGGATCTGACGGCGGATCTGGCGCGCAAGATCGGCATGGGCAAGCTTGTGGGTGCGGTCGTCACCGAAGTCGAGCCGGCCAGTTTTGCGGAGGATGTCGGTTTCCTCCGTGGGGATGTGATCGTCGAGGTGAATCACGTGCCCATCACTTCGTTCGCGGACTACAAGGCGCAGATGGCCAAGCTCAAGCCCGGCGACGATGTGCTCTTCAAAATCGCCCGGCACTCGGACAACGATACGGTGCTGACTCTATTCCTTGCGGGCGCTGTGCCGTCGCCTCAGCAATAGACGACGCGCATTGGCGTGTTCTTGTTCTGCGGAGGGGGCGCTCAGAGCGCCCCTTTCTTATTTCCGGCTCCGGTATATCGCGCCGATTCGGTGCATTGCCTGATAGGTTCGCCATTCGCCCGCCCGGCTTGAGTCGAGCCTTGAATGGACGATAATGAACGTGGGGCGTAACCGGCAGCCGGGGCGGCAATTCTGTCGAACCCAGCGTCCAAATTGTGATGACGACTTTCATCAAGCGATGCTCGATCGCCGCGTCAATCGCGTTTGCATTGGCGTGGGCTCTGGCGGCGGCTCCGGCGCACACGCAGCAAAAGAGTTCGTCTCCTTCCTCGACTTCGCGATCGACGCACCATCATCGCAGGTACAGCAGAAGGCGCCACTCGAGCCGCATGCACCTGCCGAAGGCGCCCACGCCCGACCGCATCACCCAGATTCAGTCCGCGCTGCAGCGCGGTGGCTACTATCAGGGCGATCCCACCGGCAAGTGGGATTCAAACACGATTGCGGCGACGGAGAAGTTCCAGTCGGCCCACGGGCTTGATTCCACCGGCAAGCTCGACGCCCCGACGCTGCAAAAGCTTGGCCTGGGCTCTGACATTGCGGGTGTTTCGGCGCCGAAGCCCGAGGTGCCAAAGTGCTGCGCAGCGCCCTCGGCTTCGACGGCTCCGCCGCCGGCTGGGCCGGCAGCTGTTTCCGCAGGGCTCCCGGCTCAATCCTCGCCGCCAGGCAACGCAACAGCGACTGCCTCGGACAGCGCCTCCGGCTCCGATCCAAAATCCCCGCAGCACTAGTCTAAAGATTGCAGGGCCTACCCGGTGATCCGTATTGACCGTCACGTCTCCGGGGCTGATACAATGCCGTTCAACCTGCCCGCCTTTGGCTATCGTTGATTGGAAAACACAGGCACACGCGAACTGACGTGGCCGTCGAGGCCCTTGGGGAGACCGGTACGCACCAGAAGCAGATCATTCGCGCGATCCGTGCGGCCTGGCGCCCTCTCGCGGGAGCGGTTTTGCTGGGCGCGCTCTCCTTTTGCAACGTAGCGCACTCCCAAGAGCCGTCATCTTCGCAGCAACAGCCGCCGCCTGCCGTGCCGGGCGCCGTACCGGTGCAGAAGCAAACCCCGCAAGGCCCTACCACGTGCCTTCAGCCCCCTCCGCTAGTTGGTTGGCAGGATTATGAGGGCCCCTTCGCGAAGGTGGTGGGCGCGTTTGGCCGGAAACTCGAGCGCAAAGAGATCGCTACAGGCCCGGCGCTCTACAAGCCGGGCACGACATTTTGTACGCTCGAAGCGAAGGGCAAATTCATGCTGTTCGTCCGCGATACGATCGATCCCATCACATTCCTCGGCGCGGCATTCAATTCGGGGCTCAGCCAGGCCCAGAATGATGATCCCTCCTACGGGCAAGGCGCGGCGGGTTATGGCAAGCGCGTGGGCTTCAATCTCATCGATCAGGCGCAATCGGACTTCTTCGGAGACTTCGCGTACCCGGTGATATTTTCGGAAGACCCACGGTATTACCGCCTGGGCGCCGGCTCCTTTGGCAGGCGGCTCTTCCACGCCGTAAAACACGCGGTGGTGGCGTACAACGTAGACGGGTCGGAGATGCCCAACTACTCGTTGTGGTTCGCGACGACGAGCGCCATCTCGCTGAGCAACGTTTACCACCCGGATCACCGGCGTGGTTTCGCCCCGACTGCAGAAGACGTCGGTTCCAGCATCGGGCAGGGAATTGGCTACGACATGCTCCGCGAGTTTTGGCCCGAGATCGCGCACAAATTCAAGCTGCCATTCCGCGGCGAAAGTGTCTCCGGAAGCCAACCTATGGGCCCCACCCAGCCTTGAGCGTGCGATGGGGGCGGCTTGGCGCTGGCGCGGTTCGGCGCTAAGCTATGTATTCACACAGGAGCGACTACATGGCGACAGCGTTTGCCCCACGCGTGTTCAAGAACTTCATCAATGGCGAATGGGTTGAATCCCGCAGCGGTAAAGCGATGGAAGATCGCAACCCTGCTAACCGGGACGAACTCGTTGGAATGTTTCCTGCGTCGGGTGCGGAGGACGTTGCGCTGGCCGTCGCCGCCGCTCAATCCGCCTACGACAAATGGCGGCTGACGCCCGCCCCGCACCGCGCCGAAATTCTTTTTCGCGCGGCGGAAATTCTGGTCGACCGCAAGGAGGACTTCGCACGCGACATGACGCGCGAAATGGGCAAGGTGCTCGACGAAACCCGCGGCGATGTGCAGGAAGCCATCGACATGACGTACTTGATGGCGGGCGAGGGGCGGCGCCAGTTCGGCCAGACGACGCCGTCGGAACTGCCGAACAAATTCGCGATGTCCGTGCGTACCCCAATCGGCGTGGCCGGACTCGTGACGCCGTGGAATTTCCCGATGGCGATTCCATCGTGGAAGGCGATGCCGGCGCTCGTTTGCGGCAACACCATCGTGCTGAAGCCTGCGGAAGACACGCCGCTTTCGACCTACAACCTCACGCAAGTGCTGGAGGAAGCCGGGCTGCCGCCGGGCGTGCTCAACGTCGTATTCGGCGATGGGCCTGATGCGGGCGCGCCCGTGGTGAATCATCCCAAGGTGAATCTCGTCAGCTTCACGGGCTCGACGGAAGTGGGGCGAATCGTGAGCGAGGCATGCGCGCCGACATTCAAAAAGTGCCATCTTGAAATGGGCGGCAAAAACATCATCATCGTGATGGACGACGCCAACCTCGATCTTGCTGTCGAGGGCGCGATCTGGGGCGGTTTTGGCACCACGGGGCAGCGCTGCACCGCGGCGAGCCGCGTGGCCGTGCAGAAGAAGGTTTATCGCGAGTTCGTCGACCGGTTCGTGGCGCGCGCGAAGGCGCTGAAAGTCGGCGATGGCCTCGATCCCACGACGCAGATGGGCCCGTGCGTCAACGAGCAGCAGCTCAATACCGTGATGAAATACGTCGAGATCGGCAAGAACGAAGGCGCGAAGCTGGCGGCCGGCGGCCATCGCCTGGAAAATGGTGCCCTCGCGAAGGGCTGGTTCCACGAGCCGACCGTGTTCGTCGATTGCGATCCGCAGATGCGCGTTTGTCAGGAGGAGATTTTCGGTCCCGTGGTGTGCGTGATTCCGTTCGAGACATTTGATGAGGCGCTCGCGATCGCGAACGGCGTGAACTACGGCCTTTCGGCTGCGATCTATACGCGCAACGTGAATCAGGCGTTCCGCGCGCAGCGCGATCTCGAGACGGGCATCGTCTACGTGAATGCGCCAACGATCGGCGCGGAAACTCATCTGCCGTTTGGCGGTACCAAGAATACCGGCAACGGCCATCGCGAGGCTGGTCTCACGGCGCTCGATTTCTACTCCGAGTGGAAGACGCTCTACATCGACTATTCGGATCGATTGCAGCGCGCTCAGATCGATAATTAACCGGCAAGCGATCGATCGCCGAAAGCAGCTCGGCGGAATTCACACGTCGAGGCCGGCCAGGCGCATGAGTTCGAGCGCATTGCTCTTGGCAACGACTCCCTCGCGCAGCTTGTAATCAAATCGCATCTGCCCGTTTTCCACGCGATCCTCAAAATGCACGTTGCGCACGCTTGCGCCGATCGACTTCGCCATGTCAGTCAATGCGAGATCGTGTGTGGTGACGATGCCGATGGCGCCGCGTTCGAGAAACGCGCGCACGAGCCCCTCGGCGCCGATCTGGCGGTCGTGCGAATTCGTTCCGTCGAGCAGCTCATCGAAAAGGAAGAGCGCGGGCGTTTCGCCGCGCGTGAGGTCGAGGACCTGCCGGATCCGCAGCACCTCGGTGTAGAACGTCGAGCGGCCCTCTTGCAGTGAGTCCGCGCTGCGCAGGCGCGTGCCAAGCGATAGCGGCGCAAGGCGCAGCGAGTTTCCCCGAATCGGCGCGCCGGCCATGGCCAAAACAACATTGATGCCGACCGTTCGCAGCAACGTGCTTTTTCCGGACATGTTGGAGCCGCTTACGAGCAGCACGTGCGTGCTCGCATCCAGCCGCACATTATTGGGCACGCACTGGGCCGCCGGAATCAGCGGATGCCCCAGGCCATCACCCGCGAAGAGCGCTGGCGAATCGGGCGCCTCCGCAAATTCCGGAAAAGGATCGGCGGGGTGCTCGAACGAATACGTTGCCAGCGAGAGCAGCGCTTCCATTTCCGCGACCACGTCGATCCAGGCGCGCATCCTGCGGCCATATTTTTTTCTCCACGCCTCAGCTGCGAAAGCGGTTTGGACCGTAAAGAGGAAAAGGTCGAGAATTCGTGCGAGCAGGCTGTCGCGTGAGTCGATCGGGTGGACAATCCGCGCGAACCGGCGGAGGGCGCGCGAGGCTGGTTCGGGACCCTGCTTCAGCTCCGCGGCAAGCTGCTGCAAACGGGGCGACGCAAACGATTCTTGCTCGACGCGTGCGAGAATCTTCGAAAACAATTCTACGCCCTCGGCGTTGCAGTTCACTCCCGAAATGAGGGCTACGGCGCGCTTACGCAGGCGGCCAAACACGATCGCTTCGAAAATCAGAACGCCGAGGATCGGCCAGAAATTCGCCGTGTAAAGGTAATAGAAGATGCTCGCCGCGCCGGCGGCAGCTGTTGCCGCAGCGGCGACGCGCAAGACCGGCCCGCCGAGATTTGATTCCTCTTCCGACCAGTCTGTGAGCGACTCCGGATTCAGGCGAACGCCCAGGTCGTCTCCAATGACCGCCAAGTCCTCGCGCAGGTCCAGCTTCGGGCGCAGCTCGGCGACCAGACCTTGCCGTTCCACGATCTCCTGTACAGGCGATGGCGAGAGGAGCCATCGGGCCAAGCGGTTTTCGCCCATGGGCGTTCTGGCCGTGGAAAGCAGCTCGAAAAGGCAGCCACGCCCGAAAAGATCGAGATCGTCGCCGTATACATGCTTGGGATCGCGGAAACGGTCGCCCGCCGCACCCATGCCACTCCACCGATCCTCCATCCGCGCGAATCCCGAGCGGTAAAAATCGGCTGCTCTTTGCGCGCGCGTGCGGCCGCGAATCGCGTGTTCGTGGAGAATCGCAAGGGTAGCGTAGATCACCGCCGGCAGGACGAGCCAATAGGCCGCCACGTGTTTTTCGAAGACGACCCACAGGAGAACGATGGAGGCGCCCACCACCGTTACCTTCGCATTGCCGATATGTATGTGCTGGCGTTGCCTTCGCGCTACCTTCGCAACATGAATTTCCAGACGCTTTGCGTATTCTTCCCGCGGATCGAGCAAACGTATGCCCCCGAAGCAGCCAGCGTAGTCTACTCCATGGGGAATCCTGGACGCATGGCGCGTTCCGCACGGTTGACACCCCGCGTGCCTGCAAGCAGAATGCTCTGGCGGTAGGTGGCGGGCGGTCGATTCCTGCCCAGGGGCGGCTTTCCAATCGCAATTCAACTTTGCCGGAGGAGGCGTGCGCCTCCGAATCACCGGTGAGGATTTCTTTCATGATCCGACGATGTGCTCTTCCGGTTCTCGCGCTGTCGCTTTTCGCGTTCTCCCTCGCTCTTTCGGCGCAATCCCCTCACTCGCAGCGGCATGCGGGCGCAGCGCTTTCGGCAAACTCGCCAGCCGGCGAGTGCGCCGCGTTCGATGCCACCGACGCGCGAGGCGGTCTGGGCGCGGCTGCGGTGGATCGTTCGGGCCACGGGTTTGACCTATCGAATCTCGATCGCTCGGTTTCTCCTTGCGATGACTTTTACAAGTTCGCTGACGGCGGTTGGATGAAGAACAATCCCGTCCCGGCAGACCGGTCGACGTGGGCGACTTACAGCAAGCTCATGGATCGGAACGAAGAGGAGCTGCGCGGAATATTGGAAGAAGCGGCGAAGGACAAGTCCGCATCGCCCGGATCGAACTGGCAGAAGATCGGCGATTTCTATTCCAGCTGCATGGATGAAAGCGCGATCGAAGCGGCCGGGACCAAACCGCTCGATCCGATATTTCAGGAGATTGCGGAAGTCAGGGACTTGCCGGGGCTGGAGGCGGAAATCGCGCGCTTGCAACGCGCGGGCGTGAATGCCGTTTTCGGATTCGGGTCGATACAGGATTTTAAAGACAGCACGCAGGTGATCGCCGGAGCGAGCCAAGCCGGCCTCGGGCTTCCGGACCGCCAGTATTACCTGGATCAAGACGATCATTCGAAGCAGCTCCGCGCGGGATACCTGCAGCACGTGACCAATATGTTCAAGCTGATGGGAGACGACGACGCGACGGCCGCGAACGAAGCCAAAGTCGTCATGGACATCGAAACGATGCTTGCCAAGGCGTCGACGAAGCGCGAGGACCTGCGCAATCCCGAAGCGAATTATCACAAGCTGACGCTGGTGCAGCTCGGCGACCTTACGCCGCACTTTTCCTGGGCTGATTACTTAAAGGAAGTGGGAGCGCCGGACGTCTCGTCGGCCGACATCGCGCAGACCGATTTCTTCAAGGCGGTGGACGCGGCGCTTGTTTCCGTGCCGCTCGACCAGTGGAAAATCTATCTCCGCTGGCAATTGATTCACGACGCCGCTCCGGCTCTGCCAAAGAAATTCGTGGACGAGAATTTCGATTTCTACGGCCGGCAGCTGACCGGAGCAAAACAGATTCTTCCGCGCTGGCAGCGCTGCGTGCAGCAGACCGACGGCGAACTGGGCGAAGCGCTCGGCCAGTTTTACGTGCAGCGCTATTTCCCGCCCGAAGCAAAGGCGCGCGCTCTCGATCTCGTACACAACCTTATCGCGGCGCTGCGCGAGGATCTATCGACTCTCGATTGGATGAGCGAGCCTACTCGCCAGCAGGCGCTGCATAAGCTCGACGCCATGGCTCTGAAGATCGGCTACCCGGACAAGTGGCGCGACTACTCGGCGTATCGCGTGGAGCGCGTACCTTATGTGGAAAATGCGATGCGCGGAGATGAATTCGAATTCGCGCGCGACCTCGCGAAAATCGGCAAGCCCGTGGACCGCACGGAATGGGGCATGTCTCCGCCGACCGTGAATGCCTATTACAACCCCCTTCACAACGAGATCGTATTTCCCGCAGGCATTCTCCAGCCGCCGTATTTCGATGCGAAGGCCGACGACGCCATCAACTACGGCAGCATCGGTTCGATCATGGGCCACGAGATGACGCACGGTTTCGACGACCAAGGCGCGCAATTCGACGCCGATGGCAATCTGAAGAACTGGTGGACGCCGGATGACCTGAAGAACTTCCGCGAGCGCGGCGATTGCATCGTGAAGGAGTTTGACGCCTTCGAGGTCGAGCCGGGGCTGCACGAAAACGGAAAGCTCGAGGAAGGCGAAGCCATCGCGGACTTGGGAGGGATCGTGATCGCGCACGCGGCGTTTGAAAAGACGCTCGAGGGGCAACCCACGCCCCCGAAGATCGACGGATTCACCGCCGAACAGCGTTTCTTTCTCGGCTTCTCGCAGAACTGGGCCGTGAACTACCGTCCCGAGGCCGAGCGCCTGCGCGCCAAGACCGATCCGCATCCGCTGAATTTCTTTCGAACGGACGGCACCGTCGCGAATGTGCCCGCCTTCGCAAAAGCGTGGGGCTGCTCCGAGAAATCGGCGATGGTCCGGCCGCCCGCGATGCGTTGCCGCATCTGGTAGTCCGGCGGCGCGCTACTTTTTCTTAGGCGCGAGTATTCGTTCGATCTGGCTGAGGTGGTTGAGGTCGTGTCCCGCCATCATGCGGGCGATGTGCGCGATGGTTTCCTTGCCACGCTCGGCGTGCATGCCGTGGTGCTCCCACTGTTCGGGCGCGAGGGATTTCAGCAGCGCGAGGTTGTTCTCGCGCAGAGCCGAAAAACGGCCGAGCGACTTGCGGGCGTCGCGCTTCTCGTAGCGCATCGCCGCAGCCCAAATATCCTGGTCGAATGCCGGAATGGGCGTGCCCGGCGCGCCCAGGATCGAGCGGATGCGGTAGCCGCTGACGAGTTCGGTATCCGCGAGGTGCGCCAGAATCTCGGCGACGGACCATTTGCCGGGCGCGGGGCGCTTCCTTAGTTTCGAGCCAGGCGCGCCTTTCAGCAGACGCTGGATTTTCTTCGGTGTCGCTGCTTGCACTTTAAGGGGCTCCTGGCTGCCGACGTTTCCGAGTATGCGCTGGATATATTGCTGTGCGGTTTCCTGCATGAAGGGCTCCTCTCGCGTTTGAGCGGCGCTCAGAGCATTGTAGGACCGCGGCGGCCATGAATCAGCGAAAAAGGCCGTGTTGCCGGCTTTCGGCCACGCCAAATTGGCTGATCGATAGGCTTTGGCGCCCCAGCCCAATGCCGGCAACGACATATTTTGGATTCTGGAAACTCAGGCCTCCAAAGCCTCGGGGCCGTCTGCCGTCCACGGCTACAATTTAAGAGCGCTGCGAGGCACGGCCGGGGGGCTAGGGGCCGTTGGCCTTGCTGCGGGCTACTCTTAGAGGCGGAGACTATGGCTAAGTCGGTGGAAGTGCCCCCGGAAAAGCTGCGTGCGGACTCGTCTGCGAAGATCGCGCCCAAACCTCCCGTAAAGCCTGAGGAGCGAGAACTCGCCCGGAAGCGCGCCGAGCAAGCGGCGATCGAGGCCGAACTGGCCGACCGCGAACTGCGCGCCGCGAGCCTGCGCGCCGAACTCGGGGCGTTCGAGCGGCGCTATCTGCACTTCGTTGGTTCCCGCTACGCCGAACTTGATGAGTGGAAGGCCAAGATTGCAGAGCGCATGGCCCGCGAGCAGCCTGACAATGAACGCGCGCAGCAATCGGCAAAGGTGGCCCGCGCCATTGCGGGCGAGACCAAGGGGGCCGTTGGCGATGAAGCCGCCAAAGAGCCGCGCGCCTTCAAGGCATCGCCCGAGATGAAACGCCTTTATCGGGACGTCGCAAAGCGCATCCATCCCGACCTCACTTCGGATCGCAAAGACCGCGCCAAGCGCCAGCAATTGATGGCGGAGGCGAATCAAGCCTATGAAAAGGGCGACGAGGCGCGCCTCGCCAAGATTCTCGCCGAGTACGATTGCAGCCCCGAAGTGGTGGAGGGAGACGGCACCGGCGCGGAACTGGTCCGCGTGATCCGGCGCCTGAGCCAGGCTCGCAGCCGGCTGGCCGAAATCGAGGCGGAGATGCACGAGATGGTCCGTTCCGATCTCTATCAATTGAAATCGCGCGTGGAGGAAGCCGAGAAGAGTGGCCGGGACGTCTTCGTCGAGATGACGGAGAAAGTCGAAGAGCAGATCGAACTCGCCAAGGCACGCCTTGAGGCGCCTTCCTCGCGCGCACGCCGTTGATGGAAATCCAGCGAAAAGCCGGCACGCAGATGATCTCCACCCCTACGCAGGGGCTGGCGCTGCGGTCATCTGCGATCGTGGCGCGGGGCTTGCGGGATCTCGCGCGCGATTCGAACTGGCTGATCAAGAAAATTTTCAGCGCGCGGTGTTCGAACCTTGCTATTTCGGCATCGGGGCAGGTGTGCGGCGTGGCATCGCTCGCGCCGCTCGGCAGGGAATGCGTCTGCATCTTCGATATCGAATTGAGCGTGCCGATTTCGACGCTGGCAGTTCCGCCGGATCATCCGGCCGGTGATGCGGGATTAGCTGCCGCGTTCGCCTATTCTCCCACGGCGCGACATCTCGTGGCTGCCTGGGGTGCATGGCCTCCGGAACTCCAAGTCTTCGATCTGCACGCAAAAGCGTTTCTCGGCTCGTTCGGCGCGTTTTCGAACCTTCCGGAGTGGCTGACGTGGTCCGCGAGCGGGAAATATTTGGCTGCGGGAACGCTTGGGAGCAGGGAAGCCGGCTTGCGCCTGTGGGAGGCGGCTGCGGAATCGCGCTTTGGCCTGCCCTTCGCAGGGAAGCCAGCGGCGGAGTTGGCCGGACTGGCGAAGATCGACGATCTCCTGGGCGCGAAAACAGCGGACCCGGAATCGGACGATGAAGGAACATTTTCCGGCTTCGGCCGCGGCGCCTTCAGTCCCGACGAAGGAACGCTCGCAGCGATTCTGCGCGTCGAAGGCGAGTGGGCGGACGACTCGATCGCGCTTCTCGAAGTGCCGACGCTGCGCCGCCAGCACGTTTTCCAGGCTCAGGGACGTGCGACCGACGTGGCTTGGGCTTACGACGGCAAGCAGGTGATTTTCTGCTCGGCCGGGCAGGCGTATCGCCTGCCGGCGGACACCATGGAGCCCGAAGCGTTGCCGCTCGGCGCGGAACTTTGCACATGCCATCCGCACCGTCCGCTCTGCCTCTGCTTCAGTTCGCTGCTCAAGAATTCGGCTAAAGGGCGGCTATTTCTGATCGATCTGGACAGGCTGACGGTTTTCGATGAGTGCCCGGCCGAAGGTGTCGTCGATCTACGCTGGTCGCTCGATGGTTCGAAAGCGTATGCCATCACCGCCGACGGGCTCGCCTACGTCTACGAGCCGCCGCTGGCCTAGCCTCCGCGTCAGGCCGGGCGCGCGCCGGTCATCTTCTCGCTCCACTGCCAGATTTCCGCGGCCACTTTCGGATCGCGCTCGATGGGATTGTATTCAGCCGGCTTCGATTTCACGAAATACGTGCCGGTGACGTCCGCCACTTCCGGTGATGCCGCGAGATAGAGCGATACCTCCGCGCCTTTCTTCGAATCGATCATGAACGGCTTGAAGATTCGGACGAGGATCTTGAAAAACAGCGGCTGATCGGCTTCGCCCGAGTGCCAGATATTCGTCGCGACGACGCCCGGATGAAGGCAGTTCGCGGTCACGCCTGTGCCTTTCAGCCTGCGCGCCAATTCGAACGTGCACGCATTCATCAGCACTTTCGACTGGCCGTATGCCCCGATGCTCGAATACTTGCGGCGCTCGAATTGGATATCGTCCATTTCGAGGCGCGCCCGGCGCTGCGCCTCCGACGAAACGTTGACGATGCGCGAAGGGGCGCTCGCCTTGAGGCGGTCGAGCAAGAGCAGCGTCAAAAGGAACGCCCCGAGATGATTCCCGGCGACGGTCATCTCGATGCCATCGACGGAAAGCGAGCGCTTGCTGATGGCCGTGCCTGCGTTGTTGATCAGCACATCCACGCGCGGATATTTTTCGAGGATTTGCGCCGCGAGCGCGCGCACCGAAGCTATCGACGACATGTCCGCGATCAGAAGATCGAGCTTCGAAGATCCTGATTCGCGTTGGATATCGGCCAGGGCTGCGCGCCCCTTCTCGGCGTTTCGGCAAACAAGCGCGACATGCGCGCCCATGCGAACCAGGCCGAGCGCCGTCTCTTTGCCGATGCCGCTATTTGCGCCGGTGACGATGCACGTCTTCCCGCTCATCGATTGAAGCTGAGCCTCAGCCATAATTCCTCCCGCGCAGGTTGGACGTGAGTTTACACCAACGGAAGGACCGCTTCGGCTTCGAGTGTCATGTCCGCGCGGTCGCCCGCGAGGAATCGCGCGTGGCCGGCGGCGGCGATCATGGCGGCATTATCGGTCGAAAGCGCGCGGCTGGGGAAGTAGGCGGCGATTCCGCGACGCGACGATTCGGCCTCGAAGCTGCGGCGCAATTCGCTATTGGCCGCGACCCCGCCGGAGACGAGTACGGTGCGCACGCCCTGCTCTCCGGCGGCGGCGAGCGTCCGGTCGACGAGATTCGCGACCACCGCGTGCTGGAAGCTTGCGATGAGATCGAGCGTCGCCGGCGAAGAGAGCGCGCGCAGGGCGTCCGCGCCGCGCTCGCCGCGTGCGAGCGACTGTTGCCGCGCCTCGATTTCCGGTTGCAGCTGCGGATTGCGGCGCAGGTGATAGAGCACTGCCGTCTTGATCCCGCTGAAGCTGAAATCGTACGGATTGCCCTTGATTTTCGGATCGGCGAAGCGAATCGCCCGCGGATTTCCGTGCGCCGCGAGCTTGTCGATCACGGGACCGCCGGGATAGCCGAGAGCCAGCATCCGCGCGACTTTGTCGTAGGCTTCGCCGGCTGCGTCGTCGCGCGTACCGCCGATTTTCGCGTACGAGAATTTTCCGCCGCCATTCACCGGCTCGGATTTCACGTAATAGAGAATTGTATGGCCGCCCGAGACGATCAGGCAGACGGCAGGCAGCTCGATCTGCTTTCCAGCGCCATGCGCTTCGAGCAGCACCGCGTGGACGTGTCCCTCGAGGTGATTCACTCCCACCAGAGGCTTGCCGAGCGCCATCGCAAGCACTTTGCCGTACGTGATTCCGACGAGCAGCGCGCCGATCAGCCCGGGGCCTCGCGTGACGGCAATCGCGTCCACATCGCGCAGTTCGACGCCCGCCTGACCGGCGGCCTCGCGCACCACGGGGACGATCTGGCGCAAGTGCTCGCGCGAGGCGAGTTCCGGCACCACGCCGCCATATTTCCTGTGAATGTCCACTTGCGACGCGACCACGCTCGAGAGAATTCGGCGTCCGCCGGCGACGATGGCAGCAGCCGTCTCGTCGCAGGAGGATTCGATGCCGAGGATCAGATGTTCGCGCTCGCTCACGGCGTCAATCTCCGGGGTACCTCAAAATCGCTATGGTAGCATAGGCACGGAGGGACCTCTCGCGCGGCTGGGCCTCAGCCCAATCGTTGCAATTCCCAGGCGATCCGCGCTCGCGATCACAATGACCGGAAAAATCAAGAAAGTGCGCAAGGCCGTGATGCCCGTGGCGGGGCTAGGAACGCGGTTTCTGCCCGCCACAAAGGCGATTCCCAAGGAAATGCTGCCGATCGTCGACAAGCCGCTGATTCAATATGCGGTCGAGGAATGCCTCGCGTCGGGAATCGACCACATTGTTTTCGTAACGGGCCGCAACAAGACGGCGATCGAAGACCATTTCGATCTCGCGCCGGAATTGGATAGTCTCCTCGTGCAGCGCGGCAAGTCCGATCAGGCTAAACTGGTCCGCGAGCTGCACGGCGAAGCGCACTTCAGCTACGTGCGGCAGCGCGAGGCGCTCGGGTTGGGCCATGCCGTGCTCTGCGCGGCGAGCATTGTGGGCGACGAGCCTTTTGCGGTTCTGCTGCCCGATGTGATCATGGCCGGTGGCCCGGTGGCGGCCACGCGCTCGCTCGTCGACGTGTACGAGGCCACAGGCGCGGGCGCGATCGACGTGGAGGAAGTGCCGCGCGAGAAAGTTCACATGTACGGGATCGTCGACGCGAAGCCGGCGAAAGATTCACGGTGGGGCGACCGGCTGCTGCGCGTGGCGGATCTCGTCGAGAAACCGAGCGCCGAGAAGGCACCTTCGAATCTCGCCGTGAGCGGCCGCTACGTTCTTCCGGCCGAGACGTTCGACTACCTGCTGAAGACGAAGCCGGGCGCGGGGGGCGAGATTCAGCTCACCGATGCCCTGCGGCAGCTCGCCCGCGCCGGCAAAATGATGGCTTATGTCTACGAAGGGAAGACGTACGACGCGGGCGATAAGCTGGGTTTCCTGCAGGCCAACGTCGAATTCGGGCTCAAGGATCCGAAGCTGGGAACGGCCTTTCGCGAGTACCTGCGCGGATTAAAGCTGTAAGCCCGGCCAGGCTACTTTTTTCTTTTCGACGCGCCCTTGTTCGAATTGTCGGCGGCCGCGGGCTTCGATTCCTTCGACTCTTTCGATTCGGACGGCTTTGAATCGGACGCTTTCGAGTCCGAGGCTGTCGCCGTCTTCGCGGACGAACCGTCGCCCGAGCTCTCGCTTGATGGCGCGCCCTTCTTCCCGCCGTAGTCCGTCACGTACCAGCCCGAGCCCTTGAATTGAATCGCGGGCGACGATAGCTGGCGCTCCGCCTTTTTGCCGCACTTGGGGCACTTCTGAGTGGTTGGCGCCGAAAGTTTTTCGATCCTCTCGAACCGGTGACCGCACTTCACGCACTTGTATTCGTACAGTGGCAAGAAAAAACGCTCCTTCTCATGATCGCAGAGCTCGATACAGGTTTACGCCACACGCCTTAGAACCGGAATCCTCGCCTCGCGCAATACGTGCTCGACGACCGTCTCCCGCAGGCGCGAAGCGTCGTAATCGAAATGCAGATGATTGGTGTTCTCGTCGAAGCGGAATTTCTGCAGGCCGTAGGTATTCGCGAACTTGCCCAGGGCGCGATACTGTTCGGGCTTGAGCGCGTTTTGCAGCTCATACGTCACAGTCATGAATGTCATGCGCGCATTATAGCATCGGCGCCGCCTTCCACCATCAGGGCGTGATGCAGATGGCGGGCCGGTTTGCGGCTCCGTAAGAATCACTTGTCCGGTTGCCCGCGCGGGCACGAGGAAATCAAGCCAGGGGATTTTGACCTACCCGGAACGTGGTCTGCATTCTCCAGCAGTCTTCCGCGAGACCCAAGACGCAGCCATCGCTACTTTTTTTGTGCGCGCGAGGGTGCCCTCGCCGCGGCGCGCGACCCGGCAAACTGCGCGAAGACGAGTTTATACGCATGCGCCGCGACCACAGGCCGGCGAGAGATGCAGGCTGCGCTGGCTTAGGCCCTGTTCGCCAGGTTTTTCCTGGGCGCCATGCCGAAGAGAGCCACGCCGGCCAGACCCGCGAGGAGCATCAACAACGATGCCGGCTCGGGAGCCGTCGAGGTGGAGTTGCCCACGGTGACGGACGCGTCGGCGTACAGGTAATTTCCGGTCGAAACCAAATCGGCGATGGGGTCGAAGTCGGCGGAGTTGGGATCCACGCTGAACAGGTCGTATGTCACGGCGATGAAGCCCGCCAGAGTGCCGGAAGAAGTGGAATTGATGGCGAAGCTGCCCATGCCGGTCATCATCGTGTCGTCAAAAGATTCGGTGATCGGGCTTTCGCCGGGCTCATTGCCGACGACCAGAAACTGTTCGCCGGCGAAATCCGTGTAGGTTCCGAACGAATTGGAACACGGCGAGGTGACGACGCCGACGCAAAAGTCAGAGCCGGTGATGACGGCGAAATCAGAGCTGCCGGCCGTCAGCGTAAATCCCCACCCTACCGTGGATCCCGCCGGGCCAGCCACCGCGCCGTTCGCGGGATCAAGAGTCAGAGTCGGCGCGTTGTCCGCGCGCGCACAGGTTCCTATCGCGAGCATCGAAACAGCCGCGATCAATACGATTCTTAGCATTTTCATGTTGTTGTTCTCCTGGGCTTTTCGTATGCCTCTCTACTGAAACTGGTTGGTGCGCACCACGGATCCGGAAACAGTTCCGTTGTTCGCCGAAAAAGTGAAAGTGGCCGTGAACCGCGCCGCCGCGGCGCAGGAACTGAAATCGATCAGCACGTTAGCCGTTCCGGTCACTCCCGCATTGATGGTGCCGACGGCAAGCGGAAAGGATGTGTTCACGACGGGTGTGCACGCGGCGCCGGCCGTTTGTGTGAGCGTGAACGACGGAATGACGGTGTTTCCTGCCCCGGCGGGGCCATTGTCGTAAAGCGAGAGAGTCCAAACCCGCGCATTCGCGGGGCCGGATTTCGCGGCGATATTGCCCGCGATCGTCGTGGTGAGTGCGGTGAACCGTGCGGTCACAGTCTGCGGCTGGTTCATGATGACTGTGGTCGTCGGGTTAGTGGGATCGGCCACCGGACCCGTCCATCCGAGGAACGAGTTTCCTGGCGTGGGAGTCGCTTGCAGCACAACGACGCTATCCAAGATGATCCCGTGCGCGCCCGGCGCGGGATCGGTCGTGCCTCCTGTCGGCGGATCGGCTTGAATGTTCAGAGCGACCTCTAGCGGGGGCAGTTGCTGCGGTCCAGACAGGCAAGGCAGAACAAATTGATTGACTGGCACGCACACTTCATATGCGCCGATATCGAAACCGCCGGCTTGAGGACGAAAGACGTTGCGTTGATCGTACTCAAGCGCCACCGCGGAATCTGCTGCGTTGAAGGCCGAGCTGTGCTTCGTAATCGCCATCGTGGGCGTCAGGCCGCCGTCGTACGCGAGCGGCGCCAGATCAGGGTCGGTCGCGGTTACGACGCCTCCGCAATTGTTGTTATCCAGAATTAAGTTGCCCGCGGCGTTCGTCACGATGGACGCTCCGTCCACCGTGCATTCGTCGGGCGAATCCAGATCGCCGCCGTTGTCCGCGATGATGGTGTTGTAGAGGTTGAACGCCGTGGGTTGGGGATTGTTCGGGTCCTGATAAATGTAAACGCCGCCCAGCGGTCCCGTGCTTTCGTTTCCGCTGATGGTTACCTGTTGCAGCGTCGTGGAGCCGTTATAAGAAAAAATCGCCGCGCCCGCATCCGCGCCGTTGTCCGCAGATCCATCGGCGGGGTTGCCATCGTTGCCACCGTTGCCGCGGTCGACGTAATTTCCATTGAAGGTGCTGTTTTGGATGAGCATCGTGCCGCTGTCATTGAAGATCGCGCCGCCCAATGCTCCGCCGCCACCGCCATACACAGACGTGGCGTGTCCGCCGAATTTCCCGCCCGGACCGGGATGCCCGGAGCCAACAGTCCCATCGCGCGCCGAACCGCCTCCGCCCCCGAACCCGCCGGTGCCGCCCTCGGTGCCGCCCAACACTCCCGTCCACCCCGAGCCGCCACCACCGCCAAAGCCTCCATTGCCTCCATTTCCACCGTCTGTGGCGCCGCCGCCACCGCCACCTCCATATGCGCCGGCCCCGCCATTGCCGCTGGTGAGATACCCTTGGCCGCCGCCACCGCCACCGCCGCCAGGGCACGTGCCAGCTTCACCGTTTCCGCCAAACGCTGGATTTTGATTGCCGTCGTCCCCGGCTCCTCCGGACCCGGCGCAAGGATACGTGACCGATTGCCCATTCTTGAGCGTTGGAAGTGTGAGCCGGCCACCGCCGTTGCCGCCGTCCGAAGTCCCCTCGAGGCCATCCGTTTGCGAACCGCCTCCGCCTCCGCCTCCCTCGTATGCTGGAAGCGAATTGCCGATCGTGATGCCGCCCTGCCCGCCAAGACCGCCGCCACCGCCACCGTCGTCGCCGTCAGAGGCGTTGCCGCCATCGCCCCCAGTCGCCGAGTTCCCCTCGAACGTGCAGCGCTGCACGTCCAGCTGTCCGTTTTCGACGTAGATCGCTCCACCCGCTCCGAGCCCGCCTCCGCCTCCGTATACTCCTTCGCCCCCTCGCACGCCGAAACCCTTAACGTCCAGATCGAGAAGCGTCAGATTCCCTGTTCCCGTAACTGCGAATAGTCGTGCGTTGCAAGGTTCGGAGGTTCCGAAGTAAAAAACCGTACCCGGATCGTCCCATTGGTCGGTATTGTCGCGACAGGTCTGAAAATCCCAGGTTATCGTCGCGCCGTTCCCCTCGATGGTGATTGTCGAGGTAATCGCCGGCAGCGCGGCCCAGCTGACTGGATTCCCGAGATCGAAGGCGATGCTCGACAACGTGAGCACGACCGGATTGTCTGAAATCGGCAGCACGATGATGTCGTTGCCGCTACCGGGAACGCATTGGGTCGTCACATACTGCGGACTCCCATCGGCGTTGTAGCCCGCGATAGCGGTATTCGAGTCGAAATTGGCCGAGTAGATCGCTTCCTTCAGGGTGCAGCCCTTGCCGGCGCCCACCGTGTCGTCCAGTGAACTCACGTAAATGATGGATTGCGCCTGAACGGGCGCATCGATCAGCGAGAAAAGCGCTACCAGCATAAGCGGCAAAGCTATTTTGAACGTCTGGGCCTTGAATATCTTCATCCTCATCTCCGTTTTCCGCGGGGTGAAAACACACGCTGATCATGTGCTGCTTGCGCGCCTCCCGCCGCCGGCATAACTGCCTCTCCCTGGCACTCCGATCAGTCAACGTTGCGGAACATAGCAATCCGGCAACCCGCGGGGAGTGGGTCGTTCGTGATGCAGGGCGTATCTCAAAATCTCGAGGATGCGTCAATGCAAGTTGGGTGAAAGGCCGATGGAATTTGGGTAAAGGCCTAAGCCACTCACAACATGTGGTCTACAGGGCGGATTTTCGATCCGCGGTAAGGCTATGACCGAGCCGCCAGGGCCGATATGCCGTTCGCCACGGCGGCGTCGAGAACAACTACAGCTTTACATGGCGGAGGCGCAGTGCGTTGGTGATCACGGAGACGGAGCTGAAGGTCATGGCGGCGCTGGCGAAGATCGGGCTGAGCAGCAGGCCGAAGAACGGGTAGAGCACGCCGGCGGCGACCGGAATGCCGATCGAATTGTAGGCGAAGGCGAAGAAGAGATTCTGGCGGATATTGCGCATGGTCGCGCGGCTCAGGGTGCGCGCGCGCGCGATCCCGCGAAGGTCTCCCGCGAGCAGCGTGATGCTCGCGCTCTCCATCGCCACATCCGTGCCCGTGCCCATGGCGATGCCGACGTCGGCCTGCGCGAGCGCGGGGGCGTCATTTACGCCGTCGCCCGCCATCGCCACGACGCGTCCCTCGGATTGCAGCTTCTTCACCACCTCGCCTTTTTGTTCCGGCAGGACGCCCGCTTCGACTTGATCGATTCCGAGCTTCCGGGCGACGGCCTCGGCTGTCGCGCGGCTATCGCCGGTCAGCATCACGATGCGCATGTGCTGGCGATGCAGTTGCTCGATGGCCTCGGGCGTGGTCTCTTTCACCGGATCGGTTACGGCAATCGCTCCAGAGATTTGGCCGCCGAAGGCAACGAACACAACCGTTGCGCCCTCGGATTCGAGTGATTTCGCGCGCCCGTCCAGATCGCCGAGCGAAATCGCCAGATCCGCGAGCAGCGCGCGATTTCCGAGCGCCGCGCTGCGCCCCTCCATCGTTCCGGTGACGCCCTTGCCCGTGCGCGAACGAAAATCTTTCACATCGCCGGGTGCGATGTCGCGCTCTTTTGCGGCGCCGAGAATCGCGGCCGCGAGCGGATGTTCGCTGGCGCGTTCGAGCGTGGCTGCGACGCGAAGAACCTGGGCCTCATCGCTCCCGTTCGCCGCAAGAATGCCCGTGACCCTTGGGCGTCCCTCCGTCAGCGTGCCCGTTTTGTCGACGACGAGCGTATCCACCTTTTCAAGAATCTCGAGCGCCTCGGCATTCTTCACGAGGACTCCCGCCTGCGCGCCGCGGCCAGTGCCCACCATGATCGACATAGGCGTGGCCAACCCCAGCGCGCACGGGCAGGCGATGATGAGCACCGCGACCGCGTTGAGCAGCGCGTGCGCCATTCGCGGCGGCGGGCCGAATGCCGCCCATGCGACAAACGCGAGCGCTGCCGCGAGCACCACCGCCGGAACGAAATAAGACGCCACGCGATCCGCGAGCTGCTGCACGGGCGCGCGGCTGCGTTGCGCGGCGCTGACCATGCGCACGATCTGCGCGAGCACCGTCTCGCTGCCCACGCGCTCGGCGCGCATCACGAAGCTGCCCGTGCCGTTTACGGTGCCGCCGGTGACGCGGCTTCCCGCGGTTTTCTCGACCGGGATCGGCTCGCCCGTAACGAGCGATTCGTCGATCGCGCTCGATCCGTCGGTCACCACGCCGTCCGCCGGCACGCGCTCGCCGGGGCGCACGCGCAGCGTGTCGCCGGGCGCGATGTGCTCGATGGGCACATCGATTTCGGTGCCATCGCCGCGAACCAGGCGCGCCGTTTTCGGCGAAAGCTTCAGTAGGGAGCGAATCGCGGTGGACGTGCGGCTGCGCGCGCGCAGCTCGATCACCTGCCCGAGCAGGACGAGTGCGGTGATCATGGCGGCGGCTTCGAAGTAGACGGGCACGTCTCCCGCGCCGCTGCGAAACGACGCCGGAAATATCGAAGGCGCCAGCAGGGCAATCACGCTGTAGATGTAGGCCGTGCCCGTGCCGAGCGCGATCAGCGTGAACATATTAAGGCTGCGATTCACGAGCGACGCCCAGCCGCGCTCGAAGAGCGGCCAGCCGCACCAGACGACCGCCGGCGTCGCCAGTGCGAACTCGATCCAGCCGATCGCGCGCATCGAGAGCGCTCGCTGCACTGGTTGCGCGGGGATCATGCTCGACATGCCGAGCGCGAGCACCGGCAGAGCCAGCGCCGCGCTGATCCAGAATCGGCGCGTCATCGAGAGGAGCTCGGGATTTTCCTCGTCTTCGATGGCCACGGTGCGCGGCTCAAGCGCCATGCCGCAGATCGGGCAGAATCCCGGCCCGGGTCGCACGACCTCAGGATGCATCGGGCAGGTGTACTCGACTCGTGTGGCGGGCGCCGCGGGGATTTCCGGTTCAAGCGCCATGCCGCATTTGGGGCAGGCGCCCGGATGGTCCTGGCGTACTTCGGGGTCCATCGGGCAGACGTAAGCTCCAGGCTTTATCGGTGATGGCGCCGGCGTGGTGGCTCCGAGCTGAATGAGCGCGGAGGGAGCCGGCGGCTTAATGCCCAGCTGAATCAGGGGCGCAGCGGCGGGCGGCTTGCCATCCAGGTATCTCTGCGGGTCGGCGTTGAATTTGGCGGCGCAACCCGTGCAGCAGAAGTAGTAGGTCTTCCCGGCGCGTACAGCCGTCGCCTTGGCCCGTTCGGGCTCGACCATCATTCCGCAGACGGGGTCTCGTGCCATCGGTCCAATTGTAAGTGATGCGCTGCCATCATATCCCGGTCCAAGGGAACTTTCTCCGCGAGGCTCACGTATCTGATTTCAGCACGTCGAAAATCAGGACACGGGGGTGGCTGTGGCATTGAACGGCAACGGAAAGAACGGCCGCAAGCGGAGGAAACGATGGGTCTTCCTCGGCGGCGGGGCAGCGGCGCTGGTGCTGATCGTGGTGATCGCCTCCGCGGCGCTCCGGCCGAACCACGCAATCGATCCCGACAAACTAGCCACCGTCGAGCGCGGCGATATCGCGCGGTCGGTGGTCGCCACGGGCAAGATCGAACCCCTCACCGAGGTGGAAGTGAAATCGAAGGCCAGCGGCATCGTCGAAAAGCTTTTCGTCGACGCGGGCGATCGCGTGAAGGCGGGCCAGGTGCTTGCCGAATTGGACAAGGAGCAGCTTCAGGCCGCGGTCGGTGAATCGCGCGCCAACCTTGAGGCCGCCGAAGCGGCGAAAGAGGCGGCGGAGGCCTCGTATCAGAAGAACATTGTCGACGCCGAAGGCCCGGACGTTCCCTTTCTCAAAAGCGACATGGTGCGGGCGCAGGATTCCTACAAGCAAGGCCTGATCGCGCTCAATGCGATGCAAGACGCGCAGAAAAATTATCAGCTGGCGGTCAATCGCCAAGCGTCCGCCCAGCGCAACGTCCAGGTAAGCAAGGCCGACGTGGCGGAGGCGGAAGCGCAGATCGCGCAGGCGAAGGCCGCGCTCGACAACGCGAATGAAAACCTGCAATACGCCACCATCACCAGCCCGATCGATGGCGAAGTGCTTTCGCGGGACGTCGAGATCGGCGACGCGGTGAGCTCGATCCTCGTTCTCGGCTCGCAGGCCACGCTCGTGATGACTCTGGGCGACGAAAGCGAAGTATATGTGAAAGGCCAGGTCGATGAGTCCGACATTGGCAAAGTGTATCTCGGGCAGCCGGCGCGGATTTCTGTCGAGTCCTTCAAGGACAAGAAATTTCAGGGCCGGGTCACCAAGATCGCGCCTCTCGGCGTGGAAAAAGACAACGTGACCACCTTCGAGGTGCGCGTTTCGATCGTGAATGCCACCGGCGAGCTTCGCGCGAATATGAGCGCCAACGCCGAAATCATCCTCGAGGAAAAGAAAAACGTGCTGCTGGTCCCCGAAGGCGCGGTGATTTTCGACAAGGATAAAAGCACGTCCGTCGATCTCGCCGATCCGCACTCCGACACGGGCCGCCGCCGTGTGCCCGTGAAACTCGGCATTTCAAACGGCGTGAAGGCCGAGGTCCTCTCGGGCCTCAGCCAGGGCCAGCAAGTCGTCCTGCAATAGTGCGCGCGCGGATCACCGGGACAATGCGATGAGCTTCAGCGACCTTCTTAAAGATACGCTCGAGACGCTCTGGGCGCACAAGCTCCGCACGTTCCTCACGATGTTCGGCATCACCTGGGGAATCGTCTCGATCACGCTGATGGTGGCCGCCACGCAAGGCCTGCGTGTCGGGCTGAAGCGCAATAGCGAATCCTTTGGCAAGGACATCATGATTTTCTTTTCCGGCCGCACCAGCATGCAGGCGGGCGGAATGCGCGCCGGGCGCGACATCCACTGGAACGACGACGACTACATCAGCGTGCTCGCCGAATCGCCCGCTTGCCGCTACGTCCTGCCGGAAATCGGCAACGAGGTTCCGCTGCGCAGCCGCTACAACAGCGCCACGCTGCTCGTGGTCGGCTCGCTTCCGCCGTTTGCGGAGGAGCGCAGCATCGACGTCGCGGAAGGCCGCTTTTACAACGACGAGGATCAGGCGAACGCCAACCGCGTGGCGTTTCTCGGCAGCGACGCGAAAAAGCAGCTTTACGGCAATCGCGAGGCGATCGGCGAGACCATCTGGCTGCAGGACATCCCTTTCACGGTGATCGGCGTGATGCGCGCGAAGAACCAGAACTCCGATTACGATGGCGAGGACATTCGCAAAATCTTTATTCCCTACAGCACGATCGCCCGCGATTTCCCCAATAAGCCGCCGGACCCGGCGCACACGATCGACCACATGATCGTGGTGCCGCAGTCGCTCGCCGAGCATATGGATTGCAAGAACGAGGCGCTCGCGGCCCTCGGCACCATCCACCGTTTCAATCCGAAAGACGAAGAAGCGGCCTTCGTGTGGGACACCATCAAGAACTCCCAGGCCAACGCCATGATCACGAACGGCATGGAATATTTCATGGGCTCCGTGGGGATCATCACCTTATGTCTCGGCGGCCTCGGCGTGATGAACGTGATGCTCGTGGCCGTGCGCGAGCGAACGCGTGAAATCGGTGTGCGCAAGGCGCTCGGCGCCACGCGGCGCGCCATCATCAGCCAGTTTTTCATCGAAACGCTGATCATCGCTTTTCTCAGCGGCGGCGTCGGCATGACCATCGCGTACGGACTGTGCGCGCTGGTCGATTTATTGCCCATGCCGCAGGTGTTTGCAGGCTTGTTGCCGACGTGGCAGTCAGGAGTCGTATCGTTTGCGCTGCTTGCGGCAGTCGCCGTGGGCTCGGCCCTTTACCCGGCGAGCCGGGCGGCGGCGGTCGATCCGATTGAGGCGCTGCGGTATGAGGCGGGAGGTTAGCGCGTGTTTGAGGAAGTTCTCAGGCAAGCCTGGACGTCGATGCGCTGGCAGCCGGTGCGCACCTGTCTGACGATGGCCGGAATCGTGTGGGGAATCGTCGCCGTCACCATGCTGCTCGCCTACGGCACGGGCTTCCGCCACGTGCTGATGCACACGTTTCAGGCGTTTGGCAA
>Ga0335072_10000314_pt1 | contig 102771 bp, 83 predicted proteins | sample Lox_Sample_21_FD_206725 | JGI IMG/M metagenome (GOLD analysis project Ga0335072, IMG submission 206725) | Soil microbial communities from Loxahatchee National Wildlife Refuge, Florida, United States - Lox_Sample_2.1 | ecosystem: Environmental > Terrestrial > Soil > Wetlands | place: USA...
TTGCGCCCATTCTGTTAGGGCAGGAGCAGTAGTGACGGTTATATCTCAATCTTCCACACACTTGTACTTTGCAACAACATCGAACTCCAATCAATACAGTCACCATAATCACGGCTCGCTGCCCATAACACATTCATTTCATGACTCACTAGTTCATCAATATGGTCGTGTAAGTCCTTCAAATCTACGTCCTCCTTGTCTGTCTGGAGCATATCGAAGAAATTCCGCTATATTTGTCTTCCCGACGGAGCGTTTAGTGGATCGTAATGCAGTGATACCTGGAGATGAGAGGTGAAAGCAGCGTCAAATCTTCCAACCAGATCGCTGGTAAGAATGAGGATTCCGTCGTAGTACTCAAGTGTGCGAAGTAACACTGAGGGATCAATCAATACCGAACTCTCGGCGGTGATGAAAGCACTTACCGGAAACCAGGCTGTTTCTCTCTAGGTTTGCGAGAGATCTTTCTTCGAGGAAAACATCTGCTTCGTCAAGGAGGAGGACTACTCGATATCAGTAGTGCAAGTCATCGAAGACTTGAATTGACCCACCGCAATTCCATCTCTTCCCGAGCATGAGCACAGTCTCCAGATATTTCTCAACAACCTCGGGTTTGGTCCCAATATCTCCACAGGTGACGCTGTATAGTGGCATTTCCGCAAGTTCCGCTACACTGAAGACTGTGTCACTTCGGAGCATTCATTAGGATAAGACCGAGCTCTCGGTACTCTTACCTTTCTAGTGTAAGTGGTCAGCTCTTTGTTTGCTGGTGAGGAGGTAGGAAAGGAATTACCTGCAGTCAACGCTTTACCTGTACCCGGTGCGCCATGGAGGAGCATAATCAACCCATTGCCCTTCCCAGCAATCAGATCATCCTTCATCATATCCAGAAGTTGCCGTTATTTTGACCCTTTGTAGGATGAGCGAACCATTACCAGAGACTTGACCATATCCTTGGTCTTGGCCGGTAGAACCAAGCGTTCGAAAGCATCCTTATTCCATTTGATAGGAAGGATATTATCAACCAGAAGGGAATCTGTGTTACGGTCATACTGCTCGCTCGCTGATCACTATCGAGGTGCGCTTTCTTGTCGGAAGTACCATTTGGTTTATCCAATTTCCAACCAGATGCGGACGCAAAGACCTTAGTATGACCGGAATGGAAGGAGGATTGGCAAATGACCTGGTGCAGAACGCGAAAGTAGGAGGAAATGTCCCTCAAAACTACTGGGTCGGCAGCAGGGGCTGGGCTGATGGCATCTAGCCCTTGCTGCGACGCAGCCTTTGTCTGTTTAGGCCTTTTGGGAGGAACACGTCTCGACATTGATGGCGCTGAGGACTGTGGTGGCCTTGTTTGACCCATATTGGAAGTAAACTCTATGAGAGAAGGTGGTAGCATAGGAGCGGGTGGTGCAATGGGAGGGAATGATCGCGGCGGAGGAGCTGATGCCATGTTAGGTGGTAGCGGTGTGAAGCCAGAGTATAGTATGGGACCAGGTGTTTGCGTTGGGCGTGGTCCCGACTGAGGTTGAGCATTGTTGATCTGACCTAGGCGTTAGTGGTTTGACTTTCGCACATAGCAAGGTTTACATACGAGAAACCCATCGGCCATGCCCAGTTCTTCGTGGTCCAGCAGCGTAGATCCAAATGCAACAGTGGCATCAACACTTTTGGTCCCCTTTGAACCGTTCCCAGCCGCTGCGGAGGGGTCATCAACGCTCTGCTCCAGAACCCGTTTCACGGCTGTGGTTGGTTCCATCTGATCTGGCCAAGCAGTTCCTACTTTTTCGATACTGGCATCGTATAGTGCTTTACGCTTTAGAGCATCCTTTTCCGTTCTGGCTAGTAAACGTCGCTTCTCGTTATGTCGCCCTAAAAGCATCAATTGCATTTGATAGTCTTGCTGTCAGAAGAGCTTCGAGCTGTTATATAGTTAGACCTCCGGGTATCTGCAGGCAAGTCTGCAGATACTACCCGTCCTTTTAGGTCCCATAGCGGAGGCAGTGAGAGGTCTACCGTGACAGACGTAGTCGTTAGTAAGGCTGTTCGGAGGTGAACGGCAGGTATTCTAGCCAAGCACGGAGGTGAGGCAGTGAGTCGAGATGTTTACGATTGGCGAGTTGCTGGAAGAGCGTTGATATCTCTCCTAAGTGAGAGGGCATGTGCATGGTTTTGGATGATTGACGAGATACATTTACATTTTTGGGCTCCTCATCCGGTTCTAAGCATCTTGTGGTCTTATAATTCTACTTTTGTAAGGTCCGGGTAGCCGAATCTTCTCTTACGACCGATTACATTTGCATCAACTATCCTGAAGCGGGTAGCTGTGCCAGCTGGCTCGCCAATCGTATGGCTCATCCGAATTCGCTGGCGGCCAAATACTCGAGATGATCTTGAGAAGTCTATCGGGTTCTCGCAACCGTTTCAGTTCCTCGGGCTTTGGTTGCCTCAACTCGGTGATGACTAATTCATCTTGCCGATCATCTCTTGGATTCCTTTCAACTTGCCATGAGCGGCTAAAGCACATTCTCGTATTTGAGATTATCCTCCCAGCACCACTCAAAGGTTTGCCAGCACCGATTGGATAGAGTTGTAGAAGCTCAAGTGGTAAGTCACCTGCTTGCTTTCCGGCGGAAATGGCCCTGAAAATGGCACGCGCAAGATTCTTGTCCACAGCGCTATTGATCAAAATACCACGAACCACATCGTCCCAAGGTGGTTCGATCTCATGCTGTTGACCCCATGGAATTCTTGCAACACGTCTGACGGCGCGACCATCTTGTGGCAAATCAAGTCCTTGGTTGCTCCCATTCTCTTCACTTTCATCGCCCCGATACGAGCAGTCAAGAATGAGAAACAAGCTTTGGAGTTTGGCGAAAGAACCCAACGTTTTGTAGATCGTAACCTCGGTGATGTCTCCCACAGTGCGTTGAATGCTCAACGTCAATTCATGTAGGTGTGGGCAGGAACTCTTGATCATCTCGACATGTGAGAGTTTGAAAACGAGCGATGGATGAAATCTTCCTGACAGTATATGCAATCGTCTCAAGTTTTTGCCGTGGTGCTCCATGATCGTATGAAATGTGGCTATGCTCACGTAGCCATCGATTTTGAGTGCCTTCAAAGGGGGAACGCTGCCTAGGAAACGACGCACGCCATCATCCTCCTCGTTCCACATAGCTGGTGACGTGAACCAGAACCAAAGCTTCAGAGTTTTGAGGGACGGAAATGTGCAACTGGCTGCTAGGTGGTGGAGTAAGCCCTTGTAGTTCTTATAAGTGATGCGCAAGCCAAGGACTTCAATAGCCGAAGTGTCAACTCGTTTGCTGAGATCGACCAGATGTGTCACGCAAGGCTGCCACTCTAGTCGCCGAAGCACCGCAGGCACCTGAATTTGGTTCTGCTCCACCAATACTCTTTTCAATCCGGGACCTTCCACCAGTTTAATTTCACCGCCTGGCAATGTCTCCCAGTCGTAGGTAGAGGGAACCAATACTTCTTTCAAGTTGGGCAGGCATGAAACAAGATCCAAGACGGCCCCAGTATTAAGTGTTGGTTGGCGTCTTGGATTAGGGGCAGCAACGACCGATATGTAATGAAGGCACGGAGAGGTTGCAAGTGCGCACTCGTAGTCGCCCAGTGAGCCGTGTGTCAGACTGCGTAGGTGAAAAGTATTGATGATCAATTTGCAATCAGGATGATAAACATGCAGTGTATTCAGTAGGCAAGGTGGAAACTGATCCAAGCAGTTGTATGCTAGTGTAGACAGCGCTGAGAACTGTTGGAGGAGCATGGCGAGGGGGTTCCAAGCTTTTTCTCGTTCATCTTTGACATCAGGTGGAAAATCATCCAACTCTACGTAATGGCTGCGGTAAACTTGATATTTCGAACGAAAAGAATTGTCTACAAGAATCTCATAGGCGAAGCTGCTGTGCTTGCGTGCGTCACTTAGCCTTTCCGGAGGTTGTTTGGTGTCAAGTTGAAGAGGAGGCATCCAGCCGTCAAGGATCAAGTGACGCACATGTTTGACAGCATTCATCGGTATGAGTTGAACATCTTGAACGAGCTTTTCTCGTCCTTCCACCGAAATCTTGACAGTGCGGAAGAGCAAGGTGATGGCGATGGAATGCAGACGCTTGTTGACGAGAGCGACGGATTGTAGACTTGATTTGTGGGTCTGATCAATGTATTCGCATATGAGATAAAGAACTTCTAGTGGAACACTGTCGAGACTTGGACGGGCCATGGTTGGAGTATTTGAGGTTCCGTAAGGCCAGTGATAATAGCCCTTAGAGTTAACGCGGAGACGTTGGTACGGTACAACCTGCGTTACGCTATACGGTGTTGGAGATAGAGTAAGTTGGTGAAAAGAAGCCTAGCGTAGAGTACGATAGGGTAGTCAAATCCCACCTAAATCGCCACTGTCCTCAGCTTCGCTCTCAGCCAATCCACAGGCTTTTCAGGAAATCGACTCCAGTGCCTGTCATTTGCTTGTAACGCTGTATGTTGCGAACATGTATCTCGGACCTGTTCTCCCTTTGAGAAGGTCCTGATGTTTCGGCGTTAGATGGGTGAGATGCATCTTTGATTCGCTGATTCCGAAGCCTGTGCCGCACTCATGCAGAAACACCGCAAATGAACTCGAAGAGGCGCTTACTCTATCAGTATTTGCTGCAGTATATAAGGGTGACACATGTCTCGTACAACGCAAGCCAGGTACTTAGGATTCTTTTCGATTTTGAACACATTTATACACACCCATAACCCTGTTCGCGACTTTGGAAGCCATGGTGGCAAGGCTAAATACTCCTGGAATCGAACATCCATCCGAATCCAGTAGCTCAACTTCCGCAAACCCCACAACGTCGAATCGAACGTCCATTGCGCTTATGAACTCGACTTCTAGTCCTCCAAATTGCACGCCGTCATTCACAGCATTTACTTTCGGAGAGCAGCGTGCATCTAGCCCGTCTTTCACTTTCGGGGATCAGACTGGGTCCAATCGAACGACTCCTGTCCCGAGTACTACGACGTCGGGGCCATTTCGCTTCACACCGTCGTCAACGCCGTTCACGTTCGGCGAAGAACGTGCAGCGACACCGTCTTCCACGTTCGGTAGCGATCATGACCCAGACAGGCCTTTACCATCAGTGGAGAGAGACGTCTCATCGATAAGCAGTCGCCAAAGTACTCCGAGCACAACTTTATATACACCATCGACTTCAACACATGTGGATTCGACTCGACATGCCTCGGATCAGGATGCAGTTCTACAACAAATTGGTGACCTTCGTGACCTGAGGCTTACGTCGCCTCAAATGCCGAGAAGTACCTCTTCGCAACGAAGTGCGTCTACGCCTTCAATCCAGGTCACTCCGTCAGCGCCTCCGAATGAATCGAGCCGACCTCGAGTCAGCAGGACCGACAGCCTCGTTGATGGCGTCACGGCTCTTCACATAGAATCTCTTCAAGCGGATTCTCCGGGCGCCTCGGGGCTGCGTGAGAGCCGCTCTCCATCACCATCACGCCGTCGCCGCTCCGGATCCGGGATCAATAGAGACATCCATCAAATTGAGAATGAAGACCCGCCAGAGGCCTTGTTCCACATGCCAGAAGTTCAAGAGGCCCTTACCAATGCAAGAACGTTGACGTCAAGAATGGTCAACGTTCTTTCCACTTCGAATTTGCATCAGGAGAACGGATCAAGCATTCAAAGCCTTCATCAACAAGCAACAAGACTAAATGGTTTTCAGCTGCCATCCGTGCGTATTGTTGGGCTTGTTGGTGATTCAGGAGTAGGCAAGAGTAGTTTGATTAATTCCTTGCTTGACAAGATGGAATTGGCCAGAGCGGTAAGTATGATCGTTATGCAATTATCATAACCTCCTAGCTAACCTTAAAACGATTAGAGCAGCAGTGGCGCTGCATGTACATGTGCCGTTACGGAATATACCTTCCACGATAGAGATGATTTCATCATTTACGTCGACTACTTCTCATTGGACGAGCTGAAGAAACAATTCGAGGAACTACTCAGAGCTTATCGGGACTACCAATTGCTCGCGAGAAATTCAACAGCTAGAGACGAAGATGGCGAAGACAACGATGATAGAAGAAGGTTACAAAGAACAGCGGATCTAGCCAGAGATACATTCAGAGCGAGCTTCAGGGAGAGACTCGAACAAACACCGACTATTCTTTCTTCCATGCCTTTCGAGCGTGCCGTGGGTACAATGGTCGAATGGGCATCACAGCTGCTTCCTCGGCAAGGGAGGCAGGAATCGTTTAGCACAGTCGAAGGATGTTCTTCGCGGTTGAGAGAACTAACATCAGAATCGGATGAGTTCTTGCCCAATGGAGTGTCTCGAACGTGTTGGCCCTTCATCCAGAAACTGCGGGTGTACTTGAAAGCTTACATCCTCAGCAAAGGACTCATCATCGCTGACCTTCCGGGACTCCGCGATCTCAACTCTAGTCGCAAGGCTATTACCGAGCGTTATGTCCGACAGTGTCACCAGATCTTCGTTGTTGCTAAAATCGATCGAGCCATCACGGATGAAAGCATCAAAGAGATTTTCGAACTAGCCAGTCGTGCTAACCTATCCAAGATCGATGTCGTATGCACACGATCTGAAGATATCCAAACAAGAGAGGCAAGGCACGACTGGTCAACAGAAAAAGCACAAATTGAGGATTTGCAAGAGCTGATCGACGCTGACACGGAATATATCAACTCTCTCGAAGAAGATATTGAAGAATATGAGCAAGACCTCACAAACCTTACCCGAGAAGAAGGACTGCAACTCACGGGATTACGGCAGGATTGTCGCAGGGCTAAGAATTCCAGAGAAAACTACGAGTATGAATTACTTAGCCTTATCGTTAACTTGCGAAACAACAAAGTTTCCGACCGCTTGCGGGAAGAATATCGGAACCACCCAATTGCCACAACACTAAAGACATTCTGCGTCAGTAATAAAATCTACTGGGACAACCGTGAAAAGCCAGCTACGGCCTCTTCGCGTTACCTTAAGTTGAGCGGTATCCTAGAGCTACGACGCTATTGCATTGGAATCGTTGCGGAGAGCCACCTTCGTGCAACCAAAGAATTCATTAAGGATGAGATACCGGCATTCCTTGGCTCTGTTGAGCTATGGGTCGAGGTTGGATCCGGCAATGCAAGTGCAGAGAGGAAACAACAGATTCTCGACGCTGTATCAACTATTCAGCAAGAACTAGATGAGGTACGCAGCTTACGGTCTCTTTAAATGCACTTCCAACCGTCTTCGGTACTACGGAGATTTATCATCTTACGGGTAGACTCGACTCAAACCTATTGGCTAGCATCCATATTGTCTATCAAGTTTGGCTAGGGTTGAAGGGAGAATACGATCATGCCCAAATAGCACGGCTAATTCGAGCTTCTAGTTAATGTTTTCAGCCTCTCAACTCAACAGTGTATCGCACACTTTAGGCGAAGAATTCGACAGCCAAATCCACCTTCGCATGAGTACGTTCAACCTTGACGGTGCCGGCTTCAATACTCACTAGCTGCAGGACAAAGCGGTCCGCAATGGACCGTTGATGCCAAGCGAGCAAGCTTGTCCTGGCAAGGTGTATGTGTGTCCATTCAAAGTGGAAGAGTCGTTCGCTAACTACTTCACAGTGGCATCATTCGACGTACAAAGCCTTCTGCTCCAACTATGGGAAGCATTCAACACCAGCGCAGGGGTATCATTGCTGGAATGAAGAAGCGATGGAAAGCATGACCGATGATATGTCCGCTATTTGGGACAGTTTTGAGGTCGACATAGAAGCGCATCTCGAGCGGATTAATGATGCAGTCGTTCAAGCTTTTGGCAACGCCCTTACTGCTGCATCGTCTATAGGTGCAAATGAACCTGGTGCAGCAAACAACACCGGGTCTGCGATGCGAACTCTTGCTGCTACACTGTGCCATCGAAAAGACCTCACACTCAGCGGTATCGAGAAAGCATGTGAGAGCTTCAATTCCGGGCTTTCCTCCTTCCACACCGATGCCTTCTCATCCATCAGGACAGCCTTCATAGGCAAGCTCATGGAAAGCACATATCATGCAGCAAACATGGAATACGGTAAGCCTGCTCTCCCTTTGCCAGCATTACCATAGTTCTTTCTAACACCTATACCTAGGTTCCGGCAGCGACCGCCGCCGTAAGGACCTTATCACAGGCAAATTCGGCTCCCAGTCCCTCTTGAACGACCACCGGCGTGACTGCAGGGAAAAGTTTAGGGATATTGCGCGTGAGCTACAGGATAAGGTGAACGAGATCGTAGACCAACAGGTTGACCTTGTTGAAGCGGATTTGCAAATGCTGAGAGATGAGAACGTGGTGTTAGAGAGTGAGAGGGATCCGGAGTTTAGGAGGAGGGTGATGGCAGAGGTAGAGAGGGTTAGGAGAGAAGTAGAAAGGATTGGGCGCGTGGTTGAAGATGTTTCATAAGTGTATCAATGTAAAACAGCGTAGCAAACCGTCGAGGAAGGCTGTCAATCTGCTATCGGGATTGTTTAAACTGCTGTATGAGGCTCTCCGCTTCAAGAAAGAAATGGATTCACAATTGAATTGAGACGTATTTTCTTTCGGTTCTATAAAACTCCCGGATAATCATTGTATAGACACCAATAGTCGTTCTCTACAGGAATTGCCACAAGCCACATTTTTCAGACCCGCCAGTGGAAGGCAAAATACCATACGGTAGCTTACCCTATGAATCACTGAATCCAGCAGTGTCTGCTTTAGTGATTATTGATATCGCACGTCTCGAGCTCTCATATATCGACCCTCCGAACAGACCCGGCCTCTCGACAAAGTGGCGCAGGGTTTTGACAGCCATTAGGTACTAGACAGTGCTTGCAATTAGCGTGTGGGTGGGCAGATTTACCGCAGAAAACGGCGGTCGATCTACTATTAGTTGTTTAAGGTAGTTATCGTAGATATACTTAACTATGTCTTCTTTAATCAGTCTTTGTAGTCATATCCGACGACCGACTGTCATCAGCCTTTCACTTCCGAGTTCTTATGAAATAGAGTAGTTTTGCTTCCCGGTTATTTGGTCTGATAAGCGTGGTAAACTAATAATAAGGGCCTACGAAGGTACAGCGTGGAACTTTCTGACGTGCTGCCTATTCGTTAAGACAAGTTAAACCTGGAATCCTACCTGGGACGGAATGATGATCTGAGAATCCCACCAAATATCCGGTCTCAGTCATTTCTAAGAGCGAATTCAAATGCATGAGGCCAAATCATAAATATTATGAGCAGCTGACCGGAAAATTTGACGCCTTGTCGGGCTAACTCCGCAAGAGCACGACATTGTCCACTTTGAGTTCTCGGTGTGGGATTTAAGGCGCAACTGCCCAGCCGCGCTTTTCAGCCTTGCAGCGTTGCCACCGTGAACCTCTCCACGAACTGTTTAGACCCCTCCATCGGCTTATGCCAGTTCTAACTACTCTCTTCGACTGTTTCTGTGGATTTTGACCTTTATACAACAATATTTCATATCTGAGACATTCTTATCATTGTTCGGCCCTCGTGCCGGTGAGTATACACTTCGATGCCGCGCTTCATGGTAGTGACCACCGACAAACGGATCTCGAACCTCCTTCACACCATAGAGGCTTCGACACACGGATCAGATAAATTCTAAGTTTCATATAGACACTTCCGTCTTCCCTTCGCGACGAGCTGTTAGTCGGTCGATATGGCTTCGAAACAAGGCTCCAGCCTTGCCGGTGTGGTCGAGAAATGTGATAGCCTTGGTGATAGTTACGAAGATCTTGGGACATATCTTGTCAGGCCTGAGGAGATTTCGAGGGCTTCAAGCCCAGACCTTCTCTCTTTCTCGGTCCTGTCTCTCGGTATGGAGTCAACTCTGGAAGCAGATGAGTCGGAAGATCTCCAAGCCAAAGGGATTGGCTGCCAGTCAGCAACCCAAAAGCTGCTATTTGCCGGTGGAGAGCTCACCAAAGCTTGCAGAGAGGCAGCTTATGATCGTGCAGCAGAGATCGTTGGCGCTGTTGCTGCTGACGCCGCTCATAATTCAAAGGTATTCGCGGCCAGGCTTGTCGAAGTTGTTACGACTGGCACCAAAGCTACAACGAACGCCGCACTTGACAACGCAAATGAAGCCACTACAGACGCGGATGCTCCAAAGAGTGCTATTGCTGTTACGCTCATGGAAAGTACGAAACGCGCCATCACCAACGTATCTGCTCCAGCTGCAGCAGCTATCCTTTCGGGATCCTCGTATGTTGCATCTACCGTCGCCTCTACCGTTGTGTCAAAGGTTGGAAACTGGACATGGAATGGCCCTTCTGTCCAAGACCCACCACTCACGGCTTCCTGGGCTTCACATTGGAGGAAGAAGAGGTCGAAGCCCTGTCTCTCCTCTAGGAAGTATGCGCTGGTCATGGACTCACAGCCTCTCAAGGCTCAAGATAACGACCACCTCATCGACGTGAAGACCAACGAGTCGAATATCGACCAATCCAATACTCCAAACCCAATAAGATGTGCTACCGAGCCGAATCTCCTCCCAGAAACAGGCTGGGTTAGACAGGAGCTCCAAGTTGACACCGGCCGCCATAGCCATGGCTTCGAGGCCCGTCTTCGTCGGGAACAGCATCTGGTCGAAAAGCAACGTCGCCGTGCAGTCCTCGAAGCCGAAGAACAGAAGGAGGAAGATGGGGAATACGCCGATGTTAGGCGACACCCGGCTTTTGCGGACGAAGCCGAGTCAGGTGTCGCCTGAAGGTTCGGTGTACGTACTCTTCAGAAGTACATGAAAGGACGGCAATCTTCATGACAATTGTATTCATTGTCCACAACCGACCACAGATATCATCTTCAAAAGAACAGCTTCGAGAATGATTATCAACCAAAATATCAACTAAGATCATAGGGAGCACAGTGGTATGACTCCGATCGGCATAGCGAGGCGTTTTGGGTTTGCCATGGAAAATGATTTCGATTCTCAATCTTGTATTAAAAATGGCGATAGTGAGCTAAGCCGTTAGAGAGGAGGGATGATTTCTGAATAGCTGTTAGGACTTCTGAATTCTCGAGGTCAGTTACAGGAAGTGCGAAGAATAGAGAAGAATGACAACCTTAGCTACTTTACTGAGCACAACAAAGTCATACTTAAAAGTATCTTACAAGACTTGATCATGGCACAATACGCTCCCGTCCTTACGATGTAAAGCAGAGTTCCTTCCTCGTAACCATAACTGTAGCAAAATCATGATCCTTTCTTTGCCTTGGACCGAGTCTCATGCGCCGGCGGCGTCTCCTCCGCCTCGTCTTTCTCTCCGTCTCCATCTTCACCAACCTCCTCCTCCGCGGGCGTCTCCACACCACCCTCATCCTCCTCCTCCTCCTCGGCACGCACCTCGACCTTGCGCGCATCCTTCCGCACGACCTCGGCCAGCCCCTCCGCATCGCTCTCGGCGCCGTTCACCGCGCCGCAGCCCTGGCAGCGCCACACACCGACGTCCTCCAGGGAGCGGGCGCCGGGCGGCGCGCGCCCGTTGACTAGGCGGCAGCGGCGGCAGATCAGCGCGAAGCGCAGCGCCGCCTGCGTCTCGTCCTCGCCCAGCAGCGCGTCCAGCAGCCGGTCGTACCAGTGCGCGGTGCCGGACGAGGGCGCGGGCGTGCGCTGCGTGCGGACGTCGAAGGCGTTGGGCGCGAATTCCGCGGTGGGTGAGGGGTCGGTGGAGCTAAGGGGCCGCTGGACGGGAGGAGGAGCGTGCGCTGGCGCTGGTGGTGATGGCTGTGGAGGTGCGAAGTGTTGTTGCGTAGGTAGTCGCTGGATGTTGGCGGTCGGTGGCGGTGGCATGAAGATGCGGTTGCCGCCTTGGTTCTTCTTTCCTGAGCCGGGAGATTTCGACTTCTTCTCGCTCCCAGGCTCACCGGAGAGGGATGGTCGAGGTGAGCCGTATTTCTTGAGGAGTTGTTCGGTCGAGTTGTACTTGGTAGCTTCCTTGAGCTTCTCGATGGTGGAATCCCGTTCTTTGAAGAGGCTATCCAAGTAGTTTTGGGATTTGGTGATGCGGTAGTTGTACCAAGCGTCAGAGCCGGCTCGGACAGCATAGAGTCTGTACTCGTCAGTCAAAGTCCTTCGCATATAGCTGCTCTTACATACAGAAACGGTCCACCAGCCATAACGGTGTACTCCACAACTCCCCAGTTTGCCATACCAGTCACAAAGATCAGGACTATGGCTGCTAGGATGTATGCGAAGCCTCCATATAGGGTCCAGCTGACCTTTATCCTCCTTGCTCGTTGGCGTATTCGGTCATTGTGTGCGGTCTGCTTGGCGATCTTCTGAGCCAAAGCGGAAAGTGTTTTCTCGAAGGTCTCGGCGGAGGTATTGGATCGCTATGATTCCATGGATTAGCTTAAGCAGTTTACCACAAGTTCAGAGGTGAGAAACAAACCCGGAACGGCCACAGAGACACCATGGTGGCGTCCGCGAAAGAGATGGACTACCTAATCATCATCGAAAAGCTTGAAAAGTGAAGAAGATTCAAGTTGGAACTTCAATATCGGGTGAGTGTACAGCGAGTGATGCGCATAGGTACATGCAGCAGGCAGCGGAGCGGAGCAAATAGGCTAATAAAAACAAAGCTGCTGGTGTCGTCTGTGCGTTCATGGATCAAGTGCAAGCCAAGCAGTTGGGTGTTGCTGTCAACTTTTGCTCTTACACAAAACCAGTTCGTAGGCAGTGATGTCTGCTCAGTAATTCTACGTTCAATACTTTTGTTGAATGATGGTTGTATGAGTACAATATGTGGCAGGTAAGCTACGCAATCTACAAATCACAATTGCAATCGCTGATTCTTTACAGCGTATCATAGACGCTGTCGATTCGCGAATAGCGGAAGAACAGACCAAAGCAAAGGCTACGCAACAGTCCTCACCTCGAAGAAGTGCATCATCTGCACGAGCAAGCCCAAGGCAGAATGCACAATCGAGGCGACCAAGGAAAAGTGCAAATGGCGAAGCCAGTCTCGACATACCCGGACGAGCGCCAGACCCATCGGAATTCGAGGCAGACTTTGTTATAGGAGACGACAGCGATATCAGCCGTGTTGGCACTCCTAGGCCAGGGAAAGAAGACAAGCAGCCTGAGTCCTCGGAGACGCAGAAAACTGAGGGTGAAGGTGAGAAGGCTGGCGAGGATGACAAGCAGTCGGAGGAAGCCCAACAAGCCGCTCCCATGCAGTTACCGCAAGATGTAAAACAGAAGCTTAAAAGATTGGAGCAAATCCAGCCCAAATACTCTGAGCTGCTGCGATCGTATCGCGTAGCTCACGCACGGAATTCCGTCATTGAGCCCTTCGAAGCTGCTCTTCGCGAAAACACACCTCTCACTTCGATCAACGAGCCCACCGCCCTCGTCGAGTATTTGAATAACATAAACCTCAAGACGAGCATGGTCATGGATGAGTTGAAGCGGATCACAACCGAGCGCGATCAATTCAAGAAGAAGTTTGAAGAGTCCGAAACAACTTGCAAGAGCTTGACCGCTGAACTGAAGGAGCTACGGAAGTCTAGTGATACATCTGATCGGGATGTTGCCAAAGTCAAGAAAACCACTCCAAGTGCAAAGGAAGCCGATGAGGATGATTTTTTCTCATATGAAAGTGAGGTTCCGCGGCTGCAAGAAGAAATCCAACAATACGAAACTCGTCTCAACAATCTTCAAGAAGAAAATGACGGACTGAAAAGTGATCTCGCAAGCGCCAAGGAATCTGCGGAGCAGCTTGTTCGCAATCTCGAATCATCGACGCGTGATCTTCAGTCAATTAGAGAAAGTAACGAACGTCTCGAAAAGCAGCTATCAGAACAACGAACAGAGCTTGAGTCCGAAGTCTCAAGCCTGAAAGCGAACATCGAGATTGCCGAAAAGCAAATGAGCAGTAAACAATCCGATGAGGATGAGCTCAATCGCACGATCACCGACCTACGAGCTCAAGTTGAGACATTGACGGACCAACTCGCACTGGCCCAAGGCTCAAGTTTAAATGAGCATGAAAAGGACATCGAGGCTACGCAAAAGAGAATTGAAGAGCTACTGGAAAAGCAGACTCAATACGAGAAGCGAGCCAGCACTCAGAGTAATCTCCTTGATACGCTACGGTCGCAGCTGAGTGTAGCAGAGGCCGAAAAAGTGCGTGTGACTTCCGAGCTAGAGACTGTTCGGAGCGAGTTGCATGGTGTCAAAGCAGAGCTCTCTACCGCAGCATTAGCATCAGGATCGACGGCAATAGGAGACCAGAAGCCTGAATCAGCGGGAGCATCGAAGAAGAAGGGCAAAAAGAAGAAGAAAAGCGGGAAAACTGGCACAGACACACCTACAAGAGAATCGCAAGCCACTGAGGAGGCCGAAGCGGCAGATGATGGCCAAGTGCAGCAACTTCAAGAGAAAATCGAGAGCCTACAGAAGCAAGTCGAAGAGAAAGACGCAGTGATTGCACGTCTCGAGAAGAAAATGAAAGACCAAGAAGCGCTGCAAGAAGAGATCGAGGGCCTGAAAGACGACCTGCTAAACGTAGGCCAAGGGCACGTCGAAGCGAAGGACCAGCTCAAGGGTCTCCAAGCCGAGAAGTCGACGCTGCTGGCGAGCATCGCGCAGCTGGAGCAGGACGTGCAGGCGGCGGAGGCCAAGACGCAGGAGCACGCCGGCTCATCGGAGGCGCGCGAGGCCCTGGCCAAGGACATGGCGGCACTGAAGCGCACGGCCGCGAGCCTGCAAACGGACCTCTCGGCCGCGCAGCAGCTGGCGGCGGCCCGCTTCAAGGAGCTGACGGGCCTGCAGGAAGCGCTACAGAAGGCGCAGCCGGAGCTGGCGACGCTGCGTAGCGAGGCCGCGGAGCTGCGCAAGGCGAAGGACGAGCTCAGCGGCAAGGCGGCGGAGGTGCGGCGGCTGGAGGCGCGCGAGCGCGACCTCAAGGCCGAGGTCGCGAAGCTTCGTGGCGCGGCCGCCGACAGGGACGCGGAGGCGCGCGCGCTCGCCGACAGGCTTGGCGCTGCGAACGGGGCGCGCTCGGCGCTGGAGGAGAGCGTGCGCAAGGGGCTGCGCGAGGTGCAGCGCGCGCAGGCGGAGCGCAGAGATGCGGTTGAGACGCTCGATGCGCTCAGCAAGGACCATGCGAGCACCGAGGCTGAGTTGAGGGCGGCGAGGGACAGGGTGGTGGAGCTAGAAGCGCAGGTTAAGAAGCTGGATGATGATGCGGCGGGCTTGAGGGATGAAATTAGCCTCAAGTCTGCGCAGTATGCCTCCGCACAGTCGCTGATGAACAGCATGCAAGACCAGACGCAGGAACTCGGCACGCAGATGAAGGAGGTTAGAGAGCGATGTGAGAGTCTAGAAGAAGAGCTGGCTGATGCGCACCGCTTGCTAGGTGAACGAGGAAGAGAGGGAGAGACTATGAGACGTCTGCTCGCCGAGGTTGATGGGAGAGCGGAGTCACGAATTAAGGAAATGCGGGAGAATCTGGAAGCTGCGGTTGAGGAGAGAGATCGTGTTGAAGAGCAGATGAGTCAGATGAGTAGGAAGAGGTCAAGAGAGTTGGATGAACTGAGGAGTAAAGTTCGGGAGGCTGAGAGAGCAATGCAGAAAGCCGTCGAAGAGCGGGATGAGCTTGTGGAGAAGGAACGAGAGCTTAGGAGGCAGAAAGAGGATATTGAGAGAAAGTTTACTCATTCCGATGAGGAGATTGTCGAGGTGAGGCAAGCGATGAGCCAGTTGAGAGACGCACTTGATGAGACGGAGCAACAAGCCCGAAGCCTAGAAAGGGACAAGGCTGAACTTAAGAAATCACTGGAAGACACCCAACAACGCCTTGAAAAGCTACAGAAATCCAGCAAATCCCTGTCAGAAGAGCTTAAGAGCATGAAACAACCTCCCGTCCGTGGCCTGGAGTCATCACGTTCGTCAATGGACTCATCAAGATCACCCAGTAGAGTCAATTCACCCATCTCGAAACCTGGAGAAGTAAAGGGACGGCTGTTGAGCACGATATCAGGATCAAATCTACCGGGAACGACACCGCAGATGGACTACGTGTATCTCAAGAATGTTCTTCTGCAGTTCTTGGAGCAGAAGGATAGGAAGCACCAACAGCAGCTCATTCCGGTGCTTGGAACTTTGTTACATTTTGATAGGTAAGATCACATGGCTCCTTTCTGCTGCTACGATTAATGCTAACGCGTACTTCAGACAAGATGAACAGAAGTGGATGGCCGCCATCTCCGCGAGAACATGATCACTTGTTTGAGAAGCATTTGGAATGGAAGTATGTCGTAGAGAATGACGGTGTTATTGAGATAGATGGCTCGGATCTTTCTGGAGCATTCGCATGGCGCCAACCTTCAAGTTTGACAGTCCTATAGCATAGCGATTATTCACATGTCGGCGACAGTCGTTCAACCTATGTAAATGCATATCTGCCACAAAATTGCATTGACTTGAAGTGATAGCGAATGCTGAGAGTTGGTCAGAATTCGAGAACGTCGACAACGCTGATTATCTTAGAACAGCAATTCCGACGGTTTTCTTCCAATCTGACCGGGCCGTCCCTGCTGATGCGGGGGTTTTCAGATTGATTCTACAATAAACAGGAGTTGCGGAGGCCGACAATCTACAATTACATCATTGCATCAGGTACATGTGCGACCAACCGGAGGATCGGTGTTGAACCAAGCTGGACAATCAAAGAAAACAGATTATCTTCGACAACAGTGTGCAGCGCAGCAGCAACGAGGCTTTAGGCAGTGAATCTTCAACCCCTATCGCTCCGGCATTTGTTTGGTTGGAGACTGCAGCGGCATCGTGGTTTAGAGCGGCTGGAAGGACGAATGCGTTGATTTCGATGCGGTGGGCCAATCAACAAGCTCAGCACAAGTCGGCGAAGGCGCCTCACGGTGAGGAAACGCCCTCCAATGCTAGCCCTTTCCTTTAGCCCCTGGTGCCCTCTGGCCAGTCTCTGCGAGTCCGTCTTGCCCCCCGACTCGCTGTAAGGCCTCTTGTCTCATCTTCTGCCAGTCGCTCTTCGCGTGTCTGCGTGCTTGCGGGCAAAGTCACCCTCTCCCACCCAACGCCAACTTACAATAACCTTACTCACCTTCCATGCCCATCCATTCCGGCCATTCCACCATCGCCGAATTGGCCGTCTGACTCTCCTTTTCTTGTTGGCGGCCTTCGCCTTCGAGCCAACATCTCTCACGGCCCATCCGACGCTTTTCCATGCGTCCTTGGTAAGCTTGGTCGTGTTGCGCCTCTAAGCCTCGCTCCTCCTATCGCCCGCACCGTCATCGTCGCTTGCTTGCAGCCCGGCTGATGTGTCCCTCCAGCGCAGAATGAACGGTGCTGCAGATATCAAAAAGGCCGCCATCAACAAAGCGAAGCAAGTCGCGCAAGCTGCCGCGCAGAACGGCAATGGAAGCAAGAAACGCCGCAAAGGCCAGGATCTGAAGCCCATCATAACCACCGAACACGGCAAAAGCCAGGAGCCCAGTCCAGCCAGCTCTGCCAACAGCTACAACATCGGGTTCGTCTTCCATCGCCTTCTCTTCTGCAACTCTATTCCGTGTCGTCCCACTTGCTAACCCTTGCCGCACAGCGCACCAAACAACACTACCCCAAACATGGCCCATCAGAAACCCGCGTATGCGAATCAGCTCAGCCGCTCACCATCCTCATCCTCCTCTTCCGGCGACGACCCAGAGACAAATACTGCCGACGAGGAGGATTCAGAAGACTACTGCAAGGGCGGCTATCACCCGGTACAAGTGGGCGAGCAGTACCACAACGGGAGATACACAGTCATTCAAAAACTTGGATGGGGCCATTTCTCCACCGTCTGGCTGTCGAGAGATAACAACACCGGCAAGCATGTCGCGCTCAAGGTCGTCCGCTCGGCCGCGCATTACACCGAAACTGCGCTTGATGAGATCAAACTCCTTCAGCGCGTTGTCGATGCAAATAAGGACCACCCTGGTCGCAGACATGTGGTGAGCCTCCTCGACTCTTTCCATCACAAAGGACCCAACGGCAACCATGTCTGCATGGTTTTCGAAGTGCTAGGCGAGAACCTTCTCGGTCTCATCAAGCGCTGGAACCATCGCGGCATCCCAATGGCCCTTGTAAAGCAAATCACGAAGCAGGTACTTCTTGGCTTGGACTATCTTCACCGCGAATGTGGCATCATCCACACCGACCTCAAACCTGAGAACGTTCTAATCGAAATTGGTGACGTAGAAGAAATTGTCAAGCAGTATGTCAATGAACCGAAGAAGGACGGCAAGGAAGACAATCGAAACGGACGAAGGAGGAGAAGAACTCTCATCACCGGTAGCCAACCTTTGCCCAGTCCTCTCAATGCGAGCTTCAGCCAGAGTGATTTGCATAACTACCCGGGTAGTGCGCAAAGTCTGAACAAAATTCTTCATGAGAGTAAAGGTAATCCTACACTCCGTTCTACAGACTCAAGCGACAGTATCTTAATGAGCGGTGCACTAGGCACCTCCACCCCGACTAAATCCGCATCGACCAGCACCGGTAAGAGCATGCTCGAACAACTTGGCATCCAATCGCTTGTTAGCGATGAAAAAGCGGAAGATGAGGTCACCAAGCAAGAAGTCAAGACCGCAGCGTATGCAAACTCAGGCACCAAGAAATTTCATATGTTAACGTCCGGCAGGGAACAAGTAACCCGTGACTTATCCGGAATTAACCTTGGCAAGAACTCCCATACCTCGACTCCAGACCGTATGGAACTTGATTCGGCTCTCGAAACAATCTCTGTGAAAATCGCCGACCTTGGAAATGCATGCTGGGTCAATCATCATTTCACAAACGACATCCAAACCCGTCAGTATCGATCTCCCGAAGTCATTCTTGGTGCGAAATGGGGTGCCAGTACCGACGTCTGGAGCATGGCTTGCATGGTGAGTCTTATATTAAGCAATTTCTTCATAAATACTTTTAGCTAACTCGCCCACAGATCTTCGAACTTGTTACAGGTGACTACCTCTTCGATCCTCAATCCGGGACTAAATACGGCAAAGACGACGATCATATTGCTCAGATCATCGAACTACTCGGTACATTTCCCAAATCGCTATGTCTCTCCGGAAAATGGTCGCAAGAAATCTTCAACCGAAAGGGAGAGCTTCGAAACATTCACCGTCTTCGACACTGGGCACTGCCAGAGGTCCTCAGAGAGAAGTACCATTTCGGCATCGAGGAGAGCAGAGAAATGAGTGACTTCTTACTGCCGATGCTTGATCTGATCCCTAACGACCGCGCCAACGCTGGAGGCATGAGCAATCATCACTTCCTTACCGAAACCGTAGGAATGGAGAATGTGAAGCTGGATATCCCAGTTGGCAGCAAGGGAGAAGGCATCGAGGGCTGGTCAACCGAGGTGAAGAAGCAGCGATAGTTGACGGGCTGTTCTCGGTGTTTTGTGCTAACAGATGTTGGTGCGATTAGAAGCCTCGAGGCGACCGCGACGTCGACTCGCATTTGACGACGAATGACTACAATTTTAGACCGACCTCTGCAATGTCTATTTGAGGCGAAATGGACGCTTTTGGTCGGGAGTTACTTTGTTCCAACTTCTTGACTATCCTTTTCCCACACAATAATGAAGAAATATATGTATCGGACTGCACGAAATGGCGCACATTTTCAGAATTGTGAGGCGTTTTGCTGCGTTAGTATTTTGTTGAACTGCTTGACGCCTTTACTGTTGGACCGTAGGAAATGAACGGTGCACAAGCTCTACTCAAGTTTATCAGCCTGGACGGTTTAGATGCGTCTGAGGTAGACTCAGCCCTGAATTTAGATCTATAGCATCGGGGATCATACATCTGTGTGTCTGAATCCCAAGACGATCGCCAGGCTGGGCAGTTTTACGCTAGGATGAGCGGTGCGGATGCCAGCCCATAGTACTCCGTATTGTAGATTAGCACTAAACAAAATACGGAAGTCCGTACTCAGTTATAGTGTATGGTGGTTTATATTCAACACACGCATCCCTGGCTCTAAAACAACCAGTTCAACGACTTGATGGTAGGTTGACCTCTGTTTTTCGCGGTTTGTGACGCTGTTATACGACTCTAGTCTGGATCCCTTTCCCTCCTGCCCATAACGTAACGCACTGCCGCTTTTACTCAGTTTCGGCTCAGATCCGCTCAACTCTGCTCAGGCCTTATTCAGGATGCTGTAGCCGAGTCACGAAAGTTGTCAACTTTTAACGAAGACGCGAGACTGCGCCCACGGGAGACCGAAATCAATACCATTGGTGCTCTTGATACGCGCCCTAGCTGATACCTATGTTTCGCACACTATTGCCGATTGTAAAAGTTTCTAAACGCTAACTACTATCCCACCCTAGTAAATAGCGGCTCTAATATACAACCCTTCACTGTCTGGGGCTAGATAAAGAGATAGGGAACGTAACTTCAAAGCCTGCACGTAATTAAATGCGAAGGCTTATCTTGTAATGAGATCTGAGAGACTAGCTTTACTATTCCTGAAGGATGTTCACGACTCCATGACCACTGTGAGTTGTTTCCGAATACTCTACTCTGCAATTCTGCCTTCAGTATATTTCAAAATTCATCGTTTTCACATTTCCCTGGTCAACCATCTTCACAAGCTCTCCTGTGACGATTCCATCGACAAGGCATGCTCCAACATGCAGATAATAACTTTTGACTTTCTTTAAAATGATCGGAAATGGGCAACCCAATGGGACACATACTACATCTCCTGGAGCAGCCACTGAAGGCCCAATTCCCTAATACCCTTTCTTAGTGATGAAGAAAGCACGTTGATGAATTCTGGCTAGTTGTATAGCACTACTGACGTCGTCCAATGCATGCTTGAGTTCAGAGGGCAATTGGTGGATACTTCTGATGAGTCCGTGCTTCCAAGTCTCTAGGTGAGGATCTCCAACTGATATCTGACAACTTTTTTCCTTGGTCCTTTCATTTACATGAGCGACAGAGGTGGTCTTGAGCTTTTGTTGGGCAAACTGCTGAAGATACGCATCAAGGTCGACCGACGTCATGGGCGGTTGCTCTGCTAGCCGTGAAAGACGGAACGCCGAAAGATAGCCGATTATCTCTTGGATGTTGGAACAATCGAGGGCGTTCGTGATGAGTAGTACCAGGAATGCCTTGCCTAATTGACAACCGTCTAGGCTGTCTGACATATTCTTATAGGCTAGCCTCAAAGGGAAAAACAGCACTTGTAAAATCGTTCCGAGTTGATGTGATCCATAAGGAGATAAAATAGACCGATCTCTGCTATCTCTGCAGAAGTGTGCGCAAAATGACAATAAATCCATGGCGCTGTTGAAGTTTCCAATGGCGGAAATAGAGTCGAAATCTAGTGCTTCCACTTCCAAGACCGTGTCGTCAATATTCAATTACCATTTGCTCTCCCAATGGGTCCCAGCCTCAGCAGTAGCGCATGAAGTTAGAAGTTCAGCTTTCTTGTCTGTATTGCCGCTGCAGCCTCCACGACAAAATGGCGAGTGATCCTCCTCGCGGCTGAAGGAATTTAGGTTTGGTACCCAAGACGGGAAAGATAAATTTAAAACGTCTTTCTCTCGGTACATGAGACCCGATAGGATCAGAAAAAAGAAGGCGAAATTGCCGGTCTTGACATCGCCAATTGGAAGAAATATCTTGCAGTAGGAAGTGTACACCTGTTGAACAGAGCAGTCGTAATCGACCGAAACTCCTGTGCCGGCTAATCCGATTAGGCTGTACACTTTATCTCGTGGGTTGGTTACGTTTGTGGTGAGTAAGTTTAATGTGTGTGTCGCCCAGGATCCCGCGGAAAACTTGGAAGCGACGGAGTTGCATTTCAGTCTGATAACCACGTTGATATTCCAGAAGCCGCGTAGCCGACACTTGTTGTATTTGTCGTTAACCATGGATGCATGAGGAGATATAGCCTGCAAGAATAATATCGTAGCCCATAAATCATCTGCTTTGAGTACATGGCCGCCGCACATAAGAACATGATGATCAGCCGAAACAATCTCCGGGATCACCCATCCGCGACCCCAGTATCTGTGATGATCTAGCAAAATCAGATTTTCGAATTCTTTGTTCCAAGGATGCACAAAGTCGTCTCTACACTCTCGGAGCGCCATTTGGAGAGATGGTCGAAGGGAAGCTGGAAATTGGTGCTTGTCGAAACGGTCTAAAGGAGAAATATTTGGTCTCCAACCGAAGATAAACGGAATAGACTCTTCCCAGTTCCATTTCTTCGCTATCGCTTTGAAATTTTTCGTATCCAGAGTTTTGACGTCTGATCCATTGACGGGGCAGAACCCATTCTCCTCCAAAGCTTTGTTCACAGCATCAGCGGCCTTGCGAACAGCGCTGAAGCACAGGCTACCATCTTCTGGAGCCGCACCAAGCCAGGATAGGATGAGTGTTGCTCTTTTGTAAAATTTCCGACATTAACCGAACTTGATGGCCTTTTTCTGCGTTGTCGCTTTGATTGATGGAGAGACCATCCGCCCAAAACGCGTTCATAATCTCTGTTGCGCCGCTAGCCCGTACCTGTCGTAGTGCTGAGGCAAGACTCTTTGTAACTAGGAGTGCTGTTCCGTTTACAAGGACGTCTTCTTTAACATTTGGATCTCCCCACACATATGATAAAGCTGTGAATGCCGGTGCTTGTTGAAGCGGTGTGGTGAAAATCGAGTAGTGTACTGTAGACCCGAAATCAGAACCCGGGTGAATTCGTAAGAGTCGGATATCTTGTTCTTCCTTCCGAAGCTTTCTGTATATGAAATCTGTCTTCGTATTCAAATCATTGGTCTCGTGGTATTCTGTTTGGATGTGAACTCCGTCAGCCACAAAGATTCCCGATGAAAGTTCTGATAAAGATGCGAGGCGATCTTTATCTGAGCCCACGATCGTTGTTAACGCATCTAATATTATGGCCGTATTCCATTCATTCAGATAGCTATCAAAGGCCTCCTCTTCGCTGACGCCATATTCTACCGCAAGATATCGAATACGGTTAACAAGATCAGGCGACATGTTGGCCCGCCATTTCGACTTGTTCTGATCGTCCATTTTGCTTGGGACTCTGGATGAGAAGCGGAGTGAAAGCGTACGGGAAGAAAGAGTCACCGGAGTTTATCCTGCTGTGGGAAATTGCAAGTGCTAATCAAATATTTAGGAGGAGACGGACGGCCAAAGACATGGCGAAGGTACATGTAGTCTGGTTCTCTTATCAAGTCGACTATGTACTGGTGCCGCTCAGCCTCCGTGCACCGCCCCGTTCCAATGACTTTATGAGGTACTCCGTACCAGCCTGAAGCCAACAAAAAATCGGGAGAGCCTTGCTCTTAATACTTTATAACCCAGGACGAGTGCCATGGCATTGTTATATTCCCGAAGAGTATCATCACGAGGACATTCAAAGCAGAGACACCTAGTAGCGAAAGCGAGCGGTAGTGTGCGCCAAGCCCGCCATCATGAACGAGGGAAAAGAAGGATAACGTCTTGCTCGACTCAGTCTCGCTTCCGCATGCTCGGTTCCAAAGACGGAGATGGAATCTCGCCTGACAAGATTGTTTGGTGGAAGTATCGCCGTTTTCCGTGGTAAATCTGCCTATAGAATACGCCAGTTGAGTGCCTGGCTAATGGGAGGGAACTCTCGCCATACCCATTCTATTTGTAAATTACATTACGGTAAGGTTCTAGAAGCATTGAGAGTAGCGAATACATGCTTGAATTCTTTTTAATATGGCAGTCCGGAACAGCGACATACACGCAGAAAAAAGGAGGGTTCTAAAACCGCAGCCAAAACCCAAACTTCAGATAACTAGCGAAAGCTTTGTGAGTAGGTTCGCAAAGATATTTTGCCGGTTTCATCCTTGAGTTAAAGGCTGTAAATACGGAACGCGGCATTTATCCCGCTGGCTATCCTAGAAAACAAAGTCGGTGCGCGTACAACCATTTGAAGATTGTAGTCCTTCCCCTGGCGGGCGAAATTGACGACTTTCGAAAGCATTATAAATCTTAACGTCAATGGCGATCACAGGGGTTCTGGTTACACGTGGGGAAAGCGTTCCAATCGAGTTTTGCCCCAGCTTTTCGGCGTTGACTAAACCTAGATAGGTACAGCCTTGGAAGCTTCGATGGAGGGTTCCAATTTCGTTGTCTGAACGACTCCACTCACACCTTCATGCGAAACCGAGAATCGGCCCTCGGCCTACTCGAAACGGACCTGCTCCGTACGGTAGTGGCGGACAACTTCAGGGTACTGTTTGGTCTTTCATGCACATCGATTAATAGTATGGCACATGACTCTAATGATTCGCTGCATATAGGTCACATATCACGCGGTCGAGCGGGACGTCGCTTGTATAAGCGAAGAGTACCTGCAGCTTAAATGCGTCTGTAACGGGGCTACAGCCAAAACGTCTTTCCCTCCGACCTCTCAAAAACAAACCATACTTCGTCTTCGATGTATTCGGTCAAAGGTTCTGTCGTAGTTTTGGCTCCACCTTGTGCGGTTTAAGTAAAAATACAGGCTAAGTAAAGAGACCACGCGCTGAGACTCATAGATGCTCTTCTATCATCTGCAACGCAAGCTACTTTTGTTCGTTCCTGGGGAGCAAAGCTGCTCTATGATCAGTTTTGATACCTTGAACCTGCTTACCGTAATAGGTGACCCTCCACGCGAGGAACGGAGGTTATCCCTACCGCAGTCCGTGTCTGTGCTTTCCAACCGTCTTGACGGACGCCTCCAATACTTGCAATTGCAGCTGAATGAACCCAAGTCGGTTTCATAATAGAATGGCATGCCGTTCGCGCCCTAATTCCCCGCATTTATGATACGCGGAAATGGCCCTCTATTCTTCAGAATTCTCACCTTCGACCTTCTTTCCACCCTAGAGCTATTTCTACCCATCATTCGACCACCATTTTAGTAACTCTCTTTTCTAACGTTCATCGACTGACTGGATCAAAATAATTATGTAGGAATGCAGACACCAAATTTAGGGCCTCAGCTTGATGCTGTTGTACTTCTGTTTCTTATTCTATCCTGGATTACAGTTCTCCTTCGATGTTATGTTCGCATCAGGATCATCAAATCTTTTTCGGTTGACGACTATCTCATACTAATTACTCTTGTCTTATTCACTACTTATGCGGGTATGGTGTTCGGTGGAGTCCATTGGGGATCTGGTCGACATATGGAAGATCTCACCCTTCGTCAAATCGAGAATGCGATGAAGCTATGGTACATCTGCGAGCTGTTCTATATTACGTCGACAACTTTCCTACGACTGTCAGCTGGATATTTCCTCCTGCGTGTTGCAATATGTCAAACGCACAGACATATTATACACACATGCAACATTATGAACGTTTTATTCAACATCGGATTTTTCTTCTATGCAGTGTTTCAATGCAATCCGATCGATTTTTGGTGGACTCGGTTCGACGGCAAACACGCAGGAACCTGCTCGGCGCAAGCGAGCGCAGATCTAACATATGCTCAATCTGCGTTGTCGGCGCTTATCGACGGGACATATGGCATCCTTCCGATATTCATCCTCTGGGACTTACACCTGAATACAAGAAAAAAGATCCTGGTCGGGGCCATTCTAAGCTTGGCAGCAGTGTACGTTACAACAACGTCCGTCCAATCTCTTCCAGCATCTAACTCTAAGTAGAGCAAGCACGGCTACGATTGTTCGACTCCAGTATGTGTACCAGCTCAGTCACTCGGAAGATTTCCTCTGGGACGCGCAACCCTTTGCCATCTGGAGTTCAGTCGAGCCTGGATTAGGCATCACCGCAGTCTCACTGGCGACATTGCGACCCCTCTTCAGATCACTACGAGGTAATTCCACCACGTCGAATGAAGCCAAGGAAACGGGACCAAGATACAACGAAAGTCCATGGCTAGGACTGCCGAAGGGTTCAAGAGCAGAAGTCGATCAATTTCCGTTCAATATTTCAAGCGGAAAAAGTAAAAGATTTGTAGCAGACGAGGAGCAACAGTTACGTGCCCTTGCTCCTACGATGGGCAATTCTAGTCGTGTTGAAGCAGGCCCACCAAGGCCATCGAGCAGACAAGCAGTGAAAGACTTGTGGCCGACTGACGGTACGATGGATCCTTCGACTGGCCAGCGAACTATGTGGCTCACTGACGACAGCAGGGAAGGGAGTGAGGCAGCCAGTCTCGATGAGATCGCAATCACCAGGACTATACATGTCAGCAATTGGCCACTAAAATGTAATCGTACAAAAGTGTAGTTGCTCAAAGTTTACTCTTCAGTGTATGATTTGAAAGCCGGAAGCAATCATGATCGCAAATGTCGTAAAGTTTTAAGTAATAGTAAACGAACCATTTCATATTTGCACTCTAGAAGAACAATTAAGGTGCCATTACATAAAAATATCATCCCCTTGCTCTACTACATACCTCATGCAGTTTTACGAAGGAGACACGTGACCATTACGTGTCTCTTGCAACGTTAGAGTAGAATGGACAGCCTTATATAATATCATCAATTTCTGTACTCTATAACAGTAGTGGTATTCCTTGGGGCGACAGGCGTAATTAGGTACCGTACAGAGAAATGTGAGAGTGCTTGAGTACACGTAGAATTGAAAGGTGCAATGTGGCTGACCGAGAAAGTGGCGCCTGATCGATCTTGTGACGCGGGATTGGAGCACTCCAGCTTCAAAGACATTAAAGCTTCAAGTCAACTCATTTCTGCCCTACCTTCTGACTCCAATTTCGGTGAGCTGGAGAATCCTTCTTCACCTCTCATGCTCACCTCTTGTAATCCACTCTGCTACATGAATTGGCCTGGCTCCAATCCAGAGTCATCATGGCGCAGGTTTACAAAGACGCACTGAGTAGGATCTTTCAGGACCTCAAGTCAAGGCGAGCTTGTATCTCTCACGACAACGAGGAAGTTGCACTAACCTGGCTCAGGAATGAGGAAACTCGAGCTCGTGCTGCGTATTCGCTTCGCCAAAATGTCGAGGCCGCGCATAGAGGTAAATGGCTCCCCCGGCGGCACCTGAAGAGCAAAACTGACGAACCCATAGAGTTATCTTCCAGTATATTTGCTGCACACTACAACGATGTCACGACACGTATATCCCAGCTCATTATCCAAGCCAGCGACACAAACGAGAAGATCGGCGGTATCCACGCCTTGAACGCCCTCATCGACTTCAAAGGCGATGATGCCGGACAGAAGACTACTCGCTTCGCTTCCTATCTTCAATCAGTCCTCCGAGGCAATGATACTATGGCCATGATTGTTGCGGCCCAGGCGATGGGTCGTTTAGCTACGCCTGGTGGGACACTGACCGCTGAGCTGGTTGAAGCTGAGGTGAAAACTGCTCTAGAACACTTGCAGACGGAGAGGCAGGAGAACAGACGCTTCGCTGCCGTCCTTGTCCTACGTGAACTAGCACGGAACTCGCCCACGCTGCTGTTTCAGTGGATTCCACAGATTCTAGAGGTCATTTGGGTTGCCCTCCGTGATCCAAAAGTCATGATCCGTGAGTCCGCTGCTGAAGCTGTCAGTGCGTGTTTCGAAATTATGTCCAACCGTGACGCCGAGATGCGGTCGAAGTGGTTTAGTCGAGTATACGACGAGGTCTTGAAAGGCTTCAACATGGGTACCGTCGAATCAATCCACGGTTCCTTACTCACGATCAAGGCTCTCCTCCTCAAGGGTGCAATGTTTATGCACGGCCAGCGTTATAGAGAGGCTTGCGACCTCGTCATGCGCTATAAGGACCACCGTGACACTCTCATTCGCCGCGAAGTCATATCCATCATTCCGACCTTGGCATCATATGCACCTTCAGATTTCACAAGTAGCTATCTACATCAGTGCATGCTTCACCTTCAAGGCCTCATCAAACGAGATAAAGAACGAGGTCCAGCTTTTGTCGCGGTTGGTAAAGTAGCCAGCGCTGTAGGAAGCTCTATTGCGCCGTACTTGGAAGGCATCTTAAACTACATCAAGGAAGGTCTCACTCTCAAAGCGTATGTACACCCCTCGAATTCTCTCTGACATATACTTCAGAAGCTAACAGTCTCCGTCCACAGGCGTAACCGAACTATGAGTGAAGCCCCGATCTTCGAATGTCTTAGCATGATTTCCATCGCAGTTGGCCAAGCGTTAAGCAAACATATGAATTCGCTGCTTGATCCAGTGTTTGCTTGTGGTCTCAGTGATTCACTAACGCAGGCATTGGTTGACATGGCTCATTACATTCCTCCTGCGAAGCATCTCATTCAAGAACGACTTCTTGATATGTTGAGTCAGGTACTCAGTGGCAGGCCGTTTATGCCTCTAGGAGCTCCATATCACAGCTCTTCGCTACCCCAAATTTGGACACGGGACCACAAAGATCCACAGCAGATTGAAAATAAAGAGGTAGAGATTGCGCTAGCTCTACATACGCTTGGGAGCTTTGACTTTTCCGGCTTCGTCCTCAATGAGTTCGTTCGCGATGTTGCCATTCGATATGTCGATGCGGACAACCCAGAGATTCGGAAAGCTGCAGCTCTTACGTGCTGTCAACTGTTTGTACGCGATCCAATCGTCTATCAGACCAGCCATCACGCGATTCAAGTGGTTGGAGATGTTATCGAAAAGCTGTTAACCGTTGGAGTTGCGGATCCTGACCCAGACATTAGGCAGACAGTCCTTGTGTCGCTAGATGCCCGCTTTGACCGCCACCTGGGAAAAGCAGAGAATGTTCGCACCCTCTTTCTGGCGCTCAACGATGAGGTCTTTGAAATACGGGAAGCTGCTATGAGCATCATCGGTCGTCTCACCAACATTAACCCTGCCTATGTGTTCCCTTCGCTTCGAAAAGTCCTGATCCAACTCTTGACCGACATTGAATACTCCAATAGTGCCCGCGACAAAGAAGAGAGCGCTAAACTCATTAGCGACCTGGTCAACGCCTCATCAAAGCTCGTGAAACCTTACGTTCAACCAATGATCAAGGTACTTCTTCCAAAGGCCAAGGATTCAAATCCGGAGGTGGCATCGACTACACTTCAAGCCATTGGCAATCTTGCAACTGTCGGCGGAGAAGACATGAAAGAGTTCATTCCGGAGCTTATGGCTATCCTGATTGCCAACATGCAGGATCTCAGTTCAGATTCAAAGCGAACGGCTGCTCTCCATGCCCTAGGACAGCTTGCATTGAGCTGCGGATATGTAATCGAGCCTTACAAGCAGTACCCGGACCTCCTTGTCATTCTCAAAAACATAATCAAGATCGAGACGGCCGGAGCACTACGAAGGGAAGCTGTTAAGTTGATCGGCATCCTAGGAGCACTAGATCCCGATGAGCAGGAGAAGCTGGTCGAGAAGTCGCCAGAGAATAATCTGGTGGCGGAAGCCCAAGCAGTCACCGATGTTTCTTTGATCATGAACGGCATTACTCCGTCGAATGCGGTAAACGAAGAATACTATCCTACTGTCGTCATCAATACACTTATGGGCCTCCTGAAAGACTCATCGTTGACGCAGTATCACAGCCAAGTGATCGATGCCGTAATGAACATTTATCAGACCATGGGTCTGAAATGCGTTGGCTTTCTCGGCCAAGTCGTTCCAGGCTTCATCTCTGTTATTCAATCTGCGGGCATTGGCAGCGCTGAAGGTTATTTCAACAACCTTAGTGGCCTTGTTAGAATCGTTCGTCAGCACATTCGGCCATATCTTCCTACGATTCTCCGCACCATTCAAGAGTTCTGGACGCAAGCGCCTCAACTTCAAGCAACCATCATCTCTTTGATCGAAGCTATTGCGCGTTCATTGGAAGGCGAGTTCAAGATCTACCTAGCCAGCGTACTTCCATTACTTCTTGGAGTCTTGGATCAGGACATCACGTCTCGCCGTGTTCCGTCCCAGAAAGTCCTTCATGCATTCTTAATCTTCGGGTCGAGTGCTGAAGAGTATATGCATCTCATCATTCCAACTATTGTGCAGATGTTCGACAAGCCGGGTCAACCACAGCACATCCGCAAAATCGCTATTGAGACAATAGGTCGCATCTCGAGGCAAGTGAATATCTCAGAGTTCGCTGCCAAAATTATCCATCCCTTGGCTAGAATCCTCCAGGCCAAGGATCTCGATTTGAAGCAATCAGCCTTGGATACCCTTTGCGCGCTCATCTTCCAGCTTGGTCCAGACTATCTTCATTTCGTCCCTGTCATCTCTAAGATCCTTGCGGCGCAAAAGATTCCGCATAGTAACTACACTCTGATTGTGTCAAAATTGCAGAAAGGCGAACCTCTACCTCAAGATCTGAGTCCAGATGAACGGTATGGCGAAGAGGATGACGACCATATCATTGCCGATGTTCCGTTCAAGAAACTGGCGGTGAACCAACAACACCTGAAGAATGCCTGGGAAGCTTCTCAAAAGTCTACTCGCGAAGACTGGATCGAATGGATGCGCCGTTTCAGTGTTGAGCTGCTCCGTGAGTCTCCTCAACAGGCACTCCGTGCGTGCACGTCTCTTGCGAGTGTCTACAACCCGATTGCTCGAAGCCTCTTCAATTCTGCTTTCGTTTCGTGCTGGAGTGAGCTATATGATCAGTACCAAGAAGAACTGGTTCATGCGATTGAAACAGCCATCACTTCTCAAGAAATTCCACCAGAGATCCTCCAAATGCTTCTCAGTCTCGCTGAATTCATGGAGCACGACGACAAAGCACTACCTATCGATGTCCGTGTTCTTGGCATGTATGCTGCAAAATGCCATGCTTTTGCGAAGGCGCTGCATTACAAGGAGCTTGAATTCAATGCGGAACAGAATCCGAGTGCAGTCGAAGCGCTGATCAGCATCAACAACCAACTTCAACAGTACGATGCCGCGTTCGGTATACTACGAAAAGCTCAAGGCTATCAAGACGTTGAACTCAAAGAGACTTGGTATGAGAAACTCTTCCGCTGGGACGAAGCCCTTGAAGCCTACCAGAGGAGGGAGAAGGAAGCTGGAGAGTCCTTTGAGACAACCATGGGCAAGATGCGCTGCTTGCATGCGCTTGGTGAGTGGGAGACGCTGTCATCTCTCGCACAAGACAAGTGGCTTCACGCCAGCGCCGAGATTCGCAAGAATATCGCGCCGCTAGCTGCTGCTGCTGCATGGGGTCTTGGTCAATGGGAGCTTATGGATGGGTACCTTGGTGCGATGAAAGCGTCTTCACCCGATCGTTCATTCTTCGGAGCGATCCTTTCCATTCATCGCAATCAATTCGACGACGCCCATAACCACATTGACAAAGCAAGAGCCCAACTCGAGACCGAACTCAGCGCATTGCTTGGAGAATCTTATGACCGCGCATACTTGCAAATCCTTCGTGTTCAAATGCTGGCAGAACTCGAAGAGATTATGATCTACAAGCAGAATACCAACAATCCTGAACGACTCGCTACGATGCGCGACACCTGGATGAAGCGATTAAAGGGTTGCCAAGCCAATCCCGAAGTGTGGCAGCGCATGCTGAAAGTACGAGCTCTCGTAATCTCTCCAAAGGACAACGTCCAGATGTGGATCAAGTTTACGAACTTGTGCCGCAAGAACCAACGTATGGGACTAGCCGAGAAGTCGCTAAACTCTCTGCTTGACACGAACGAGAAGGTTGCGGATTACATCCGAACTGACATGGACCGGGTGCCGTATCCTGTCGCTTATTCCATCTTCAAGTTTATGTGGGCGACAGGAGATAGGGAGGGAGCACTGGGAACTCTCAAGGCTTTCAGTGCTCGAGTCTCGGATGATCTTCAAATCCGTGCTAGAGAAGCAAGCGTGCACCAAGCAGCAACGGTCAACGGTATCACCGGTGTGAATGGCGTGAATGGACTCAATGGTACCTATGGTGCCGTGTCATCGTCCCACTCACAGCGACTGTCCCAAAAGGAACTGACAGAAGATTATAAGCTGCTCGCAAAGTGCTACCTCAAACAGGGCGAATGGCAGTCCGACCTCCTCAATGGTGACTGGCAACATGAATCTGTCAGCGAGATACTCCAAGCTTACGGTGCTGCCACTCGATACAACAATAAATCATACAAAGCATGGCACGCGTGGGCACTGGCGAACTTCGAGGTCGTCACGTCATATACCTCTCATGGTGATCGCGAAAACGTCGAACTACCTTCACACATTGTTCACGGCCATGTCGTCCCGGCAATTGAAGGGTTCTTCCAATCTATTTCACTCACCTCATCGAGCTCGTTGCAAGATACTCTTCGTCTTCTCACACTTTGGTTCGCTCATGGCAGCTACTCCGAGGTCAATAGTGCCGTAACAGAAGGCATGACTACAATCAGCATCGATGTCTGGCTTGAAGTTATTCCGCAGTTGCTGGCTCGTATCAATCAACCGAACACCAAGGTTCGAGAATCGATCCACAAGCTGATCGTCGATGTTGGGCGCGCTCATCCCCAAGCCATGGTCTTCCCCTTGACCGTTGCGATGAAATCAGATGTGTCTCGCCGATCTCGTTCAGCAGCCAGGCTCATGAACTCAATGCGGGAGCACTCTCCACTACTGGTTGAGCAAGCAGACCTTGTCAGTCACGAGCTCATCCGCATTGCTGTTCTGTGGCACGAACAGTGGCATGAGGGTCTTGAAGAGGCTTCTAGGCTTTACTTTGGCGATCATAATGTTGATCGTATGTTCGAGACGCTGGAGCCATTACACGCCATGCTGGATAAGGGACCAGAAACTCTGCGCGAGATCTCGTTCATCCAATCCTTTGGTCGAGAATTGTCCGAAGCTCGAGATTGGTGCAACACGTACAAGAACACAAACGAGATTGGAGACCTCAACCAAGCCTGGGATCTCTACTATCAAGTTTTCCGCAAGATTGCTCGTCAGCTGCCGTCATTGATGACACTGGAGCTGCAATACGTTTCTCCTAAGCTCAAGGCCGTGCACGATTTGGAGCTCGCCGTCCCGGGCACATATGAAAGTGGCAAACCCATCGTCCGCATTGCGCAGTTCGATCCCGTAGCAACCGTCATTCAGTCGAAGCAACGACCACGTAAGTTGCTTCTCAAAGGCAGTGATGGCAACAACTACCAGTATCTTCTCAAAGGTCATGAAGACATTCGTCAGGACGAGCGTGTCATGCAGTTGTTTGGTCTCTGCAATACGCTGCTGGCAAACGACAACGAGTGTCGAAAGCGTCATCTCAATATTCAACGCTATGCCGCTATTCCGCTTGCACCGCAATCCGGTCTTCTCGGCTGGGTGCCAAATAGCGACACGTTACACGTCCTTATCCGCGAGTATCGTGACAGCCGCAAGATTCTGCTCAACATTGAACACCGCATCATGTTGCAGATGGCGCCCGACTACGACAGCTTGACATTGATGCAGAAGGTCGAGGTCTTCGGTTACGCACTAGACAATACAACAGGTCAGGATCTGTATCGCGTTCTATGGCTCAAGAGCAAGAGTTCGGAAGCGTGGCTCGGCCGCCGCACTAACTACACACGATCTCTCGCCGTCATGTCTATGGTTGGATATATTCTTGGTCTAGGCGACCGTCACCCGTCAAACTTGATGCTCGACCGCGTGACAGGCAAGATCATCCACATCGATTTTGGCGACTGCTTCGAAGTGGCCATGCACCGAGACAAGTACCCTGAACGGGTGCCATTCCGACTGACGCGGATGCTGACTTTTGCTATGGAAGTCAGCAATATCGAAGGAAGCTACAGGACGACATGCGAGCACGTCATGCGAGTGTTACGCCACAACAAGGAGTCGTTGATGGCAGTGCTGGAAGCTGTAAGTGTAGCTCCTCGAGCTGTGCCTGCTCAACTACGTTGTACGCCTCCGCTAACATTTTCTCCAGTTCATTCACGACCCGCTTCTCAACTGGGGTCTGACAGAGCGCGAGTCCCCACCGGAGACCTCGTTCCCATCGGAGCGTCGCAACAGCATCATGTCCGGGATCGAGCAGCGGCCGACTGCACTTTCGGGCTCAGCCAGCGGCGGCGGGCCAAACGGCGTGCCGGACTCAGGACGCCCAGGCACGTTCCGGCCGCGGCAGCGCAGCAGCGCGTACACGCATGCAAAGATGGAAGACCCCGAGGCCAAAGAGGTGCAGAATCAGCGTGCCATCCAGGTCCTCGCACGTGTCAAGGAAAAGCTTGTCGGCCGCGACTTCAAGCAGGGCGAGCAGCTCAAGATCGAGCAGCAAGTTGACAAGCTTATCCGCGAGGCTACCAATCTGGAGAACTTGTGCCAGCATTACATCGGCTGGTGCAGTTTCTGGTGAGTGGGTGGATCTCGCGGGGTGGGCGTGTGGCGAGAGATGAGATTGCTACTTTTCATGTCTTTACTCTTTGGGTGGGTTCGGATTAGGGGAGTTTCATACGGATAGGCATGGAGACTGGGTATACCTTACTGTTCGCATTAGCGACGGCGTTGTTGCACCTAATACTTATCACTGGCAGGATCACGACAAGGCTAAAGGAACAACGGCTAGGAGTTATCACAGAAGAGAGCGTTTTATTCCTTTGATTCGCAGTATTGCGGATAGTTACTAGCCCTGATACCTTAGTGAATCAATTGTTCCAGCACCGAGACAAGCTCTACAATATTTGAAGACCAAGCATGTTGTTCAGCATACCTGATACATCAAGAATGTTCTAACAAACGCGCCTTGCATTTCGCATCGGTCGAATGACCTAGGAATATGGTACACGAATGTAGAAACTACACTATCAATATCAAGATGGAAACGATGGCTGTATTCGATATGGGTTTGTTGGTACACCAGCGAGACTATTACAATGACGGACCCAAATGTGAGCGTCAGTCGTGGAACCACTACTTCTTTGGCCCTACAACTGGATGCCTCTAGCGGATCGTGCCGAGTGAACGGTGTCGTTAGAGAGGATGTCCGATATCGATGATGACATTTGTACAATTCTAAGGAACGGAACCAGGCATACAGCGAAATCTTTGCCACATACACATGTATTGTGAACTCCCAAGTTTAATAGAAGCAAGGAAGATGAGGGAGAATCGTCCGAAAATTGCTCCGAGCCTATCTTGTGGTTCGTAGTTTGCTTACAGTTTGCTTTCCTGAGATGACTGGGACCAGTAGAGTCGTAAGAAGATGGATTAGAAGATCGAAGATGCCTCGCTGTGGTGGGTGTCACAACCAGTGGCTCCAAATATGAAGTTCATCGTCCAAAAACGAAGTGCCACGACCACGGTTCACATTCATGACTTCTCGCCAGAAGACAACAACTTGTGAGCTGTACTTTTTCGACTGCGATCTTTATTCTAAGTCTGCCCGGCCTAACTTACACATTGGGCAGCGCTTCTTCCTTGTGACTGGACAGCAGGAAGCCGTTTGGGATAATAGGCCGATAGTGCTTCAAGAGCTCAGAAGTCGATGACGCGCTGACACTAATTAGGCTACAGGTACGCAAAGACGGGCTTCGCTTGTAAGGCCTGACGACAAAAGGAAATATTTGTCTGCCGGTCCGGCGACCAAAATGCCATTGGCGGAAGAGAAGCATCGCCGATGACAGCGATCTACGCAGGCAAAGAGCGTGGACAAAGGCAAGCGCAATCGCGATGGATACGCTATGCCTATCTGCAGGAGTTCTTTTCTTTTTGCATAATGCAGCACCTCAGGTAATTGTATCACCATGGGAATGTGAGCAAAATTGCGTTGCCTTCACTCAACGACCCTTTTCGGCAATGGATTGCGCCGCAAGCACGCACGCAGTATGCTATCCTTAAGGTAATTGCACTCAATCCACATTTGACGGACGCACGATGAAGGCAAAGCCATGATATCAGATCATAAAGTACGGAGTACTGAGAACCACAACTAATTCCCTTACACGAGTCTTCGTTAGCAGCAATAGTTTCAGAGCTTGCCGTTTGCTGCTACGATTCGTTGCAGACTTGGCGGATGAGTTTCGGCGGTCCGATGATCAATTCGCCTGACGAAGTACGATACCTTCGTGCGAGAGCCTGCAATTCAGAGGAAGCATGAGTCGGTGACAGGTCAAGGTAATGTATCCGTCGGCTCGTAGCAAGATGTGGAGGTGAAAGTCTCGCCAGCCGCAATCGAGGCTAATAAGAGATCGGAACGGCCAAAATGAACGAGGGCGGGACGCGGCGTGCCAAGACATGACATCGACGATCTCGATGAGACGCACAATCGAACTGAGTAAGGCCCAAAAGATTGAATGCAACGGCCAAACCTGCAGCCAAACAGGTGGTCCTCGTGCTCTGCTGGCCACTATCAAGCAAACAACCCCAGCTCAAGCAAGCCATGAACAGGCCAAGTCGGATGGCGGCCACATGCCTCACGCCATCCGCCTCGATAACACCGTCACCCAATACTTCCTTCTTCTACCTTACCTAACCCACCAAAATGGGCTGATTTTGACTCTGCGGCTTTCTCCCTCACATCTACCACATCCGCTCCCTCTCATATACACTCGCACACCCTCGGGCACCTTCGGTCCTTGCGCTCTCGCGCCATCTTCCATTCTTCTATACGAACAGGCGAGGCATTCCATGAAACACTATTATGCCCTCGACACATCTATCACCTGCTCGGATCTTCAACCGCAAACAAAAGTCCTCCATATAGTATCAGCTCAAATAATATATAACTGTACGCTTTCGATCAGAGTCTGGAGCTTGGTCCTCCAACTTCAATGTAGGGCTTTCCTTGCAATCATAGATTTGTCACGTTGATACATTCGGAGCTAAAGTGGCCTTTGCAGCATTATCCTGTATTTAAGAGCTTGGTCATTGCAAATTACACACTTCGGCGACTTGTTCGCATTGAACCGCCCGTCCTTTGCCGAGTACGATCGCCCAATTGTATAACTACTACCTTGGCTGCGCTCACCGTTTCGACCCAAACTTCGGCAACAGTCTTCAATCTTTGAGAATATATGGAAATATCTGCCCACTTCATTCGAGCTGTATCTGAATGAGAACTTTCCGGGGCCCAAAAGAACCTTGCACAAATCGCGGCTGTCAGACTGTCCAGCCACTGGTGTCTGGATCTGCAGCATTCATGAGCAATGATGATATATCGCACTCTCCTCGATCGCCCAAAGGACTTGACGCACACGAGGATGCCCGAGCTCTAGTTCGGCTGATTCAATGTCCTATTTGCTCTCGCCCCCTCCGGTTACCAGTCACGCTGCCATGCGGGCATTCAGTGTGTCGCGTTTGCCTACCCGAACCCCATAGACGAGAGCATATTTCCTACCCTGACACACCTGATCGGCAGCAAGGTGTGCGCTGTCCAGTGGATGCATGCAATCAAGAGCATCCCTTCGGCGATTGCAATATCGACGTCTGCCTCACCAAGATCGTAGACTCCATACGTAATCTAGTACAGAACCGTACTGTTCCTGCAGATACAGGAACAAGGATAGAAGAACTACCAACGGAACTGGAAATTTCGCAAGGCTCTATCGCACGCGTGAAGTCGCTTTCAAAAGTTTTCGATGGCGGAAAACTCCTCGGTACGTACAAGTTCGCTGACCTTGGCGAGCTCCCGTACCTCTCGGACTGCTCCTACGAACCGCAATCACTCACTGGTGAAGACTTTCGACAGATGGATCTGGATCTCTTATCTTCTATCAAAGAGAGTACGGCCAAGGAACTGGACTGTCATATCTGCTACGACTTGATGTTTGACCCTGTCACCACTCCATGCGGTCACACCTTCTGCAGAAAGTGTCTGGCGCGAGTACTTGACCACGCCACGCAGTGCCCGGAATGCCGACGGCCTTTGCCTATACCACCATCGCTTGAAAGACAAGCGAGCAATGTTCGGATAGTGTCCCTGCTTCTGGGTCTTTGTCCCGATCTCGTCCAACTCAGGGCAGAAGCTGTCTCCACAGAAGAACGCGGTGCCGTTGGCGAACTTGACACACCAATCTTTGTTTGCACTCTCGCGTTTCCGTCTTTACCGACATATCTTCATATCTTTGAGCCTCGCTATCGACTCATGATAAGGCGAGCGATGGAAGGCAATCGTCGATTCGGCATGGTCATGTACAATCGCACCCGAGAATCTCAAAGCGACCTAGGCACCGTTAACTTCTTAGAGTATGGTACAATGTTGGAGATTCTCACCGTCCGAATGCTACCAGATGGGCGAAGCTTGATAGAAACCCGAGGCATAAACCGGTTCAGAGTCAGAGCACATGGAACACTTGACGGTTATGTAGTTGGTCAAGTGGAGCGTGTGGAAGATGTCAGTCTAGCTGAAGAGGAACGTCTCGAAGCGGAAGAGACTGCATCAGTCTCACGTCTAGCGGATAGTCCTATGGAAGATGAAACGACCAATTCAGCGGTAATCGACGTTGCTAAGATGTCGACACAACAACTCCTCGCCAAAGGACTTGATTTTATCAACAGGATGCGTACGAATAGTGCTTCATGGCTGCATCAGCGCATTATTGACGCATATGGCGGTCCACCGGACGAACCGGCGCTTTTCCCTTACTGGTTTGCCAGTATTCTCCCCATCCAAGATGAAGAGAAGTATCAACTTCTGAAAACGAACAGTGTGCGGGAGCGCCTGAAGATTGTTGTCCGTTGGATACACCGGATCGAAAGGCATCGATGGTAAGTCATACTCTCCGTGACCAACGGTGGAACAAAGCCTGATTTTCCATCTTTTACAGAACAAGTTACTGATGAGTCTGGTGGTACTGACAGGCATTCTGGAGGAGCTTGCAGTATCTTTTAAACACGATACATCCCCTCTTACGACGTACGCTTGCCTTCATATGCGTCATCTTTGCTATTCTCATCGCACGCACTCTTGGACCATCAGCCACCTCCGAATCCACCCGACGTTAAACCGCCCTTCCCTGGACATAAGTGGCAACTTTTCCCACTCAATGTGCAGTTGAGTGAGTCACCAGCCTTGTCTATATTCTGATAGATTCTCCGGATCTACTGGTCTTTTCTGCGTCATGTCATCCAAACTCGCCCTACAATACCTACAACACACCAACTACCAGCAATAAAACTTACATATGAATGTCTTTCGCGGGCTTCCAACTTAACGTGCGGCCACTGTGAAACAGGAACTTGCTGCAATGGGCAATATTTGGAGTTAAGTGGACTTGTACCGAGAGAGATCAGCAAGGGGCGTGGAAAGAATACCAGATTGTATAAAAGAAGCTGTTAGACAAACGGCGCCGAAGCAGGCCCTTGTTGTCCTAGGTGGCTAAGTATTTGTTTTATGGAAATGAGCATGCTTGTGCATGGCGAGGCCTGCTCCGCGCTTCATCTTCGTAGCGACTTTGAGGATTTTGGATCATGTCGGAGGAGTGCGCATGATCGGAGCGGTGGAAGCGCCAATGTAGATAGATATGAGCGATGATTTGGAATGGAGACAAGAAGAAGATACCAATACGAGATTCATCCATTGGAATTGCTGAGCCTTTTTTAAATACCCTTTTAAGATTGATTCTAAGCAAGAAACTAGTTCGCTGAGTGGCCAGGAAGACGGCTTGGCCCCAGCGTTTCAATCCTATCTCCATCTAGGCGTTCCAGCAGAATCTTCAGACTTTCTCCTGTACAGAGGTGAAATCGACCAAGATAAACTCAAAATAACGACATTTCCTAGCTAAGGACGAGTCGCTTAAGTCTAGGATCAGTGTGCCTGCGTACTATGCCCTTCGACATCTTGATATCAGAAGTCAGTGCCTACAGTCTTTACGCTCTCATACATCAACAATCCTATCATGCCCGGCAATGGTAGGGACCCCACGAAGTAGCGGCTGTGACATTTGTCGGAAGCGGAAGAAAAAGGTATGATCGTAGCTATGTAAGGCACTGAAATGTAGCTGATGGTCATCTCTAGTGTGACGAAGGACGTCCGGAGTGCCGAAATTGTATCATCTCGGGTTGGAAGTGTCCTGGATTTTCCAAACGATGGAAGTTCGTGGAAGAAAATTCCCAACTCATTTCACTTTACAGAAAGAAGAAATATACATTCGAAGAAGAGGACCTCGACGATGATGATGTATCGGGCAGAAATGGAAGCCAACCACAAAACTTGACTCCTCGTGATCGTTGTGCACCTTGCCAATATGACCTAAGCATGGACGTATGCCGGCCTCTTATTTCGGATCAAGATCGAAGCGCAACAATTCTCTCTTACATCCTGGACTACGGTAAACATCAAGCTCTGTTTCCGCTAAGCTCCCACGGCGACTTCTACAAATTCATTCCAAGCCGCTTGGGCAGGAATCTAGCTCTAGACACGTCGATATCCTGCTTGTGCACTATCTACACGGATACCTTATCAAAGTATTCACCGACATCCAGAGATAGTATTCGGTCGTACGCCAGAGCCCTCAGCTCACTTCGAGCTTGTCTTGAAATTGAGCATGTACGGAAGGAATCGGAAACCATCTGTGCTTCCATAATACTCCAGCTATGTGAGGTAAGACTTCAATCAGAATTCTATCACCATATCTTATCTTTACATCGAGTTTCACTCTGATGTTCTTCCAGCTCTTGACGAATGCGAACAATGGGCGTTGGAATCAACTCTCAAAAGGATCGAAGCTTCTTATACAGGAATGCGGACCAGCTCGTTTTACATCTCCGTTCGAGCGTATCATGCTTGAGTCTCAGCGAGCCTTCTTTGTAAGTGTCATTATGTTAGAAACTATATCTCCATTCATTCGTACTAACTTGAGTTCGGTCTGCAGATCACGCAAGATTTAAACGCAGGTGAAAGCTGCTTTCTTGCACAACCTGAGTGGCAAAAGATACTCCAACCCTCTCAAACTCCTCGCCCAAAGCAAAGCTCCTCTAGCCTTGAGTTGCGTTCTGAGCTCTGTGATCTCTTAGTAGAGATTCCAGACCTACTAATAGACACTTCAAATCTGTGGAAGATAAATAGGAGCTATACACTCGATCCAGACGAAAACAGCAGTCTGTGGAACGACTTACGGCTCCGTGCCACCAGTTTATACAAGTTAATTAACTCCTGGCGCTCTACAGGCCTTATTTCAATGCTCCTGGCTGTAAATTACCCGTACACTCTACCATCGAGTCTAGAGTCTCTGGATTCTGACTTATACTCCAAAAGTACATCTGACTTCGAGGAGCAAAAGCTCTTGCTCGCTGTTTTGGACTGCGTTTCGAATTGCGCCCTCATAGGACTTCAGAAACTCCTCGTATCGCTTCCTCCACCGGCGTCTTCACATCAGATCGAGGATTTGAGCGTTAGCTCCTGCCCTACTGCTGGAGCCGAACGAAAAGCTGCTGTTCGTGCTGCTTTCGAGTTCGTTCACAGCCTCTCATTTATGTCAGCAAAGCCTCTCGAATTTGGATTGCGCCAGCTCTTGTCTCCGGAAAGTTTTTTCAACAGGACTTGTAGTATTCAAGACAGTTCTACTCCGTAGCAACGCAACATATAACATCAAATTAAGAACCACTCCGAATAACAGCCTCCAAAGTAAAAATCACCTGTCTAATGGGTTGTCGCCATTCGACCCTTCATCAAAGCCGCACGCTCTTCCCCACCAGTGGCACTGAAATGGGATTGTAGATTCTTCCAAGTCTTCTGAGCGAACTGACCACCTCTTTCGAACATTTCCGCTTCGAAGTCTTTCATCGCAGCCGCCAACTTCTCTAAATCGCCGCCGCTTCCGATTATGGCCTTTGACAGTTTCCAGGAGTCCACCATTGCAAGGTTAACTCCCACACCCGCGAACGGTGTCATCAAGTGAGCTGCGTCTCCCACCACGGTAACTCCCGGGCGCGGTTCCCACTCCATGTCGATTGGCAACATCCACATACTTCGTGGGATTAGCTTGTCGTCACTTTCGAGGACGAGGCGTTTCAAGTCTTCTGAACAGTTGGAGAAGTATTGATCGAGGATCTGCTTTCTTGCCTCGTCACCCTTTGACCAGTCGATACCGCAAGCTTTGGTCCACGTTTCTGGCTGGCGCACCGCAGCGTAAGTCCGAATGCTGTCGTTCCCATTTCGCTGGCTAATGATGGCACGGCCTTCGTCGAACATGAACATCGTTCCTTTTCCAATGTATTGCGACAGGAAAGGTTTGCGCTGCTCGACGTCGAGAGCCCATAGCTCGATGGCTGAAATCCCCGAGTAGAACGGCTGCTTGTCCGTAAGGAGGCCTCGAACCTTGGACCAGGCGCCGTCTGCTCCGATGACCAGGTCAAATCCGGTTTCTACAGCGCCATCCGAGAAGGAAAGATTATATTTCGTATTTTCTGTGGGTGTGCTCTCGACGGCGACAAGCTTTTTGTTCCACACCACTGTACTTGGTTTGACGGAATCGAGAAGGATCTGTCGAAGTGCCGCGCGATCGATTTCAGGGCGATCGCTGAACTCGACAGGCCGGGCGCTACCTTCCTGATTTTCGTCGAAAAGGACAGTTCCGTCATACTTGACGAGTTTCATCGCCTCGCCTTCGGGACGCGAGTGCTTGTTGAATTCGTCGATAAGGCCGGCCTCGCGGAGTACCAGCTGGCCGCCTCGACCATGAAGGTCAACGGTTCCACCTTGGTCTCTCTCGTTTGGACCTGCGTCAAGTTCGAAAATTGTGCACGGTATGTTCTCGACTTGGAGGAGGCGTGCCAAAACGAGTCCTGCTGGACCAGCACCGATGATTGCGATTCGAAGACCAGACATATTTGATAGCTGAATATAAATGATATGATGAGTATCTAGTCCATTACGGTATATCTATGAAGCCCTTATATATGCAATTCTCAGCCTTAAATTCTGAGGATGCTTTCGGCTATGTAAATGTGAGCATTCGTCTTGATGGTTCCATTTTTGGGATACGATACTCACAAGTTGTGATTGGACATCACGCAAAATGGAACTCAATGCGTCGTCGGCAGTTTCCTCGGATCCGAACGCTCGACCCAAAGTATCGACGGACGGAGTCCGCTCGGCCCTAGAAAATCTGCGAGAGCGACTGCCTAATGACGGGCTCCATTAAACTGAAACCTTTTATCGTAGCGCAAGCTGATTGGCCTCCTCGCGACATGCAACCACAATCGGTACGCCAACACAGATGCGGTCGAATCCTACGGAGCTGAGCTGCGCAACTTTTGAGCCATATATCGCAATATCGGAGTGCTTGCGTATTCATTGGGAGATATCTTTGAATACTCGTCATTCTTCGGCGATTGAGAACCGCGATAAGGCTGCATTGGCGCTGATGTTTTACGGAAAGCAAGTACACGTCGCTCCACGTAACAGTAACTTGAAATTAGGACCTAAGTTTTCCTCTGCTGGTCGCCGGTTGAAGTATTTAAGACTGTGCTTTGAGACTGCCCAATTTCAAGTCCAAGTCGTTCATCCTCTCAATTTCAATCTCACTCAAAATACAAACCTCAGCTCTTTCGAAAGGCAAACTTACATGCCAAAATGTCCAGCTCAGCTACGCACAAAGTTGGCGTAATTGTCGGCAGTCAACGCTCCGTCCGAGCAGGTCGACAAATCACAGAGTTCGTCGTAGAGACCATCAAGAACGTCGACCCTGCAGTCAATGTCTCGATAATCGACCTCAGGGACTGGAATTTGCCCATGTACGACGAGCCACAGCTATCAACGCTGATCACGAGCCCGGAGCAATATGCGCACGCCCACACTCAGAAATGGTCGGCCGAGATCTCGTCTTACGACGCGTTCGTCTTCGTCACTCCGCAGTACAACTGGGGATATCCGGCCAGCATCAAAAACGCCATCGACCACCTGTTCAACGAGTGGAAAGGCAAACCTGGCCTGGTGGTCAGCTATGGTGGGCGTGGAGGGGGCAAAGCAGCGGCGCAGCTGAAGGAGGTATTGCAGGGACTGCGTATGCGGCCAGTGGAACAGACGGTGGGCTTGGCCTTCCCGTCGAAGGAGTTCGTGCTCAGGGCAACGGCAGGAGAGGATTTGGACTTGGGCTCGGATGAAATCAAGGCCCATTGGAGTAAGGAGAGCGAGGAGTTGGTCAAAGCATTTCAAGAGCTGATTGCGCTATTGAAGCATGAATAGAGGTTCAGTTTGTTGCCGGACGTTAGACATGGGATTGTCATGTTGCTCCTCCAGCGTATTTCATAGACTGAGAATAGAAACTTGCGGATGGGGATAAATCATACCATTCTCAACAAGTACAATCGATCAGTCTGCGGTATCTAGGGGAGAGGTGTCTTTCGAGCAAAGCAATAACAGAGAGCCACCATTGGCTAAGCTTCATCTAAATTGAAACGAATCAGATTCGCTCGGGCTCCGAGGCGCATCGATGTAAGATAAACGTGTCCGAATTCGGTACGGCGAGTAGGAAGTATATTCCATCAAAGGATGAGCATTTCGTTTGGCATCTAGCTTGTAGTGGCACATTTCTCAGCTTGTGGTTTAACAAGGCGTATTGAATCGTGTCTGTTAGTCCAGTCGCTTTGAAGGAATGAAGTTTTGAAATAATAGCATGAAAACATGAGGGATCTACCGTACGTCGCTTCGCTGGCTCGGTGCCACAGCCGGTGCAAGAGTATTGGTATTGGCGATTGCAAGCCACGAGAACGGAGAAAGGCATCCAAGTTTCGATGTCTATTTCATAGCATAGCACGTACTCCTTGCCCAGGCTTCCGCCCAAGACAGTTTGTGAAATACCTACCGAGCTCCTCGGCGGCGTTGTCGCTTAGCTTCGCTGCTGTACCAATCCACCCGTCTGGCCTGAAGACAAAGATGGCGCCTTGAGAGGTATCGACGCCGAACCGCTCGTGAGCCACGCCGTCCGGATCAAAGTATACTTTTCCAAGTGGATCACCACCGAGCAGCTCATACGCCGAAGGAGCATCGGTGGCGGATATTGTCAGCCATGAGAGCGGCAGTGACTTGTCTGCGAACAACGACGAGCGACTGACTGCGTTGGCCAGGTATCTGTATTCAGTCGTTGTCTGGGATGCTGCTGGATCTCCAGAGAAGACCACGGTGTAGAAAAGTCCGATATTCCGCGTAATCTTGTGCATTCTGGTTGTCTCAAACGTTGCGGGACTTAGCAATTGAACGTCAGGAACTCGCTTGCCTGGTGCGGCGGCCATCGCTCCGTCACCGCAGATGAATGAACCTCGGACATTCAAAATGGATTCCTTGAAATCGATTCCAAGACCGCTGCTGAATGATGCTGCTTCCTTCATCACAACACCTAGCACCTCGTTAGGGTCTGTGTTCGGATCGCCTTTCCAGTTAAGCGGGAGCTGCATGGTCATGAGCCTGCTGATGTCCTTGTCGTAGTTGATCAGCTTCTCGACATTCGGTTTCCGTTCGGCTTCGTAACTGTGAAGAAGGTTTGGTGTTGCTTTGGCCTGTAGCACCAAGCTCAGCTTCCACGCCAGATTCACAGCATCATGTATTCCCGTATTCATGCCTTGTGCTGCGCCAGAGGAGTGAGTATGGCATGCATCGCCGACAAGGAAGACACAGTCTTTATGCGAGAATGTTCTGGCCACACGTTGGCCCACGATGTAAATTGTCCACCAGTCGACCTGTTTGAAGTGCAATTTGAATGGCTTGACGGCGGCTTGTGCTTCTTTGACGGCTGCCTCCTCGTCGAACACCTCATAGCCCTTTTCTCTATCCTTTGTGAAAGCGAAACCGATTCTGGTTGCGCCATGGTCCAGAGCAGCCCACAGAACGTTACCGTGAGTCGGACTCTCAATAGCACAATATGTTCGCGGCTTGGGTAGATCCGTCTCGATCACGCCGTCGATCCGAACCCACTTGTCTTCACTGGAAGACCCGTCGAAAGGGATGTCACAGAGCCTCCGGACAGTACTCCGACCTCCATCCGCACCAATGAGATATTTGCACCTGATAGCCTTCTCCTGACCAGAAAGATTCCTCAGCCTCGCCGTAACCCTGCACCCATCCGCCGCCACCCCATCATCAACCCGCAGCCCAACCACCTCCCACGGCTCCTCCACGCGCACGCCCCTCTCCGCCAGCGCCGCACGAAACACCTCCTCCTGGTACATCTGGCGCAGCACGAGCGCAAAGTCAAACAGGGTCTCGCGGCCGCTCCCCAGCGTGCGATCCCCGCCGCGCCCACGGCCCATGCTCTCCATGAAGGCCCAGCCGCGCCCGGCGACCTCGCGGCCGCGCGCGTCATACGACACGGTGCTGCGACACGCAAAGCACGCCTGCGCCAGCGCCTCCGCCACCCCCAGCTGGTCCAGCAGCTCGGCGCTGCGCGGGAACAGCGTGATTGCGCGGCCGTAGCGCGCCGCGCCGGGGGTTGGCGCCGCGCGCTCGACGACCCGGATGCGGTGAGCCCGCGAGGGGAGATGCGTCGCGAGTTGCAGCGCGGTGATCAGCCCTGTGGGAGTGTGTGAGTGCGTGGGTGCGGACTTGGGGAGTGGGCGAGGGATTGTGTGTACCGACGGGGCCGGCGCCGACTATCAACACGTCGGCGATGTCTGAATCTTGCTGCGGTTGTGGTGTTGAGGCAGCCATCGTTGAGTCGCGTTCCAAGCTCTTAAGTGACTCTCGATAGACATTGCAAAATGAGAAGCAGGACGGACCGTTAGATATATGAATACTTTCTAAGCATGGGCGTCGGCATGTATGGTAATCTTTTCGAATGCTCTGGATTCATAGCCTATCAATGACAGTTGCACTGCTCTGTCATTCTGCTTATCGACATGAATTAGTGGCCGTTTGATATTTCGAGGACAAAGGATAGATATGCTTTCTTTTGACTAGTGTCGATTGATACGGAAGAGTATATTCGGTGCGAGTTTCAATGACGTTCGTCTTCGTAGGTTATTTCCGAGATTGATCATACGCCGAATTCGGTTGGTTGAAGAATCTCTCAGGAATGTTTCTGCCGTCAAGTCAACCAATGGCCTGCATTATGTAACTGATGAATTCGAGGCTAGTATCTACTGCTTATGGAAGAAAGCCTCGTCGAACATAAATCGGCGTCCTGCATTTGTGGAGCGCCTATGTAGAGTACGAATCGAAGTTCGTTGGTTTCCTTGTCCAACTCCAGCAATGCATTATCGACACTCATATCCACAAATCTCTCATTGCTCCAAGTTTGCCAATGAAGCAACACCATGAACCTGCCATTACCCTGGAGTTGACCTCCATCCACTTCACACCTATCACGCCATAACATCTCGCTTTGTAATCAAGTCACGTTTTCGCTTCACTCTGCCTTCTCGCCCTTGCTCAGCTGCTCCTGGATACGCTTATCCCTCTTCCTCTTCAAGCTCTCGGCACTGCTCTCGGTGTCAAGCACATAGTCCCACCAGCGAAAGCTGCTAGCATAGTTGCCGACGAATTTCTCATGATGGACGTCGTGGTGGTCGGCGCCGGCCCAGAAGGGCAAAAAGTGGTGCAGCGACCACGGGAACTCGTAGCCGGAGTGCGCGTCGATGGCCTGGAACAGACGCAGCACGATCCACAGGTACATGGTCAGGATGTGTAGGTCGCCGGTCAGCGCCGTCCACAGGATCGGCGAGCCCACCGTGCCCAGCCCCAGCATCATCACCTCGATCGGGCTGGCGTACTCGGCGGCGAGCCCGAACGGCGCCGAGTACTGGTGGTGGATCTTGTGGATGTTTTTGTACAGGAAGGGGAAGGTGTGCATGGCGCGGTGCGTCCAGTAGTGCCACGCGTCTTCCATGACGAAGAAGATGGCGATTTGGAAGGCCATTGTGTAGAGCGAAGGGAAAGGAACTGAAGTCGAGAGACCGAAGAACTGTGCCATTGGGTGGAATAGCCAGATTTGTGGGAGTTCGACGGTGAAGTGCGAAAGAAGGACAAGGCTTGCGCATTGCCACTGCTCCTTTGCGGTTGGGATTTTCTGCTGCGGCGTTCGTTAGAAGTGTTTCAGCTGCAATTGCGGCATGTTCGGGTGCCAATTGGTGACATACGTTCTGAATCTTGTATCTCCTGAACCAAGGTATGCAGTCAATGATTATCCAGGGCAAACTTCTTCCAAAATACACGACTTCATGCATGACGAAGCTCATGATGCCGGTGGCAAGAACATCGTTCTGCATGTATGTGTACCAGGCCAGCCATAACTTCTCGAAGTAGTTCAGGCCGATGTTGTAGTTTGAGATTTCCTCGAACGTACCCCAGTATGTGTCGAATTGGCCGGCCACGGGGAATGCGGTTGAGTTCCTAAGAGAGGCGGTCAGTGTTTTGCCTCTACGATATAGTGGTCTTGTCAGTGAAAGCGCGTAGAACGTACATTGTGACGACAAAGGCCTGTCACAAGGCTCAGAAGAGGTAGTGGAGGAGTACAGGAATTGGTTGTAGGGAAGAGGTGAAGGAGAGAAAAAGATGAAGGAGCAATTGCGATGGGTTTTTGTTGGATAGACCAAAGGGACGAATTGTGGCACGATGTTGAAAGGGTCCGGAGCCGGGGAGTGGCGCTAGTGGGTCTGCGCCCCTGCATTGTCTCGCCTTTTTCTAATGACTTTTATCACGGCTCTCAGCTTGCCGAATCGCAAGAACCTCACGCCACAAGCTTCGTCATTTTGATTAAAGACTTGGAACGATCCGGATGATCAGTTCTTGCGATTGCCACTGGATAGGGACAGTCATTTACGGATGAGAACATTGATTCGGCAATGATCTAACCGATATCTTACTCTCAGAGGAATTATACCATCACCAATTCACTGCACAATATCTCAATGCAGCATGCAGCTCAGGACCGAACTATTAGTGTACAAGTATAGCACCTAGAAGCATAGACTCCCAAACGATATTCGTACTCTACGCACGTATTGCCTTCCTGAGGTTCATGTTGCCAGTATATCCGCTACGTTTGTACGTGAGCCGGAGCATCCAATCTTTTCCTTAGATCTTCCTTCAGCTCGTGTGTGTTCATTGTTAAGAACTTTCGCTCCCTCAATGGGTTGGCATCGATGGTGAAGCTCTCCAAGCTGTCCATGAGTGCTATTCGTTCATCTAGCCTGCGGAAGTCGTTACCAGTGAAGTCGGCAGCCTTCAAACACATCGAGTCAGTGAAGCCTTGCGGTAACAACGATATCTTGTTGTCTGCGGCCAGAATCTCTGTCAAGTTGGGCGTGAATGACATCGGCAGAAGAGAAGAAATGGAGTTGAACGATATATTCAAGGTGTGTAACTCCGGAAGGTAAGTTGCGTCCGTGTCTGACAAGCTGAGCGCATCCAGTCGATTGACGGAGACATCGAGGATGCGGAGACGTGGCATTCGAGGTGTAGCTGGTGAGAAAAGAGTACCCGGAAGTTCGTTCTTCGTTGCTAAAAGTTCAACGAGTGGACAGAAGACCAGAGATGCCATGGGCAAAGATACAAGGCGATTGTTAGAAACATTCAAGATCCGCAGATTGACCAGAGAACGAATCTCTGCCGGTAGTGAGGAGAGCTTGTTGCCCTGTAACTCCAGGACTTCAAGATTGGAGAGTTGCTCGATCATCTGTGTAAGTTCTCCGCTCAGAGCATTTTCAGCTAGTCTGAGTTCCTTTAAACTACCGATTTGAGTGATTGTGTCCATAGCATCGTTCATCAAACGGTTGCGTGACTGATTACTGTCAGTTCTATCTCGACCATCGAATGTCAGTGAACCTACCAGGTTCAGCACCGTCAACATCTGGAGCCTTCTCAAGCCCGTTGGTAGATCAAAAAGCACGTTGCCATGCAGATCGAGATGCTCTATACCACCGAATTGCGGTGCTTTCGTGTTGTCATCCTGACTTATGCTCTCTGGATCGGTGTCTGGGAATACTTCGTCTTGAATCGTTTCTAGCTCGTTGTCCGCCGCAATGAATCTGGTCAAATCTACAACCTCTCCCCAAGCAGTGTCGTTGTCTTTATTGTACTCATAATCGTACATCTTTAGGACTTCTTCAGGAACCTCCTTGAGGCCCATGGCGGCAATGTTCAGCCTACCATCTGAGCGTGCAGCGTCAACTCGCCGGCGCATGACGACATTTTTGGGTTGCTGATTGAATGGATCAGCATATTTATCCATGTCGAAGTCATTATCAGGTGCCGTTGTTGTTGCTGTCTGCTGCTTCGTAGACAGGGATCGGCGTTCCGCCTTGGCTTTTCGAATTTGCTCACGTAGCGCTGCCGATGATTTCGGCGAGGATGTCTCATTGTTCGCCAACGAGTCATTGGTCTGCGGCCTACGAGGTGTTTTGTTTTTCACTACATCACTGTTTGCGTCAGGAAACATGCCCGTGAGTGCGGGTCTCTTCGCTTCTCCTCTTGCTGCCACCGTCTTGCTGACGCGGGGACGAAGTGGCGTCGTAGTTTTCACGCTCGATGCTTGTGGAGTCGGTTTATCCATTGCCCTCATTGTAGAAGCCTTGGTCGGTGACTGAGCGCGAGGCATAGCAGATCGAGAATTCCGTGAGCCGGCTGTGTTTCCAAAAGTAGAAGATCGGAATGAGGTCGCTGGTTTGGTGGGACTTAGAGGATGTGCAGCACCTGCGCCTCTACTAGTATTGAAGCCATTTCTGTTTGCTGCTGACGATGCAGGACGTGATGTGCTTGCGGTCATTGGGCTCTCCGGAGTGAAGAAGCTCGACCGCCGTCGGCCTCCTGGAGTCGGTGGAAGCTGTGCCAAACTCCCAATTGTCCTTTCAGAGAGCGATGGACGTGCCTTTCGCGCAGTTGAAGCCGGTTCATCTTCAACTTTAGTCCCTTGCTGATCGTTGCCATTTGAAGGAGGACGTGAATTGGGATGAGAGCTAGCTCGGGATGCGCTTCTGAAAGCGTCCAGGTCACCAAGCTCGTCATCGTCCTGATTCTGCGTGCTTGCAGTGAATATCTTGACCGGCTGAGTTGGAGCTGCATTTGGCGCAAAGAAAGCAGCGTTTGGATCTTTTTGACCGCCCTCAGGAGTAGTCTTTACACTTGGAAGTCTTGTTGCAGTTTTGTTTGCGGCCGTGCCGTACAGCGGAGTGCGCTCTGGAGACTTGGACGTGCCATTTGGAGCTGAGATTGCCCTGACATTTGTAACTGAGGCTGCTTTCTTCAAAGGTCGGGTTGCAGGTGTTGACGCTGTGGACGAGGCTGCACGGAGAGGTAGTCGGGAGGTTCTCGTAGGAATACCCGATGGACGCGGGATTCCAGACTTAGGAGCATCCATTGGAGCGACAAGAGCGCGGGCTGGCGGCCGTGTGAGTGGTCTGCGCGTGCAGAGGGCGGACTTGTGAGGTTTCTAGAGCATGAGTATTAGAAGGGTGTCAATAAGGTACGGCTCTGCGGTGCGCGATGGTAGCTACAGCCTACAGGTGGGTTGGCATTATGGTTTGCACCAATGGAACTCGTAACCGGCGAACGATGTTTGGCTAAATTAGCGACTCGTGGCGTAGGCTGGGCTGGCTGTAGCTGCGGCAACATGACAACCCCAGTTGGGCCCCCCGAACGCCAATGCGCCTGACGGCTGCCGGAGAGCTATCGATTACACTCACTCCCCAGCCCGCAAAGTCGGCCAGGACGTCCATACGCCTTGACCAACCTCCTCCTTCGCTGTTGCAGAACCTAAAACGTCCTCACCGCTCAAGTACACGACCGTCTGGCCGTTTCGTTGTGCGTCACTCACCTAACGCCAACAATCTGCAGCTCATTTTGCTGTCTTGCCCTACAGGGAATATCGGGTGGCCACAGTGTGTTGCACGCGTCGTGAACGCGCATCGCAACCCCCCCTGTAGCTGCTGATTCGTTGGCTCTCACAGCGACATCCCTCCTTGCCCACTCCGCACCCCCCCAAAACCCATCAACGCCTGCATCGACCAAACTCACTCCCGCAAAACTCGGCGACCTTGCTGCCTCCTCGAAACAATTATCCATCCTCAGTGCGACCGGGTGCATCTGCGTTTTGGTTCTTGCAAACATCTCTTCCTGCTGTGCTCACTGCTTGCTGTCCGTGGCTGGTCATCGCCCGGCGCTTCCGTAAACAATGCCATCTTCGCCGGCTTCCCACATGGTTGACGGTGCTTCTCCCGTGGACTCTCAGCCAGTCGACTTGCCAGACACCCAGGCTACTTCCGCCACGACTGTTGTCATGCAATCACTCTCGCAACCCGAGCCGGTTGAGAGATCGCAGCTCATCTCGCCCGCTCCAGTCGAAGGTCCTTCTCTGACACCACCACCATCCTCGCAAGTACCAACAGTCTCGAAGAACGGCAGCAACACACCTGCGCCAGCCGTCACCAACTTTCTCGCCTCTCCTCCACAGACTACTCAAGCTCCAGATGGCCATGTCGCGGCCACTTCACTAGCTGATCCTCCGTCCGCTTCCCAAGTCGACGCGGCATCCATTGAAGAGCTTCGCCGCATGGTCAGCGATCTCAGCATTGCTTTGAACGAAGCTCGTACCTCGGCTGCACACTACAAACTGCAGTACAGTATGCTTCAGATTGAAAGTCGCGAATCACAAAATCGCATGGCCGTCGAACTGGATATGGCACACCGCGAGGTCGACGTGCTTCAGGCTGCGGAAGAACGACGGAAACAAGAGTACATGAGCCCGACACAAACGGCAGCCGATGTCACCAATGCGCACGCTTTGCTCAACGAGATGACTGCACATTCGTCTAGACTTCAGAGTGAGAACGACCGCCTGCATGAACTCGTCGCACAGCTCGACCGCCAGCTGCTCTACAAGACTGGCGAAATCGAGGACAAAAACTCCGAGATCAAGCGTCTGCGCGATCGTATCCGCCAGAACAGAGAGCACATGACGGGATTCCTCGATAACCTTTCGGAGAACAACACGACACCGTCAGTCTTCGGCACTCCCCGCCGCACACCACACGCTCACGGCACTCCGCGCAGCGTCCTCCCATCAGTCCCTCGTCTCCCTCACTCTTCAAGCCTCGAGAACCCCGGCCTCGAAGCAATCCTCCTCGCCGACAAAGTGCTGTCACAAGAAACCGCGACGCAGCCCTCCACGCCCTCCCGCAGCCCGCTCAAACCGCGCGGCCACACGCGCGGCACGCAATCGCTCTCGTCCCTCCCCTCGACACCCACGCGCCCCGCAAGCATGCGCTCAACAGCGGCGCACACGCACCGCACGCCGCCGCACAGCCTCGCCGCGATCCTGGAGCCGCCGCTGCCGCTACCACCGCCACAGCCGCGCCCGCCGCCCTTCTCGCTCGCGCCCGGCCCCGGCGCCCCCCAGTACGCGGCGCAGCAAGCAGCCTATGCGGCGCGGCGCCGGCGCGCGAGCTCAGACTCCACGATCACGGCGTCGAGCGTCGAGGACGAGCGCCCGCCGCCGCCGCACGCGCACCCGGGCTCGCAGGCGCGCGACCTCGAGCGGGTGCCGGACGCGCGGAGCGACGACGGCGCCGACGACGACGACGTCCCCGAGAGCCAGGCGTCGCAGGCCGCCACCAGCATGCTGCGCGCCACGCCGGTGGAGAAGGGTGGGTCGGCGCGCAGCAGCTTCCAGGCCATCAATGCCGCGCCGCCGGCGCCGCGCGCCTTCGTGCAGACTAAGCTGACCGGCCGCGTCGTCAAGGCCGTGTCTGCGGCCGCGGCGGAGGCGAGCCCGGAGAAGAGGAGGCTCGCGAGCTATGGCGAGGCGGCGGGCGCGGGCAGTCCCACGAAGAAGAGTAGGGTCGAGGGCGTGGGGCTGGGCATTGGAATGGCGGGCGGTCCCGCGAAGTAGGTTTTGTTTCGGTTTGGAGTGGGTGAGGGTTCTTTTGTGTGGCTTGTCTGTGAGTGAGCGTTACTGATTGTGTAGGAGAGGGATGGCTCCGGCGTCAGACGTGTCTTGGTGAGGTCGTCGCGGTGAATGATTGATTGATGAGATTCGGAAGTAATATGAAGAACAGGCAAAGAGGAGCCAGAGGATGAAAAATTTGAAGATCTGTGGCTTATGATTGAAAGGAGGCTGGTTTGAATGAGTGACGACCCTGCCGCTTCTCATCTGCTGAAGGATCTGAGGAGTATGGGAATATCCGATTGGATTTTCGGAGCTATTCTTCGTGATTGTCTCTTTCGAAACAAAATCGTTTGGTTAGATTGTAACCATTTCCTAAGCTGAATAGGGGGAATAATCCTGTCTCAGAGGGACCATTACGATCACCGTGGGCTGTTCTTATATGTATGTAGGCGGATACACTTAGGTCTTTCTTCTCACCTCTAAGGCCGCTTGCCGTATTGGCAATTTGTATAACAATGGTAAATCACATAGGCTCAATGAATCTCAATGCATTTAACGGGTAATTACACTGGTACTTAATTCGCAATGCTGTCAAGATCATGAATTCATTGACTGCCGCCTCACCACCATGTGATGAACTTTCTCCAGAGTAGCGTGTATATAAGTAATCCAAGAGAATAGTTCATTTGTACAAACACGCTTTCCATCTATTCGGTCTTCAATGCATTGTAGCGCTATTCGTCATCTACAGACTGTCCGCCAAAGATGGACTTGACAATCTCTCCACCTCGAACGGCAAGAATGCTTAGTAGCGTATCCGAAAGCTGTATATCGTCAATTTCATCTATAGCAGGTGTATTATGCTTTCCGAAACCTACTCCATGAGTATTTTCATTGCATCCTTGAAGCCAAACTCCAGCATCTTGGCTTACACTTCCATCTTCAAATTGAAGACGATAGTCTCTGCTGACAGTCCACAACTTACCCGGCTGATCTCCTCCTGGTAGAAGATCACGTGCAGGTTGAAGTAGCTGCTCGTGAAGATTCCTGGTATATCCAGTTGCGACAATGGCCAAATCGAAGTCCATCGCACAGTCTGCCTTCTGACCGTTGGTTGCAACGGAGAGTCGCACCACTTCCTCAAAAGTCTCGACCGCGCGAACACTGCTATTAGTTATAATACGGTGCTTCCACTCCGTTTCGTCGTTCCCAAACCGAATTCGCTGTATGTACAGAGTCTCATAGATGCGATCCAAGAGGTCTAGCCTAACAACACCGTAATTGGTGCCGCGATATTCTATATTGGATGATGTCCTCCAGTCGTTTGGTTGCGAGAAAAATGAATCCACTCGTGACGGATCGAAGATCTCATTTACAAATGGAGAGTCGTCACTTGGTTTCAGGGCGGCGCCTCTGACGATGAGCGTGGTTCGAGAGTTCGGATATGTTGATTGCAAGTTGTCAAAGATTTCCGCTGCACTCTGGCCGCTACCGATGACCGCTATACGATGTGGCGCATATGGATCTGACAGGATCTTAGGCGTGACGTGAGAGTGCTGTGACGAGTGGATGATACGACTGTGCTGTACGAAAGGAGGCGGGATCGTACCATGGCCACCGACGGCAATAACGACATGTCGTGCATACTGCAAAGTCATTTGCCCCGTATGATCGTTCCGACTGGCTACTTCGAACATCTCGATAGGTTTTATGGCCCCCGTTGAAGAACGCACTGGCTTCACCGACACCACCTGGTTCGCATACTGAACGACATTGTCGAACCAACTCGCACACCACTTCAAATAATCTTCAAACTCTACTCTTTGTGGAAGGAATGAGTTAAGATTGGTAAATGGAACCAATCTATTCTTCTGGTGAAGATAATTCAAGAATGTAAAGGAGCTTCGAGGGTTGCGGAGCGTTGCCATATCCTTGATGAAGGTTATTTGCATGCGTGCACCTTCCAGCAGCATTCCAGAGTGCCATGCGAAATGTGGCTGCTTCTCAAGGAACATGACTTTTGGCGACCGATCTTTGAGAGATGAGATCGAAGTGGTATCATTCGCCTCAAGGGCATCGTGAAGCGCTATAGCTATTGCAAGTGAAGCTGGTCCAAATCCCACGCAGATGAGGTCCTGAATGTCATTCGGTTCCGTTGGTTTCAAAAGCGACTTGTTCCTCTGTGCAGGTAAGCTGAGTCCATTCGTATCTCCGTTCTGCAGCGCGTCGTTGTGGCATCCGTTCTGCTCCACACGAGGTGGAGAGACCGCGTGCGGACTCATCGATCAGCTTAAAATGGAAGAATAACGGTACAAGTCTGCCATCCACATAAGTACTACGATTGTCCATGTTCGAAGTGCACATTGATGAAAGAGGGCAACTGAAATTAATGAAGCTACTGAACGACTTGTAAACGTCATATACTGCGTACATATAAGACGTAGCTTGACTCGAGAGCAGAAATAGCGACGAAATACAGAAAGCTTACCACTGCGTCTCAATTGGAATTCGATAGAAAAAGAATATTTGCACGTTTCATTCAAATGCCATTCGAAACTACAATCAGAAATTTTTTTGTTTCCCCTCTGGTAGCGTCTTCGCCGAGCTCGAAAAGGATGGAGCAGGGAACGCGCCTTTGTGGCAGCTCGAGGTGTCACAGGCGGCCATTGCGGTAGGTCATCATACAACAAATTGCCCAGGCCTGAATTGATGCTTCGGTGACCGGGTTTAACTTTCACGCGACAAATGATGATGTGATCCGTGAAAGAACATCAGCGGCAGGCCCACTCTCATTGATGCGACGATAAAAAACCGTTGCCGAAGTCGCAATCTAATCTGATGACTCAAAGATCTTATCTGATCGTCCGTCCCGGGAATTGCTCGTTAGGTCAACTCCGGCGGGTCACAACTGACACGGCAATACAAACCTTTGAGCGGTTTGTTCTTTTGCCTCTCGCCGATTCCGGCCTGCTCACACTTTTCTAGCTCGTCATCTCTGGGGCGTGTGGAGATCAGAATTTTGATTTGCAGTGCCGCGGCCTAGCTTGTCTCCACAATCACTCGCATTCCGTCCTCGTGAAGCTCTGCAAAATGGGCCCGAACAGCTGTTCTCACAGGCCTGTGAATATTCCGCAAGGCGAAGAAACATTGTGTGAACAAAGGTAATTAAAGAACACCAGTGTCAGCGTGATACCTCTTGCCCAATTCACATCATATGACGCGATGAGTATAATAGCAGCTACCAGCAGTGAGAAATGGGTGTGAGGAGCATTCTCGATGTCCCGATTCGACCGTGGTTCGATCAAGGATCTTAGTTTCCCATCGTCTTCGATCATTGAAGTCAATTCTTTTGTTGCTTCTTTCATAATACCACAATTGGGTATCAGCACTCATGGCTCCACTGGAGGATGTGAAGTCTCTGAACCCTTCTTCCCGAACTGCTGACTTCTCAAGCGGAGAAGAATCTATCGACAGTCCCCGACTATCAATATCAAATCCGGAGCCACGACCCATTGACGGACCGTCAACTCTACACAGCTTGATAACTCACAATCACGATGACCTGGCTCTTGACTTCGCCGGCCCAAAGGGCAGCAATATCCGACTTTCCTACCAGGAACTTCAAAACCAGAGCACGAAACTGGCCAAATTTCTGGTATGCTCCCAAGCTCTTTCAAAGAAATCTCAGCAAACTGTAATTCCAATTCTCATACCGCAATCTCTCGAGCTATACCTGGCCATTCTTGCGATCCTCAAAGCAGGTTGTGCTTTCTGTCCCCTGCCGCTAGATGCGCCGCTTGAGCGAATGAAATTCATCGCTCAGGATGTGCAAGCTAGTATGATTCTCAGCGGTACGACCACTCGAGAGAAGCTTGCCACCCTCGACGACGTCGACGTCCTCTGTATTGAAGAGCTGATGGCTTCAGAAAGAGATGCTGAAGGCTGTCTTCCTCTTGATATCAAATCCACACAGACGGCGTACGTGATGTACACAAGCGGCTCCACCGGCAAACCCAAAGGCGTACCAGTTTCTCATAAGGCCGCTACTCAATCTCTGCTTGCCCATGACAAGCATATTCCACATTTCTCTCGATTCCTCCAATTTGCGGCTCCGACATTCGATGTTTCTGTGTTCGAAATCTTCTTCACCTTCTTCCGAGGCGCGACGTTGGTTGCTCGTGATCGAATGAGTCTCCTGAACGACTTACCAGGCACCATTAGAGATATGAACGTGGACGCAGCGGAGTTGACACCCACAGTAGCTGGTGGACTGCTGAAGTACCGGGAAAATGCCCCGAATCTGAAATTACTGTTGACTATCGGCGAAATGCTAACTCCACAAGTTGTCAAGGAGTTCGGCGGTGATGAGACTAAGGAGAGCATACTCTGGGCCATGTACGGTCCTACAGAAGCCACGATTCATTGCACAATGCAGCCAGCGTTCGACACAAATTTTAGAGTCGGCAACATCGGCTTTCCTTTCGATAATGTGTCTGCATTTATAGTTTCTCCAAGTACGGACGACACTATTTTATCAGACATTCAAGTACTTCCACTTGGGGAGGTTGGAGAATTAGCTGTCGGCGGTTATCAGTTGGCCGATGGTTACCTGAACAGACCCGACCAAAACAACAAAGCATTTGTGGACACAGAGCAGTATGGTCGCTTGTATCTTACTGGCGATAAAGCCCGTATGCTGCCTGACGGATCCTTGGAATGCTTCGGTCGGATCTCAGCCGGACAAGTCAAACTCAGAGGCCAGCGTATCGAACTTGGAGAGATCGAGGCGGCGGCATTACGAGCAGAAGGATGTCATGTGGCCGTTGCTTGTGTCATTCGAGGCTCCCTGATCGTGTTCTGCCAAGTCAGTGATGAAAGCATATCAATGGAAGCCATTGAGGATGCATGTCGGAAGTGGCTACCAACCTTCATGGTTCCTGGTGAAATTGTGCTTGTCACAGAGCTTCCAAAACTTGCCTCCGGCAAAGTTGACCGAAAACAGCTGGAGCTGGAGTATGATCAGCGAAGTCTACTTTTCACAAAGCCGGAAATACAGACAGCTGATGAAGTCACACTAGAAATCTGCGAACTTATCGGGGATGTTGTTGGGCAGTCTATTCGGCCTGAAGACCATCTTGCTGCAGCTGGACTTGACTCTTTACTCGCTATTCGAGCAGCTAGCCATTTACGTGAGAATGGCTTCGAACTTTCAACTACGGAACTCATGTCTGCGGTCACTGCAAGCGACATTCGTGCCATAGTGCAGACAGTTGACGTCCCCGTTGAGGGCCATCCAGCTGCCAAATCTCGAAATGCTGAGAACATTCTCTCAAAGGCGACGATCAGCAAGATTATGAAGTCTTGGCCGAAAACTGATATCCAGGATGTGATTACTTGCACACCTCTTCAGATATCAATGCTCGCGGAAACGGCGAAGGATCCACGGATGTACTGCAACTGGGTTGAATTTGAATTCCAGAGGAAATGTACCTCGAAGGAAATCAAAGCTTGGATCGAGAAGTTGTGCTCAACAAATGAAATACTTCGGTCTGGATTTTGCGAACTTGATGACAGTATCCAGCCATACGCTCAGATCATCTGGAGTGTCATCGCAGATACACAGATTTCCGAAGTTGACAGATTGGATTACCCTTTTGAAATTTCAGAGACCTTCTCTCTTGCCAGGCCAATTCACTTCCAAATTCGCCACGGAGCAGCGACCTCGACATTGCTGATGCAACTCCATCATGCTCTCTATGATGGGTGGTCAATGGATCTTATGGTCCATGATCTTGCTAGGATCTCTGTCGGTGAGGAACCTCCGGTTCGACCCCAGTTCCGAGAGGTATCACAGTACTCCACCAAGTTGGATAATCGACTTTCGCGTGTGTACTGGCAAGAGCAGTTCGCTGACTTCATCCCGACACCGATGCCGAAGTTTCATGGACCTTCTTTCCGTTCCAATATTCAAGCTTCTCAATGTCGAACTCTGTCAACTTCTCGGTCGAAGCTTCACGAATCAGCGGTTTCGCTTGGAGTGAGCCCACAGTCTTTCGTCCATGCAGCGATAGCTTATATTGTAAGCTCTTATCTGACCAGTTCCGACATTGTGATTGCGACGGTGACCTCCGGTCGTACTTTGCCAATCCGTAACATTCACGATATCATTGGACCATGCATCGCCACACTTCCCGTGAGACTCAACGTTTCCCACGCCAATCTAGTTCGAGACCTAGTGGGTCTGGCCTACGATCGAACGCGTCGCACGCTACCATACGCCACACTTCCATATCGAGAAATCAAAGCCGTCTGTAGTATCGATCCTACAGTGCCTCTATCGGACGTGCTCTTCATCTGGCAGGAGTCTTTACAAAGCCGAGATGCTGTTGAAGACTCTAAATATTTGCGAATTGTTGACCAGTCCGACCAACTTGAGTTCAAATTGGTCTTGGAAATCGAGCCTCGCGATGATGGTCTACACTCAAAGGCAACATTCCTTTGTGACACCTTTTCCGATGCCCAAGTTAATCTCTTCCTTCAGCAACTCGACGCACTTGTTGCCATGTTCTCAAGAGACACTCAGACGCAGTTGACGAAGGTCACCGGGAAACTTCCTCTTGATGTCATTTCAACGTTCAACTTACGGCCTAAGCTACAAGAGTTCGACCGCGGACTTGCTTCAACAGTTTCGGATCGAGCCCTTCGTACTCCCAACGATGTAGCTGTCCTGTTCGCGTCGTCGATCAATGAATCTCGTGCTTGTACCGACTCTCTGACGTATCGGCAACTTAATGTCAAAGCAAACCAGTTAGCACAGTACTTGATATCACGCGTCCGCCCGGAAGAGCACTTAGTCATTGTCTGTATGCCTAAGTCTCTGGATCTTTATGTCTCCATTCTTGCCGTTCTCAAAGCAGGCAGGGGATATTTGCCCATTACGCCAGAGACTCCGAAAGAGCGAGTTGATGTAATAATCCGTGAGGCAAACGCACAAACAGTTCTCAGCGTCAAGAAAACTGCGAAACTGCTACAGTTTGATCGGCTCGAGAGAGTTGTTAATGTTGATGCATTGGAGTTATCGTCAATGTCGACTGCCGACCCGGAAATTTCTTTTCCTCTTTCCAACACAGCATATGCCGTCTTCACATCAGGAAGCACTGGAGTACCGAAAGGCATTCAAGTTACTCAGCTTAACCTGCTCAGCAACCTGAAAGTGCTGTCCGATATCTACCCTTGCCACGACAATGCTCGTCTTCTTCAGGCTTGCTCTCAAGCCTTTGATGTTTCCGCTTTCGAGATCTTCTTCTCTTGGTATAGCGGAATGTGCCTCTGCTCCGCAAGTAACGATGTCTTGTTCCCTGATCTTGAGCTTTCTATTCGGCAACTTAAGATCACTCATCTCAGTCTCACACCCACAGTGGCGGCTCTTGTCATCCCAGAGAATGTTCCTAGCGTGAAATTCCTTGTTACTGCTGGCGAAGGTGTTACGGAGAAGGTCAAGCGGACGTGGGCCAGTCATGCTCTTTATCAAGGATATGGTCCGTCAGAGACAACAAACATCTGCACGGTCAAACCAGACGTACAAGAGTTTGACCTTATTAATAACATTGGCCCACCACTCAAGAATACCTCGTTGTTGATCTACAAGCCTGGGACCGAGGAGCTTGTTCTGAGAGGTAGCGTCGGAGAGCTTTGCTTTGGAGGCGATCAGGTCTTTGCTGGTTATCTTAACATGCCAGAGCTAACTGATCAGAAAATTATTCTCCATCCGAAGTATGGTAGAGTCTACCGGAGTGGAGACTTGGGTCGTTTGCTGCCGGATGGCTCGATCCTCTTCGACAGTCGTATTGACGATCAGGTAAAACTTCGAGGTCAACGTGTCGAACTTGGAGAAATCAACCGTGCTTTGCTGGACCATGACGAGACACATGACTGCTTTACATTGTGCCTACAAGAGAAAGAAGAGGGCTCTGAAAAGTTGGTCAGCTTCATTGTGCTAAAGTCCTTCGTGGCAGAAGAGCTTCACACTGTTGCTACGGATACAACGATACGAAATACACTCGCCGGGCTTCTGGATACTCTATCACGACAACTACCATCGTATATGGTTCCTTCGCATATCGTTCCAATAACAAAGTTGCCGAGAACGTCTCAGGGCAAGATAGATCGATCGTGTCTTAGCGATTTCTATCAAAATCTCAGCGTCGAGCAACTGGATTTATTGAGTCTCCCGGCAGATGCGCGCTTAGCAACGGAAGTCTGGTCCAAAACAGAGTTAAAGCTTGGTGATTTGATTTCCTCCACACTCAGCACACGATCTCAAAGTCTCAACAAACATGCATCTCTCTTTGGTCTTGGACTTGACTCCATCTCAGCGATACGATTCGCGAGGTTGATTCGAGACCATATCAAAAAAGAGATCACCGTTTCTACCATCCTCCAGAATCCGTCTATCTCGCGTTTGGCTTTCATTATGGATGTTGAGGACGCCACTGCAGACCTCTCGTCAGTTCATCTGGCTGAGATCTTCAGTCCATCCACAATCCAGGAAATCAAAGCCCACGTTCAACCACACCTCGAAAACCAGACCCAAATCGAAGAGATATTGCCATGTACTCCGCTCCAGGAAGCCATGATCTCTTCCACTGCTACAACCGATACCGACACGTACTGCAACGTGATGGAACTCACCCTCCGACGCACCCTTGGAGATGTGGATCGGTTATCCGAATGCTTTCTGAAGATGATTGACCGGCACGCGATCCTTCGCACCTGTTTCGTGGCAACAAAGCAAGAAGATTACCCGTACGCGCAGGTTCTCTTGTCCACCTGGAAGAAAACGTTCTCGGTGGTAAGCCGCCCGCAGAACCGTACAAGTTATCGACGGAAGGAAGATCTTTGCAGTCTGAAAGAGCGCGTTCGGGAAGCCCTCTGGGCTGCAACACCGCCTATCATATTCGAACTCTTGTACGCTGCTCAGGACACAGTTGTGCGCTTCGCATGTCATCATGCGCTGTACGATGCTTCTGCCATAGCACTCTTGCTTCATGAGGTGGAATTAGCATACCACGATCAGAATCTCCCTCCGATTATTCCGTACAAGCCATTTCTTGAAGCATCTCTTTCCGCACGATCTAAGGAAGCCGTAAAGTTCTGGACCGATGAACTGAAAGGGCTTCAGCCACTCGTCTTCACCATCCCCAAGTCCTCCACACGCCACACAATCAAGCATCAGCTGAAGGTTCAACTGAGCACAATCGAAAAGGCCGCTCAGAACCTACGCGTCTCGTGGTCTGTACTGCTTCAAGCTACCTGGGCAAAGGTCCTTGCAATGATGTTCAGACTGGATGACGTCTGCTTTGGTTACGTTTTCAGCGGGCGGACCATCGGTGTTGAGAATTTGGACAAGCTCGTCGCCCCGACATTCAACACCCTGCCGATTCGAGTTAATTTCAACCAATACAAGACCAATAACGATGTGGTGATGTACCTACAGAACCTCAATGCACGCGCTCTGGATTACCACCAACTCACGCCACTTCGTTCGATTCAACAAAGACTCAGTCACAACGAGGGTCTATTCTCCACCATCCTTCTGGTACAAAACTCTCGCTTTCCAAACCTTGATTGGCACATATGGCATATGACCAGGGACGATGGGGACATGAATGCAAGTTCAATGATACTGCTCTCATCTCTGCATGACTAACTCTACGACAGTTCCCTTTCATATTCGAGTTGATACCAAACAAAGATGAAGATGTACTGGATCTTCATTTGAGTATTGACCAGTACGTGCCGAAAATTCCGATAAAACGTTGTCAGTTTCTTAACAGAAGCTTAGTTCCCTCGATAAACTCTTACCAATCGAGGCTACCTTAGGGAAAGCCTTCACAGCAGAACTCGAGTCCTGCATGGTTCATCCAGCTGCTGGCGTCTTCGGAGAACCTGAATATTTGAACCCCTTTTCAGACACCCATTACGAAGTTCTACAAAAACATATCCTCAAACCTAGTGCCATAGCCACCTCCCAAGACCTCTCTACAACTACGACATCCGAAAAACTGAAAGCTATCTTGTTCAGTTTGTTGCCGGCAGCAAATCGAGACGTAACTCCAGACACAACTATATACCAGCTTGGGCTTGATAGCATAGGTGTCCTTCAACTCGTAGCACGTCTCCGGAAAGAGATGTATATCTCTGTTTCCGCCGCCGACATTCTCGAGCACCCTACGTTGGCCAATTTGGATAGACTCCTCCAGGCCCGTGAGCCGAAGAACAATCTACCGAATTTCGACTTTGACACCTTTCAGCAGAAATACCAGTGGGGTATCTGTACTAAGTTTGGTATCGAAAGCTCCTCAATTGATGCCATTTGGCCATGCACTCCCCTGCAGATGGGACTCCTTTCGCAATTCATTCAGAACCAAGACAGCTATATCAACGCCGTAACCTATAAGCTGGAAGATCGTTTCTCATTGCCAGAAATCCTTGTAGCTTTGAAAGGCGTGGTCTCCGCACATCCAATGCTGCGAACTGGCTTCGTGCCAGTCGACGACCCGGTATTCAGTTTCGCTATGGTCACGTATACTCCAACCAAGTTTGATACCAGCTCGTCAATCCGGGTCATTGATCGCCCAGAGTGTCTCGAAACCTTGCGCACAACGTTGTCGGGTGAATTTCTCCGTCAACTGCAACAGCCTCCTTGGCGTATTTTCCTTTCGGAGACTCAACAAGGTCTGTTCATGCAGCTCATCATCTTCCACGGCTTATTCGACCGACAGAGTCTTGATATCATTCTGTCCGACGTGCAACCTGACCTCCTTTCCGACTGGTCGCCGATACCGACGGTTTGCATACAGAATGTTCTGAGCAATATCTTGACTTCGTTCCATCCGGAAAGGGCTGCGAATAAGAACGATAATGCAGCTAAATTCTGGAAACGTCATCTCCTGGAAGCATCAAAGACCTCTTTCCCATGCCTCCAGCCGCTGAATTCGAAGACTGGAAGCACAGTGCAAATGACGAAATGTTCATCTATGTCCCGCGGCGGCTTGAATAAGTCTTGCGAACGTGCTGGAATCACTCTGCTCGCTATTGCACAGACTGCATGGGCTATTATACTTGCTCAGTATACCGGGCAGTCGGATGTTGTCTTTGGTACCGTTCTTTCCGGTCGTGAAATCGACTCTAAAGCCGAACCCACGGCCTTCCCGACTGTCGTCACGGTTCCTACCCCCGTCCGAACGGACTTGCACAAAATGGACATCATTAACAATCTGGTAAAATTCAACGGTTCAGTTCGACGCCATCAATTCACACCCCTCAATTCGATTTACCGTTGGATAAACAGATCTGGAGAAACTCTTTTCGACACCCTGTTTGTACTTCAAAGCGGTACTCCATTGACTTCGGTTTTCGAAGTTATGGAAGAACTTTCGACTTCAGAGTATCCTGTATCTCTCGAATTGGACTTTACTTCTCAGGGCAAGCTTCTGATTCGGGTTACTTTCAACGTTGATGTCGTGCCACCAGAGCAAGCTAAGATCTTGCTTAACCAATACGATGCAATCTTGCGAAATCTTTTTGACGAGAAGGAAATACCCGAGTCACTGTTCTCCATATCCCTCCCCAAGGAGAAAATCATCCCTTCGCCGGTCGAATATCTGCACGAGTTTGTTGAGCTAAGAGCTCGACAGAATCCGGACCAGATTGCCCTCGAATTCGCCTACGATCTTGCTCCTTCGGGTCGTCGAAGCATGATAACATATAAGAACCTAGACGAAAGCGGCAACAAAATCGCAAACTTCTTAGCAAGTCGTGAGGTTCCGCAAGGCTCTCTTGTTGGAGTATGCTTCGACAAATGCCCAGAGGCATCGATAGTTATGCTTGGCATTCTGAAAGCTGGCTGTGCATTCCTGGCAATTGATCCCTCAGCGCCCGCGGACAGAAAAGCTTTCATTATGCAAGATTCAGAAGCAGCCTTGGTACTCACCACTGCAACTGCATTTTATGGCCCTGGTGCCGATAGAGAAGACGGTCCGAATTTCGGTAGCATTCCAATCATCTCTCTTGACGGTATTGATTGGGATTCTCTTTCGGCCGTGAAGCCGACACTTGCTTTTCCTTTCGCTCCCGTCGATACCTGCTATTGTCTCTATACTAGCGGGACAACTGGAACTCCAAAGGGCTGTTTGATCAGTCATCGCAACGCGGTTCAGGCGATGCGTGCCTTTTCTCGCCTCTTTGCCGGCCATTGGAACTCTAATTCTAGGTTCTTGCAATTTGCGTCTTATCATTTCGACGTTTCTGTGCTCGAACAATATTGGAGCTGGTCTGAGAATGTTCGCGTTGTCTCAGCGCCTCGCGATGTTATCCTTCAAGATTTGCCATTTGCTATCAACGCACTTGGCATAACGCACATCGATTTGACACCGAGCCTAGCAACTCTCTTACGACCTGAAGAGGTTCCAACTCTGTGCGAGGGCGTATTTATCACAGGTGGCGAGAAGCTGAAACAGGACATTATTGATGTCTGGGGTCCGAAAGGTGTTATATACAATGGCTATGGGCCGACAGAGACGACAATTGGTGTCACAATGTTCCCTCGGGTACCTGCAAATGGCCGTCCTTCCAATATTGGTTATCCTTTCGATAATGTCGGCATTGCCGTCCTCCACGAAGACGAAGACGATGTCGCAATTCGTGGCGGCATGGGCGAACTCTGTGTCTCAGGAATGCTGGTGGGTAAAGGATATCTGAAGCGGCAAGAATTGTCTGCCCAAAAATTTCCCGCACTACCGTTCCCCAATCCTCCGACTCGGTTTTACCGCACGGGCGATATGGTTCGTTTGCTTCACGACGGCTCCATCGACTACTTGGGCCGCGCGGACGAACAGTTCAAACTCCGCGGACAACGACTCGAGGCTGGGGAAATTAACCATGTCATCTGGGAGGCGTTCCCAGATGACATGGTTAATGTCTCCAGCCTCGTTGTCAAACGGGCCGGTCAGCAGAGAGAGCAGCTTGTGGCATTTCTGTCCTCACGCAAGGCAGTTGCTCATCCTCAGCAGCTGACCGTAATTTTCACCACCGCCATGCAATCCTTTTGCCAGCGTGCAGCCGAAGTATGTCGCTCAAAGCTACCGGGATACATGGTTCCATCGCACTTCATCCCCGTCAGTCATATCCCACTGACGAGCAACAACAAGAAGGATCGGCGAGCTTTGCAACAAGTTTTCGATAAGCTTAGCAATAGCGAGCTGAGAAAGCTATCTGGCGATGAATCCACGATATCCTTGACTAGCACGCAGCAGATGATAGCGGAAACGCTAGGCAAAATTACAACACTCCAAACCGACGATATACAACCTGACTCCAACCTCTTCGAACTTGGGCTCGACTCAATATCTGTTCACAGATTTTCGAGAGAACTCCGAGAGCGTGACTTCCTGAATGCTAAACCAGCAACAATCATGAAATGTAAAGAAAGAACCCGTACAAGTGGGGGAATGGTGCTAACGGTGTGTAGATGATACCATCAAGTCTTTGGCGAATGTTCTCGACAAGTCTCCAACCTCTCAAGAAACCGCGTCTCGTCAAGCCATCATTGCATCTCGGCAGTTTATTCTGGCATTTGCACACCGTCATCGATTCACAGTACTGAATGCGGTAGGCCAGGATGTCAGCGAAATTGCGCCTTGCACGCCTCTACAGGAGGGAATAATATCCAGAAGTTTGGCTGGTGAACTTGGATTGTACTTCAACAGTTTTCAACTGAAGCTTGCCCAAACCGTGGATGGCCTTGAGATGAAACTTGCTTGGGAAAAGCTGTGCGAAGACCTTCCAATCCTTCGAACCCGATTTGTCCACACCGATGAAGGCTTCGCGCAGGCTGTGCTACGACGTCCAAGTCTCCCTTGGGAAGAACTCAAGGTTTCAGATTCATCAGATTTAGACGCCATTGTCAGCGACAGGAAGAAGCTGTGGTTGATGCGAAGCGGAAAAACGTTGGAGAGACCATTTGAGATTTACCTAGTGCGCTCGAACACCAAGTCACGATTGATCATAAATATTTTCCACGCCCTGTACGACGCCGATAGCATCAATTTGATGCTACATCTACTGTATCGTCGATACACTCAACAGGAGACAATCGGTTTGGAAACAGATTTCATACGAGCCCTACCATATGGTCCTCTTCTAGATGTTGAGGGTACCGAAGACTTTTGGAAGACTCAGGTCTCTCCATCTGATGTTGTTGGCTCCTTATCAATGCCGACCTCGGGCCTCAAGTCTGAACCCGTTCGAGCCCATCTACTTCTCAACTCAGGTCAGCAACTCGAAGTTTTTCGACGGCGGCTGAATATCACACATCAGGCCATTTTCCAAGCTTGTTGGCTGGCTGTGCTTCAGCAATACGCATCTGGTCCTCTCGTCGTTGGAATTGTGGTTTCGGGACGCCAACTTGGTCTCAACGGTGCGGAAACCGTGGTTGGGCCGATGTTTAACACGATTCCTTTCAAGCTGGACTTCCTTCCCCAAGATACTTGGGCGAGCATTATTCGGCGATGTCATAATTTCAATGTCGCTGCGCTTCCGTTTCAACACACACCCTTGAGGCGTATCTACAAGTCGATGAAACGCCCTACCCACCAGCCACTGTTCGAAAGCCTATTTGTTTTCAAGAAGGCCACGGAAACAACAACTTTGGCGGCTACAAACGAGTTGTGGACCTTGATGCCATCTGATGCCATCATTGACTATCCACTGGCGCTTGAAGTTGAGTGGTTGGAGAGCGACAACATATCGCTGCAGTTGGCTGGTCGTGGAGACGTGTTGGGTGAAACCACAGCTCAAAGCTTGCTAAATGACCTAAAGAGCATGCTTGAAAAAGTTGTGTTGAATCCGGATGGCCTTGCCAATTTGCCGAAAGCCAGCTTGCAGTACGATCTGCGCAGCCATGTCCGTCCCCAGAGCGACGAGGATGTTGTTATGTTGGACTTACCAACGTCGTATGACTGGACCACAAAAGCGATTCTTGTCCGCAGAGAGATTGCGATGCTGTCAGAGGTAGAAGATGATGAGATAACAGAGCAATCTTCCATTTTCGAGCTCGGCATGGACAGCATCGATGCAATCAAACTGGCATCTCGCCTCAAGAACGCAGGTTTCAGCATTGCGGTCAGCAAAATTATGCAGCAACCATCCATTTCGGACATTGTTCGGAATGCAGCTGATGTGTCCCAACCATCTTCTTCGCAGCCCTTCGACCTTTATAGTACGGAGAAGGGACTGACAAAGCTTCTGATACAAAGCGGACTCGATCTCTCCAATGTGGAGCGAGTACTACCGTGCACCCCGCTGCAGGAGGGGATGCTGATTGAAATGACGGAATCGAACTTCGAGCGGTACTACAACTTCGACTTCCTGGAAGTCGCCCCCGAAGTGGACATAACCATGCTTGAACGTGCCTGGAACGCGGCATTCGCCGGGGCTCCCATACTCCGGATGGCATTCACACCCGTGGATGCTCCGCAGTATGGGGGTGCCTGGGCTCAAGTCGTTTCACGTTTCCGTGAAACGCCATGGTTGTCCCTTCGATGGGGCGACGGCAAGGAAGTCGAAGTGGTGAAGCTCATCCGGGAGGATGTAGCAAAATCACCAACAGCACCAGCGTTCCGCGTAATACTCCTTCAGCAACCTTCGAAGATGACACTCATCCTCGCCATTCCACACGCAATGTACGACGGATGGTCACTTCAACTCCTGCATAACGCAATATTTCGGCTCTACCGTGGAGAAGCTGCAACATTTCCATCAAATGATTTCGCTTTGACGAAAATCATGGGTGGCTGCAGCGAAGAATCTCAAGCATTCTGGAAGAACTATCTGATTGGTGCAACGCCATGCATTGTGCCAGTGCAACAGCATAGCAAATCCGCCATTGCATCAGCCCTTCACGTCATTGAACGAAAGAGTACCGTACCTCTGGTCGAAATTCGTGCCTTTTGCAAGCGTCAGGGCGTCACCCTACAAGCATTGGGTCAGTTGTGTTGGACTTTAGTCCTGGCACAACGCGTCCAAAAGCTCAATGTAGTGTTTGGGGTAGTACTATCTGGTAGAGATAGCGCTGAGATGCAGGAAGTCCTATTTCCGACCATGAATACAGTGGCATTTCGCAGCTTCGTGCACGGCTCGCGGCGCGAAATGTTGCGCTATACGCAAGAGACGATGTCATCGATTCAAGAGCACCAATATTTCCCATTGAACAAAGCACAGCGATTCGCCAATGCCCAAAACGGGAAGCTTTTCAACACTATTTTCATCCAGCAAATGAATCCTCTCAAAGGCAAATCTGCAGATATTTCTATTTACAAATCTGTCAGAACTGAAGCAAGCGTCGAGTATGCCATTTGCGTCGAGATGGAGGTGGTTGATGAATCATTCGTCTGGCGAGTGGCTTGTAAAGCTGACACCTTGAACGAAACTGGTGCACAGTCTCTGATCAACTCTCTCAACGTGGTACTCGTCGATTTACTCGGCAATATTGATGGCAGCTCTTTTAAAACTGAGGGACATGACCTTCGTATGGACATCAGGGCAACACACACGAGCGACCTGCCGAAGGAGCCTCTCCTTCGGATGCATCGAGATGGCATTGCTGAAAAGGATATGACCCTGACTGAAAAGAAAATTCTCTCGACCATTTCGGCAATTGCGAAAGTTCCAGAGCATGAAATCAACATGGGCGATACAATCTTCAGCCTCGGCCTGGATTCGATCAGCGTTATGAAAGTGTCGGCTCTTCTTCGAAAGGAGTCGCTCTTCTTAACAGTATCTCAAATATTGAAGGGCCTTACGATCAGCGGCATTGCAGCACTCGCTAGCAAACCAGTCGAGAACAAAGGAGGACCCAATGAGAGAGATGATCCAATCCTTGTGTTCAACAACAAAGAATTTGCGCGGATCCTGCGCATCCCCGCTGACAGTATCGACTGTGTTCTACCGGCAACGGCTGGACAGGTGTATGCGCTTGCCAGCTGGCGCGTATCGAATGGCAATCACTTCTTCGTTCCTCACACCTTGTCAGTTCCCAAGACGATCCCTCGAGATGCAATTGTGGCCGCATGGGGCAAACTTGTCACCCGCAACCCTATTCTGAGAACTGTATTTCTCCCGACCAACTCTCCGATAATACCCGTCGCCCAAATAGTCCTCAAAGCGGGCCCTTCTGCTACGAGAGGCCATTGCATTCGCATATCAACTTATGCGGATATAGTTGTCAGTGATAAGACGAATGATAGGTGGACTATCGAATTGTACATTCATCACGCTCTCTATGATGCGGTCAGTGTGCGGCGTCTCTTCCAGGAGTTCAACCATTTCTTATCGGAGAACAAGTCAAAAGACCTTGACGACGTGCAATATGACGCATTTTCAAGCCTGATCTGTGATTCTTACACAAAGAGCGCAATCGGTCGAGCCCAGAAATACTGGACTGAGTATCTTGACGGCTTAGACGAAGCTGTGTCCACCTGTTGTGGTGTGCATTTCGATATATTCGACTACCGACCTGGCCTCGATGGCACACAAACTCACATAGATGAGATAGCTCGAAGCTGGTCCGTCAGTCCTCCAGCGGTGCTGATTGCCGCATGGGGAATGGCCTATTACCTTGAAGTGGTTCTAAAAGCGCGTCCACGTTCTGCGAAGCTCAGATGCCATGATGTTGTTATCGGTGTGTACATGGCAAACCGGTCCTTCGCCATCAAGGGTCTGGATACGGTCATAGCACCTACTTTCAATGTCGTCCCACTTCGCATCCGATCGCCTGACACGAAGACCATAAGGCAAATCGCGACGCAAGTTCAAGGCGACCTGATTGAACTTGGGGACCCTGAAATTTCAATGGCAGGCCTCTGGCAGATTAAAGAATGGACTGGATTAACCATCAACTCCTTCATCAACATCCTTCCACCGGAAGCCGGGACTGGCGACGACAACGACATCCTTGTCAATGAAGATGACCAGGAAATTGACATAGCCAATTACGCTAATATACCTCGAACGCATTCTTCGGCAATCGAATCGGTTCGCGTGGCCAAGGATGTCGCAGAAAGGCTGCTGTCAGGTTTGGAGGGACAAAAGGTTTATGAAGCTTATCCTGTAAGTTTAAACGATCGGACCTGGCTGGGTGTCCAAAATTAACGTTTTTTGCAGCATGCAATAACCATGGAGGCTGCGATTCGCCGTGGAAGACTGGATGTTGGCCTGTTTGCTGCCGGTGGAATTCTGGAGAGGAATGACGTTGGCCCCCTAAGGAAGGCGGTCATAGGGGCGCTTCTCCAATTATGAGCGCACTCGAACAATATTTAAAGGGATGGAGGAGATGACGGCAAAGGAAGGGAGATTGGATAGGAGGACTCCATTGATGTACACTGTCATATTTCTTTGAGAAGAAACAATGTAATGTGAGAAATGCACATGCTTGTAACAACAAGACTCCCTCTTCTACGGCCCGCTCCAGGCGAATCGTAAATGAGAAAAACGTATCCTCGAAGAGAGTCGAGGTGTAGCAGGTGCTAATGCACCCGAATGAAGCCAAACCTCCAGGTGTCAAGACGCCAGACCGTAGGAAAAATATAGGTCATACCGAAGCCAAGTAGGGAGCACTGCTGTGCAGGATCGTTCTCCCTTTGGTTACCTGTATGTATTAGCAGAAAGGGCAAAGGATTCGATACTTCTTCCATGCTTTGAACAATGACTCGACACCATATAAGATCGCGCATCGGATTTCCACCGTCATAAGGCTGCGAAGCCGTTTTTCTACAGGAGTATATTGTACAAATGCCTTGATAAGCTAGTAAGCAATGGGTAGTTCCGTCTGCGGCATAAGCAATCTATACGCAGGTCAATCAAGGCCATTCTAATAATTCCCACTGCCAACGCTGTGGTTGCCTTAGCGAAGGAACCTCAACAGGGCATGGATATTGAGAGAGAAGCATCATAAAGAAATAGCAGGGACAAACCACGCCATGAGCAATGCCCAGCAAGTCCACCTTGGTTCATATTCATCCATGCAACCGTAAAATCAAAGCCATAGTCGTAAAATCATGCAGGCATCAAAGAAAATTCTGTTTTAGATGACCGCCTTTGGAAAGGTAGTGTTGTATCCCTCTAGTGTCGTAGCCCGTAACTAGGATCGTATATATACGGGTCGATGTCATCACTAAGCATGAAGACAACTGGATGCGGAGTGTCGGTGAATGGCGACTGGACAACGCGAACTCTCTCGCCGTCGTACATCATAGATTCTATGATATTCAGATAACGATTTGCTGAGAAATGGTTAGAGTGAGTCTTACTTTGAAATTGTGTAATAGCTCACGTCCGTTATGGCGGCCAGCAGGACGCCCATGGGGAGAACTATCGTGGGAATCTGCGTTGCGCAAGGCTTCGCGTCGGGCCCGGCGAGCTCGGCGACGAATCTCACGAGGATCCTCATAGAAATCGCTGATGGGATGAGGATTCCGAGAGATCTCAGAGTTGAGCCGCAACTGCTCAAAGTACGGACCGTAGTTACCAGCGATGATGTCGCCGAGAATAGAGATCTGGGCCTTGGAGTCATCTTGTTGCTCGTATTGATCGATGCCCTGCTTTAAGTTGGTGTACGCGGCTGAGAAGCAGCCCATCATAAATGGTGCCTTAGTTGTGCTGGAGGCTATGTCGTGCGATTTGTCCCATGGTGCTGGAATCATCCATTTGCTTGTAGTTCCCTTTTTCACAAAGTATCCCTGATCCATGTCGATTCCGGTCTTAGTCATGTCGAAACGGTTGCCGTAGAAGTCGAAAAAGTCCAAGAGCATCTTTCCGAGATGAAGGTTTGGTTCAAGATTGAGTGACTCAAGGACACGACCATTGCCCAAAGGATGGTGCTTGAGGAAATTGACCACAAGGCAAACCAGAGTCAGTCCACCGACAAAACCGTTCTTTGGCTCGTTGAAACCACGCATCAGAAGGAATTGCTTCACCACCATGATGAGCACAGTGGCGTCAGGGTATGATTTGAGCCACTCTCGTACAAACGTCGTTGCTTTGGTGCCGGAATCATTGTCGAATGATATGTCCACAGACAAGCCAGTCCTTTTCTCGGTGAATTTGACAATCGGAACTCTGGCCTTCGGAATAACCTCAAAATTATCCTCTTCCGCGATCATGCTATCGACGAGATAGCGTTTCAACTTCCACAGGTTCAACTTGTTCTTAGGGCCGATGTCCTGGCCATTATAGAACTTCCGAGTGAAGCCTACAATATCCACGTCTCCGGTTGGAAGGAAGAGGCCGGTCGCAACTGATCCAAAGCACGCGGCATCGACGAAGAATGAATCTTTCTTCCTGAGTGCTAGTGATATTCCATTAACCAGTTCATCCCGAACTCGGCGATCTTCTTCACGTGGTTTGAACAGTTCATAGAATGCGAGCATTTCGTGATGGAGGCGTGTCAAACCACCCTTGGAAGTCGTGTTGTGGATGGCTGTCTCAAGCCAAGGCGTCGTCAACGCAGCTGTTGCGTTGCGAGGTGTCTCCCACACGGATGCGACGTATTCTGATAAATTGTATCGTAGATTGTATCGTAGATTCTCTGGTCGGTCATCTGAATCGCGTTTACGCTTTCGATCGGTACTGCGTGACGACAAAATGGTGGTCTCTTGATTGTAATCCGTTTCCTCCATGGAAGCAGTTGAATCCTCTAACGGGATGAAGTCTTCGGCAGGCTCGAGGACTGAGCGAACCTCCACGACACCAATAGTGACCGAAGGCGCAGGTGGATCAAGGCCTACTCCGGACCCAAGGAGAGATGAAGTTGAGTTGTGGTGTTTCAAGGCATTTGAAGGCTCTGAGGTTGCCATTTCGACCTGATGGTCGCCGATAGGTGTCAGCGATGATTGACCGGCGACATGGATATCGCTGGGAGGCTGAATATTGGGTATGATTGTATCTTTACGACTGGAATGCGGACCGTAATCCTCGGAGAAGAGCGCTTCAGTTTCAGCGTTGGGCTCGGAAGCATCGGTCTTAAGGTGTTTCGTTTGCAATGTCGCATCTTCTTTTTCGTCCAAGGTGTGCTTCCCGCGGTCCAGAGACTGCATCAACTCGGGGTACGCCATCTCAGGAAATGGTTGGTGGAAGAACTGGCGGGACGAGATCTGGTAGCAGCGAGAACTAGCAACAGCGAGAACTGGCAACAGCGAGAACTGGTGGCAGCTAGAACTGACAGCAGCTAGAACTGGCGGAGCGAGAATTGGCAACAGCGCGAACTGGAGGCAGCTAGAACTGGCGGAGCGAGTACTGGCAACAGCGAGAGCTGGTGGAGCGAGAACCAGTAGCAGCGAGAACTGGAGGCAGCTAGAACTGGCGGTAGCTAGAACTGGCGGCAGCTAGAACTGGCGGGAGAGAGAAGCGGTGGGAGCGAGAACTGGTGGTGGGAGAACCGACAGGAGTGGGGAAGGGGAGTGAGGAGGAGGTTGTTGAAGTGAAGAAGTGAAGAAGGGAGCGCATTTGAAGTATCTCGAAAAGCGTTGTAAAGCGGAAGCTAGTACAAATCAAGCTAGCTTCGGTAAACAAGCATGTCGGCCAATGGTAGCCATGCATTTTTCAGCCTCAAAAATCTAACAACCTTTGCTGTATCGATTGTCCGAAACTTTGTCATTATCCATGCGGAACTGATGCAGGTATTCAGGCTTTTCGAACTATTCTACTCATCTTCCACCAGTATGTATTAAGCAGGACGGAAACGAAGCTGGCTTCTACGCCGTCACTGCGCATTCTTTAGAAGGGACAGTACACCTGTCGTCATAGACATTCCCGGAGACGAGTAGAGCGGAGATCAATTGGATTACATTATTGGATCTCCATGAAACGCCTTTCGTGTAAGTCACTGTGTCTCAAGAGACACAACACCACTTTCCTCTCCATTCAGTACATCTCGTATCTCTTAACCTATCAGTCCTATTCTTCCCTTCCCTCCCTCTCAGCACCCTCCGTCTCCGCCCACTCCCTCAGCCCCCGTTCTAAACTCTCAACAAGCACCTTGTTATGCGCCTCCTCCGCATAACTCACCCGGCCCGTCCACCAAACCAACCACTTCTCGGCCCTAGCCCCACTCGGCGCATCGAGCACACCCACAGCAACATCCAGCAACTGCGGCCGCTCGTCCCCATCCCAGAACACGGACGCGCCGCACACGCCGCAAAACCGCCTGGTAACACCTTCAGAACTGCGGTACGCCTTCAACGTGCCCCAGGCGCGGCGCGCAGCCGGGAACGCCGCGCCGTCGGCCAGCGCGATCGCCGCGGTCGGCACGAACGCCCACTGCGCGACGTCGTGGCCGGCAATCAGCCGGCACGACGCGCACGCGCAGTGGCCGGCCAGGTAGCGCGGGCCGGCGCCAGGCCGCCACCAGGGCTCGTTGGCGGGATTGGACGGGTCGGGGTGCGCGGCGCGCGGGTGCGTCAGGTCTGGGAAGGGCGGCGGCGGCGACGGGCGCGTGGCGGACGACGGCCGCGCGATGGTGAAGCGCACGCCGGCGCAGTGGCAGTGCGCTTGGAGGAGGTCTGTGGACGGCGAGGGACCGCTTTCACCGGCCGGAGTCGCGCGCCAACCCGGTGGGGCCTCTGCCGACGAATGAGGCTCCGTGAGCCATCGCTCTGCGAGACGGTCACCGAGTTGCGGGATCCAGTCGCTGGCGCCGCCGTCAAGTGTGTCTTCAATCCACATGTTGCCTTTGAAGGAGACGATACCATTGGAGCGGTCCAGCGTGCCTGTGGAGGTCCACCATGCGCCATCCGCGGAGTACTCGAGGAAGAGATGCGTGCTGCATGTTGTGCAAAACCAGCGAGTCAGAATGTTGGAAGACTTGTATGCGGTCAAGTTGCGAAGGTCTGGCGAAGCATTGGCGGCTGGAACGGCAACATATGAAGTAAAGAGGCTGCCGGAGATGCGTCGGGAAATATTACAGTGGCACAGGTAGGCCAGCAGAGGAAGAGATGTGGTTGGCACGGAGAATGTGAACTGATTTGCTCTACAGTGACATGAGGCTGTCAGCCTTGTCAACTGAACGTTCTCCGTCATTGTTTCAGACCTACTTCTCGAACAAGCCGCAGAAACCAAACTAAGTCCGGATGCGTTAACTGAGGATGGAAGGCAAGGTAACGCAGTCACCAATTCGCAAGCGTAAATCGAGCAGAGTCGCAGGTGGGAGCCAGCTGAGCTCGTTTCGTCCTTTCCAACCGCAGTGGCACGGTATGGGAATGCTCCATTTCCGCGGTACAGATTACCGTATGTGTATGTGTCATGCAACACTCCTCGTGACCGACATCGTTCTTCAGTTGCCAGAACCGGAGCAGCGACATCGCTGGGACCTGATCCGTGCTACTATACGGAGCTTGGGTGGGATATGCCCCTTTGCTTGATGCACTGCAAAGCATGATTGCGTGGCATCAGTTCATTGAATCCTTTTTTGGTGGTCATGCAGTTATTCGGAGACAGCGGGCCCTTCCAGGCCATGCAAAAAGCCCCAAGGTCGGACAGATAGCCACCATTTTGCGAAGGCTACCGGCTTCATTTGTCGGCTGACCGAATAAGAGGCCGGGTCCCTAACAGTGGGGGCGCTTCACTAGCTCTGCAACGCCTTTCCCGTCGGCCATTTCTGTGAATGCTAGAGATATAAAACCCCCACCACACCTTCATGCATATCTTTTCTTTCTCTCTCACGTCAAGAAATCAGTGATCTGCCTTAAAACCTACGCATTATCATCCATCAGTTCTCGAACATCCAAAACACAAGCGCTTTTTCAACCCGAAACTCAAGGTCTCTTCAAGCTATCAGTCAACATGTCTGGCTGCGGTACTTCCACTTGCACCTGCTCGTCCTGCAGCTGTGCCCCAGGTGAATGCAAGTGCGGGGTATGTGATGCTTCTTATATTGAGAAATGATAATCTTCAAGTAATACCGGCCTGATACTGACCATCATATAGCAGTAGACTCTGATCGATTCGCCCTCCGAAGCCTGCGGATGGCGAGATGTCGGTGCTTTGATAGCGGTGTGTTGTAGTCATGGACGGAGACACGAGAACATCTCCTGGCATTCCTTTTCGACTGATGGAGAATGATATGCTTACTGCTGTTATGCAACGGAGGGTTGATTATGACTTCCTGTATGTCTGCTACGCCAACAAAGAATGAAGCATTCCAAATGAAGCAATGAATATCAGACTCTGTGTCATCCATACATCGTGATCATAAAGCTTTACTCGGACTATTATCGCCTTCGTATCGACGTCACCCGACGAGACTGTCATGTTGTCACTGTTGCAAATGCTGAGCACGACGTCAAATGTAAGTGAAGCGGGTTGGCAAGGAATCATCAAAGTGAGAGTGGGATTTCAGTATCATTCGCATGTTGTTGCGGTCATCCATCTTCCATCGCACTTGAGCTAGGTCATATGAAAAGCTCACTGTTCTCCTGTTGACCTCTTGCCTTGCCATATCCAATCTACTGCTGCTTTTCTTGCAAGGTTCGCACTGGCAATTCAAGTCACGCTGTCCAGAGCTGCACGAGGTGCAGGTGCCGATAATAGGTGAGCAGCAAACTTTTCTTTTAGAATCCAGAGGGTGGTTACCAGTCAGTCATATCGTGTTGATGTTCTTGAGACCTGTTTGAGCGGTTGAAATTTGTGAACTGCTTTTTTTAGCGCTTGTGAGCTGTAGGAGACTATTGTCAAGTATGTTGTCCTCAGTCTATATTAAGTAAATACTCCTCGTCGTAGAGACTTGTGCCCGGTAATGCCTGTGATTCGGCTTTGGATAAGCACCTCGATGTGGGAGGCGAGACTGATCCCGAAAGTTAGGGTTTCTACCTTCGATGGGGATCCCGGTTTGCTGGAGAAATATGCACTCAAATTCTCTCTGCAGCACTAGCGGTAGTAGTCTCTGTTTAACTGTTTAGGCTGGATCTTTGCAGATAAATGAATTGGTCTATCGCACGAAATGTCCGCGGAGGTGTCACCAGCGTCAGAGCATAGGGTCAGAGTATTCAGCGTTTAACCAAGTTCCATTTGCGCATCATCGCCCAATCCCCAGATCTCCCGTTGTTCTCTTTGCTGGAACGGAGTATGCACTTCGTCTTCTGCGTCATCAAATCTTGTGCTACTCGAAGAATTGAGCGTGCTCTTCTCGCTTGTCGGCTGACTTGACCGTCTGAACCAGTACTTTCTCCTGCTTTGAGAGCTGCTTGAGTCATCCTTGAGATCGATGGTCGATGAATTCCTAAGCTTTCCATTTGCTTGTTCTGTTTCATCGGAATCTGCTCCAGGCGCTTCAACCACGGACTCTGCCTGAAGTTTCGGAGTGGGAGAGGGCGTAACTCCTGTTGAGGGTGTGATCTCAACCAACTCCGCGTCTCTGCACCACTTTCTCCTCCGTGTATAACGTCCCCAGCCATCTTTTCCTCTTCGACCATCGTGCCACTTATTGTCGTAGTATATCCAGCCTTCATCGTCTTCGTCATCTTTGGCGTCTTTTTCGCCTGAGTTTTCCGCACCTTCTAGGTGCCACTCGCTTCCTTCAACCCACCGCCACTGTGCGTGTCCGCCATCAACTTCAGGTAGTTCGAATCGATCTTTGGGAGGTGTGGTGTTCATATGATCGTCTGTCCATGCTGCTCTCTCGTATGCCAGCATGCTCGAGGTCCATCCAATCCCTAACCAACGCCGCTGATTCTCATATATAATAAAAGTAAAGCGTATTTGAGGAGAATCAGCACTTCGCTTCTTCGCAAGAGATGCAGCGATCTCGTGTGGAGTCGCAGTACCACTTCGAGATATCGATGGTTTCTTGTTGGAAGATGAAGATTCGTCATCAGACTCAGGGCTGGCGAAAGTTAAACCGGTGATAGCGGAACATATTTGACGAATTGATTTGCTACGCCATAGCACTGTCCGGAAAACCTTTGCGGGTCTTGAGTGCCATGTTAAGCTTATCGTGCCAACGACCATGATGACTCGCTTTGAGGTGATGATTTGGATAGGTCGTACAGTGAGGAGGATCCATATGGGAGTTACAACAAGTATTCGAATGAAGAGATTTGTGAGAGCTGGTTTAGTTGTAGCAGTAGTAGCCGTGACTTGTGTTGACAGGAACTCTGTCAGAGCCAGCCACGGATCTAGTAAGATGTTGCATCGAGATGTGAAGAGCCTCAGCTCATCCACAATCTCATCCAAGCTCTTATGATGCCTCAAATTCGCCGAATCGGTTCGCCTGTGGCCTTTCAAACCCTTCTCACCAGTCCATCCTGTCGAGGAGAGTGGAGAGAATCGCCGGATGTACATTGCTACAATCAGTCCCATTACAGCCAGAAGCGGACCTGCCCATCTGATGACTGCATCGCCGTATAGTGTAACCGCCCAGAATGCTGCAACCAGCAAAAAGCTCTCCCATGGATCGCCGGTGGTCCATGATAACAGAGCGACAAGTCGATTGAGAGGAACGATGAAAGGATGAGAATATGCCAACGCTCGAGTTATCTGCGGAGGCGTTGCTACAAGTAAAGGAGATTTCTCTTGGACAAGAATAGTCGACCTTTGCTTGGCTGCTGATGGGGAATGAAGTTGGGTCAAAGGGGAGAAAGCGGCGGTGATGGGAGCGTTCGCGTCGGCGCCCGCTGGCAACGGCGCATTATTGCTATCTCTCTGAGGGGAGGACATGTGTTCCAGCCAAGGAGTTTCTATGGAATAGTCAATATCCATCGACATTTGATGGTCCATGAAGAATGGTGAAGCTTCAACATACCAAAAGCAGCCATACAAACACGACAACGTCGTATCACACGAACTCGAAGAGGCTGGGAGATGAGAAGTAGTAGAAAGCTGGGAACAAAGGCAAATCGTTGAAGATGTAAGTTTACGGTTTGGAGCACTATGATGAATGTCTGCCATTTTGGGAGTTAACCAAAATACGACTGGAATAGAGAGAAAATGTCATTCATGTGAAAGGTTGACATGCATCAGACTCCACTTCTGCATTCCTTACGTGCATCCTCTGCTCGCAAGGATCCGGGAGATCACGTGCGGCGCGTCCGACGGCGCAAAAGAAGATCCCGAGCTTCTATGGAAAAAGTGTTAACGGCACATTCTTCATCAAACCACACTCTCCTTCCTCTTCCATTCTCCTTGTCATTCCTGACAGCAACTGGTACTTGAAGGACATCTCCCAGCCTTCACCGCCATCTCACTGCCATGGTACAGATGCGCTTCAGCATTCTCTACCATTTGAAATACTAACCATGGCACAGGCTCATCGGATAATAACACAAGTCATCCTCACCGGCTCACGAATAATCGGTCGTGCCTTTGCAGAAGCCTACAAGCAGGCGCAAGCATCACAGAAGTACGCAGCGGCCGCGTCAAAGAACCCAGCAAACGCGCGAAGCTTTTCGTCTGGAATTACCCTCGAAGAAGCGTGCAAGATTCTGAACGTCGGCACGCCAAAGCAAGGAAATGAATACAGCGAAATGGTCACAGAGAGATTTAAAAGGTTATTTGACATGAACGAACCAAACAAGGGAGGGAGCTTCTACCTACAAAGCAAGATATTACGTGCAAGAGAAAGGATAGAGCTGGAAGTACGGACAGCACAAGAGGCAGCTGAAAGGGAGAGGCAGTTGAAAGAGCCCTGGCATCCGAAAATCTATAAGGACTAGCTATGTGGTCTGAGCATGTCTAGATCCAAAACCGGAGTCAGGGCCTACTTTGCATCTGGCGGCCTACATCAAAGTCTGCTGGTTGCTACGAAGCTCGACACTTCTAAGTCCATCCCTTCCGATCATCACCTCCAATCAACTCATGACCACCATCACCATCTGATTATAGCATAGCGCGGCGTTCGACATTCCACATTATCAGCGACAAAAATGTCTGTCCAAGTAGTACAGCGAAGCATGAAGCGATAATTTGGCAACTCTGCATACATTAGACTTAGCTCTGGTCTCTCCTCTCTGGATCGTTTATCACATGTACATATCTGTACCGCTACGGCGATACTGGAGATATCACGATACATTGGCTAGAGCATTTTTCGACTTCGAAGTCAAGAACAATATAATCAAACTGCAACCAAAGCACCATCAAAACCTAATCTCGCCGTACCACAGTGACAAGGAAAGTGTTCCATCCCATCCCTCCCTTTCCTTTCAGCCCCTCAAAACACATAGACCTCCGTCCCGCCGCCACCGCGATGCCACCTAGCGAGCTCGACGCCGCACACGCCGCAAAAGTGGCGGACATTCTTCGCGCTCTTGAGGCAGTAGGGCAGGCAGCCGAGCGCGAGGAAGACGCACAGCAGGCCGGCAACGACGTGCGTGTACTTGCCGGTGCTGGCCTGCACGCGCGTGAAGGCGCGGTGGTGGCAGAACGGGCAGTCGACCGGCGCGGCGTGCCGGTTCAGCGCCGACAACGGCAGCGCCGTCGCGAACGGCTTGCTGCACGGCCCGCTGCACGTGCTGCCGCAGGTGCTGCCGCAGTGGTGGTGCTGGTGCGCGTGGTAGCAGGCTTGCGTTGTTGGCGGGCACGTCATGGCTCGCGTGGGTGCGCTGACGAGCGTTGCTTCGCTCGGTGCGGCCGTGCTGGCGCGCTCGTCGATGCTGGCTACGCTTGCTACGACGTAGGATGGTGGAGGGGAGATTGAGCCGCGTTTGGATGGTGCTGGAGGTGTTGTTAGTGGTGGAGAGTTCGGAAGGCTGCTATGGACTGGACTTATCTACCGATGGCAGTCATGGCTGGAGGGCCTCTAACGAATGAAGACATTTGGGACTACTCGATTCAGAATCGGAGTGCACGCACATTTCTCTGGGAATTCGTCATATTCATATACATGTTGCACCACAAAGAATAATACTGCGGCTGTGCTCTGCCGTTCTGAGGTCTAGCCTCGTGCTCGCAAGGATGCCACTTGCGCGTACCCAACACGAGAAAAAGGAAAAATGCACGGTCTCATCAAGAATTCCCGTCATTTCTGAAAAAATAGCGTAGAACTACTGGACATAGAGGTTTCAAGTTATCACTGAGAGGCTGGCGTGTGGGTAAAGAAAATGCGCCGCGTATGCAAGATGTGTTAAGTCTGCCAATCGCGTCGTGCTTGCCTTTTCAGGACAGCCTTGCGACCGTCAAACTGGGCGCTATTCCAATAAGAGAAGTATTTACGCAGCGACACTTCCTTTCCAAGTCAAGAACGCTAGTCTATTGTCTTATATCAAATTCTACGGATAGAAGCAATTTTTAGAGGCTTGGAAGGCTTGTGGTTTTCCCGAAACCGTCCCCTACATCCGTAGCTTCCGGCGACAAATAGAGTATAGTAAGGCGAGGAGTAGAGTAGTGTGAAGACTAGCACAGCTTATCACTCACTAGAAGGTCGGAGCCAGAATAGAATCATCATTACTACTTCCTTACTATACAAAATCAGCTATAACCATTAGTATGTAGCTGTCCGATCAGCCAGACGACCTCCGCCCTGACAGGATTCAGGGGAAGTCAAGTCGAACACCTTAAGACAGCAACGTCACCGGGAGCAGCCGGTCTGACAGCAAATTGACCAGGATAGGTAGCGGCAGCATGATTAAGCAATACCAATGAACAGCATAGCGACCTCAACTCCATTACCAGAGGAGGTCAAGCCAGTGCTCAAGAAGGCATGCTCGATAATGCCAACGAGCAGCATGGCGACCTCAACTCCGTTGCCAGAGGAGGTCAAGCCAGTGCTCAAGAAGGCGTGCTCAACAATGCCACCGTCCGAACCACTCTGCCAGTGAACAACCGTTGTCATCTCTTGTCGCCGTGCCGTTGATCGAAGGGAGAAACCGGAAATCATGACATACCATGCCACCGCGAATCTCAACAAACCCTTGCAGTAGAAGTTGCCGACGCCTACGCCTCACCACCCACCAGAACAAGAACCCATATGCTCCGTCTAAGCAACCGAGAATCGAATGAATGCAAAACTGAGGAAATGCTCACAGAAAGATCACCGTTGAATCAAATTGTCGAAAAACACCCACTCCGAACACCATTCACCATTGAACTTTTTCAGATCACCTCCGAACTCCGATTCAAGAACCGCATATGCAGTGAATGACACGCCGGTACCAACAGCTTCTCCATTTATAGTGCACCGGTATGGTCGATAGCCTAGGTAGAACCTAGTTAGACGGCGCCTTCGCAGCCGCCTCAGCGGCCAGGAAACCCCAGCCGGCACCCGCACCAGCGAGAATGAACTTCTTTCCCTCGATCTCCTTATTCTTGATAAGCGTGGCGACCTCGACGGTGCTAATGTTGCCGCCGTGCCCGGTCTCATAGAGGTCATTCTGGCCCCAGGAGTAGGCTGCGCCGTCGGCGTCCACGGCGAGGGTTTGCCGCGTATTGCCCGAGATGCAGGTGACGCGGTGTAGGTTCGGCATCTTCGTCGGCACCAGCAGCATGCTGCCCTTGCCGCTGTCGGTGGCCGCGATGCTCTCCGCCGGCAGCGGCGCAAACCCCATCATGCCGTCCGTCGCCTTGCCCCAGATGTACACGTCGCCGGCCTGCGTGGCTACCGCCGTGTGGCTGGCGCCGCCGGCGACCATCGCCGCCGGCTCGGCGATCGCCTTGATGATCTCCGGCTTGTAGATGCAGGCTTCGGGTTGGCCAGCGTTGCGCTGGATGCCGGCTTGAGCGCCGCTGTTGGCTCCCCAGGCGTAGACTCTGCCGTTGAGGTCGATGGCGAATGAGTTGTCACCTTGAGCAAAGATGTTCACGATCTTGTTGCCTTTGGGTAGAGCGACGGGTGTGGGCTTGAGTGTGTCCCATTGGCGTCGTTCGACGGGACGACGACCTGTCTGGCCTTGGTCACTTACACCCCATGCGAAAACCGTGCCCCTAGTGTCGAGAGCGAGAACGTGATTCGCGCCGGCGGCAATTTTCTTGATGTTCTTCAGTCCAGGAACTTGAATTGCGTCCCATTGAAACACAGTACGCTCGTGTGTTTTGTCATCGATCGAAAATGCCCTCTTGCCCTCGCCATTGCGGAAAGTTCCCCATCCGATGACGAAGCCATCGTTAGTGAGAGCCCAACCGCCACTGTCGCTCGCCGTAACTTGAGTGAAGACGGTACCGGAAGGAACCTTGCCTTGAGCAATCGTGGTCGGAGTGGAATCGAACGCAGAAAGGCCAGTATCTTCGTCTTCATCGTCGAGAGTGGGATCTGGCTTACGGCGACCAAGAGCGGCATCGTCATTGACACCCCAGGTGAGAATATTGTTTTCGTGAGTGAGAGCAATGCCATGCATGGCACCAGGTGCGACTTGAACCACGCCAACAGTGTCAGGAGCCAGCTTAGGATTAAAGCGAGGTCTGGTGACATCAGTTGCACCCTCCGCACAACCAAGTCCCAATTCACCAGCAGCGCCTTCGCCGAAGACGAAAATTTCAAGGCGTTTTGTAGGTGCTTCATTGATTATGACCTTAGGGATAACCTTCGGTGGCTTGGGAGCAGGAGCTGCACGCTTGGGCTTAGGCTTAGAAGCTGGCTTGGTCTTAGAAGCTGGCTTGGCCTTAGAAGCTGGCTTGGCCTTAGCAGCAGGCTTCGCTTTCGGCTCAGTGCGCTTTCTCTTAGCTGAAACTTCATCTTCGTCCTCGCGAGAACGCTTTCCGAGGCTTTGTTTCATAGGTTTGCCAGTGGTCTTAGTCTGAGTCTTTGCCGCTGGTTTCTTGTTTTCTTTGCCGCTGCTTGACTTGGCTGAGGTTTTCTTCTCGGTAGCAGCTTTGCTAGTTCCACGAGAATTGTTGGAGGTCTTGGGAGTGGTGGCTTTCGTGGTAGAAGCGCGTCGAGAATCGCGTTTTGAAGGTTTGGCTTTGGCTTTGGTTTTGGCTTTGGTGTTGACTTTAGCAACTTGCGCGTCCACGTCGGCCTTTATGTCGCGACGGTTAGTGGTGTTTAGCTGAAGAGCCATCTGCTTTACCTGGGACAAGCGAGATGAACGTCTCTTAGCTGAAGGCTCATCGCCATCGGCCTCGACACGCTTCCGCTTGATGTTCGGGGGCGCAGCTCGAGTAGAAGCACCTTCGGTGACTTCCATTGCGAATGATTTGAAGAGAGATGATGATGAAATTGGATAAGAAGGCCTTACTTGAGCAGCAAGAGAAGAAGATTAACAAAGCTGCGGCGACTTATGGTTCTGTCGCTGCTGGTGAAGTTGAAGACAAAGGAAAATGTTGTGAAGGCTGCGCGAGATCTTTTATTTATTTTTGCGCCACAGCTAGCGCCACGTTCCGCTTATAGTGCAGCCACCTCGTATAATACATGTAGCCTTTATTCACGCCGCATACAGCAGGAAAAGGCCGGAAGCATTCAAGATTGAGTATCCTCGCTGCTGCTTTGATTCAATTCATATCACTTATATTATTTCAGAATAGCATAAATAGAACGTGGCATCAATGGGAGTCGGGCTCGAATAAGACCCAACGCAGGTACACGTTCGTTGGCGAGAAAACACAGGACGATCAAAATAAAGATGTGAGCCTACAGGTTTCTGGGAAATCTAATGGCTGAATTACTGACGAAATTGAAGACAAATCCACCACCAAATCGCAGAACTGGAGGTCTTCACCACTTACAATGCGAATCTCATTACAATTGACTGGCAATGATCACGGTTTTTGGTATAATGGACAGCACCGAAGATCGATGGTTATTTGTGATTGTGCCTCAATATATTGTTGTGACTAGCTATTCGGCATATGCGCGGATTGAAAGGAACCGCGACATCTGGCCGAGTTTCTAGATCCTCCGTATGCACCTTCCCGATCCCTTACACTTAGAGTTGGAACTCGGGAGTGACCTCGTGTCCATTTTGATGATGGTTATAAACTATCAAGGGCCTTTTTCTGAGCTTCATCCCGGCCTAGTCGCCTTCCTCTGGCTAGTAGCTACCCGTTATGGAACTGTGTGATGATCCTATGTCCATTTTATGATGATAGTTCTAAGCGACGAAGGGAGCTGAAAACCTTGTTTTCCGGATTTGGAGGCGTTCCGTCCCATAACAACGACTAGGCAATCTGGTCGGTGAGAAGGGATAATCTTCGTAGATAAGGTTGATGATACCATCCGTAATGGTAATTAGCACATGCTCATTCATTGATGCCATGGGCACTTAGGATATTAGTACTCTCCGAGTAATTAGTCGTTCGAGCCACGAGAAAAGCTACCTAATATCAGCAGAGTATCCGTAGCGAACAGAATTTTTTGCAACATTACACAGCCGTGAGCGAGAATCTACCATTTAACATGGAGTTGTTCTTAATTGCAAGCGATGAGAATAATCAACTCAGGAACCTCGACGATATCTGGTTCATACGAGCATTCAGAAGTCATCAATGGAAATTAGCTCAGCGATTGGATCCAGTCCGGTTGGCCACGTTCAAATCAGAAGTATAGTTGAATACTCCGGAGATTCTTCACCAATGCATATATTCCATATTATCATTCTCTAGGTATAGAACAGTTTATCAAGAATTCCTTTGCGAAATTGCTGCCATCAGCCTCGCCAGCCTCGCGCTACTTGGGCGCCACCCGGCTTGGCGACGCCGATGTACGGGAGCTGATGACTGCATAAGCGTCAGCATGTTGTGCCTGGAAAACGGCAGCACAACAAACTCCACCCAATTCCTTCCGCTCCTTCTACCTATTGCGAATGGGCATAACAATCTTGCAATGTGGTACAGCAAACTCCTAATTGCCGTCTATATCGCTCGTGCTCTCGCTTCACAGCCAGAGGCCATCCCTCCCGTCGAAGCGCCGCTACGTGAGCTCCAATGGGCTCAGTTGAATATCTTCCACACAACAGACATTCATGGCTGGTTGGCAGGTCATCTTCAAGAGTACGCTCCGGAATGTGCTAGACAATTACTTTCATCCTTCTAATTGCTTGTTAGACCCAGCTTCTCCGCAGATTGGGGCGACTACAACTCCTTCATCGAGCACATGCAAAGTCGAGCGGACAAGGATGGCTCAGACATCCTCCTCGTCGATACGGGCGATCGCGTTGAGGGTAACGGCCTTTACGATGGCTCAGATCCAAAGGGCGAATACTACTTTGATGTTCTCGAGAAGCAAAAGATTGATTTGATCTGCTCCGGTAACCACGAACTATACCAGGCCAATGCCTCGAAGAATGAGTTCTATAAGACTGTTCCAGCATTCAAAGAAAACTATGTTGCATCGAATCTCGACATCTACAATCCAGAAACTGGTAAATTGGAACCGCTTGCGCCTCGCTTTAGGAAGTTCGCCACGAAGAATCAAGGCATTCGTATTCTGGCCTTTGGCTTCTTGTTCGACTTTACTGGCAATGCCAACAATACCGTAGTCACACCTGTCGAAACAACTGTGAAACAAGATTGGTTCCAACAGGCTATACGTGACCGTGATGTTGATCTGATAGTTGTCTTTGGTCATGTCGCAATCAGATCGAAAGAGTACGACGCCATATTCAAGGAGATTCGATCTGTACAATGGGACACTCCAATCGCATTCCTAGGTGGTCATACGCACATTCGCGATTTCAAGACCTACGATAAGAAGGCTGCCGCCTTGGAGAGTGGACGATACTTTGAAACGATCGGGTTCATGTCAATCGACGGATTGTCAACTCCGAAGGATAAAGATCGCATCAGTGTCGCAGCACCTAAGTTCTCTCGACGCTACATTGACAACAATCTCTTCTCGCTTTATCATCATACCGGCCTCAATAACCAGACATTTTCAACGGAAGCTGGCCGCAACATCTCCAAAGCCATACACAAGGCGCGCAATAAGCTCAATCTTGACCAGCGTCGCGGCTGCGCACCACAGGCGTTTTACGTCAACCGAGCACCGTATCCCAGCAACGCCTCAATCTTCACGTGGCTGGAGAACACGGTGCTCCCAACGCAGCTCAGCAAAGACGCGCGCATCGGCGCGGGCAAGCTGGCGCTGGCGGTGACCAACACCGGCGCGATGCGCTTCGACATCTTCAAGGGGGCGTTCACGCGCGACACCGAGTTCCTGGTGTCGCCGTTCGTCAGCGGCTTCAACTACGTGGCGGACGTGCCGTGGAGCGCGGCGGCGCGCGTGCTGCCGCTGCTGAACAACGAGGGCCCCGTGCTCGACGACATGCAGCGCGCCGGCTTCGGCCAGTGGCTGCTGGTGCCGCCCGAGCAGATCTCGGGACGGGCGGGCCTGTCGCCGCCGCCGGACGCTGCTCCCGTCGCGGGTGCGGCGGCCGGCCCGCAGCAGCTGCTCGGCGCCACAGGCCGCGACAACGGCGGCCCCGAGATCTCGCTGACCCCCGGCTACACCACCACCGACGACGTGGGCACCGACGGCGACGACACGCTGCACGCGCACATCGCGTTCTACGACGTGCCCAACTGCATCCAGGCGCCGGTGGGGTTCGCGCTGGGCGCGCCGCCCGAGACGGTTGACCTCGTGTACAACCAATTCATCGAGCCCTGGGTGCTGCTGGCGATGAAGTACCTCGGCGTCAAGGTCGGCGAGGGAGACGTCAGGCCTTGGTTAGGCGGCCAGAGCTTGACTGAGGTCATTCGCATCTGGGTCGAGGAGAATTGGGCCGCCAAGGGGAAATCGTGTCCGTAGATGCTGTCGCTGCGGTTGGCATGGGAAAGAAGATATGATTCATGAGGCAGCAACTACTGGGCTATGTTTATTGGGATCGAATGAATGGAGTGGGTGGAACTGGCGTTATCGTGGTGTTTTGAAGCAGTCTCCATAGTGATGACGAGCAGATGGATCGAGGATACGATCTTTAGTTTAGATGCTAGAATAGCTGAATTAAATTCTTTTGTGGACACTTCGCTCAATCAATTTCAATAATCACCATTTCATGGTCGACAAGTTCAAGCCCAGTTGAGGCCGTAACGATAAGATAGTGACACGAAAGAAAGCATCTCAGCTCTCACAGGCTTGATATCAATTTAGTGAGCAAGCAATCATTGACTGATGAAACCAGGGATGGATCCTGTCTCAAATGAACGAGTGTCTCTGCGCTTACCATCCTATTTCCAGCGCATAACACAAGGAGAGACTTTTTTCAGTCACGTCGGGGACCCCATGCACCTCCTGAAGTATCGGAGAGTGGAGGGTGGTACCACCTGAAGCCAAACCAGGCAGTGATAGCACCGATGGCAGCACCGGCCAGTACATCGAAGCCATGATTCCTGAAGTCGAAGTACCTCGTGCCACCGATGAAAATGGCGAGGCCAAGCGGAATATATGGCAAGAACAGAAGGTATAGCGGCCCGGCAGAGTGTCGTTCTTGTTGAGGTTCTCGGTTTCTTGGTGCTTCAACTTCGCCAACATCTACAAGTGGTTCTGCAGTCTCATCATTCTGAACCTGCTGCTGCACAGTACTTTGAGACTGAAGGATGACGTTAAATTTAGCACTGAGCCAGAGTGATAGGTACCATAGACCGGCAAATGCCACTACTCGGGATATTAGAGCACAGCAAGTTTAACATACGGTAAGCGGATTCACCTGATGTGTAGCCACTCGGAAAGCTTCTAAACCCGTCATTGAGCCACTTCTTGTCCGGTTGCTGACAGATCTCGACATCAACCATCGCCCACAGAGGGGAAAGACCCTGTCCAAAGCCTCCGACTATGTGCGCGGCGATATTTTGTAGATCTGGCTGGCAACGTTCCAGAAAGTTTGGACGAGGTTTCCCGGTTAGGTTCTTTACTTGAGTGAAAATTACAGTTGTGGTTGCGAGACTGACGCCAATGCCCAAGAGACCAGCATTCATTTCCCACACTCTTTGTTGCCATGTCTGTCTGTTGACGGGCCATCTTGGGAAGAATAAAGATAAGACTACGATGAAGCCCACCGGTACAATAATGGCTAGGAAGACGAACAAGCCTAGAGGGACTTTGGCATCTCGATAGGGATATGAGATGTTGAGATCGAGTACGCTGAAGGTGTGGAAATCGGGGTTGACAGTCGATAAAGCGAAGGATATTACGATGGCAACACTGCCGAACTCTAATGAGCCAAAGAGTGCAAAATGAGACGCAATCTTGCCTACATTATAAGGAACCAGTCAACGACATATGATAGCATGACTTTGCGAGAAGCCATTGATGATCATAGATTTACCGGACGAAAGCTCGGTTCCGCAAACGAGATTGTGACCAGATAGATTCCAACCGTGTGACATTTAAGGTCACTCAAGTCCCGTTTGAAATTCTTAGGCACTGAACTTCTGATTACCTACTTAAACTTTAAGATGAATGGTGTATTCCGAGATATGCAGTTGATTCAACATAAACGGATGTCATAACTGTCATATTTGGTGCACGGTCTCTACCATGGTTTTCATCCGCTAAATATCGTGTCCGGATAGAGTTGCCAAACAATCCTACAAGTCCAGTGCTCTATACGTGTCACTCTAGGGATTCAGATGGAAATTGATCCTAATTCTAGGATACTTAAGGTGTTCCAAAGGACCCAAGCAAGTTTTCTGCTATCCCTAGCTCTGATGAGTCGAAATATCGAACATTGGTCGTCCTGATCTATTTACTCTATCTACGCCAACAATGACAACGAATTTCTTACGTATTTATTTTGAATAACAGCCTTCCATGATACCTGTTACAACAGCCGGTCTACGTATGTGTAACATATGCATCCATTGCCCCAGCACAATTCCATACTCCAGCGCGATCAATATTTCATAAGTTGTACCATTTTCGGTTACGTGGATCTTTGCACTCTCTTTAAGTTGGGAATAATCCGAAACGTTTTCGTGCGCTTCGCTATCAGAAGCAATTCTCCTCATTGAACACCACATAAAATACTGTTCTGGTCCCACTATAGCTTCGCCGAGATATTCCACACTCTTTGGTTTCGGATTCATCTTCGCTTTCATGAAATCTCAAATTCTGGATACAGTATGGCGTGCCAACCAGATGTTGGTATGGGCCGTACCGGTGTTATCAAGTGGCGACTGGAGTCCCAAAGTGAACTTGGCTCTATCTTGACGATACGGCAAACGTTGGATCTAGGAATTAGGATCAAGTTCGTTCGAGGATCAACTTTAGCAACATCGACGTTGCTGACAGAGTCCCAAAAGTTTATGGTTTGAAGTTTGAAATTTGAGGCTTGCTCTCCAAACTCATTGTGTTTCGAGAAATGCGATAAAGCCTATTGCCATATCGAGAGCGAAGATTTGACAGAAATGATCCGGCCTTGGCAATGAGGATTGCTAATTAGTGGTCCAAGTCATGCGAGAGATAGCAGTTGAGAAAGGCAATTTGGAAGCCTTTGTAATCGCGTCGTACTGCGAATTCGATACTCAATCCTCGATTTGTCATTACATATAGAGAAGCTTTGTCACTTGATTGAAATGAGATAACTTCAGTAGAAGAGGAAGATTGTAAGATATTGTCTCCCCGTCTTCCTCCGCTGCTGTACCGATTCTTCAGGGGTTGGTGCAAGTCATGCTCCGTACTCTTGACAACCACTGTTCGTGACAGGCCAGAATCTGCTTTGGATATACCTTGAAACCATCTACGATCTCCCTTCGAGCATGGCGAGCAAGGTGGTCAAAAATCATGGTCTTGCCTGACACGAAGCTGTTGGCCATGATGAGCCAGACATAAGGGTTCGTTTCATCCTCAGTCTCCCCGCCTAGAGCGTTCAGTGTCGTAAAAGAAGGATTGTGCAAGTGATGAGCGAGGGGCCACTCAAGCGATCCTGAAGGAGGGACAAGTTCGCCTCTAGGTCGAGATGGGTTCCAAAGAGCCGATTCAGCTAGCTGGAAGTGAGCGAACTCTTGTCAGAGGCCGATGTCTTTTAAGAAGTTTGCACTTTGTAATCTCTCGTCTAAAGCGCAAAGATGTGGCTCCAGGCTCGTAAGCCGGTTTCTTTCAGGGTTGTTCAGGTATTCGGAAGGATCGCTGAGCCAAAGGTCCCCAAAAAGACGGTAAGGAGCCATTATCTACGTTGTAGATTAGTGAAGTGTGTGGGAGTGTGCGAGAGTGTGATAAAATGATGATTTTAATGAGATGTTTATGTTTACTGAATCGTGTTTCCGACGATCAATGTGTTTTCTATGGTGAACTGAAAGAAACCCAAGTTACAGAGTAGAAGCTATCATATATCTTGAGTTGGCGTTAAAACCAATAGTGGTCGGTTAGCTCAGTTGGTTAGAGCGTGGTGTATGATTCCCACCATTAGAAAACTTATGACCTAAACGCTAATTCTTGCTAGGCTAATAACGCCAAGGTCGCGGGTTCGACCCCGTACGTCGCAGAATCTCCATAACTAATATGCATCAAATGCTAACTCTAATACAGCGTACTGACCAGTTTGATCAATTTATTCTTTTTATTTTTTTTCGTAGGTGGTTTCCTTATCCTAGAAATAGAGAGAGAAGATAACAGGGCAGCCCAGTTCCACTCAGCCACGGCTTAATTAGGGGCCTGATTTCGGGCTTCGTTGTCTGATCGGTTCTGGGATTAGAGTGTAGAACAAGGATTCTCAGATGAAAGGTAACTGAGTAAGGAAAACTACTACGTTGTACTGAAAAGCTATGTACATTCTGCCGCCATTCTCGGCGGCATATGCCACCATTTTGGTAGGGCATTGTCGTCGGTGGTGAGTCTGTATAGTGCAACATGTGTTTATTTACACATAGTTGAAACCATCGATTTCGGCTCGTCGACAAGTGTTTAGGACTTTTTGATATCCTGATTTTGATTTCTTAAGGCAAGTTGAAGTCTTCAAACGTAACCTCTTGTTTGCTCTAAGTATGTGAAAGAATTGCATACTCAGGTATCGTACTCCGCTGCCCAAGAAAGTTTCAAATTGTAGGGTAAAGTATTTAATAGACTCATCTTGAATGAAGTCGGTTCTTTCGATGAGAAATCATTGTTAAAGGAAGGTGGAGATAAACAATTATCTAGAATGCGGAAGTAGATGGGCAGCCACTTATCAAAGTCCTAGCAACCGCAGCGGGTGAAGGCATGAAGTTGGAGAAAGGAAGATTACGACGAGCTTCAGGTGTTGGCCGGACGTACCAGAAGCTACCCCCACGATTACGCGATGGGAAGAAGTACCCCTTACGACTGAACGGCAATTCCGCTCACTAAATGTGCACCAAACGATCTTTGCAGTGGGATGCGTGTTTGTTCTGGGTGGTAGACTTTTTTGGCGATGCTATAAAAGATGTTCTCTAGATATTTAGCGCCAGAAGACTGCAATATGATGTATGCTCTTTCCCTCGACAATATGATCAATCTAGAGTCTATTCCTTCCTCCTTTTTTCCCTGTCCATTGCAAAATCAAAGAAACGCCTCCAAATGCAAACATCTAGTGTTCTAACGCTCCGCCGAAATCTTGCGGTAGCTTCTCACTCAAGTTTATGGCCGTAAAACTTTTCGGTAGTCGTACAGTATGGAAGCGGGCTCGCAGTGTCTCGAGGATAACCTTCCACTCACCATGGTCAACCAGTGTGCGGCGAGGTGCACAGCCGATGCAGTGCTTTGAGTCGAGTTGTCTGCGTTGGAGATGATATTAGTATCCTTACGTACAGTGAGATAACAATAAAAGAATGCTTACACGTCTAATGGGTCAAAAGTGTGACAGCCTGGTGAAATGGATATCCGGATTGAATAGTTGAAACTCTCTTCTTCTCCCTCCATGGTCAGATTCTGCGACTCATACAACTCAAAGTTGATCTGGCTGAGATAGTCAAGTTCGGGTATGTTCTTTCTCTGGATCTTAGTCTTGATACCACCTTCCAGAATGCAATTCAGCAATGTGTAGACATGGCTCTCTTTGGTGAAGTAGAAAAAAGTCTTGGCTCCTTCACTCGCTTGAACTTCTTCCAAATCGGTTACAATCTCTTGGAGAAGTGGCAGGGATGTCAAGAGTCCGATCTCAAGCTTCTCATCCGGCGCAATACCGTACTCCTGTGGTCCAATATAGTCAAACAAGATCTTGGAGAGTTTGTACATTTCGCGGAGCTTTGAAAGGCGAGCGTCAAGTTTAGCACGCGAGTTCGAACTATGGCCGGTATACAATTTGAAATATGTCTCCGGTGTGGGTTCGATAGGGTTCGATCTCGGTATAGACTTTAAGGTTAAATTGCGCTCGTTGGTCTCGGATCGACGACGGAAAGTTCGATGGTGAGCAATTGTTTTGTCCTTTAGATGTTGATTTTCGCTTCCTTGGACCTCTGGTGGAGTGCGAGAATCTTGTGAATTGTCACCAGACGCAGATGGACGACGTGAAGATGATGATGTCGGTTTCTCAGATACGACATGTGCAGGTGCTGAACTTTCACCACTCGTTTCCTTGTCTAACATGCTATTGTCAGGAGTAAAGACCCATTCGAGGAACTGGCGGTTATGAAGTGCGTCGAATTTCATCGTGTCGTAAAGTTCCGAGATCTTGCTTGGGTCTACCTTCTCAGAATCGCAAAACTCTTTGAAAAGTTTCTCCCACCGTTCTCGGAACAGATCCGCATCTTCACCGCTGCACCATCGAGGCTGTATGGCAGAGACTGCGGCAAGCTCGGATGTGGCGCCATGTGACGTTGTATCGACAGCCTGGGGATTTATGATGTTGGTGAGCGACGCAGCAGCACCAGATTTCAATTTGTTGTAATTCTCCCTCATCACCTTACGATGAAATTCCAAGAGTTCGACAACTTGACGCACAACAACATGTGGCTTTGGAGTGTCTTCCGGCCAGGCAAATTGAGGAGGTGCAGCGCCGCCTTCGCGAATGAGCTGCTTGAGCTTCTTTTTAACCTTGTCCATCTCATCCTTCGCGGCATTGGAATCATCCAAGAGATCCTTTCTGACGGCGATAAAGTCTGACGGCAAGTCTTCCCTGTTGAGAAAAGCAGAGGCGAAAATCTGAGCAGTAGTTGTAGACCGACGCTCTGAACTACTGAACACGGATACGTCGTTAAGAATGTCTCGGTTCATCAGCCAAAGATCGTTTCGTAAATTTTCTCCGAGGTCCTGAGCTTGATAGCGTGCCGAATGTGTTGGTTCACCACCCCATTTGATGATAAGCTGCAACTTATCCAGCAGGAGATTGTTCTCTGCAGCCGCTACTCGAGATATTGTGACACCTGCCATGGAATCGCTTCTTTTTGCTATCCAGTCATTCGCATCACCATCTTCTGCATTGGTTGGAGCAATATCAGGTGGCTCTTGGACATCCGGTTTCGATGTGATTACTTCTTCTTCCACTTTTGTCGGATCCAGGGACTTGCGTCGCTTCCGAAACATCGGCTTTATTTGTACCTTTGTGCCAGCGTAGGAAGATTTCTTGACTAGAGTAGTTCGAAGCAACTTCAGTTTCTCAGGATCTTCCGTACCTTCTTTGAATACTTCTTCGACCGCATCGAGTACACTTTTCAACGCAGCCTCACCGATCAACAGCACTTCCTCCTGGTGGCCGTGAAGTAGTTCAACAAATGGTCTAGAATGGAATGTGAATTTGAACTTCTGCTTAGGGGTTCGATCGGCGTGACGAATCACAGACACCATACCCTTGAGCTTCCACTGCGCTTTAGAAGCAGGAGGCGGTAAAGGTGATGTCGACTTGGACTCGATTGAGACTTCAGGACCTTTAGTATCACTCATTGCAGGAGACGGCAAAAATGATTGTGATATTGCCGAAATTCCTGGAATTGCGGTAGGCATTGATCTTTCGATGCTGGGAGGTGAGCTGATAGGTAGAGTGTCGGGTGAAGCCGTACCTTGGCGGTGAAGGTGGCCTTTAGAAAGCTGTGCAAGTTTTGTTACGCTCGGTGAATGAAGAATATTTTGAAGCGTTGATCGATGCCCACTGCCAGTCTCCTTCCGCTGTGGCTGTTTCGACTTTCCTTGCGGTTGATCTTCGCCCTCGGGTGTCGGGGGTGTTCCTTCTTTGCGCAGTTTCTCACGAATGAAAAGATCTCGCATAATGCGGGCGCATTTGTCATAGTAATCGTTATTGTCCTTGACAAAACTCCAGCCGTTGACATCGATTATATAGCTCTTGCCGTTGGCTCTCAAAAGATCGAAACCACACACTGTCTGACCGAATACCCGCACAACTTTGGAGGCCATGTCTAACTCTTCTTTGCTCAGTTTTGCAACGTACCGAATCTCTTTGCCTTGCGGATTGCGCTTAACAATGCCGTCGACCACTGGCGACTTTCGTGTTTCGGCATGACAGTAGTCCGGACCCACAGTATACGCTTTGACGTCTTCTGCGTGCTCGACTGGAAGGAATTGCTCGTATATGTAACTGCTTTCCATATCTGTGATGCACCTCGGAACATTCAATGAATCATCCTTCTCGGAGCTCTTATTGTTGACTTTCCTGAACAGACGACGTCCACCACCGCCCATGCTCTTTGAATAGTAAATCCTAATGTTGTGGTCTTCACCGCTTACAGGTTTTTCAACGAAAGGTTTGCGTAATTCCTTACCATCAACAGTAAGTACGTCGCCATCTTCGGATAGTTCAACCTTCCGTGGTGGTAGTTTTCCGCCTCCAGTCCCGTCTGAAGGTCCTGGAAGCTTAATCCCAGTGGAATCGTATATGTGCTGTGCCAATTCAGGAGAGCCGATTGTAGGACCACCATCTCGACTCACTTCCAGCCTCTTTGGTGTTCGGAGATTCTGACTATCCAAAATCATCAAGCACAGCCGACGATCCCACAACACGGTTTGCATCGGTAAATCATTGACGCAGAAGGGTTTGCGTAGCTTCGCATAACTGATGGCTTTTTGGAGAGGAAATCCTTCTGAAAAGAAAGAGATAAGAAAGTCACAGACCGGCCAGTTCTCGACATCCTCGTCTAGGATGACTTTGTCTCCGAAGATGACCACGTCGAATTCACCTTTGGTCAAGAGTCGGTTCAGAATATTTCTGCTGGGCTTACTGCGTGCCTTGGTATCAAGTGCACACACGCCAATGACACCTACGGACGGCTTTCGTCTCTCTTCCTTACCATTCTTGGCGGAAGACCTCTCGCTTGCCGGGCTGGAGCTGGCTGCAACCGTACTTCCGCTGATCCTGCGCTGAGTCCTTGTCCGGCTCCTTGACCGTGCAACCGGCTGAGGTTCTCGTGGCCTGGGGATTGATCCTGAAAGACCGCGTGATCCCGCCTTGGGCGACGACGACGGGAGTAACAACGGTCCAAGGGAACCGCTTTCGGTGACTGGATGCTCTCTGTCATGGTGCTCCGCACGAGGTGATAGTCCTAATGATCCATTATGGCTCGATGTAGTCACCGAAATCGACGAAGCAGCCGTTGTGGTGCCTTGAACATGGCTCTCGGGAACTACGACTAAAGAGATATCAAAGTTAGCATACTTCAAACCCGTGTTACATGACATGGGACGCACGATCAGGTTCAGATCCAGCCACAGAACTCGGGCCGCTCACAGCGATCCCTCTCGCACGGTCGACAACCGCAGAGCCAAGCGAATACAAGGACGAAAATGATAAGCGATTGGATTCGGTTTCAGGATCTCGTGGCTTCGCCTGGCGTAGCGCAGCCTCAGGCAACATGAGCGGAGCCGGCAACGACTTTTGATGAATCCGGTTTCCTTTGTCGCCTTCTAACGTGGGAGTTATGTCATCGCCTGTGTTTGCTTCTTCGTCTCGAGAAGCAGTAGATGCGTCTTGGGCAAGACCGTCGTTAGCTTTGGACTTTGGTGATTGGTCGGGCCAAAGCGAGAAGATGGACGGTTTTCTCGAAGACACAGATGAATACTGGCGTGTGAGATTCATGGACCTGGATGCCAACGATGCCGGCGGCAAGCAGATACTCGCGCGCTCTACCTGCCCAATGCTCGTATCGGGCTCGGATGAGCGAGCCTTCCTGCTCGCTGGAGCAGACGAGGATGACAGGGCGTGCGAGCAAATATGAGATCGGGATTGTTGCACGCTTTCCGGCTGAGATTTTTCTTTGCTGGGAGTACGGGCGAGGGTGTCCATGCCATTAGCCGCCTTCTATAGGATAATAGAAGCGATAGTGGAGCAATTGTTCATAGAAATGCAATCAGAATGCATAATAGCCGGAGTCTGTGCAGGACAATAGTCAGAGCGACTGCGGGTCATCGAGCACCCCAGGTGCGTCTTCCAGTCCCAATAGGCGAGCCACGTGCGCCGGTTCCACGGTACCGTCGGTCCTTTTCATCCGATTTGATGTTCGCGTGCTATCAGAGCGAATTCGCTCGGACATAAGGCGGTAAACTTATCGCAAGGCATCAACTTCCTTAGGTACTCCAAGCGAACTAACTACTCCGTACTCCGTACTCCGTACTCTAACTACCTAACTAACTACCTTAAGGTAGTTAAGTACGTTATCGTAGTAGTTCAGGTACTTGATAGGAATTTCACAACGAGACACGATATGCAAGCGAGACGGCCAAAATTTTACGAAATATCGAGATAATTAAGCATCTACATCGACCAGATCCTCGTCGAAGCTAGGTCAAACATTCAGCGGCTCACGGCTTCTGAGCTCCATCGCGAGCTCCAAGACCTTGATCCTGCCTGGGGCCCGACGCACTTGGTCGACATTCGCCCTGCTGCGCAAAGGGCAAGCGAAGGAGCTTTTACACTCGATTATCCTCAAGAAAATCCTGATACACCTGAGTCAGACGACCTCACCGATTCAGACTCCCCAGCGCACAAGGTCCACATCATCGAGCGAAATGTCCTCGAATGGCGCTTAGATCCCCAAAGCGACGCAAAGACTCTGAGTATTATGAATGCCCATGGCTACGACACGAGGGTCGTTGTAGTGTGCTCTGAGGGATATACAAGCTCACTGGCTGCAAGTGAGTTACAGAGATTGGGATTGTGCAATGCTACTGATCTTGATGGGGGGTATTGGGCTTGGAAGGCTTTCCTAGAAGGCAAAGGTAGTGGAAGTCAACGCGTGTGACAAAACTACAGATACTCCCATCCTCGCAAGAATATTTCAATTTGCCTTGGGCTCAGACCCAAACCTAGGCATAGCGGACTACGATTCATAGGGGCTTACGACAATAAATCGTTCATAAACGTGGACAAATGAACTCTTCTAAGTGGCTTTTAGCCTTATCAATAACTGCCTCAAGCATTCACTCTCACGACCAAGTAAAGCTGAAGGTATAATAGCTGGCAGCCTAAACTGCATGTGAGTGAATCCGTCACTACCTTGTGGAGACGAAAGCGATGAGCTGCAGCTGGTAGCTCTCCGCCTCATTTCTCCCTCGCAGCCGTATCACCGGCTGCCTACCTTATACAAAAGCCCTCTACCCACAAATTTATTCCGCTCAACTCTTCTCCCTCTTTCGGCCGACATTATTTTATTGGGCCTTATAACTTCTCAATACAACACCCATCGGCAACTTTTTTTCTTTCGTAGTGGACGCTCATCGATTTACCATTACTTGAGATTGAGTTGTACCATTCATTTCTCTCCCTTTTGAGAAGACTCGCAAACTTCGGTGACCTTATCATCAATCCAACAGCGTACCAGTGGGAAATGAGGACTAGAAATACCCAAAGCTCACTGCAAACTTATTCATGCCAGCTCACCAGGATATAGCAATAGCGAGATTGAACATCTCCACGTCAATCAAAGCACCCGAGCGGAAGTCTCCCGAAGAGCGTGGTTTATGCAATGGGTGTGCACAATTCAATTGGGACTATCATCTTACTCGATACATCAATAATCGAGATAGAGATCTAATATTCACGCTCGAGAGCTCACATGTCGATCAAGTCGTTACAAACTACAGCCAGACACCCCGCTCACAATTTCTCGACCCAAGTGATGGCTGGTGTTGGATTACAAGCGCACCATATGGTGGCACGTATCAAATCCGGGAGGACAGATCAGCAACCAAAATAGAACTAGAGCCATGTCTCTTCGAGGAATTGACTCAACGAAATTGCTCCCTATGTGGTATAATCCTCAGTTCTCTGCAGACTGCTGGTTCGGCATCTCAGTCATCGCACCACAAAACAAGCGCTCAACAACGCCGGCGTAATTCTAGCGTGATGCGAATCAAACAGATCGTCATTACGTGTTCAGACCTTACCGGAGATGCCAGCTATGATCCCCCGGTGCTTGAAATTACAGTCGACTTACAGTTTAGCGGAATGCGCAATCAGTTCACATTTGGCTTTGCTTTTCAGGATTTTCCAACCGGGAATACTATTCACTCGATGCTTGGTCGTCACTATATTGATCTCGGTCAAGTCAGACAGTGGTTGAAGAGGTGCGAGCCTGAACCTCAAGATCGCTGCCGACCAGGCGCAATTGACAACATTTCTAACTTCAAAGTTGTTGATGTCCAGACCAACCGTGTCGTTTTTGCGCCGGAGAACTGTACCTTCATCGCCTTGAGCTATGTATGGGGGAGTGCTCAACCTTTCCGGGTCAAAAAGGACGATTTTCATTCGTTACAGTGCTCCACAAGGTCTTCGTACGCTCAGCTCGATCGCCAAAAGCTACCTTGCACTATCCGAGATGCAATGTTCGTTGCCGAAGCTGTCGGCGAGAGATACCTTTGGGTAGATTCTCTTTGTATATTGGATGACGATGAGGTTGAAATCAAAGAAATGATCCACGCGATGGATACAATTTACAAATCTGCTTCCTTTACTATTATTGCAGCTAGTGGAGAGGATGCGGACTTTGGACTTCCCGGCATATACCCTGGATCTAGATCTATTCAGTACTCTACAGGATCGATCGACGGAGTTCGCTTGGTTTCTACCGAAAAAATCATGCGATTAGACCTGTCTCCATGGGCGAAACGCGGTTGGACCTACCAGGAATACCAATTCTCAACCAAAACACTTGTTTTTATCGATGACCGTGTATTTCTAGAAAATGCTGGCTTCGTATATGGCGAAGCAAATCCCAGCCGACCAGTGCTAGTCTCCGGGAAGACTCGACTGTCAGACGGCACATCCTCTAGCAGCTATTACTCACACGTCCAAAATTATACTGGAAGAGATTTAACATACGATGACGATATTTTGAATGCATTCACTGCCATCCTTCAAGACCATTCAGTTCGGTTTGGTACCATATTCTGCTGGGGTTTGCCCCTGCAACACTTCACTGAATCTCTGATGTGGACAAACGGTCATCATTATGATAAAACATCCACACCGCTTATCCGTCGAGCTGGATCTCAAAAAGTGCGTGCCGCATTTCCGTCATGGAGTTGGGCGGGTTGGAAAGGCCATGTTCAGTATGATCATTGCGATAATGCAACTTCATTTAGTCGAAAGCTCATATCTGATATCACCTGGCCGTGGAACTCTGATTACTGCACTAGTTCCATACCATTGGATGTTTTTAAAACCGGCATTCTCGCCATCGAGGTTCAATTTGGCACTTTTTGTCTTTCTCACTGTTCGTATCTCGATTCATTGTATTGTCAATTCGATGGTACCGTAGAATCGACTGCGGGAACTCAAGATTGTTTCCTGTTGGCTCGCATCAGTAGCGAAGCCGATACTTGGAACAATGAGTGTATTCCACGCAACCATATTCTAATAGCTGTAGAACTAGCCAGCAATGGTATTTACCACAGAAGTGGCCTATTTCGAGTTCAGGAAACTCGTTGGATGGCGGCGAAGCCGGAGAGAAAATGGATCCTTCTAGGATGATAGCTATTGTACTGAGTAGGTAGTATGTTTTCGTTATAATGTACGATAGGTACGCAGTACCTAGTACCTACTGTAATAAGTTACGGGTTTTCACGGCAGCGCGCATGCTACTGCAGCGCGCAACCCCACCAAAAATCAATAAAACTCACCTACTTCAGAGGCCCATATCTCCACCAATATTCGGTCAATTGATTCCGAAATTACTGTT